>Ga0180440_100094_pt1 | contig 43373 bp, 29 predicted proteins | sample ChrtobMetaP5_4mM_FD_119745 | JGI IMG/M metagenome (GOLD analysis project Ga0180440, IMG submission 119745) | Chrysochromulina tobin associated microbial communities from unialgal haptophyte culture, Washington, USA - P5_4mM MetaG | ecosystem: Host-associated > Algae > Haptophytes > Unclassified ... | reverse complement strand
TATACGCACCCACACCCGCGTACAAGCACGTGTGCGTGAACGCGGCGTCGGGTGCGTATACGCACCTACCCGCGTATACGCACCCGACGCTGCGTTTACGCGGGGACGCGACGAACGTCATGGACAACTAGACCGTCTTGGAGGGCTCGCTCGCAGGACCAGGAGGGGTCTCGGAATAGCCCCAGGGCATCGCGAGGGAAGACTGCCAGGGCATCTTCGCGAAGGGTTCGGGGGAGCGAGCGCAAATCTCACAGGAAACTCCGCGTACACACCACGAGATTCTACCTGAGTACGATACCAAGCTCCGCATGTGACCATTATCTTTACCAAAATGCATACTTTAGGCCCAGCAAAACGATGCACGCTCGCACGCGCCATGGAGGTGGCATGTGGGTGGTGTCTTGCCTGCATCTATCCAAACCTCACGAGGCGCCTGACGCGGCCGCGGCAGTCGAGGCGTTTGGTGCGCCATCGAGGGCAACGCCCTTGAAGGCGAGACCCAACTGCACCGCCTGGCCAAACGCGAAGACGCTGTTGACCTGCGCGAGGACCTTCTTGTTGGCCTCGGTCAGCATGGCCTTATCCGCGGCCAGCGCCATCTTCTCCGCCTCAAGTGCCTTTATCTGGCGCTGCAGAGTGGCGACCTCGTCCTCGAGGTGTTGTGTCTTGCTGTGGCAGCCGTCACGCTCGTCTTGGGCGAGCTCTTCCTGCCGACGGAAGTAGCCGAGCGCATGGATGATACCCTGCTTCACCTTGTCCTGCTCGGTGAGGTCGCGCCGCACGGCGTTCGCAAAAGAGTCCATCAACCGCACGTCGGCCTCGACCTGGGCAATGGAAGCCTCCGCCTGCTGCTGTGTGGCGTCGGCATCAGCGGGCTGCGAGGCGTCAGCACCAGCGGACTGCATGACGGGGGTGACGCTCTCAACGTCGCCACCGTATGGTGTCAAAGGCTCGCTCGGTAGCGCGGCGATGGCGGCGACGAGCACGGCAACGAGACATGTCCTCATCCACATATGATCCGTGTGAGACGGACTGGACGCTCATAACAGCGCTTTTGGGGATGCGTGAGTTTGCCTGGGCGGCGTGAGAGTTTCATTTTGCCTCAAGTCTTTAGAGTGTCTTTTGAGCGTGTTTGCGAAAGTGCGAGCGAGAAGGCGGAATCGTGTGACCGCGAACGCACGCGCCCCGCGAAGCAAGCGCTGGTTCAGGGTTGCCATGATCAAACTGTTCAGTTTGAAGCAGGAGAAGGAGAAGGCGGCGGCGGCGGCGGCGTCGGGAGAGGGCAAAATCGCACCCGGCCTGATTCGCATGCAGAAAGACGTCAGCGAGCTCAAGAAAGAGAAGGGCGTCGAGATCGACTTTTACAACGGCAAGGCGGACCTCATGAACTTCAAGGTCAAGATCAGTCCGGATGACGGCTTTCACGCAGGGGGGCACTTCACCTTCGACGTGAAGGTGCCAAATACGTACCCCCACGATGCCCCGAAGGTGCTCTGCGAGACGCTGGTCTTCCACCCAAACATTGACATGGAAGGGCACGTGTGCCTCAACATCCTGCGCGAGGACTGGAAGCCGGTGCTGACCATTTCATCTGTCATCATGGGGCTGCAGTTTCTGATGCTGGAGCCTAATGCCGACGATCCTCTGAACAAAGAGGCTGCCAACATGCTCGCTGGCAATCGTCGGCAGTTTGCAGAGACCGTAAAACGCAGCTTCAGGGGAGGTCCGATGATGATCAACGGCAAGCAGTACGACTTCCCACGTCAGGGCTGATTGCGGCCTGCCTGATTTGATCGTCGCCCGGCTGGCTGAGCCAACGCGGGCGCTTGAGGATGAGCGCGGAGGTGTCACCACAGTGAGGCGACACAAAGGATAAAGGCGAGGAGGCGGGCGGACCGGCGCGTGTGACGCACGCTCGCAAGAGGGACTCGGTGCGAGTTTGTACACAGAGAGCGGTTCACAATTTGCACGACAGACACACATGTCCGTGGACACATACCACGCGGAACGCGATGATTCCCCACCTCGACCTCCGCGCACCGCGGGTGCCCGCGGGCGTCGCCGTCGGCCCGCCGCGTTTTCAGGTCCCGCGAGCCGCGCGTGCGGCGGGGTGCCGGGCCCCCGAGCTGCGGGGACGAGACCAGAGACCACGCGCCACGACGACGCGCACGGGGCCGGTTCGGCATCTGTTCGGAGACGCAGGCGCGCAAACCGTACTCGCAGAGAGTGATCGGGAAAAAACACATCTCCCCTCCCCAACTCCCCGGGCGAGCGCCATGGCGAGCGCACAGTAGTGGCGCGCAGTGCACCTCGCCAAGGCCAACGCGATCGCGCTCACGGGACCACGCGCTCAGTAGCACGGGCACATCTCTTCCGGGAAGGTCTGGGCGAGCATGGCGCACGAGCTGCCCTTGGAGATGGCCGTGGCCGGTAGCCAGCCGCGCTCGACGAGGAGCTTCTGCGCACCTGTGGGGGGGCGAGGGCGCCAGGGTGAGCACTTGCATGCAGGGGGGCACGGAGGCTCGACGAGAAGCTTCTGCGCACCGTCGTGCGCGCTCAGTAGGGCGCGAACCTCGCAGCGCGGCGCCGTACCGGGCTCGCGCCGGCACAGGTCGATGAGCCAGCGTGCCTTGACGACGTGGCATGCGGCGCGGACGAGCTCCCAGGGCGCGCCGGGCGCATGGAGCACCCGCGCATCACATACGGCCGCGCCCGCCCAGAAGAGCGTCGTGTCGAGCGGCGGCGGCGGCGGCGGCGGCGGCTCTGCGGGTGTGGCTTCGGGCGTAACCTCTGCCTCGGACGTGCCACCGACGTCAAAGAGGATGCAGCGCTGTGTGGGCGCGCCACACGCGTCGGTGCAGTGGGCCTCGAGCTTGGCGAGCGGAGCGTCCAGTTCCATCGCGCCCGCCTCGATAGCCAGCCGCCTCATCTCACGCAGCAAGCTCGGTGCGTCATCGTACCACGCGATGCCCGCCACTGCTTTCGGACCCACGGTGACGGGAAGCGGGAGTGACAGGCCGGACGCGGCGGCGGCGGCGGGCAAGTTCTCGAGAAGGACGTACGAGAGGCGGCGGAGTGCGCCACGCTTGGCTATCTCGCCGCGCATCCACACCTTGGGCACGGCAGCGCCCGCGGCCAATGCGAGTGCGAGCGTGCGCTCGATGGTCGCCGCGGACGTGGGCGCGTCGACCGCAAAGATGGGCGAGCGTCCGAGCTCCGTACCGATGATGATCAGCTTGGCCGAGGAGCGGTCGCTGCCGTGCGGCCCGCACGGCGCGAGCGCCGCCGGTGCCTCCTTGCTGAACTCGAGCACAAAGACCTCATGCTGCTGCTGCTGCTGCGTGTCGAGCTTGGTCGACGAGCGGATCGCTGGCCAGCCACCGGCCGTCAGCGCCAATAAGACCTCATCGGGCAAGTCGCTGCGCCCGCCCAGCTCCGTCTCCGTGTTGAGGAAGCTCTGCATGTGCATCGCCATTGCCGCCCGCGCCGACTTCGCGTGTCGGGGGTCACCACGTCGATGAATCCGCCCGTCATGGCGCCTTTTGATGCGCGGGTCGCGCGGTCGCGCTTTTGCCGCGCCCCCTGCCCCCCAAGCTCGCTGCTCTCGCTTCTCTGTACCCCCTCTTCCCACAACGTACAAGTCTACGACACAGTCAACGCAGACAACGCCGCCAGACAACGGTCAACGCACCGAAACATGTGACAACCCGCCGACAACGCACCCAACCACGATCCCCCTCCTTGACCCCTCGCCTCACCGCCGCAGCGAGTTGACCAGCTTCACATCAAGCCTGGGAGCGAGCGGCCGGTCGAGCTTGGCGAGCCACTCGGCCTTTGCCTGGGCCTCGCGCTCGTGCGCCGAGAGAGCAGTGGCCGTGTTGCCCATGCTGCCGAAGGACGCTCCCGTCGCCATCACGGCATTGGTGGGCTTCACAACGCCGGCCATGCTGCCCATGCTGCCGCTGCCGCCACTCGTGCCTGCGTTCGGGGCGGCGCCATCGGCGTGGCGCGTCTGGATGCGGCGCAGCTCAGTGCTCAGGGCCGCGGCGCGTCGGTGGAGCGCCGCACACTGGCCGGTAAGCTCATCGAGCTCGATGAGGGCGCAATCGAGTGCCGCGCCGAGTGCGCTGTTCTGTGCCTCCGCCTGCTGAGCGCGCGCCTCGGCGACTGTGGCGCGCTCGATGGCGACTGTGCTCTGCTGCGCGGCCGCGTTCGCGTGCCGCTCGGCGCCCGCCGCTTGTAGCCTGGCTGCCTGCACGGCAGCCTCCTTGTCATGCTCGGCACGGCGCGCGGCTTCGTCGGCCATCGCCGCGCGTGTCGCGGCCTGCTCCGCACGCGCCGTTGCCTCGTCCCTCGCCTCGAGCGCGAGCTGACGCTCTGCTTGCACCAACGCGACCGCGGTGCGCTTCTCCCGCACAGCACGCTTGGCTGCCACCTCCGCTGTCGTCGCGCGTGCGGTCGCCTCGCGGGCTCGAGAAGAGGCCTCGTCGCGCGCCGCCATGGCCGTAGCCAGCTCAGCCCGCGCCCACTGAGCCGACTCCTGGGCCGTCGCCACGAGCGTCTCCACTTGCCGCTGCCGCGCAACAGCGATCATCGCCTCCGCTTGCGCCGCCGCCACCGCCTGCTCCTTTTCAGCCCTCGCTTGAGCCGCCGCGGCAGCCTCGCCCTCGGCGATCATTCGTGCCTCGGCCGCCTCTTTGGCCGCCGCGGCAGCAGCCGCCTGCGCTGCGGCCGCCGCGGCCGCCTCCCGTGCGGCCGCCTTCTCGACCTCGCTCGTCGCCTTCGCCTGAGCCTCCAAGTCCCTCTGCGTGCGTGCGAGCCGATCTTGAGCCCGCTCGAGTGCATCGTCGAGGTCACTCACTCGAGCGGCCGCAAACTCGCGCCCCTCGCTGAGCTCGGCACGCACCTCCGCGAGCTCGCGCGCCGTCGTGTTCAGCTTCTGCGCCGTGCTCGCCGCTGCCGCCTCTGCGCGGGCTGCACGTTCTGCCTCAGCCTGCCTCGCCAAGCGCGCCGCCGCCGTCTCCGCCTCCGCCGCCGCCACCGCTCTCTCCTTCTCCGCCCGCGCGTCGGCCGCCTTCTGCGCTTCAGCGGCCGCGGCAGCGCTCGCCTCGGACGCCCGCACGGTCGCCTCGGTCGCCAGCTGCTCTTGCTGGATCGCTTTATTAGCCGCCATACGTGCGAGCTCCTCGACGCGCTCTACGACCGCCGCCGCATCGAGCGCCGCGGCCTCGGCACGCGCAGCGCGCGTGGATGCGGAGGTGGTAGTTTGCACGGCTCGCTCCAGCTCCTCCTCGGCGTACCGCACCTTGGAGAGCACGGCCGCCGCCTGCCACTCCGCACGCTGCTGACTCTCGCTCGCTGCAGCCAGCGCCGCCTCCGCCATCGCCGCCCGCCTCAATGCCTCCTCCGCTTGCAAACGCTCTCGCTGGACCTTGGCCTGCAGGCGCTGCTTGCCCAAGGCGAGCGTCGAGGCTGTGCCATCGAGCAAGCTCGCGACCGATTGGCCGCCTGACCACTGCGATGGCGACCCACCGCCACCACGGCCCCATTGTTCCAACCGCAGTTGCGCCATATCGAGCCTGTGTGCGCGTATGTCGATTCACGGCACGAGTCCAGATCAGTTTGGGAGGCAAGGGAGGCAAGGCAGAGCAGAGACCAATAGCTTGAGGTCGAGGCCTTCCGTGACACACGTGCGCTGCATGACTTTCCACTCCTCCATCTCCTCGGCCTCGCTGTCGAGCATGATTGCGAATGGGGAACGGGCGACGAGCGCGTGCTGCACCTCCATGGGTGGAAAGGCCACATGTGCCTTCATTGGTTGCCAATTCAACGCGGCGATCCCGAGCGTGACCATCGCCATCATGGACGGGCCCCCAGGAAGAAGATGCGCGAGGGGGAACGAACACACTTCGAAAAACCTCGATTTCCTTTTTCGAGCATTCTTAGGGATTCGCGTTCACATCCGCAACGTCGGTTACATGCAGGTCGGTCAGTTCTCTTTCGGGCTGGAAGTGGCGGAGTTTAAGCGCCCCAGTTGCCCGACGCGCAGGTTGCGCGCTCGACAAGACGCGCGAAGTTTTTGTTCGCCCAATCGTCGGCCGGAAGGAAACGGGCACGCGATCGAGGCGCGTCGCCATTCCAGGATTGTGGTTGCCGAATCGTCTTCGCGACCCTGAAGAGTGAGATGGGCAAGAACGTGAAGCACAAGGGCCCTAACGCAAGGGCGCGGGAGCGAGAGAAAGGCCATAAGCTGGGCCCTAAGATCATCGGCGCCACAAAACCGCCGAATGGGCTGCAGCCATCATACACAGGCTTCAGCAGCAAACGATTCGCCTCTAAGAAGGCTAAAAAGGCGGCGGCGACGGCGGCTGCCTGGGCTCTACTCGCTAACAGCGATGATCGAAAGGGACAAAGGAAGCAGAAATTCAGTTATTGAAGGCCGTGAGCATGAATACGTAGCGTGGACACTGATCGGATGGCATGACACTGCTCCAGTCCGCCCGCCACGAGCGTGCACAGCACGTCAATGGGTTTTCTAGCAGAAGTTGACGTAGCAGCTGAGTGGCACCAGTAGGGATTAGTGAAAGCCAGAACTCATACAATCCCAAGAACGGTCCGTAACATAGAAATCGTCTAAGCACGTCGACGGAGCATCGTTAGAGCATCGACACCTATTTTCAATCAGAATGATGAATGTGACGCGCAGCTGTGGTGTCCCGGTGCAATACAGCCATGGTGCTCTCAAGTTTCATGCGCGCACGGCCTCTGTGCTGGTGGCTATGATCGGTTGTGTGTATCAAGGCGGGGGAAGTTTCACATCCCCATGCACATCCCGCAAGCCCCTCTCGGCGCGGGTGGAACCACCGTAAGCGTACAGCATACGCCGCCAGTCAGCCATCCCTTGGTGGGCGCATCTACCGCGAGCTCAGGAATCGGTAGGCGCCAAATATGAAGAGGCACAGCATCGGGTTCGTCAGGAAGAGCCAGAGAAAGCCGATCATCCCAAAGGTGGAGCCCCATTGCTTGGCCTGGGAGAGGAGCTCGGGCCAGCACAGGAAGAGGTACACTACGAGGTCGCCACGCCGCTGCTGCCGCTGCCCGAGCGCATCTGTTTCCTTATATGGCATCCCCTCGCACGCCACCCTTGCACTCAAGCGCCGCGGAGGCACACGCACCGCCACACGCCTACCGTCAAGGGTCCGCACCTCGTGCTGTGAGCCGTTGAATAGGACCTCGAGCAGGCTGCACGTGACCACGGTCGCCAGATCATTGCTGTACCGCTCGAAGCGCTCGTGCTTCTGCTCGTGCACCACAAAGCGCACTCCCCTGTCGTCGAAGTTGACCTTAGTGCCCGGCTTCCATCCTGGCTGCACCTCTACCCTGAACGTGTTCCCCTCGACCGTCTCGGTCTTGGTGGCACCGCGGTAGAGCTCCTCGAGTGTGCATGAGAGCTTGTGCTCCTGCATTACCCGCCCGCCGCTGCCGCCGCCGCCGCCGCCGCGCGCGCCGCCCGGCATCGCACCGCCAAACAAGCCACTGAGCACCTGCGCGAGGTCAACAGGTTGGCCGTTGGCGCCGGGCATGCCGCCGGGCATGCCACCGGGCCATGTATGGAACCGCGCGCCGCCGGGCATGCCACCCATGCCGCCCGGCATGCCGCCCATGCCACTAAACATCTGCCGGAATAGCTCCTCTGCGTCCATGCCGCCGGGCATGCCGCCCGCGCCGAAGCCACCGCCGCGCTTGAGCCCCGCCTCGCCGTGCCGATCGTAAATTTCCTTCTTATTCGGGTCGGAGAGTACCTCGTACGCCTATCGAGAGAGAAAACAAATCACCGTCAGTCCAGGCAAATGGCATTTCGGCGCTCGCTTGGGCTGTTCCCGCACCTCGGCAATCTCCTTGAACTTCTTCTCTGCGACCTGTTTCTTATCCTGGTTCTTGTCGGGGTGCCACTTCATCGCCATCTTCCGGTACGCCTTCTTGAGCTCATCGGCGCTCGCATTCTTGTCGACGCCGAGCAGCTCGTAGTAGGAGGGCATGGCTTACCACAACCTCGTGTCTAGACGGCTGCTGCTCAACACAACGCTTTCTGGGGCCCGACACGTGGCCTAAGTTCCTGGCCCCTAAACACGTGGCCTAAGCGTCCACACAATTTGTAACCACCACACGGAAGCGGAAGCAAGACACTTCCCATGGTGTGAGCACTTTTCTGCTTCCGCGGGCTGCGTGGGAAGACGATATGTTTGCTCGTCAGCTCCGGACCCCCTAGCACGGGAGCCGCTATCGCATGGACGGAGGCAGACACGTCGCTGTTCAACACGACGCTATTCGCCGGATGACCGTCGGGGCCCAGTCGACGAAAACAATTCGTACTTAATCATATGACACGCCACGCGGCACAAACTTGTGCTCGTTCACACCGCATGTATTGCATCTCGTTTGGGGTCATGAAACGTATGTGTATTCTGAGCGGCATGCCGGTTGTTGTCGAGTTACATGTACTGTCACACTCAATACACCCTCAAACTCGCTCACCCCGCGCGAGCGAGTTGCGCGTGAATGGCGAACATGGCCTGCGTGCGTGCGCTGCTCGTGTGTACGCTAGCCAACCGCGCGGCCGCACTCGTCGTCTGCGGTCTCAACGTGCCGCATGCCAAGCCCAGCGCGGCGAGCCGTGCGCTTGGGAACTGGCCCAAGAGCTTCCCGTACTCTGACGCAGACCTCAAGCCGATGATGGCGGGGAATGATGGCCTCTTCTACCTTGTGCCCAAGTTTGTGCAGCATGCGGGCGATGAGTGCCGCGACAGCTTGACGCGCTTCTACGAGGCCGCGCTGCCAGCGCAGGACGGCGATGTGCTTGATCTGTGCTCGTCGTGGACGTCGCATTACCCACTGGGCTGGAAAGGCCGGCGGGTCGCGATCCTCGGCCTCAATCCGCTCGAGCTCATCGCCAATCCGTCCAAGACTGAGTGGGCGGTGCAGGACCTCAATCAGAAGCCGACGCTCCCGTATGCCGACGCGAGCTTCGACGTGGTGACCAACTCGTTGAGCGTCGACTACCTGACAAAGCCGCTCGAGGTGTTCGCCGAGATGGCGCGCGTGCTCAAGCCGGGCGGCCTCGCGTGCATGGCCTTCACCAACCGCTGCTTTCCCACCAAGGTGGTGCCCATCTGGAATCGCCCCTTCACCGAGGCGCACCACGTGCAGATCGTCGGCAACTATTTCAAGTTCTCATCGGACGCGTGGGCAGAGCTGGGGGTCGCGGACGTATCGCCCGACGGTTGGGTCGGCCAGCGAGACCCGATGGTGGTCGTGATGGCGAGGAAGGCTAGGAAGTGAGTCTCACCTTAAAAAGTCACCGATCACTCAATCCGGCCTCGATCCGAGTTCTCCTCAGATTCTCCATGAACGCCTCGCGGCCTGCCTCAGCCTGCGCTTTGACCTGCGCCACGTCACGTTCGCGCCTCGCGTCGAGATCTGCCTCGCGTGCCAGGCGAGCGCTAACGATGGCGCGCACGCCGGCGCCGAAGTCGTCGGGAAGCTCAGGCGCCGAGACGGCCATCAGTGCATCCGAGGCCAAAGGCAACTCGAGCTCGATGGTGCGCAGCCGCTCGTGCGCCTGGCGCACCTGCGCCTGCTCTGAGAAGCGGCCGAGCGCCGTATCGAGTCGACGGACCTCGGCTTCCAGTGCCGGACTGTGCACAAACGGAGCCGAGTACAAGTCGCACACCGCCTCAGAGCGTGCGGCAACACCCAGCGCACGCCTCCACTCACTCACCGCCGTAGCCACGTCTTCGCCGACGGCGTCACCGGCAACCTTTTGAAAGGCTCTCGCCGCCGCTGCGCTGACACTCGAGGGTAACCGCAAGTCGCTGCTCGAGGGCAGACGCAGGTTGGGCAGGCGCAAGTCGTCGAGCAGCGCTTGTCCTCGAGCAGGACCGTGCATGGACTCTCGCACGGCTTCACTTTGTCTCGAGGATGGTTCAATTCATTCACATGAATACACACGACACGTAAAACAAGACTCCCAAAGGGAGACACATGCAGGCGGAGAGCTGAGAAACAATTCATTCACAACACACCAACACGCACAAGCCAAACTCATCATTACATTATTTCATATGTGGTTATAATCCTGGGACTAATCTGAAAAATGACGGATGTGTTTCACACGTGATGTGGCCGCTTCTGTTCCCGCTTGACCGGGGCGGCCTGGCCCCCAGATAAGAAGCCGAATATCCCGCCAAACATGCCGGTGCCGCCGTCCGCCGCCGCCGCAGGCGCCGCTTCCGTCTTGGTCTCCACGAGGACCTCCGCACCCTTCTTGGCCAAGTAGGCCCGCTGCCGCCCAATGGTCGTCGAGGGGGGCTCGACAGGGTCGAGGGCCGCCAAGAAGCGAAAGCTTGCGACGCACTCGGCACCGCGGCGCGCCGACCAAACGGAGATCAAGGACGTTGAGAGCCTCGAGGGCCGCACGGCGCATGAGCTGCGCGTCGTCGTGAGCGTCGTCGGTAGTGGCGGCGAGGAGGAGTGCGTCAGTGTGCCTTTCGAGGGTGGCGGGGGAAGGCGAAATCAGCATGGCGATACCTCAACGACCCACTGACCTTCGATGACGCCGTCCGTCCGTCCGTTGCAAGGCCTTCGAGGTACCTTGCTTGTACATGTACGGCAGTCGCAGCAGCGGCTGCTTGCCACAGTGCAGTCTAAGAGGCAAGAGTGCTGCTCACCGTGACCACTTCAAGCGCTGGAAACTGGCGAAGCAAAATCGCCTGGCGAGTGCTCCCATGTCCCATCTGACTGTCCGTGCCAGCTAAATGTACTCAGTTCAGCTAATCGAGCATTGCAACCAACGGCGATCTTCTCGTCGTACCATCGAGCAGTGACTCATGCCGGCCCTGATTGGCACGCACGTTTTGCAAGGTAGCTTGCGCCTGCTGAAGCTCGAGGCGCAGGCTGGCAATAGCAGCGTCCGACAATTCTCGGTCACGGACCGCCTTCTCGCGTACACTGGCGATGGTGGCATCTGCAGCCGCTCGGACACGGTCGGCCTCTGCACGGAGCTCGCTTACCACGCAATCAAACTCCGTACGGAGCTGCGACATCATTCTCGTCATATCCTCTCGCAGCGCCTGCAATGACTGCGCCTGCTCAGCCCGCACATGCTGAAGCGCGCAGAGGACGAGAGAGTCGTTCGAGACCGTTTGCAAGGCAAGATCCCGTTGGCTGGTCGTTGCCTTCACCTCTTCATGCGTGAGAAGGCATCTCTTCATGCGCGCCAAAGCCTCTCCAGTAGTCGACTCCACACTGGCGTGCATGTGCCCCTCAAATGTGGTTGGATCTTCTCTGATTTTGCCTCGGGCCCAAAAAGACGTATGTTCGAAACCGCATGCATTTTTGAGCCCATCAAAACGTGAGGGTGGAGGAAACGACGTGACGCCACCCGAGTGACTCATGTTTTCTACACCACTGACGCGACGACAGCGACCCGCATGCTCCCCTCGCATCCTCGATCTAGGGGCACAGCTCTTTCCAATCGGTGTCTTCTTCATCAGCCGAGCATGTGCAGCTGTGGCCGAGCTGTGCAGCTGTGGTCCTCACGCTTCATGCACTCCACTTTATCCGAGTTGCACCAAAGTCATCATCAGCCATCATCATCAATGCGGTCCTCACACGGCCTCCATCAGTCGAGCACGTGCGGCTGGTCCTTGTCGGCGAGGGCGAGCAGCGCGTCATCCTCTGCGGGGAAGCGCGCGACGAACGACTCGATCATGCCCGCGGGCGTCGGCTCGAACTGCTTGATGCCAATCGAGCCATCCAGCGCCGCAGTGAGCACGGGCTGTACGAGAAGCTTGCGTGGCTCCTTGCGAGCCATCACGATCGTGCGGATGGCCATGAGCTCGTCGCTCACGAGCGAGTACTTTTCGAACAAGGCGGTGCCGCCGGCAAGGTCACCGAGCGATTTATGCACCTGGAGCGCGAGAAGGAACTTGCGGATGGCTTCCTTGCCAACCGTCTTGATGAGCGCGCGCTCGATGGTCGCGGTTACGTCTGGCCTCCCGTCGGCACCCGTCGTGCGCGTGAGTGTGACGAGCCCCTCGCCCGCCTCCAGCAGCACTCGTAGGATGGCGAAACGGGCACGCATGTGCGCCTGGCGCCACTCGCGGGTCTCCGGCGTGTAGAACTCGAGACCGGTGAGACCTGCACGTACCATGAGGAGCCAGTTGATGTACGTGATGTCGTGCACCTGCGCCACCTCGCTCGCGGGCGCATCCGCATGCCCAAAGATGGTCAGCACGCTTGGCTCCAAGCACAGGTAGATGCCCGCGCACTCGGCGCGGCATTCCTCATAGGCCGACGCGAGCCGTCCGAAGGTCGAGTCCCACGTAGCGCCCGCCGCATAAAAGGGGCCCGAGATAGGCTCGCCCGTAAGCGGGTGCGGCGTGCCGTGGAGCGTGGCGGCGTCGGCCGTGTTGGCGTGGTAGAGCTTGCCAGATCCGTGCCCCAGAAGCTCATGGATTCCCACCTGCACCTCGAAGGCTTCGCCCTTGAGAGCTTTGAAGAGCGCTTGGTCGGCCTCGGCCACGAAGGAGACGGGCTTCTCGCCCGCGCCGTACGAGGCCTGGAGCACGTTGCCAAGGCTCACGTTCTTGAAGCCCTCGGACTGCCGAATGTCATCATAATTGGGGATATTGATGCCGGCTGGGACGCCCGACGAGCCGAAGCTGAGCACCTCGAGCGACGTGAAGTCCGGCCGCAGGAACTGGTCCTTCTCGAAGGCGCGGGGCCAGGGCATGAGCTTGAGCATCTCCTCAGCGCCGTCGACGAGAGTTTGGAACTTGCGGCTCACCTGCGATCAGAGGCAACCAGACGCCATCAGACGCCATCAGACGCCATCAGACGCCATCAGAGTCCATCAGACGCCACCAGACGCCACCAGACGCCATCAGACGCCATCAGAGGCCATCAGACGCCACCAGACGCCACCAGACGCCATCAGGTGAGCTCGTGCGGCTCACCTCGCGATTGACGCAGGCGACGAAGCCCTCCCACTCCCCGCGAGAGCCGCTCGGGTCGCGATAGGACTCGATGAAGCCGATGTAGCTCTCGACCGCGGGGCCCTTGTCACGGATCCAGTGGCGGGATCCACGCTTGTGGGCCTCGATCGAGCCTTCACGGAACGACGTCGCGTACGCTTCGAGCATCGCCGCCTGCGTCTGGTCTGCCGCGTGGGGGATCGCTGCCTCGAGCCAGCCCACCACACGAGCCATAATTGGAGCGTAGTCGCCGCGGCGCACGCGGATCGTGTGCCCCTCGAAGGAGTGAGCGCGGCACAGGCCGTCCAGCGCCCGTGCCTCCGCCTCGCCCGCCCCCGCGCCCGCCGCTTCGCCATCACTGATGTCAACGGCCACCGCCCCAAACGCCGCGGCCATGGATGCCGGGAGGTCGAGGTTGGCCAGCCAGGCGGGCACAGCCTTGCTCGCATCTAGACCGGCACTGCGGGCCTCCGCGAGGATGCCCGCAACGGCCGCCTGCTCCTCCGCTGACGCGAGAAGCACGGTGTACCCATCGTCGCCCTTGAAGAGCCTCGTATTGTATGGTGAGAGGCCGATCGAAGTAAGGAAGCGGCCAGCGAGATCGGCGTCAGCGGCCTCGCAGTTAGCAGAAAAGTATGTCGAGATGCCGTTCGCGCGGCCGAGCCCGAGCTGCCGCTGCCGCGGCGGCAGCGAGTACATCCGCACGACGCAGCGTCGCCAAAGCCGATCTACCTTGGCACCATCCGCCGCGCCGGCGGACAGAAAGGCGAGCATTTTGTCGGCGGCGAGCGACGGGACAAACTTGGTGTCGCCGAAGGACTTGTAGTTGCCCATGTTGCCGAAAAAGGCCGCGCAGTACATGAGCGCTTGGCAAACCTCTTCATCGCTCAGCCCCTTGGCCGACGACATTGAGACGAGCGCTTCCACCGGCTGCGCGGAAAAGACGAGCATGAGGAGCGCAAATATGTAGGGCGATTCAGGGCTGCACTGAAGTAGGCAGATCTTGGCGCCGTCCCAATCTGCCTTGGCGAGCGCGTGTGCGTACGCCTGCTCCTTTGGCGTCAGAGTGGCAAACGCCTTCGCTGCCTCGAGCATGACGACTCCCGTTTCGGCGGGTATGGTGTACACCGACATGTCGGGTTTCGCCGTGTTGGGATCTTGTTCGCAAGGTTGGCACATGAAGGAGGCCGCCGCGGCAGCGTCCTCCACCTCGCCCTTCTCGCCGCAGCACGAGCATATCACGCCGAAAGCCATTCTTTCACTTCGGGGACGGCCTATTGAGCTGCAAGTGCCGTGTCGCCGGTGTCGTGCACGGTCGACGCGTTTGTCGTGCTAACGTTCACATTCACATACATACCTAAGTTGGTAAAGAAGCACGTGAACATCCAGCTATCCGAAAGGATAATCGCGCAATAGTCCGGGTGTACACATTCACAGGCTTTCGTGCGGGGTTTGGCTCCGGCCGGCCTGCGGGGCCGGAGCGCCATGAAGACGGTCACCGTGACCTCCGTCCTCAAGGCCACTGACCACTGGAAGGTGCTCAAGCTGAAACCGGCAGCCTTAAAGGAGGGGGGCAAGGCAGCAGTCACCGCTGCCTTCCGCAAGGCCAGCCTGCACGTGCACCCTGACAAGAGCGATGACCCTCGCGCGGCGGACGCCTTCGTGATCCTGCACGAGGCGTACCGGGTGCTTGCAGACGATAAACTTCGCGCGGCCTACGTGGACGAGCTCCGAAGGCAGAAACTCAACCCGCAAGCGGCGAGCAACCCGCTCTACCAGCGAGCGCTCACGCCGCGCCGGCGAGCCGCCGCCGAGGCGGAGCTGCAGCGGATGCGTGAGGAAGCGATTTTTGAGAAGGAGCGTGCAGCCGCGCAGGCGCGCAAGGACATCTCGCGGCTGCGGGAGGCTGAGGACCGATTGAAGCTGGCCCAGCGGCGGCTTGAGGATGCCAAGCGGCGCAAGGCCAAGCAAGTCGACGAGCTTGAGGCGGCCCGCCACAGATTTGGACCGCACGGCGCAACGTCCGCCGCGGGTATTGCCAAGGCCAACGCAACCGCCGCACGCGAGGTCGCCGACGCAGAGGCGGCCGCGATCGCCGCAGCGGCGCAAGCGGAGAAAGTGGCGTTCGCAGCGCGGCGTGCGAAGCGCGAAGCACGGCACGCTGAGGGCGAGACGTTGATTCATTTGGGGCGAACGCAGCAGCTGCCGACGGAGCAGGCGGGTGCACCGGAAGAGGCGGCGGTGGCCGCTAGCACGCCGCCCTCGCCTCCGCTACCGCGCTCGCACCCGTTGCCTGGGTCGATGCCTGGGTCGTCGTCGCCACCGCTGCCGCGCTCCGCTCCACTACCCAAAGCCAAGCCGCTTTTGGCCACACCCTCGGAGCCTCCACCCTTGCCACCGCCACCCCCGAAGATGCCCACGGCAGCGCCCAAGCATGCGTTCGTCAAGCGCCACCAAGTGGATCTCATCAAGGAGCGCTTAGGGTTGGAGGTCTCGCTCTCGCCGAACGCGGTAGTCTGGGAGGCCAACGGAATCATCGGACTCCCGAACGCGGGCAGCTTGCAGGCGCAGGTCGATGCGATCCTCAAAGCCTTGGGAGTGGCCAAAGAGGCGCGTACCAACGTGGGCGGCGCCTCCGCTTCCTATGACGCCTACATGCTCGCGGCAGAGGGGCAGCGATTGGGCGCCGCAACCAAATCCAAATCGGGCTCTGGAGGAGGGAAGCCGAAGAAGGCAGCACCAGCTGCAAAGGCGCCCCCCTCCTCTGCAGCACCGAACGCGTCATCCTCATCCTCATCAGCCGCCGACTCTTCGCTACCCGCTGCCCACGAGCTTCCACAGAGTCCGGGCCACGGCCCTGCGCGCTACACCGCCGAGTGGTTCAGTTGGGTGCTTGGGGGTCCGCGGCCCACCGACCCGAGCGATCACCCTCCCTCGGCCGACGAATCTCTCGCCAGTGCCAGCGCTCAGAAGCTTCCGCCACCGCCCATTGTGTACCGCCCACTGTGGTCCGCGAAGGCGACGCAGGCTGCCACAGGCGTATCTGAACCAGCCTGACGGCTTTTGCTTTTGCGCCCACCACTCCCGCCCGGCCTGTGACGTCTCCGCCCAACGGTGCGGCGCGCCGGTCTTTTCTCATTCGATAGGTAATAGGACCACTAGCTAATCGATCTCAAGTGCTCCGTGCCGCGCAGTGTCGGCTGCGGGCACCAAGGGCGGGGCACAGTTTTGACAGGACACAGGTTCCCGGCCGTGGCGCGCCGACCGCCGTCCTCCGGGCATGCCTCCGGGCCCGGTCCCCCGCGTCCGGGCGGCGAGCAGGTACATACAGCGCGATCAGCGTGAGTTGGCGCGGTTGGCTTACCGTATCCATTATAGTGTTAGAAGACTCAGCTCAACGCGCACATCATACGAAACGACTTGTTCGTCCCGGCTCAGTCAGAGCGCAGCCCGCTCCAACTCATTCATTTCTGGACCACTTGAGTGCATGTTTGGGGAGCTACTCATGCAGCATCCCGCCATCTAAAGTGAGCAGCCGCTCCCTTGCACGCACTGCTGCTGCCACCCGCGCCGCGCGAGGGCGGTTCAGCTGTCACCGTCACCGCCACCGCCACCGCCACCGCCGCCGTGGCCGCCGCCGTGGCCGCCGCCGTGGCCGCCACCGCCGCGCACTCACTGCGGCACACTCACTTCTTCATCTCCTTGGCATGCTTCTTGCACGCACTCGGGGTCTTGCCGCCGCCCACGTCCTGCGCCACACGCTCCCATCGATTCGGAGTGCCCTCCTTGAGCTTGGCGAGCGAGTCCGCGAGGGCCTTTTCTTCCTTAGCACTCCACGCCTGCGCGCCCGCTGCGGGCGTCGCGGCGGGCGAAGCCGCGGGCGTCGCCGCCTTGCCAGCTGCGGGCGTCGCCGCTTTCGCCGCGGGCGTTGCCGCCTTGGGCGTTGCGCCCTTCGCAGGTGCGGCCGGCGGCGCCTTGGCCGGCGGCGGGGTGGGCATGCCCTTGGCCTTCTTGGCCGGCGGCGGGGCGGCAGCGGCGGCCGGCGCAGGGCGCTTGCCGCCCTTGGGCGGAGGTGCGGGCTCATCCTCCTCCTCGTCCTCGTCATCGAACTCGTCGTCGTCGAGCTCGTCGTCCTCCTCCTCGCCCTCGTCGTCCTCATCCTCCTCGTCCTCCTCGCCGTCCTCGTCCTCGTCGTCGTCCTCGTCGTCGTCGTCGTCGTCGTCGCCCTGAAGGTCCTTCATGTCGACTCCCTCGAAGAGCAACGAACGCTTCTGGTCCACGACCTCCGCGTCGTCAAAGTCATCATCGTCCTCATCGTCCTCATCGTCCTCATCGTCCTCATCGTCTTCATCGTCAGGGTCATCCTCCTCGTCCTCGCCGTCATCAAGATCATCGTCCTCATCGTCCTCATCGTCCTCCACACCACCCTTCGGAAGCGCCGTCGCCGCCTTGCCCGCCGCCGCCTTGACCGCCGCCGCCTTGACCGGCACTGGCGCCGGCGCTGCCTTGCCCGTGGCTGGTGCTGGTGCCGGCGCTGCCTTGCCCTTGGCTGGTGCCGGGGCCGGCGCTGCCTTGCCCGTGGCTGGTGCCGGGGCCGGCGCCGCCTTGGCCGGTGCCGGCGCCGCCGCCTTGACTGGCGCGCCCTTGCCCTTGGCCGGCGCGGGGGCTGGCTCCTCGTCCTCGTCCTCGTCCTCGTCCTCGTCCTCGTCCTCGTCCTCGTCCTCGTCATCCTCCTCTTCGCCCTCCTCCTCCTCCAGCTGCTTCATTGCCTCCTCGTCCATGTCCTCGTCGTCGTCGTCCTCGTCGTCGTCGTCCATCTCGTGGAAGCCAGTGAGGTGGACGGCGGTCTTGCCTGTGAGGTGGAAGGTAACCTCACCGTCCTCGGGCGCGAAGCCCACGTCCAGCGCCCACTGGTCGCAGCTGCCCGGCGTCAGGTGGCACAGCACGAACTTGTCCTCCGACGTGGCGCCCACCGACACGGAGAGGACGCTCGTGCCCTCGGGCTTGCCCTCGGGAGCGAGTGCGGCCTGCAGCAAAATCGCGATGCACGCAGAAAGGAGAGTTAGGGGCGCCGCCACGATAACACTTTTCGATTGAGGTGCGCGCGCGCGACTCTTTGTGCTCCGTCACACGGGCGCGGCCGCAGCGGCGGTGGTGGTGGCAAGCGCACCTGTTTGATAATGACGGAGGCAAACTCCTGCGCGCGTTTGAGTGTTGTCGGCGTCTTGCCAGGCTTGACGACGCATCCCCAGAAGCTCAGCGGAGCCATCGTGAGTGCGCCGAAGGGGTTGGACGATATGCGCTTGCGACGTCGCCTCGACCCGACGGCGCCTATCTTGTGTGAGCGCCGTATCGGAGCGGCGTTCCGGAGTGCTTTCTGTAGCCGGCGACCCGGTGACTAGTTCTGAAAGCTTAGTCCTTAGATACCCTCGCAATCCCTATCTAAGCACGAATGTAAGCGGCTTCCCCACGCAGTCCCGCTCAATAAAGGATTGACCCCTGGCCCTGCTGGCCGCACAGATTTGAGGTACGCGGTACAGTGGATTCGTAACGGTTACCGTATCTATGTTAAACGCTAATCGTTGCTAAACTTTCCATAATGATACATGACGAGGTTGGATACACAAGCCGGGAACGAAAAGCTGTCGTCATTTGTGTCGTTCAGCAAGAGCAGCCACCCGGAAGCCCCAGAATTGATAGCGAAGCCCGAAGGGCGAGTCGCGGTGGGGCCGGTGCGGCGTGTAGAACGCACGTCAAAGCCCAATGCACAGTTACACGGGCGTACAGTGTACAATTCACCGCCGCCGCCGCCGAGAAACCCCTAACCCGAGATCCGCTCGCCCAGCGGTACGTTCTGCTGCTCCTCATACTCGGCGAGCGCGCGCTTCCACTCCTTGCGCCACGACTTGATGATAATCTTCTGGACCTGGAAGGTGACCGCGCGCGTCATTGTCTGCTGTAACCCCGGCATCGCGTTCAGGATCGCCTCCGACTCATGGAGCACGCGCTCGTCCATGAACTGCGCAGCCTTCGTCTTCCATGGGCCCGCGAGCCGCTCGGCGAGGTCGTAGCAAAAGTGGTTGCAGTTGCGAAGGAAGAAGTCGTACTCGGCTGGCGTGTAGTCGGTCGCGCCCATCTCACCAATGAGCGCGTCGATCTCCGTGTCCGTCAGCCTCGTCGCTCCACAATTCCACGTGCGCAGCGGTGGCTCGCCTGCTGCATTCTCGATGATCGCGTCATACGTCTGCTCGGGCTCGCCGTCGTAGGACCACGTCCGCCGACCAACGCCCACGCTCAGCTTTGGAAACCAATACGCGGGCTTCGACGCAAGCAGCGACATTGCCCTGCACAATTCGGGCGTCGAGATGTCGTAAAGCTTGACGACCACATCGCGAGGGCCAGGTGCTGCGTCGGCGTCGATGCGTTCCGGAGGCTGCAAGTTGGGACCTGGCCGGCACTGGCTGAGCTTTGGTCGCACAGCCATACCGGCCACGCCGCACAGCATCGCCAGCAAGGTCAGCGGCTTGATCGGCGTCCACAACCTCATCGGCGCCATTGACATTCTCGTCGGCCGCCCACAACAGCGCTTTCGACGTGAGTTCAGTTCTCAACTCTCGCTCTCTCACAAATAGCGTGTACAGCGTGGCTAACCGCGTGGCAAGAGGTCAATTCTCTAATGGTATACCTGTGTGTGCGTTCGTATTCTCTCTCATCTCTCTCGTCGTGCTGGGTGTGCCAAGCACCGCCGCGGCCCTCGCGCGGCGTGTGCGCTGTGACTGCGAGCGCAGCCGTGTCCAGGGTCAGCAGCGAGCGCGCCCGTTCAGGCGTTCACCACTTGCCCAAGCGCGACAGAGTGCCCATGTGCTTGAACACACGCTGGTCCCGTGAGATGGTGGGCGGAGCGCCAACGGGCGCCACGTACGAGTCGATCGGCACCGTGTAAAGGTCGCCCGCGCCAAAGAGCGCCTCCACACTCGCCTTGCCCTCCTTGCGGTTTTTGAGCGTCGGCTTGTGGAGGTCTATCGTGGCGCGCGTCGTCGACTCCCACTGCGTCGAGTCGCCCTGCGTGAAGACGAGAGCGGGGGCGCCCATAGCTTTGAGGTTTGGCACTGAGCCGAATGATGGATGGTTGTCGGGGAAGGTGCGCATCTTCTCCTTGATCAGCGGATCCTCGTTCGAGGTGACTGACGGCCGTGGATAGCCGATGGCCCCCCCAAACTGGCCAGCGGTCAGTTGCCCAGTGGTACTCGGATGCGATTTGTAGTACCGCCGCGCTTGAGCTGCGACGGGCGTGACGCGGGGGGCACGTGAGAGTGAGTGCAAGCACCGGGCCGCCGGTGCCCTCAAGGCAATTCTGAGCGGGCAGCACACGCACGAACAAGCTCGTCGCTGAAGGAGCCAATCGGGTTCATCCATGACACGAGCTCCGGCGGCACGTCGATGGCCTTGGGCTTCCGGGTTTCCACCACATGCTGAGTCGCGCCTTTGCCCATGTGTCCGCTCTTCAGCAGATCAGAGAAAGGCCCTCTCTGTCTCTTCAACGATCGCACGCTCAGGTCGAGCGCTGTATCGGGCTCGAGAGTCACATTTACGTGGCTGAAGCCCCGCGGGGCTATTTTTTCGAGGGGGCTGCGTTGTCGGCAGCCTCGGCTGGTGGGTTTGGATATTTTTGGGCCCGTTACCGGGTTTTCCGTTCGACGTTTAGTGTAAGCCGACGAGTCGGATAAGCCCAGTTCAGAACGCTCCCGGGCGTCACTGGACACACAGTGTGGACGAGCTGCACTGTAGTCGCACACAATTTGGTAGGGCGTGCGGCTGCCGAACGGTTGCCATGGCGGCTGCGCGCGCGCGCCTGCCGTGCATCTGGTGTCTCTGGAACTGGGACTCTCACACATTCGCCGTCCCCGGCATTGCTTAGGCATTGCTCCCCTGGCCCGCCGCCGATCTCAAAGTCGGTCCAGAAGCTGATCTCAACAGTATTTTCATCTGCCCAGCGTGCCGCTCACAACATCTGCTGCTTCAGACGCGCATTCTCGGCACGCAGCCGGGCGAGCTCGGCTTCGACACCACCACCCATGCCGCCACCGTGCGACACGCCGTCCCATCCAAAGTTCATCGCCTCAGCCATGGCTTTCGCCTTCTGCATGACGGCTGGGTCCTTCATCATCTCCTGCACATGCGCCATGTCCGGCAACCTGCCCGATGCCTGCATCTGCGCCATCGCTGCCTTCGCCTGTTCCTGAAATTGCGGATCGGCCATCATTTCCTTGACGGCCCGCATGGCCTCTGGATCCCTCATCATCTGTGCCATCTCCGCCATCGCGGCCGGGTCCTTCATGGCGCCGGCAAGGTTGTTGATCCCCAGCTCGGCGTCGTTGATCTCGCCGGCCTTGCGCCTCTTCAGGCCCTCAACCTCGTAGTCACGCCCGCCGGCCGCGCGCACTTCTTCCTCGTACATCGATTCTTCCATGTGCTCCTTCTCGTCGAGGTCTCTCTCCTCTTTCTTCCCCTTGCCACCCCACCCAGCTTGTGCGCAAGCCACCAGGCCAAGCAAGAAGAGCACGACGCTGACCTTCATCTCACGAGACGGAAGTGATCTCGGCTGTCGAGATTGCGTGAATTGGAGCGGACGCAAGCAAGGACGCGTGTCGGTGTGGGGCGCCAGTCTTCGGCTGAACATCCGAGCGCCTGGCCTCCTGATTCCATACAAGGTAATGCTCCTGAAGTCCTGATTGCCGCGTGACGCCCAAAGTTACGCGTCGCTCCTGTGAACTCAACTTGACACAGGTGTGTCGATCACATGGGACGGTGTCCATTCATGGAACCAGTCATAGGGGGATACTGATAGCCCAGAGGAAGGGCAATCGGAAAAGGCCCAGGGGAAAGCCTTCTTGAGGAAACGGATAACGGAATGAGCTTGAAGCTGAGCTTCATTGCTGAGCTTGTACATACATGCTGCTCTCGCGTGCCAGGGCCCGCCGGGACGGATCTTCACATGATTCCTTTCGGCGGGCCGGCGCGACGTTTGTAGCGCAAGCTTGACTTATGTGTGTGAGAGTGTTTCGGCTGTCTAAAAATGAACTTGATTAAAAATGGAAACATGTTCCTCCACGAGGGCGTCGTGATAGTCCCGAACACGGCCGGCCGATATGGACTGGATCCGAGAGTCATGGAGTCAGATGACTGGCGAAAGGTTTTCGGGAGCGAGCCCGTCGCCAGCGCGCGCCGCCGACGCCGAAGCGGCAGCGCCTTCAGACAAGCAGCACGCAGCAGCGCCTTCTTCCGTCTTTGGTGGCGCGTTCTCCTGGGTGGGCCGCGCCATCACGGACATGGTCAAGAAGCAGCTGGAGGCCTTCTTTCGGATCGGCTTTGCGAGAATAGGCATCGACGGCGCCACCTTTAGCGATCTGTTCCTGAGGCCGGACGCGGAAGGGCTCGCTGACGGCTTGCCGTGCGAGCTCGCGGGAGGCTTCATTGGCAGCATTGAGCTGCATGTGCCGTGGCACGATCTCATGAGCCAGCCCATCACCGTGAAGATCGACCGTGTCTACTTCGTGCTGCGCGGCTTCGCCCAGCCCGAGACCTATGAGCCCGAGATGGCGGCGAAGCGCGCGGCGGCAGCGCTGCGTGCGCGCGTCGCGGCTTGGCAGGCTGTCGAGGACCAGCGGCAGGCGGCGGGCGGCGGGAAAAAGGGTGAGGGCCTCATCGACAAGATCATCTCGTCGGTGGCCCACCGAATCGAGTTCGTGCTCACCAACGTGCACGTGCGCCTGCAAGAGGAGGTGAAGGATGACCCCATGCCGCTCGCTCTGGGCGTGGTGCTGCGCCGCCTCGCCTTCATCAACACGCTGGACGCCGTGGTGGGCACGGGCGGCGGCAAGAGCGGCACGGGTGGTGTCGCACAGCACCCGCGCGCCAAGGCACGCGTGTGCAAGACGCTCGAGCTCCAAGGGCTGGGCATCTACCTCGGCTCCCGTGCCGATCTCACCTCTGAGCGCGAGGCGTGGCTGAGTCCCCGGGGTGAGGGAGGGAGAGGCAGAGGCGGCGCGGGCGGCGCGGGCGGCGCGGGCGGCGGCAGCTCGGTCGCGGGCGGCGCGGGCAGCGGCAGCGTGGGCGAGGAGCCTGTTCCAAATTTGGACGTTTGGGATGACGAGGAATATGCGAGTGCGCTCGAGGCGAATGCAGCTGGGAGCTATTGGAGACGGCTGATGCAGCCCCTGATCGACGCCCCCGAGGGGCCGGCCCACATCCTCACACCGCTTGACCTGAAGGTGGTGTTCGACCTGGGCTTGGCAGGCTTGGGGCTGAGCGATGGCGCCGTAGCGGTGAGCGTCCACGGCAACGGCTTGTGCGTGCGCCACGGCCAGTTTGTGCTCCTGATGGCTGTGCTCGAGGCACTCGACCTCAAGGAGCGGCGTAACCACTATGCCGAAGCGCGCCGCCCGAGCTCGGTCGCCGCCTCGACGGCCCCACGCGAGTGGTGGCAGTTTGTGGGCCGGTGCGCGCTGCTCGAGGTGAGGCGCAAGGGCAAGCTCAAGCTCGGCTGGCGCAACCATAGGCAGCGGCGCGAGCGGCGCGCTGCGTACCTCGAGGCCTACGTCGCGGCTCGAGGTGCGAAGGCTGGCTCGGAGTCGGTCAAGCATCTCGAGGCGCTCGAGGCGGATGGGATGCTCTTTGAAGAGATCGTCGCCTTTCGGCGGCTCGCAGCCGCCTTCCAGCCGGCGGGGCTCTTCAAGGGCCTCTTCGGTGGTGGACCAACGCACACGGATGCGGCCCATGCGGCCGTCGTGACGCCCGGCGAGCTCGAGGAGCTCCAGTATGAGCTCGACCAGAGTACGAAGCGGGCGGCCGAGGAGGCGGGCGTGGCCAAGGCAGCGGTGCACGCGGCGATGGTGGCGTCGATGGCCGGCAAGGAGGCGGTGAATACCGAGGAGCTCGTGGTGACCTTCTCGATGCCCTCCTTCCACGTCAAGATCCACAGCGAGCGCGATGACTCGGCGTGGCTCGATTTCCAAGTCGGACAGGCGTCGGTGCGGGCCGCCATCCTCCTCGGAGGCGCCGGCTCGATATCCCTCTACGCGCGCGTGATGGCGATCGAGTTGACGAACCTCAAAGCCAAGCGCGACGAGTACCTGCGCACCATCTTCTCGATGGGAGATGGTGACGAGATGCGCCGCCGGCAGCAAGATGGGAGCTCGATGGGAGATGGTGACGAGATGCGCCGCCGGCAGCGAGATGGGATCTCGACGAGACGAGATGTGACCTCGACGCCGCGAGATGGGATCTCGACGCCGGCTGACACCAATGCCGCGATCGAGCTGCAGGTAGACACGCTGTCGGCCTCTGGCGTCGCGCTGGGCGTGCGCCTTCGCGTCGCCGGCCCACGCGTCCTCCTTGATCCCCACATCCTGCCGCCGCTGCTCCACTTTGCCTCGATACGACCGAGTACGGACAACTCGACGCGCCGGAAAGAGTCGGCGCTCGAAGCAGCGCTCAAGGCGCGCGGGGCGCAGCTCGCCGACCACGTGCTCGATGCCATCGGCCCTGCCATGCGTGCGCAACTCGCTGCCATGCAGTCCAAGGCGTTGGCGACTGACATTGACGTTCGTGTGGGCACGTTGCAATTTGCCCTCGTCGAGCCGTCGCTCACGGTCGACGAGTTCCATGCGATGCGTTCGGCGCTCTTCCCCCGCCTCATTCACGCGCGCGCCGCTGAAGGCCGTGTGCACGCGCGCGCCGATGAAGACGACCGTGAAGTGGAGCCAGCGACACTCCCAAACCTCTCCTCCGCCAAGGGCGCCGCCACAGCAAAGGGCGACGTCAGCGCCACCTCACGTCAGCGCCACCTCAACAAAGAGCGACGCCCCAGCGTTCAGCCTGCGTGCAGCGTGCGTCGCATCGTGCTGGTCCGCGTCGGACCGCTGAGCGTCTGCACGGTCGATGCGCAAAGCGTCGGGCTGCCCACCGACAAGCCGCGCCTCGTGCTACGCGTCGCGCTCGAGGCGGCGCGCATGGGGATCCTGCCGCCCACCTCCCTCGCGGCCGCGTGGCTGCATCCTTCTTTTGATCTGGACGCGGAGCCTCTCCAGAACCATCCCTGGCGATCGAGCCCGCCGACGTCACCACCCCCGCCGACGTCCCCTCCCTCGCCGACGTCACCACCCCAGGGATGGCTGGTGGAGGTGACGTCAGTCCAAATCGCCGTTGGCGTGCCGCTCGTCGAGGTGCCGCCCGAGGTACCGCGTGTGGACGTGTCCGTCCTGGTGCGTGCGATCAGCCTGAGCGTCTCTGACGCGACGGTCCTCGAGCTGAGCGGGCTCTACGGCAACCTATCGATGCTCCTGCTCACGATCAACACGCTCGTGGCTTCGGCATCCAAAAGCGGTGGCCGCTCCGGCTGGGTACTGGGCGTAGTCCGAAGCTCGCGGCTCAAGGAGAGCGTCGCTGGCACCGGCGCGCAGTATGGCAAGGAGATGGTCCTCGAGCATGGTCGCTCGTGGGCAGTGCTTCGTAACCGCGGCTTCACCTACGCCACGAGCACGGGCGAGTCGTATGAGCTGTGCCTCGACGACTTCGACAATCCCGAGATGGGGGGGAACGGTCGGAGCTTGAGCTTCGCGATGCACGCGTCCCGCCTGCCTCGCCATCTCGCCTCGTGCACCGTCCAGGTGTTCGTCGAGACGCGATCCGAAGCCAACAAATGGGCCGCCGCCTGCGCGGCCAAGCAGCCGCCGAGGCGCAAGCGCAGCGATCTGCTCGCCGAGCAGAAGCTCCGAACGTTTTTCGAGGAGGCGACGAAGCAGGCGGGTGGGACCGTCGTGCGCGACGCAATCGAGCGTGAACAGATGGCGGTCTCGCTCCGGCTGTGCAAGCTCACAGTGACAGTGGTGCACGCCCCACCAACCCTCTTGTCCTCATCGGCATCTAAGCAGCCGCAGCTGCGGCCGGCCGCACCACAGTCGTTGCTCTGCCTGCGCCTACACGAGCTTCGGACGCGCATGCACATGCGTCCGTTGGATCTGCGGCTTGCCATGCGGCTCGAAGGCCTCTCCATCGACCTCGGGCCTACTACTCTTGTGACGCCACCTCCGCCCGCTTCCCCCTCCTCGGCACGTCGAGACGGCGCCCGAGACGGCGCCCAGGGCCGGCGCACCCGATGGGAAGCGTCCGCTCGTCCAACGGCCGCCCGAGACGGCTCGCGCGCTGGTCTCATCCCCCTCCTCGACGGCGGCAGGCTGCCTGCCGACCTCGAGCAGCTCGACGCATCGGCGAGCGCCCATCTCGACGCGCACCTCAACGAGGAAGCGGCGCTTGTCGACGCCACCTCGCTGCTCGTGGTGCAGCTCGATCTTGTACAAGCCGGCTCGCCGGCCTTCGACGCGGCTGCAGCCGCCACGTGTGTGGACGTCGCGATTCGGCCGGTGCGCGTGCACGTTGACACCTCCGCCCTCGCACGGCCACTCAGCGGGCTGACTCAGTTTGCAGCGGCGATTGCACCGGCGCTGGCGGGCATGGCTGAGATCAGCCAGATCTCATCAAGTATCGTCAAGAGCGTCGTCGACTCGCAAGCGCCCGTGCCCGATCGCCGCCTCAAAGGAGCCATCATGTCGGTGATGCTAGCGAAGACGCTCGGAGAGAGCCTCGCATCGGAGCGATCCGCTCTCGCCACCGCCGCCGCCACCGCCGCCGCCGCCGCCGCTGCCGAGTCATCGTCGCCTAGCAATACGGCGGCTGGCTGCGACAACTGCAGCGTCGACAGCAGCGTCAACAGCAGCCTCGGCAGTGTTCAATCAGCGAACGCCCTGGACGAGTTTACAGATGTGCATGAGGGTTCAGAAGCCAGTTCCTCGCCGCGAGTCGAAGCTGCTGCTAGAGTCAGAAGCCCAAATGTCGAAAGCTTCGCCTTGGACGAGTATGCAGATGTGCATGAGGGTTCGGAAGCAAGTTCATCGCCGCGAGTCGAATCTGCCGCGGCTCCCGCCAAGCCGAAGATGCTCGTGCGCGCGCAGCTCGAGAGGCTGGCAGTCCTGCTTCACGCTACGACTCCTTTTGGTTGGCCCCACGCGCCCGACACGGCGTCGGCGGGCGCGCTGCTCGTTGCAAGTATCGCGGCCATCGAGGCCCGTGCCTTGCTCGAGCTGGGCGCACAGGACGTGCGGCTCACGATAGGAGGCATCCATGCCTACGCACGCGCTGAGAGCGGCGGCGGCGGCGGCGGCGGCGGCGGCGGCGCTGGAGGCGCTGGAGGCGGCGGCTCCGAAGCGCGCGAACTCCTCCGTACCATGCCCTGCGCTCGCAGCGCACTGAGCGCCGCCGAGGCACCTTCTCACGCTGGTGGCTGGATTCCTTCTAGCGCTGGCGGCGCCGCCGCGGGCGTCTCTTCGGGAGCGCTCGCGACGGCGGCGCGCGTCTTGGATGAATTCCGCGCGGCTGGGCCGATCGACGCCGCCGAGGCGCGCCACCGACCCAAGCAAGCCGTGCTGCGCAACCTCGGCATCGGAAGTACCGAGGTGGCGTGTGGTGGGGGGGGCGATCGGACGGCGGCGGGTGGGGGGGGCGATCGGACGGCGGCGAAGTGCCTTGGCATGCAAGTGCTGGTCCTCCGGCTACGCTCCCTGAAGCCGAAGGCGGCGCCGGCGGTAGCAGCAGGCGGTGCCCAGGGCAGCGCGGCGTGCACCATGCCTGAGTATGCCCTGAGTCTTGCATGCGCTCTCAAGCCCCTGCAGGTGAATCTGCATGCGCGCGAGCTCGCGTCGATTGGCGCCGCGATTGCACGACTCGGCACCGCGGTGGCAGCGCATGCGCCGCCGCCCGCGGAGGCAGCAGCCGAGGCGCCCGAGCCAGCCGCTGCCGGCGGTGGCGGCGGCGGCGGTACCGGTACGAAGCCCGCCGCTGCCGCAGGCGACCCGACGGATGCCCTGCGCACCCTCCCTCTGGTGGCGCTGTGCCTCTGTTTCGAGTTGCCTGTGCTCGTGTTGCCACGCCCAAGCGACCCGCGCGGAGGTCTGGTGGTACGCCTCGGGCAGCTGCAAGCATGCACCGATCTGACGAAACTGCTCGACTTGGGCCCTGGCGCACGCCCGAAGTTGACGAACCTCGGATGGTGCGACAGGCTGCGGCTGCGCCTCAAGCATGTCGAAGTGCTCATCGACGACCGTCTCAACGAGCGATGGAGGGTGGTTGACAACGACGGGGAGGCGCTCGGCGGCACGAGAGAGCAGGGCCGGATTCCGAACGACAAGTTCACCCTCGAGCGCTTCCAATTGGATCTTGTGCTCGAGAGGACGCTCCCGCCCTTGGGCTCCGTGCTCCCGATCGTGCTGCGCGTGGACGTGCGCCTTGGCGCGCTCCACTTGAACCTGGCCTTCTCCCATCTGGCGCTGCTCGCCATCATCGGGGAGGAGATCGCCAAGGAGCAGCAGCTTGTGGTGCAGCACGAACGTGCCATGCGCTGGAGCCAAAGCTGGGGCCAAATGCGCTCTGCGGAGGCCGTGGCGGAGGCGGCGCTCAACCCGGCGCCCAAGCTGCCATCGCGAATGCCGAACCAAGAGCGGATGGTCGACGATGGGGACGCTTCGGATGCGCTCAAGAGAGCTGTCGCCTCGATGCGCTCGGCGCTGCCGCCCCAAAGGGCCGACGGCGCACTGCCGTCGCAGCCACCATCGCGACTGTCGCCATCACGACTCGCCGCCGCCAAGAAGGCCGCGGCAGCCACCGCGGCCGACTTTGCGGACCCGGGCTCGCAACTGACGAGCATGGACCTCAAGGTGCGTGTGAGCAGCTGGGGTGGGCTCTGGGTCCATCTCATCGACGACTCGGACGCCGCCTTGTGGGGAGGGGGCTCCTTCCTGCCGCTGCTCGAGGTCGCTGTCGATGGGTTCCGCGCGCAGGCCGATGTGCTCGTCAAGTCGGCCAACGTGCTCGACAACGTGCTCGACAATGTGGCGCTCGATCTGCGCATGCAAGTGTCCAACTTCAACATGGCCCTGTCCCGATGGGAACCGATCCTCGAGCCGTCGGCTGTCCGGCTCACGTTTGCCAACCATGCGACGGGGCCGACTACCACGACGGCGCTCATGCTTCGCGCGAGCTCCCCGATTGAGATCAACGTGTCGTACGCTCTGCTCAAGGATCTGCTCGAGGCAGCGCCGCGCGTGGCGTCTCTCAAGGACAAGTTCCGCATGATCGAGCCTGAGGATGGACCCCAAACCGATGACGCACGGCCTCCAAGGCTCCGCGGCTCCTCCTCGCCTCCCACTCCAAAGCTCGGTCACGGCGTGCAGGAGACGGCGGACCAAGCGCCGACGGCGAGCGAGATGTCGCGCCGGATCCTCGCGCTGCTGCAAGAGCTCCACTCGACGAAGCTCGAGATGGAGAGCGCCGAGCAGCAGCCGGGCCAGAGCGAGGAGCAGAAGCGCTCGGTGCGCCTCGAGTACGAGGGCCGTCTCAAGCAGGTCGAGAGTCGTCTCGACGAGATGCGCCGCAGCCGCCGGCAACGGGACAAGGAGGACTCATACAAGTCGATGCGCCAGATCGTGCACGCTACCGAGGTGGTCGGCTCACAATTGAAGACCAAGAATGTGTACGAGCCGGCGGCCGCGCTCAATTATACCGAGCTCCGGCTTCGCGTCGAAGGGTCTCACATTGGCCGCATCGAGGGACTCGAGACCGAGGGACTGGACTTGCTCACGTCGCTTGTGGCCGAACCGTTGGGCGGGTATGCCATGTGGATCGGCGCAAAGCGCATGGGTGCTCTCGGAGCGAAGCACGCGAGCAAGCACGCGACCACAACTTTCAACGCGATGCTCGTCACGGCGGCGCGAAAGGGCGAGCTCGCCACGGTGGAACTGCTCCTCAGGCGCTGCGCGCACCCAGACTCGGAAAAGGGCGGCGTGCACGGCGATCATAGCGCGCTGCATGTGGCGGCCGCGTACAAGCACGAGGCAGTCGTCAAGATGCTGCTGCGCGTCAAGGCGCAGGTCAACAAGCCTACGAGCGATGGGATGCTGCCGTTACACTTTGCCGCCGTCTCGGGCTCCGTCGGCATCATCGAGCTGCTGATCGAGCACCGCGCCGACCCGATCGCCGCGGACTGCCATGGGCGGACGGCCGCTTGGCTCGCCAAGGCGCATCGGAAGACCGAGGCGCACAAGAGGCTCGCGGTTGCATGCAAGCATGCCCTCGATCCACGTCCTCCGCTCCCGGTGCAGCAGCCGAGCGGCGGCTCCGATCGGAGTGGATACGTGGCAGACGACGACGTCTCCGCTCGTGTCTTGCGCTCCTCGAGCTCGGATGAGGACGACACCCAGGACGGCGCCGCTCGATGGCCACTGGCCACGCACTACCCGGACCCAGACCTGGTGCTCGCCGCGGCGAGGGGTCAAGATCAAGACGTCCGGTCGCTGCTGCGCGAGCGCGCAGACCCGAACTCGTTCAGCCCGGACGGCACCGCGCTGCAGCACGCGTGCCGCGCAGCGATTGTCTCGAAGAGCCGCTCGCGACGTCCGTTTCTGCTCTGTGCCGAGCTGCTCATTGCAGCACGTGCGAGCGTCGACGCGCTGCCCGCATGCTCCGCAGAGGAGGGACCGCTCAAGACGGCGCTGCATCTGGCGAGTCGCGCCGTCTTTCCCGAGGCCATTGGGCTGTTGCTCCACGCGGGTGCCGACCCGACGCTGGTCGACAGCGACGGGCTGCTCCCGATCGAGCTGCTGCCCGCGACGACGCCGAGCGGCGGCCGGACGGCGCAGCAGCGCAGGGAGCGTTCAAAGCTGGCGGCGGACGTGGAGGCGGCGCATGCGCTGCTGCGCGACGCGTCGCTGCTCGCGTCGCTGTGCAGCGGGCTTCTGATCGAATGGGACGCCGAGCTCACTCACCCACGCCTCTGGTTTGGACTGCTCTCGCGCGAAGGCCTCTGCCGCTTTGCCGACGCGCAGCTCACATTGCACCCGAAGAGTCTCGAGCGCCGTCTCGAGCACCTCCCCGTCAGCAGCCTGCACAAGGTGGCGATCGTCGGGCGCCCGCGGCCCTCGGGCGACGGAGCCGTGACGCTGCTCCACGTGATCACGATCTCCAAGGAGCAGATTTGGCTCGAGGTTCCCGCCACGGACGATCCCGCCGAGTATGACGGGCACTCCCACCGCGGCGATCCGACCGTTTCGCCCACGATCGAGGTGTGGCACGCGGAGCTCGAAGGGCTGCTCGTCGGCTATCGGTCCACGCACCTCCCGACCCCCCCGACGAGACCACGTCGTCCCACCGCCGAGGCGGCCGCCGCGACCCCCCGCAGCGTCACCCGGTTCGTCACCCGGAAGCTGGGCGGGCTCGGCCACATCGTCTCGTCATGCACCAATTTGGTCCAAAAGTCCGCAAAAGCCTCGCCCATCGGCAAGCACGAGCGGACCTTGGGCTTGGGTGGGCTGTTGGGGGCCATGAGTCCACTCAAGGCGTTACCGGTAGCGCTCCACCGCAAGCGCAGCCTGAGCAGCTCGAGACGGCGCTTGCTCATCCATCGATCCGCGGCAGCCGGTGCAGCCGCGAGCTCGACTAGGCCGGCCGAGGAGCTCGAGACGGCGCTCGAGACGGTCACGTTCGTCTTCGAGGACGAGGTGAGCGGCGCGCTCTTCTGCACGCCCGCTCGGCTGCCGCTGCACCGTCTCGGCTCGTCGCTCGTCCTCGTAGCCGCTGCTGCCGACGCTGCCGAGGCCTCCCTTCCCACAGCCTGCCCCGCTGCCGAGGCCTCACTTCCCACAGCCTGCCCCGCTGCCGAGGCCTCCCTTCCCACAGCCTGCCCCGCTGCCGAGGCCTCACTTCTGGCCCCTTCGGCGGCGGCCGCGGCCGGCGGCGGCCCTGCGAAGAGCAAGTGGTCTCTTCTCAGGGAGCAGCGCGTCAACTTTGCGAGGACGGTGGGGATGGCCATGAAGGCTCGCCAAATGACGCTGGGCGTGGTGTGCGACGTGAGACACGACCGAGGGTGCCGTACTGTGAGCGCGCGCTCGACCCTCAGTATCAAGAATAAGACTGCGAGCCCGGTCCTGATCCGCACCGACCTGAGCGCCGCGCTCGCAACGGCGCTCGGCAAGCACTGGGACGCGCGCTATGACCAGATGCTCCTCGGCGCCGGAAGTGCCGTCGTGGTGCGACGTGAGGAGAAGCGATGGCTACCTCTCGCGTACACACTCTTCGGCTCGGAAGGGTCGATGGCGAGCTTGCGATTTGAGCCCGACGGAGTGCCCGACGGCGACGGCATCGTGCTCCAGAATCCGGACAGAGGGTACATCCCCTCGACCAGCCCCTCTACCCGCCGCGCCACCCCCCCAATTGGCGCCAAACCCTCCGTTCAGAAGCCCAGCGGCCTCAGACAGGGCACGTCTGCCGCCCCCGCCACCCCCACGGGCAAGCTCCTAATATGGACCGATCGAACGGCGCTCCTCTATTGCGGCCCGACTCGAGATCAATTCGAGAGTCTGGAAGAGAGTGTGAGCCCCGCCGACGCGGCGACGCGCGAGTGGCTCAGGAGCCATGGGCTAGGGAGCGCTGCCCCGAGCGCTGCCGACCCTGCTGCCGACCCCGCCGCCGCCCCTGCCGCTACGGATCTGCTGCTGCCATGGATCTGCATCGTCCAGAGCTCAAGGGAATCTCTTCGCGTCCTCCGGTCAGAGGAGGACGAGGTGGAGGAGGAAGAGGAGGCGGAAGCGGAGCCGCTGCCCACCACAGCAGCCGCGACCGCGATCAATAAGCAGCGGATGCGTGAGCTCGCGGAGCTGCAGCTGCCCGCGTCCGAGACGTGCATCGACTCCTTCCGCTCGTCGCGCATCTCCGAGATTCAGATCACGGGCGAAAAGAGCCTCAATCTCCGGAGTCTGACCGGATTAGGCCACTCGGATGGGTCGACGGGCGGCCGTGTGTACCTCACGCCCGGATACCTGTGCGTCCGGTGCGTCGGCTCCGGCGAATCGGGAGCGATGGAGAAGGCCATCCCGTGGTCAGCTGTCGAGGTGATCGATCGTTCGATCGCTCTTGGTCTGGGAGCGGCCGCCACGGCCGCCAAGAGCGCGGTCGCCAAAGCTGGCACTGCCATCGCCGAGAGAAGTGGAGCCGCCGCGATGGCTCGGGGCGCTGCGAGCGCGGCTGCTCAAACCAAGAGCGCGCCCGCCAAAAGCAGCACTGCCATCGCCGAGAGAAGTGGAGCCGCCGCGATGGCTCGGGGCGCTGCGAGCGCGGCTGCTCAAACCAAGAGCGCGGCCGCCAAAAGCAGCACTGCCATCGCCGAGAGAAGTGGAGCCGCCGCGGTGGCTGAGGGAGCTGCCTCCTTCACCAGAGGGCTTCCCACCTCCTCCATGGCCGACTCTGGCGAGGAGGTGGTCGAGGCGCTGAGATCGTCCTTCTTAGAAGGGCTCGACGCTACCGTGGGTGCCGAGGTGGTCGTGCGCCTCAAGAACGGGGGCAGCCTGACGTTTGAGTTCCGTGACGAAACCTCCACCGCCAAGACGGCACTCGCCAAGATGCGCGAGCTGCACGCGCACGCGATCCGCATGAGTCGCAGCCCGGCCGCCGGCTGGCAGCCGAGGGAGCTCACGCTGATCGCGCCGCTGCTCATTGCCTCCTTCTTGCCGAGCTCCGTCGAGATTCGTCTGACGCAGCGCGCCAGGCGGCCGAGCGGCCGAAGCGGGCACAAGGTGGACGAGAGCCTCATGGGCCATCTGAACAAGGACTTTCTCGACCCTCCGCTCCCGATCGACGCGCTTCTGCCCTCGGCGCAGTTCACCATCCGCGCCGGCGCCTCGCGCCGCTTCCACAGCTTCCACGCGTGGACGGCGCTCGAGCTGTACGCACAGCTCCCGCGCGCGGACGGCGAGCCTCTGCGCGGCGAGATCGAGGTCTGCCTGCCCGAGAAGGCTCGGGTGGGCCACAAGCAGATCTCGCAGCTCCAGCTGCACGTGGGTGGCCGGAACACGGCCCTCTCCGTCACGCTACTCGTGGAGATCAAGTCGCACGGCGCCCAGTGCGAGCTGCGCCTGTTCGCGCCGCACTGGCTGTACAACAAGTCGTCGGTGCCCCTCGCCCTCTACGGCTCGAGCGCGAAGAAGCCGGTCACCACCGCGGACGCTCACTCGGCGCTGCCCCATTACTTCACGCTGGCCTTCGAAGGCGCCACCGAAAAGGTCGGCGACAAGGCACGCCTCGCGTACGCCAAGTCGGACGTGATCGGCTCGCAGTCGGGCGCCTTCCCGATCAACGTGACCGGCTCGTCGACCCCCCTCTCGGTGCCCGTCGGCCATGGGGAGATGGTCGAGGTGAGCGTCACGGTCGAGCGCGACTCGAGCGTGCCCGTGGGCATGAGCAATGTAACCTACGTCCACGACCGTTTCGTGGTGCACAATGCCACGTCAGAGACCCTTTGGTGGCGGGAGGCGCCCCCGGCCAAGCACCGAGGCAATGAGCTCGGCCGCCGGCATGCCTTTGGCGCTGAGCTCGTGGTCCCTCCGGGCGCCCAAACGGGCGCGCTGCGCTTCCGGAACTACGACGCCCGCCGGCTCATGCAAGTACGCTTTGCTACTCGCGAGCACGAGTGGTGCTGTGCCTTCTCGCCCTTCCAGATGGGCACGTTCACGCTCAAGTTTCGTCCCAATCTCGACGAGGAGCTTTCGTATGCGATCGAGCGCTACTTGGTGCTCCACGTGACCCAAGAGCGCGCGCAGACGGTGCTCTACCTCGACGAGCCCAAAGGCCACTTTTCGGGGGCGCGGGCCGAGCATGTGGATGTCCTGAGCCGCCACCTGCCCTTCCGCATCGCCAACGAATCGAACATGCTCCTCGCGTTTCGTCAGGTGATGACCTCTGATGACCTCTGATTGCCTCTGATTGCATGCTGAACATGCTCCTCGCGTTTCGTCAGGTGATGAGCTCTGATGACCTCTGATTGCCTCTGATTGCATGCTGAACATGCTCCTCGGGTTTCGTCAGGTCATGACCACTGATGACCTCTGATGACCTCTGATGGCCTCTGATGACCTCTGATTGCCATTCATGCTCTTCGGGTTTCGTCAGGTGGGCACCCAGCGCTGGGATCTGCTCGGCGCGGGAGAGACGATGGACTACGCGCTCGACTCGCCCCTCGCGTTCAAGGAGCGGGGTGAGCCGGCGACCCTCGAGCTCATGCTGCGCGACCCTCACGGCGTGCAGTGCGCCACAGCGACCAGAGAGCTCAAGGCCGTCAAGGAGGCGAGTGTGGGCGATGCGGTCCTCAAGACGCTCCAGGTCTTCGACAACGCCATCAGCCTCGGTGGGGTGTCGGTGGGGAGCGCCATCAGCGGCGTGATGGACCGCGGAGGCTCCTTCACCGAGAGGGCAGCGTCCTCTGTGGGAACTTTGGGAGACGCGGTAGGCAAAATGGCGAGCACGGCCAGCGCCGTCACGGGCATCGGCTCCCACGCGCCCGACTTCAAGTTGGCGACGCTTGCAGGCGGCAAGGCGCGGGCTTCGCCAACCGCGTGGCTCCCACGGTCAGAATCGCATCTCTTCTCGGTCGGATGCACCCTGCACCATGCCGCGCCCACGACGGCGGCTCAGTCGCCCACGACGGCGGCTCAGTCGCCCACGACGGCGGCTCAGTCGCCCACGACGGCGGCTCAGTCGCCCACGACGGCGGGTGGAACACCGAAGAAAAAGACGCCGCTCTCACCGAGCGCGGCCAACAAGGCGCTTCTGGCGGCGCGCCCTCCGCGCCGTATCAGGCGCTCTCGGGGGTGGCTGTGCGCGTCACAATCATGGCTCGTCTTCATCAGCGGAGACCTGGTGCTTGCTGATGAGAAGAAGAAGAGGACGAGGAGGAAGACGAAAAGGGAGGCCGTGGGTGAGGACGAGGGCGAGGACTCATCGTCCCCGCCGCCGCTCACGCCGTCGCAGTCGGAAGAGGAAAGGGTGTCGAACGCTGACGCTTTTCCAGGGCCGACGGTCACGTGGATGGCCCTCGACGCCTTCCCGTTGCCGCTCGAGCAGGTGGCGGCCGTCCTCCTCGGGGCCGATGGAGCGAGAGGGGGCGGCGGCGAAGGTGGCACACGCAGCTCGAGCCTCGATGCAAGGGACGTGGCCGACGGCGGATTGCTCATCGTCACGACCAGCGGCGAGCGGCTCCGCTGCACCGGCCTGCTCGATCCTGCCCGCACGTGTGCCCAGCTCAACGCGCTACTGAGCGGCTCCAAGGAGCGGGCCGCGACGGAGAGGACGCTGCAGCTCGTGCGCGCCAAGATGGCGGAGCGTGTCAGCACCCGTGTCAGCACCCGTGCCCATCTTGAGGACGTGCAGCTGCAGGTGCTTTCGTGGGCGCGAAGGGCGCGCGGCGTGAGCACGGCCAACCCTAATATGGATGCGGCACAGGCGGCCGTGCTCGTGCAGTCGGTCACTCGCCGCCGACGCGCCGCCCGTTGGCACTCGCAGCTCGAGCCGACGCGTATCGCGATGCCCGAGCTGGTCGACGCCCTCGCGTCGGGCGACATGAGCACCTTCAACCTCCTCCTCTCGCGGGGCGCCTCGCCCGACTCTGTGAGCCACCAGACGGGGCAGAGCTCGCTCCACGTCGCGTGTGCGCTGCAGAGCGCTGGCGTGATTGAGAAGCTCATCGAGGCGCGGGCCGACGTGAATCTGAAGACCCACGACGGGTGGAAGCAAACGCCTCTCCATGTGGCCGCTCCACACGGGCACACGTGCATTCGGCTGTTGCTCGGCGCCGGCGCCGACCCTCTCGAGGCAAGGGGGGGCGATGGCAAGCGTGCGTCGCAGCTCTCCATCGAGGGCTCGCGTGCGCGCACAGAGCTCACGATGGCCGAGACGCGGCAGCAGGCGGTGGGCACGCAGATGATCCACTCGGCGCTGATCGTGACAGCTGCGGCCGCGGGGCAGATACAGACCGTCAAGGCCCTGCTTCACTCCCACACGCACCCAGACTCGTTTGGTCCGAACGGCACGAGTGCGCTGCACGAGGCGTGCATCCGAGGGCATGCCGACCTCGTTCGAATGCTGCTCGAAGCCCGCGCCGAGCCGGGCTTGCCTTCCCGCCCGTCGGAGGCGAGCGCCCAGCACGGCGCCAGCCTCGCCCACTCCAAACACGGCGCCGCACCTCTTTCGGGCATCCAGCGCGCCGTGGTGGGCATGACCGCGCTCCACTTTGCAGCGTCCGCGGGCTGTGCGCCGGTCCTCAAGCTGCTCCTGCGCGCCAAGGCCGACCCCCGCGCCCGCGACGAGCAAGGGCAGCTGCCTCTGTACAGTTGCCCGCCCGCCTCGAGCGAGGCACGCGAGCTCCTGCTGCGTGCGGCGACGGCGCTCTCGAGGGCGGCCGGCGCCGAGATTGAGGCCGAGATTGAGGCCGAGATGCACAGCGTGCGCTTACAGTTGCATGCGGTCGGCCCAGTACGCGAGCTCCACGTGGGCACGCCCCAGCGCGCCGTGGCGGGCACGCCCCAGCGCGCCGTGGTGGGCACACCCCAGCGGCTGGGCGTCGCCGCCGACCCCCACGCCCAACACGGCGCCCCACCTGCCGGGGGCGCCGCGGAGCCGCCGCCGCTCGAGACGACGCCGCCCGAGCCGCCACCGCCCGAGACGACGCCGCTCAAGTTGATCACCGTCGAGATGCTGCACGTCCATCTGCGCCGTGTTGGGCTCACCCTCGTCGATCTCGAGCCGTCGGAGATTCTGCGCTTCTCCCTCGAGCACATCGATGCTCACCTGATGAGCGTCACACCCGCGAGCGGAGCGCCTCGGCAGTCCGTGCAGCTCGCCGTGGACCTGCTGCAGATCGACACGCCCATCGAATCGGCGGATTTCCCAGTGCTGCTCGCCGAGGAATCGAAGCGCACGCGCGATCGCCGATGCCTCCCTGCGCACGCGGCCTCGCTCGAGGCTGCTGCCGCTTCGCTCCTCGAGCACCCGTGGCGCGCCGTCGTGGGCGCTGGGCGCCAGCCGCCGCAACCGCCGCCCATCCGACGCAGTGTGAACAGACGCAGTGCGAACAGGCGCAGTGTGAGCAGGGTCCATGCGCCCTCGAGTGCGTCGGATGGGCCTCTCCCGCCGATGCTCTTCTTTTCGCTCACCGATCAGACGGATTACAGCAGCAGCATCAAGTGCGTCGAGGAGGTGCGCATCTCGCTGCAGCCGCTCACCATCTGCCTCGAGCAGACCTTGGTCGCCCGACTCGTCCGTATGAAGCGAGGTCTAGCGGAGATCGCGGACACGGCGGATGGCAATCAACACGAGCGGCGGATGCACGAGGACGAGACTCCCCAGGCCGAGGCCCCGGCAGACGAGCCGCCCGAGAGCGCCGAGTCGACGGAGCTGGTGGTCGCCCAGCGCTCCAAGTCTCGTTCCAAATCGGGCCTGAACGAGCTCTATCTCAAGCGCGTGAAGATCGACCAGGTGCGGCTGAGCATCACCGTGCAGATCAAGGCAGATGCACTCGACCGACGCTCGCAGCTCGACGGCGGCGAGGCGGCCGCGCTCGACGACGAGGACCTCGATGAGCTCGATCATCTCAGCGCCGTCGCCTCGCTCGCTTCGCTCGACAATTGGCAGATTGAGCTGCCGCCCTTCGAGACGCTCGAGTTCTTCTCGCCGCCCGCCGATCTCGTGCAGCTCGCCGTCGCCCATTATTGGCTCGCGGCGCTCAAAGCCCTGACGAATCTCCTCGCCAACAAGTTGGGCAACGTGGGCAAGCTCTTCCAAGCCGTCGAGTTTGGGTACAGCCGGTTCCTCGCCCGGTGGGAGCGTGAGGGTTCGTCACTCCTCAAGCTGCCCGCGGCTCTGGCTGCGGGGCTGCACGGCTTCTCCATCACCATCGCCGATTGGATCCTCTCGTTCCTCTCGACGAACTTGGGCACCTCGAGCACCGCGCTCGCGCGCCTGACCCGCGACCCCAACTTCGTCTATTCACACCTTCAGGCGGAGCAGCACAAGTCGCGTGACTTCATGTCAGCCATGGGTTCTCTCGAAGTGCTCGAGCTGGGCGTGCGCACCGGCGTCTTCGACCTGGGCGCCTCCATCCGAGGCGCGAGCCGGGGCGGCGTCAAGGGCTTTGTGTATGGGCTGAGCAGCACCACTGTTGGAGGTGTGCTCAAGATCTCGTCCGGAGCTCTGCTCGTGGCCTCCAAGTACCTCGAGGCGCTCAATCACAAGCTCACGGGCGGCATGCACAGGCGCCTCACGCCACGCATCCGCTCGCGCCAGTCGCGAGACCTCAGTGGCGAGGGGACCCTGCTCCCGTACCCACCACTCCGGCTGTCTGAGGGCGTTCTTGACGAGACTGAGGGCGTTCTTGAACAGCACGCCGAGACGGTCGCATCGGTGCTTGGCGCCTCCGTTGCCAAGCCGGCCCTCAAGAAGAAGCCTTCGCTCCGAGCGGAGGCCATGGTGCTCGATACGGCGCTCGAGAAGGAGAAAGCTGCTGCTGCGAAGACTGCTTCGGAGGCTCAGCTGGAGCGTGCGAAGACAGTTGAGGTTGTGCCGCCGGTGCCGGCGCCGGCGGAGGTCCCGCCGCCGCAAGCACTGCCGTCGCCGTCCCCGTCGAGTCTTCTGAAGCCTTGGGCGCTGCCGGAGGGCTTGGCCGACGAGGAGGATGTCTTGATCGTGAGGGTATGATCCTCATTGATCGTGAGGGAATGAGAGTCGTTAGCCGAAGACAGGGTGGGCTGCCCATCACAGCGCCCAGTGCACCTCAGAGCGGGGAGATCCGATAGCCGGGTTCAGACCCTGGAAGCTGCATGGGGGATGAGTCACCCGCTGTAGTGAGCACGTGGGTCCATACCCATACTCGGTATGAACGATTGAGTTGTGATGCTTGTGTAATGCTAATAGCATAATGCTTGTGAACCTTGTGTCTGCATTTGCATCATGACCCGCTGCTCCCCCGCCCACGTCCTCCTGAGCAAGACCAAGACGGTGAAGAGCGTTGTCGTTCTGCTGAGCGGGACCCAAACTAGAAACTTGCGAAACCGGAATAAAGAGAAGGCCACACTCCCTTTGGGTCAAGAAGGTCCGGTCGTGCACCAGTTAACACACGCACGCACGCAACGGCTCGTGTTGCGCCCTTCGTTACTTTACAGCGGCCAGATCGACTTACGAGCGCGACACTAGTGCATCGAATCAGCCCCATTTCTCTTTCGCACGGGCTGCACAAAGTGTGCACCGTTCTGCTAAGTGTGGAGTGGTGCTCCACCTGATCACGGAACCACTTGCACTAAGCTCGGGCAGTCGTCCTAGCCTGACAAGAGTAGAACGATCCTCGTCGCCCCGCCTTCTGATCACGCGGGCAGATACTTGGCTTTGAAGCTCGCGTACACTTCGGCGGCGGACAGGAGCCAGCCGGCGAGCGAGGCCTTCCGATTGAGCTGCATCTCGATGGCGTCGAGGATGCCGACTGAAGGGTCGAGGCGCCACTGCCACCCTTCGAGAACCATCATAGACATGAGCGCCACCATCACCGTGGGGTCGAGGCTCACATTGTGGTTACGAACCGAGGCCATGAACGAGCGGATATTGTCACCGGCGCGCCCCTCGCCCCGTAATAGCTGAGCCCGCATCTCGCCCATCTTCTGCGTTACCTCCTGTATAAACGCCTCCTCGGACAAGACATGGGGCTGCGTCGGGTTCAGACCGAGGATCGCGCGGCCGAACTCGGGTCCTTTATGCTCGACGATCGCGGTGAAGAAGCCTTGAACGTTGGAGTAGATGCGATCGTCGAAGGTGGCGGCTAGGCCCGCGTCGAGGAAGACGATGTGCGGCATGGTCGAGCGCTGCATCTCCTCCCAAGTGCCCCCTAGCAGGATGAAGCGCTGGAACCGGGCGAGCAGGCCCACCTCCTCCATGCGCACAAGCACGTTGCCCGGGTGCAGGTCCGCATGGACGAAGTTATCGAGCATCACCATCTTGATGTACGACTGCACGCCGCACACGCCCACCTTTTTGCGCAGCAGGACAAACTCCGCCGCCTTTGCGTCGTCTGCTTCGGCGCCGGGCGGCAGCAGGCTAGTTGGGTCAGAGCCGTCGGCTGGCACCCACTTGCTACCCACGCGCTTCCATCCCTTCACCTCGACCTGAGGTACGCCGCGCTTGAGGTACTCGGCGACCGAGTCGCCCGCCTGTAAGCGGTCGAGCCATCAGAGGCCATGGGAGGCGATCAGAGGCGATCAGAGGTCATCTGAGGCCATCGGAGGTCATCAGAGGTCATCAGAGGTCATCAGAGGCCATCAGAGGCACTCGGCGGTCATCAGAGGTCATCAGAGGCCATCCGAGGCGATGGGCGCTCACCTCGAAAGTCTCGACCACCACATGCTCCGACACGAGGGGCGTGGGTCCGCCCTCAATGGGTTGCGGAAAGGAGACGATGGCTCCCCAAAAGGCCGATCCAAAGTTGGCTTGGAAACGGCGCAGGTTGGCGGCTTCGTCACGGAAGTCAAGCTGCATGTAAAAGTTGGAGGCGAACTGGGCGACGGTCTCGTGGATGCGCACGCCGGCGACGCTGCCGACGAGGTCGGCCGCGGACATGAGGATGGCCATATCGAGCGTGAGGCGCTCGGCCAGGTTTGGGTGCTGCACCTTGACTGCCACCTTGCGACCCCGCTCGAAGCGCCCGTGAGCGTGCTTCAGCGTCGCCAGGTGCACCTGCGACAACGAACCGCGCATGCATCGAGAGAGTCAGCGGCGCTCACAGGCGACCAGACACCAGAGGCGTCACCAGACGCGTCACCAGAGACGCCACCAGAGACGCCGCCAGAGACGCCACCAGAGACGCCACCAGAGACGCCACCAGAGACGCTCAGAGGTCGATCAGAGGTCGATCAGAGGTCGATCAGAGGTCGATCAGAGACGCTCAGAGGTCGATCAGAGGTCACACTGAGCTCGCACTGAGCTCGCACTGAGCTCGCACTGAGCTCGCACTGAGCTCGCACTGAGCTCGCACTGAGCTCGCACTGAGCTCGCACTGAGCTCGCACTGAGCTCGCACCTGCCCGATCGAGCCGCTCGCCATCGGCTCATCCTCGAAGGTAGCGAAGAGGTCACTCAGCTCGCACCCAAAGTCGGCCGCCACGACGGCGCGCGTGTGCGCGATCGAGTGGGCGGGCGCGGAGTTGGTGAGCTTGTGCAGCTCGTCGCACAGGTCGTCCTCGAAGAGGTCATACCGAGTGCTCGCCCACTGCCCCCACTTGATGCCCACTGGCCCGCAGCGCTCGAGCGTGCGGCGCAGCAGCGCAAGCCACCGCAGCCGCAGCGGTGAGTGGAGCAGCGGCAGGGTGAACACGACGGGTGCGAGCTGCCAGAGCAGCTCGAGGCACCGCCAGAAGACACTCAGCGCCACCCACAGGCGGCCCTTCGTCTCAATCAGCGCCCCGATGCTCTGCGCTCGGGAGGTGCTTGCGGAATGAGCCGACGCCAGCTGCAAGCCTACGGGCGCGCACGCGCTTGCGCGCCGCTCCGACTGCCAGAGCAGTGAGAGTGCAAGCACGCCGCCGCCGCCCAATGCGCCAGCAAGCGGCCGTGTAAGCGCCCGCGTGATCACGTGCTGCTGGGTCTCGATGGCTGCCGTTGACGCGTGGCGCACGAGGCCACCGAGGCCGTGCGTTTGCAGCGAGCGGCAAAGACGAACGCGACACAGGGATGAGGTGCACGATGGAGTGCGCGATCGCAGCGCGTCGAAGAACATTGGAAAGTCGAGAGGAGATTCGTGCTCGCGCACAAGTGTGAACTCACACCAACGATTTCACGTTCACGTTCACGTTCACGTTAAATTGCCATCTCGGCAAGACGCACGACCACCGGTCCCGTGGAGACACACCGTGGAGGGCGCAGACCCAACGATTTCACGAGAAAGCCAAGTTCGTGGATCACACAACACGTCTCGGCGACGTAGCGGCCTCATCGCCTTTAGTGGTGCATGCACAATTGTGATGTGATGAAAAAATTCAAAAGGAAACGCTTTTTTCAATGTCAGGCAGTTGTTTCGCGGTCCCTCCGCGCGCTCCTCCACCACCGGCTCGCGGTCCGCCTCCGCCGCTCACGTGCAGCACGTAATGTCGCTCGTGATGGCGGAGGCCTTCGGTTACGCGCTGCCGTTGTACAGTGAGTCTCCGCGACATTGCGACGGGGGGGGGAGGGGGGGGGGGGGGGCCGGGAGAAGGGGCCTTTTTCGCCATTTTTTCTTTTTTCCTTTCTTTCTTCCCCTTTGCCTCTCGTGTGTGGTTCGCTTGTTTTAATAAAAATCTCTGCCTAAAAAAGGTTTTTTTTCAGATTCTTCCGTTTCCCCCGGCCCCCCCCCCCCCCTCCCCCCCCGGTGACAATGTCGCGGAGACTCACTGTA
>Ga0180440_100085_pt1 | contig 44287 bp, 37 predicted proteins | sample ChrtobMetaP5_4mM_FD_119745 | JGI IMG/M metagenome (GOLD analysis project Ga0180440, IMG submission 119745) | Chrysochromulina tobin associated microbial communities from unialgal haptophyte culture, Washington, USA - P5_4mM MetaG | ecosystem: Host-associated > Algae > Haptophytes > Unclassified ... | reverse complement strand
TGTCCTTGATTGACGAAGCTCATGATTGTCCTTGATTGCCGCGCAGGGGCCGACGCCATGATTGTCCTTGATTGACGAAGCTCATGATTGTCCTTGATTGCCGCGCAGGAGCCGACGCCAGGGCGACCGGTAAGCTCGCGCGTGAGCCCCACTGCCGCCGCCGCCGCCGCCGCCACCACCACCATCACCACCGAGGTCTCGACGGACGGGAACGGCGCCTCGACGATGCCCAGCGCGAGACCCTCTGCTGAGGGCTCTCTGGTGGCCGTTGGGACGACCGTTGGGACGGCCGTTGGGACGGCCGTTGGGAAGCTTGTCGAAGCGCGGACGGCGCCCCAGCGACGCACTCATGTGCACGTCGAATGCCCCGCGAGCGGCGCGAGCGGCGCGAGCGGCGCGGCGGCAGGCGCCGCTGCTGCCCCAGCCCGCCGCACGAGCGCGCGCAGGCACCGAGGACGAGGACGAGGGCGACTGCGCGAGGCGGCCCCGGGTGGCGCCCACGACAGCACCACGGACGTCGACGAGGGCGCCCAAGACGACGCGACCTTGAACGCCACGAGCGTGTGCTCTGCGGACGGCCTCCCGATATGGAGTTACATGGCGGGGGCCGAGTATCTCAAGTTCGTGCGCGCGATCGCGAGCCGACTGCGCCTCGGCAGCGGCGACGCCCTGTTGGATCTCGCCGCCGGAGATTGCGGCGCCTCCTCGCTCGCCATCCAGCAACTCTATCGCGGCCGCCTCAAGTCCTTGGCCCTACTGCCGACGGAGGGCTCGGTGCACCTGTTTAGGCAGGCGTTGCATGCGAGGAGCACGCTGGGCACGCCGCAGGGGCAATTGCAGGGGCAGTTATTACAGGGGCCATTTGCGCCGCAGGTGAACACGTGTGTGGCGAGCGCCTCCAGGCATGCACGTGCTCACTATGACGCCCTCTCTCCACCCCGCAGGTGAACACGTGTGTGGCGAGCGCCTCCAGGCTCGACTGGCTGCCTCCCAATAGCTTCGACGCGGCCATCACATTTGGCGCCTTTAGCATGCTTCGCTCGCGGGCTCGGCTGTGCTCCTCGTACCGCGCCGTCTTGCACACCCTCCGTCCCGGCGGCCGTTTCGTCATTGCGGACGTAGAGCATCCCGACCGCTGCTCGAGGCCGAGCAGCAGCAGTGGCCCCTCCTCGTCGTCCCTGGCCGAGGCCGCGTCACTCAACGGTCAGCCCGATGAGTGCGCCAGCTGCCATTGGCGCGTGTCGGTACCCCTTGCGTTTTGGATTGCATGCACACCAATGGACCTCGAGGTCACCGTCAGCACCGTCGAGCACACCGACCTGCCGGGTACCTCCACGTATCCGTGCGCCTCGCGACACTTTGCGCTGCTCGCGCAGCGGGCCTCAACGCCGCACGAGGTGAGGGCCACCATCGAGGCAAGCTCGGAAGAGAGCAAAGCGAGCAAGGTGGCGGTGCTTCTCTCCCTGTCGGCGAGCGACACGGTCGACGGCGAGTTCCAGCAGCGTGTGCAGTATCTCAAGGAGGCCTCGATCGATAACAAGCGCATGTACTGCGGTCTGCACGGCTACTCGCTCGTGATCGGCGAGGAGCTCCACCATGCGCGCGACAGGTGGGCGAGTCGATTGCCATGGATTGCCATGGACTGCCATGGATTGCCATGGATTGTCATGGATTGCCACGGATTGCCATGGATTGCCATAGATTGCCATGGATTGCCATGGATTGCCATGGATTGCCACGGATTGCCATGGATTGCCTCCCAATGGCCTCCCAATGGCCTCCCGATGGCCGCCCTTCTCTCATGAGCTCTACCCTGGGCGCGGCAGAGGCTGGGACAAGGTGAAGTTGCTGGCCGCGCAGCATGCCAATTACGAGTGGCTCCTGTGGGTACCGCTCGATGCCATCTTTGCTGATACGGCGAGCTCTCTCGATGCGCTCACCGACGACAAGCGCGCAAATATCATCGCGTTGCAGGACGAGAGTGGCGATGGGATGGGGACTGGGGTACTTTCCGAGCCCCTTCTCATCCGAGGCAAGACCGAATGGTCACGGCGGCTCCTCGAGCAGGTGCGCTGATGGCCGCTGATGGCCACTGATGACCTCTGATGACCTCTGATGACCTCTGATGGCCGCTGATGACCGCGGAGGACCTCTGATGACCTCTGATGGCCTCTGATGGCCTCTGATTGCGTCCCTCATCACTCCTTGAGCAGTGGTGGGGCTTTTACACCGATGGCTTCGGCGGCAGTGACAGAGAGGCGCTTCAGCTCATTCTCTCGTCGATGAACGAAGAGGAGCGCGCGCGGCGCGTGCGCATCATCCAGCCCGACGCGGTCTTTAGCTCGGTGGCGTCGGTGGAACCGCTCGCCTGGGCGCTGCCCTACACGCCTCCGGCCTTGCTCGTCTCCTTTGATGATAGCACGAGCCTCGTCGGTGCCGCCGAGCGTGCCCCCAGCACCATCGCCTGCCCGATGCGGAGCAGCGACCGTCAATTGCTTCGGTGCCTGCATGCCTTCACCTCGCACCATCTCAAGGCGATTCAGGCCGCCGATGCGCGTTACCATCCGCCGGCCGTCTTCGACACGACCGAGCACGCCATCACGACGACCGAGGACAGCAGCAGCAGCAGCAGCAGCAGCAGCAGCAGCAGCCGCAGTGCGGAGAGGGCACAAGAGGCGGGCGTGGAGGACGAGGCAGCCCGGGCGCGCAACTCGAGCGGCATGGCCGGTGGCGGCGGCATGGCCAAGAGTAGCGGCGCCGAGATCGATCTGGCGGGCCCAGATCGATCTGGCGGCGCCGAGATCGATCTGGCGGGCCGTTGGCTCACCCCTCGGCTTTCCTCGGGGCGCCCGATGGGTGGAAGTCCCCACAGGGCGATGGCCTGCCCCGCCGCACTCTCGCGCCTTGCTGATGACGTGTCCAATCGGCTCAAAAAGAGGCCGGGGCGCGGGCGGAGCTTCCCGACACGGCTCCTGAGCGCGGCCAAGGAGCTCGCGTTGCATCAGGCGGCCGTTGCGCGTGAGGAGCGTCTCAAGGTAGGGCTGAGCGCCGACGTGGGCGCGTCTGTATCGCCAGGGAGCCAGGGGGGCGAGGGCAAGGGCGTTGAGGACGAGGAGCAGGCGGAGGCGGCATGCGCCACCGGCAGCACCTGGCCGCTCATGCCGCCCGCGCTCCTCGCCAAGCACGTGCTGGCCATCGGCACGCGCCTAGCGCTAGGAGAGGGGATGTCCGTCCTCGACGTTGGAGCGACCTGTGGCCACGCGCTCGCGATTCTGCAGGCGCGCTACCGCAACAAGCTGCGTGCGATGGGCGTCGATGGCTCGAAGGCATCCTTGCAATATGCGAGGCGCACGTGCCAAGGCACCTTTTGCGTCGGCGACGCACGCCAGCTCTCCGGGCTCGCCGACGAGAGCTTCGACGTCGCGTTCACCATGGACATCATGTCTCAGTTGACCAGCACCGGCGACGTGTGTGACGTGGCCCGTGAGCTCGCGCGCGTGGTGCGACCTGGCGGGCGCGCGATGATCGTGTCCGTGCCGAAATCCTCGTGCGCGACCACGCATGACGCGAGCTGGGACTGCCCGCACTGCTTTTGGCAGCTCAAGAGCATCGACAAGAACTTTTGGGCGGCGTGCTTGTCGCAGCCGCCGGCGAGCGAGGGCTCAGGGGGGGGAGGAGCTGGGGGCTCGGGGGGGGGAGGAGCTGCTGGCGGCGCGTACCGCATTGAGATTGTCGCGAACACGGAGCTCTTCCCCTCGAAGCCCGGGAGCTATTGCCATCGAGAGCACTACTCCGTGCTGATCCATAAAAAGTCGCCCGCCAGCGTCTTCGTCTTCCAGCAGCCGAAGCCCAAACTCGCCGTCCTCACCGTTGCCAGTACGCCCCCTATTGGCGAGTACGGCAAGCAGAAGGTGCATTACCTCACAGAGCTCTCGATCGAGAACAAGCGGCAGTACTGCGCGCAGCACGGCTTCGAGCTTGTCGTCGCGCAGAACCTCGCTCACGGGCGGACGGCGCGCTGGGATAAGGTGCGGCTCCTCGCTGATGACTACTGATGACCACTGGTGACGCCTGATGACCTCTGATGACTACTGGGATAAGGTGAGGCTCCTCTCAGGCTCCTCTCAGGCTCCTCTCAGGCTCCTCTCAGGCTCCTCTCAGGCTCCTCTCAGGCTCCTCTCAGGCTCCTCTCAGGCTCTGGCGCCGGTGGCTCGCGTATCGGTGCTCACTACGGCGCCTCGCGCTCCCCACAGGTGATGCTCCTGCGCCGGATGCTCGCTCACTACGAGTGGGTGCATTGGGTGGACCTGGATACGCTCTTCATGAACCTGAAGCGCTCGCCGATGGAGTTCCTCGACGGCGCCTTTGACTTGCATGTGGCCAAGGACGCCAACGGGCTGAACACGGGCTCGTTCTACGTCAAGGCCTCACCGTGGTCACACGAGCTCCTTCGGCGCGTGTGGGAGCATAATGACGGCGGTCAGGGCGAGTCGGACCAGCGCTCGTTTGCACACGTGATCGCGCAGCTGTCCGGGCGCGAGCGGACAAAACACGTCAAGTACTACGCGCAGAAAATCTTCAACGAGTACCCCGACCCGATCGTTTCTTTCAAGGGATGGCGCGGCCACTTTCGCGAGGGCGATTACCTGCTGCATTTCCCGGGTACCTTTTGCGGACTCTCGCCGAGCGGCGTGTACACGGACATGCACCTGCTCTCGTGCTTGCACCGCTTCACGATCCACTTTGTGGCGGCCATGTAGAGAGTTGTGAGAGTTGTGGGAGTTGTACACTGTACAGCACGGTGTAGCTCATCTAGGCGAGGGAATCCTATTCCTCGGTACGTTTTATATTGAAAGAACCATCTCGGAGTATTTTGGGGGATATTCGAAGCCCGAGCTCGCGGTGCTCAGCTGGACATTTCGTGTAAGCTTCGCGTGTCTGCATCTATTTCTTTCGCACACATGGTGGGAACCCGTCTCAGCGGGGGCGCTTCCGCGGCGCAGCCGCCGGCGAGACAATCAGCCGACCGCACCAGCACCACGAGTGCAGTCTCGTTGCCACTCGTCGACATCATCGAGGCGCTCGCGCACCACGTTCCGATGGAGAAACGTCAGACGGTCCTACTGCTCGCTCGTCTCGCTCGTGAGAAGCCGGAGCAGGAGCAAAGAGTCAAGGAGCAGTTGCTCATCGTGGGCGGCGCCGATGCGCTGCGCGCGGCAGTGTGCAGCTTGCTCGGCGCGCAGGACAAGGCGGGCAGCAGCAGCAGCAGCAGCAGCAGCAGCAACAGCAGCGTCGCTGCTCCCGCTCCCGCCCCTGAGGTCGCGGTGCGGCCGCCATCGCCGCCGCTCCGCCTCGCGCCGCTGCACCCGGTGCCGACGAGCGATCCGCGGATGCCGCCCGCCAACATGGCGGCCATCTTCGGCAGCACGCAGCCGAATGACGAGTTCCGCGCCTCGCTCATCCACGCCTTCCACTGCCGCACGCCCTCTTGCCCGGTCGCGGGGTGCGAGTCACTCACCTCGAAGCTCGGTCGGCTGCAGCAGCACGTCTCGTCGTGCACGGAGAGCTACTGCCTGCTGTGCCGCATCTGGACCTACCTCAAGTGCTACCAGTGTGCTGCGCCGCTCGACATCTCCAGCAGCCACTCGCTCTGCCGTCCGGTCGACGCGCCCTCTACCAACGGGCTTCACACCGGCTCGCTCGCGCCGGCGCCGCTGCTGCCTCGCTGGCACCCCGACGGGCGCATCTCGTGGGTGTCGCCGCAGGAGGCGCTCACGCACCTGCAGGCGCTCACGAGTGGCACCTTCGATGGCGCCCGCGACGGCGCGGGCTCCGAGCCGCCCTCCAAGCGCCACGCCGGGCCCGGCGCCGTGCATGCAAGTGCTCGCCACGGCGCCTTCGACTTTGCGACGGCGCACGCGGACTACCTCGCATCGCTGCAGGGCGTCGTGCCGGGCGCGCGCGTGAATCATGCGGCCGAGCTGCCCAGGCCGACCGCGCCCGGCACGACGCCGCGCGTCGTGCCGGCCGTCGAGCCGCTCGAGTCGTTCAACTTCGATCCGCTGGTCAGCCCGCTCGGCGACACGCCACCCCTGAACTCGCATCAGCACTTTGGTGACCAACGCTCGAACACAAAGCATGGGGTGGGAGGGGCGCCGAGCGCCGTGTCGAGCGCCTCCGCCGCCGTCCCGGGCACATCAGCGCTACCCGCCGCTCCTCCTTTGTTCAAGGGGCGGCACAAGCGCACCCTGACCTCCGAGCCCACTCGCACGTCCTCTACGTTTGCGCGCTCGGCGAGCGGTCTGCACGTGCCTCTTCTCAATCCGCTGCCGTCGCAGGCCGGCCAGACGCCCGGGATGGCGCCTTGGATGGCGCCCGGGCTCTCCCAATTTGGCAACGGCGCGCACTCTGGCCTGGGCGGCAGTGACTTGCACGCGGGCGGCGCGCTCGTCGGCTCGCATGGCGGAGGGGGGAACCAGGGAGGTGGGGGTCACCAACTACCCCCCGAGCTCAAGTTCGAAGTGATGCAGGGTCTCTCCATGCAAGGCTCTCGCTCCCTCAACCTGAGCGGCAATCTCGCCGATCTGCTGCGCTCCTCGTCCAATCTCGATCTGAGCCTCCTCGGGCTCGGCATGAGCTCGAGCGATCTGGGCTCCCTGGGCTTCCGCAACGATGCTAAGCCCCCCTCCTCGGCAACCGACCACTTCTGCTCCTCACCGGCACTGACCGGCCAGAGCTTCGGGCTCACCGACACCCCGAAGCTCGGCGGCTTACCCTTTGCACGCGGCCAGAGCTTCGGACTCACCGACACCCCGAAGCTCGGCGGCGTGCCCTTTGCACGCGGCCAGAGCTTCGGGCTCTCCCTCGTGCGCGGCCGCTCAGGCCTCGACAAGTGCGCGTCCGAGTTCTCCCTCTCGGGCTTCCTCAACGAGGAGGCGATGGGTGGGGATCAATCGAGCGGCTCCGGCGGCACCTCGCCCCCCGTGGACAAGGGGCTGAATGACATCATGAACGACTTCACCGGAGGGTCCGGACCGCAGCACTCGGGGCAGCGGCTCGTCTCAGCATGACGGCTCGTCTCAGCATGAGAGCGGCGCGAAAGGCGAGGACCTCCCTCTTACTACGGGATAGGGGGCACTCAGGTGGCACTCGGCTCTCGGCGCGGCAGGCAGCGGCCGCGTGGCGACGGCAGTCGGGTATGCCTGCGCCGACGCCTCTCGTGCTACTCGCCGCGGGCCAGGCGTAGAGGGCACAGTGCTGCTGGGTCGTGGTAATGGAGAGGATGAGCCATGAAGCATATGTGAATGTGAATGAGCCATGAAGCAAGTGGGAAGGGACGTCAGCGCGAAGGATGCACTCTTCGATTCGGATTCGGCGCCCGCTCGTGCCATATGCAGCGCTCCACCGCGGTTCAACGCGTTGGGCGGCATGTCTTGAACCGTTTTTGGTGTACACGTTGGCGTTTTGGCTCCAGTGTGTCACACTACGGACCGCGTGTGTCCGTGCAATCGCGTGTAATGTCTCGTCTCGTCCGCCACCACGGCGCTCCATCGTGAGCTATTCGAATAGGCCGCATCTCGTCAGAGTTCAGAACGAAGTCATGTCAACGAAGTAAACGAAATCGACCGGTCAGTTTCACGTCACTCTCCTGTAGTTTTTCAATTCATCCGTGCAGAGACCAGAGTCGAGGGAGCGCCGTGCACGCTTTTATAATAAAGCCTTACGACATCTGCATCGCCGCCCGCTCAGCGTCGGCCTCACGAGTCTTTTTGCTGCGCTGCTGCCGTCCAACATCGATTCCTGCACATCACTTACACATTTTTGCATGCATTTCGTGTTCCATTTTCGTTGAAGTCTGTCTCGTGGGCGACTCCGACTGTGGCGACGCCGGACGCAGTCGGAGGGCTGCAGCCTCGAACGACCACAGCACAACCTCGAACAACCTCACTGATGTGTGACTTCAAGAGCGCGCGGCATGAAGGGCAAGACCCCGAAAACCACATCGCCATCTGCACGGTCGACAAGGCCCCGTACGTGGGTATGCAGCTCGACGTCTACGAGAGCCCAGCGACCAACCTCTACGAATCGAAGATCACGTTCTACATGCACGAGGATTCGCGCAAGGACTTCCCCCTGATCGAGCATTACTCAACGGCTCGCACCCAACATGGCATCGCGGTTGACTCCTTGATCAGACTGAAAGAAGGCAAGCTCTACCAGGCGGCGATCCGTGCAGCGGGCGCCATCGAGCCGCTCGTGGCGCTCGTGCAGCCCGCGGATGGCGGCAGCTCGAAGCCGGCCGCGCAGCGACAAGGTGGCAGCGGCTACGCTGAGCTCCCGGGCCACTTCCATGACGGCCTCGGCCGCGGTGTCGCGAACACCTTCCGCTTTGGTGGTCTGTCGTTTGGTTGCTATAAGGTGGCTACCCAAGCTTCAAACTCCAAGGCGGGCGGAATCAAGCCGCTCGTGGCGCTCGTGCGCGATGGCGACGTAGCAGGCAAGGCGAGCGCAGCCGCCGCGATGGAGAATGTTCCAAGCAGAGGCCTTGAGGACCGTGCTAAGGATCAGGTCGAGGAAGCTGCCGCGCTGGCAGCCGCGGCAGCGCGTGCGGACGCGGCGATGGTGGCACTGCTAGCAGAGGAAGAGAATGAGACTCGAAAGGTACAGAGCAAGAAGGGCAAGAAGAAGGGTAAGAAGAAGGCGGGCGGCCCTGCGGAGGTGTCGAGCGCATCCCATGCCAACTTGGAGGCGATGGCAAAGGCAGAAGTCGATGCCGAGCTAGTGGTGCATGCCGAGGCTGAGGTGAAGCCGGAAGCTGCAGCGGCTATCAAGGCACAGGCGGCGGCTGAGGCCATGGCACTTGCGGCGGCCGAGGCCGAGGCCAGAGAGATGGCGGCACGAGAACGAGCGGAGGCTCGTGAGATCGAGGCGGCGATCGCCCTGGTGGCGGCGAGGGAGCAAGAGGAGGCTGAAGCTGCCCTGGCGGCGGCGAGGGAGCAAGAGGAGGCCGAAGCTGCCCTGGTGGCGGCGAGGGAGCAAGAGGAGGCCGAAGCTGCCCTGGTGGCGGCGAGGGAGCACGAGGAGGCCGAAGCTGCCCTGGTGGCGGCGAGGGAGCACGAGGAGGCCGAAGCTGCCCTGGTGGCGGCGAGGGAGCACGAGGAGGCCGAAGCTGCCCTGGTGGCGGCGGCAGAGCAGCAAGCTCGCATGCAGGCTGAGCAGGAGGCTCAGGCGGCGGCGGCACATGCACAGTCGCAAGCTGCGAGGAACGCACCCGCGGCCGTGGCAGAGAGCGCTGGCCGCGGCGGGCGAGGGGGTCGAGGGGGGCGTGGAGGGCGCGGTGGGCGCGGCCCGACTACCGTGCATCCGCCGCCCCCTGCCGCTGCACTGCCAACGGCCCCAGCACTGGCTCCTGCAGCTTTGATGCCAGCGGGGAGGCCTCTGACGCTCGCCGACGTGGGCAACATCACCGGCCGTGTGCACGACGAGGCGCCCGAATCGACCATCGGCGGCCAGACCACGTGCATCGTGTGCATGGTGGGGTCCAAGTCGCACCTCGCGGTGCCGTGCGGCCATCAGCTCGCGTGCGAGCGCTGCGCGGCCAACATGAAGATCTGTCCGTACTGTTGCGAGCCCGTCCGGGAATGGGTGATGGCACGGGTGGTGTAAACCCTTGCGCTTGGGGCGAAACATGGCCACGGGCCGAGGGAGTCACAGCATACAGGAATCCTACTTTTGAGGTTGAGCAGCTGCGAGAAGAGCCGCGGCGGGGGCCGTGAGGACCCGTGGCAGAGAGGCGGGGGCAGAACGCGAACAGAAGGACAGACGGTGGTCGTGACGGTGGTGGAGCTGATAGAGACGACAAGTTTTGACTTTGGTGCATTCGATTGAAAGTTGCGGAGCGGGGCCCGGAGCGCGGAGGATCGTAGAAAGGGCATGAGAAAGGCGAGGGTTGACATTGGATGCGAGTCGGTCTTGCTCTTGGCAAGATGCATACAATTAGAGAAATAAACTCATACACGTCCCCGGCTCCGGCGGTGGAGGGCAGGTCCAGGAGGGGACGGCGTGCGACACGACACGCACGTTCGGGTAGCAAGGAAGCATCAACGCTAGTCGCTACTCGCTAGCATGCATGTCGCTTCGGTCCGGTGTGCCTTGTGTCGGGTCGGACGGCTAGAGGGTGCTGGTCTTTTTCAAGACGCAGCCTTTTTCGTTAAAGGCTTTTTCAAGACGCGGCCACAGCGCACTGAGAGCCCGCGCCATAGGCACAGCGGCCACAGTTCTCATTCCGACGGGACGCGGTCCGGATGTGTACACGGGATGCGTCGCCCTGTCCTTCCGCGCCTGTGCGGCTCTCCGTCTCCGGATGACGAGCGCACTTAGAGCGCACGGGCCGTGCGAGCGTGTAGGCAGGGGTGTCTGCTCGCTCTCACGCGCGGCCGAGCCCCTTCACCGCGGTCGCCACATCACTGTCCCGGCTCCTCCGGCGCCAGCTTGATCATGTCGTCGATGCGCAGCACGGTAATGGCGGCTTCGGTGGCGAATTGGATCATCTTCACCTTGGAGAGGGCGGGCTCGATGATGCCGGCCACCAAGTTGTTCTGCACCTTGCCCGAGATGCAGTCCATCCCGTAGTGTCTGTACTCCGTCTTGGTCGGATCGGTCTGCGACGTGTTGTGATAGGCGCGCAGCTTCGCCACCATGTCCGACGCGTCCTGCGCCGCATTCACGGAGAGCTGCTTCGGGATCACAAGCATGGCGGTGGCGAACTCGGCAATTGCGAGCTGCTCACGTGAGCCGAGCGACGTCGCAAAGTTCTCGAGGTGGATTGAGAGGGCCGACTCGACGCAGCCGCCGCCCGGCACGACGCTCGCGGACTCGAGCGCGCGCTTGATAGCGCACAGGGCGTCATGCAGCGAGCGCTCGACCTCGTCGAGCATGTGCATGTTGGCGCCGCGCAGCAGCACGGAGCACGCGTTCGTGCTCTGGCCACCCTTGATGATCAGGTGGTCATCGTCGGCGATCCGCTCCTCGATCACCTCGTCCGCCGTGCCGAGCATCTCGGGGGTGAAGGACTCATTGCCCTCCATGTCGGCGAAGGTGATCATGAGCGTGCCGCCAGTGAGCTTGGCGATCCGCTTCAGGTCCTCCTTCTTCACGCGGCGCACGGCGAGCGCGCCCGCCTCCACAAAGTACTTGATCGCCATGTCGTCGATGCCCTTGGACGTTAGGATGACGTTTGCGCCCGCGTTGAGCAGCAGCTGAATGCGGTCGCGGGTGATGTCCGACTCCTTCTGGCGAATGTCCTCGAGCTTCTTGGGGTCGGTCACCACGACCGAGACGCCCATCTGCATCTTGGACTTGCGCAGGTCAATGTCGAGCAGCGCGATCTTGGCGTTCTTCACAGTGCGCGGCATGCCCTGGCCCGCCCGCCCGCCGTACATGACGTAACCGTTGAAGAGCTGCGAGTCCTTAAAGGACTTGCCGTGCTGCTTGATGATGCCGACCGACTTGATCGGGTAGACGGTCTTGCCGGTCTCGGGGTTGATGGTCTTGATGGCGGACATCGCGTCGATCGCCAGGTTGGCGAAGAACTCGGACTGCTGCCCGAAGATCTTCGATGACAGCGTCGTCTTCGCGATGTTCAGCGCCACGTCACGGCCGAGCTTGTCCGTCTTGACCGCCAGATTCTCCTTGATGAACTTGATCGACTCCTTCATGGCGAGGCGGTAGCCCGACATGATCGAGGTCGGGTGGATCGAGTTCTTGACCAGCTCGTTGGCGCGCTTGAGCAGCTCCGCGGCCACGATCACGACCGAGGTGGTGCCGTCGCCCACCTCCTTGTCCTGAATCTCGGACAGCTGCACAAGCACACGCGCCGCCGGGTGCTCCACCTCGAGGTTGGCCAGGATGGTGGCGCCATCGTTGGTGATGGTGACCTCGCCGAGGTCATCCACGAGCATCTTGTCCAAACCGATCGGGCCGAGTGAAGTCTTGACGACGTTGGCGACCGAGAGTGCGGCCGTCACTGCGGTGGGCGTGGCCGAGAGTGCGGGCGCGTGTCAGCGAGAGCGGTCGCAGACGGTCGGAGGTGGGCGGCAGGCCGGGCGACGCCCGGGCTGACGCAGGCCATGCCATGCGCTGCGGTGGCCAGCAGCCCAATAGTGCGTTCGCTGAGCTCGCAGCCAGCGCTGCATGCGCAGCTGCACTGGCAGGCCGGCGTCGCTGCGGCTCAAACGCGCGCTTGCAGCGAGCTCCAGATGGCATCGGCGTACCATTCTGCGTGCGGATCTCCTGGCCAGAGGTGCGCTCGCCCTGCCACACAGCACAGCACACAGCGTGGCGGCGGTCAGGGCGGGCTCAGCAAGGCGTTGACGCGACCCATGCCGCTCGCCGTGCCACCGGGCTGCAGCGTCTCTCCGCTTAGCGAGACGCGACGCGGAGCAGCAGCGCACATTGAGGTACAGCTGGTCCTTGTGGCCAGGCGGGGCGTTCGGAGCACCCATCATGTTGGCTGTCGCGAACTGCAGTGCAATAGCCAAAGTGTGTTCGGCGAGGGGTCAGCGCTGTGCCGTTGGATATTGCAGCTTCACACGATCGTGTTGCGAATTCACAGCTGTCGCGCCGCAACTGTGTTGCTGCATCGCAAGACCACAGATGTTGCTCAACCACTCCCCACTCCCCCATAGGCAGGCAGTGGGCTTTTCACCGCCTCCCTGACGAAACACCAGCGCCCACCCAGCTCGCCCTCGCCTCCTCGGAGTGATAGGCTTCCTGTTGGGTTGTCTGTTGTTTATGAAGTGACTTGACTTGACTTGACTTGACTTGACAAGCGAAACCGTCATCCAAGTTTGACCCTCCCTGGGGTTGAGGACAGCCCTTTGGGCGGGCGCGGGAATGGCGCCCAAGAAGACCTCTTCCGCCGCCAAGGACAAGGGGGAGGGGGAAGAAGGGGCCTCTCGTGTGCACGTCGTGGTGCGTATCCGCCCGCCCGTGCGCAAGGATGAAAAGTTCGGCGAGGGCTCCGAGGCATTGCAATACGACGCCGAGAAGAACATGCTGTTCCTGCTTGCCAAGGACGATACAGGCAAGGCGATTCCCAAGCAGTACGTGTTCGACAAGGTGCTGTGGAAGGACTCCGTACAGCAGGATGCGTGGGAGGCGGCCGGCCTCAGCGTGGTCAAGTCTGTCCTGCAGGGCTACACGGGCTGCGTCATGTGCTACGGCCAGACCGGCGCTGGGAAGACCTTCACACTGGCCAACGAGAAGCCAGGCCAGGAGGGTGTGATGATCCAGGCCTTCCACTACATTTTCAACACGCTGAAAGAGGAGCGCGAGCTAAAGTACGAGGTGCAGATCGCGTACCAGCAGGTCTACCTCGATGGCATCTCGGACTTGCTGCAGCCCAATACGCCGGTAGAGCTCCGCGAAGATCCCAAGGAGGGCGTGTACGTGTCGGGCGCCAAGTGGCAGGATTGCACGACGACGCAGGAGGCGATCGCGACGCTCCAAAAGGGCAACTCGAACCGCGCCACCTCGGCGACCAAGATGAACGCCGACTCATCCCGCTCACATGCGATCCTGATGCTCAAGGTGAAGTGCACTGGAGGCACGCGAACACTCAACGGCATGCTTTACCTGGTCGATCTGGCGGGCTCCGAGCGGATCAAAAAGTCGGGCGTTGAGGGCGCGGGCCTCGACGAGGCCAAGGCCATCAACCAGTCGCTCACGACGCTCGGCCGCTGTATCGAGGTGCTCGCCTCGGGCAAAAAGGAGAAGCCGCCCTTTCGCGAGTCGAAGCTGACGCGGCTGCTCTCGAATGCAATCGGGGGCGGCGCGAAGACGACGCTGATCGTGTGCACGGCGCCCACGATGACCGACCAGTTCGAGACCACCAACACCCTCGACTTTGGGCAGCAGGCGATGAACGTCGTCGTGCGCGCCAAGGTGAACGCGTCGACCGACTACGGCTCATTGACCGCGTCGCTGCTCCAACAGCGTGACAAGAAGCAAAAGGCGATCCGTGAGCTTGAGGCCACGGTGCTGCGCGAGCTGGGGCCGAAGCTGGACGAGGTGTACGACCTCGAGGCCAAGTGCAAGGACAGCGCCATGCAAGTAGAACTCATGGAGGAGAAGGTCGATATGGAGAAGGACCGATGCGCCAAGGCCAAGGCGCTGGGCGAGACGGAGGCGGAGGCGGACCAGGCGAAGATGGTGCAGCTGCTCAACGAGCGCGCGAAGACGACCGAGGAGCTCGAGCGCGTGCTTCTGTCGCTCTCGACTGACCCCGAGATGAAACGGATACAGACCGAGCATGAGCAGGAGAAGGCGGACGTGACGAAACGCTCGATGCTGCTCCAGGAGCAGTTGCGCACAAGCGAGTCCGCAGAGCGGGCCGAGGGGCGGAAGGTGGAGGCGAAGCTGGATGGCGTGATCCACACGGCGCGCAACCTCGGCCAGATTGCCGTCTACTTTTTGCAGACGGGCGCGATGGAGGAGGCCGCCAACTTTTTCATGCGTGCCAAGGCCATTTTTGACGATTGCCTTGGGACCGAGCACCCGCAGACGGTGCAGTGGCATGAGGATCTGTTCTTTTTGATCCATGCGCCCACGATCCAGGCGATGGTCAAGGACGCGCAGAGGACGATCGCGCCACCCGAGGGCTTCGATGCGAGCGCGCTGGACGCCATGGAGGACGAGGGCGGCATGCCCGCGCAGAATTGGTGGATGGGCAACCTCTTTGACATGAACACGCGCACGGGCGACCGCGGCGACGAGGACGAGGACCTGTCCTCGCAGTGGTGGATGCAGAACTTGTATACGATGGGCAGCCACAGCTCGGGCCCGCGAGTGGACGACAGCGCCGAGGAGGCGAGCTACATGCATGTAATCTTTGGGACGCCACGCGGCGGCACGAACACCTCTCGTGGTGTGAACACAGCTCGCGGGGGGCCTGCGTTCACGCCGCGCGGCACGCTGGTGGCACTCTCGCAGGCTGGTGGCAAGGCGGGCGCGGCTCTCTCGCTTGGGATGCCGCTCAAGCAGGCGGGCATCCCTGAGAATAGCGCCGCGGAGGATGCGGTCAACATGGGCTTTGCCAAGGATTGGGTCACACAGATCTTCGCGACGCCCCGCGGGCACGGCGGAGACGATGATGAGAAGTCGATGGCGTTGCGCGTGGCGGAGGCCGCTCAGTGGCTGCACGAGAACTTTGGGTTGGGCGGGGTCTCGGGTTCAGACACGGCGACGTCCAGCGGGAGCTCGATGGCAGGCACGCGCACCCCGCGCACCGCCGAGATGGAGAATGCGTATGCGGCGATGTCGCAGCTGTTCACACCGCGGGGCAAGCAGGACACGTCGCTTCGCGGCCTGACTGTGAAGACGGATGACGCGGTGATGGCCGCCGCCATGAAGGCGGCGTTGTCAACACCGCGCCAATCGTCGCAGGTGGTCGACGATGCGCCGATGGCCGGTGCGGTGAACAAAATGTTTAAGGGCCGACAGGCGCTGTAGTGGCGCTGTTGTGGGCGCTGTGGATGTCCCCTTGATCATGTGGAGCATATGCAAGTGATGAGCCCCGCAATCGACGACGGACTTACGATGGCTAGAGACGAATATGTGCCGGCATCTGCGTGGACTGTGGGGTTTCTGTGATGTGGGATGGGCAGTTGCCCGCAGTGAGTTTGTTGATGCGACACGACGATGCGTGGCTCGGCTTTCTGGTGTGAAGAGAGGCACGACCTCTCTTGCCCGCGCGTCGTGGATGAGAGCGTCTGTGAAGAGAGGCGCGCGTCTGTGAAGAGAGGCGCGACGTGAGAGCGTGGTGCTGGCGTGTGGCTGTGCGGGGTGTGAGCGGCGGGTGTGTGGCATGCAAAATGCGAGGCCTCTACATGTGTGATGAGCATGTGAGTTGTGACCGGGGGAGTGGCCCAGAGTGCTCGATCTAGAAGTAGTACCAGAGACGGAAGATCTCCATGAACGCGTTTTCTTTTGACGTTTGAGACCGGTGGACCGGCGCGGTGTGAGCGATGCATCTCAACGCAATGGGACGCACGGCACCGAATTACTTCACCTCTTCGAAGGTTCGCCGCTCGCCCTCGAGATCAATGCACCCTCTGCATCTGCACCCAAGCGTGCCCACTCGCTCGCTGCCACTTGTCGAGCCATCTCCGGCGCCACAAAGACGTGGTCGTACGCCTGCTGAGCACAGGCCTTGCTGAAGCCCACGCGCGACTCGATCAGGCCCCGCGCCTCGCTCTCGCGCTGCAGATGGAAGCTTCGGAGCATGCGTGCCTCCTCGCGCTTCTTGGCAATCATCTTGGCGCGCTCGGCGGCCGCGTTGCGCCGTATAGCGTGCACCTCGGCCGACTTGGCACGCGCGTACTCGAGGGAGTCGCTCAGCCCATCACGGCGCGCCGCATCCCATTGCTGCACGCTCGCTTTGGTCGCCAGGCCCAACTCCATGCGCTGCATCGCTGCATACTCCTGCGCATCGACCGCCTCTGTGGTGAGCCCCGGTCGGTCGAGTTGGCTCGAGGCTCGCGCCCTCTGGTTCTCTTTGCGAACCTTGGCTGCGGCGGCGCGGCGCGTGCCTTCGACTCTGTGCATGACCGCCCGTGCCTCGGCCGTCTCTGCGCAGCGACGCACCTGCGTGATGAGGGATGCGACCCTCATTAGCATGCAATCATTAGCATGCAATCAGGCGACGCACCTTGAGCTCCATAGCATGTCATCGTTAGCATGCAATCATTAGCATGCACTCAGGCGACGCACCTTGAGCTCCAGTGCCGCCTGAGCGCGTCGCTGCATCGCCTCCCGCTGCGCCTCGACGGTTCGGTGACGCTGCAACCTCCCGTGGACCTCGTGCGATTCTCGCTGATGCACGAGGAACTCCAGATGCTGACGCTCGCGCTGCCGTCGTTGCTCGTCGCGCTGCTGGCGTGTCTCGGAGCCGAGTCGTGCGGCGCTCGCGTGCACCTCGTGCACCGCGAGTGCGGCCTTGCTGGTGCATCGGACCACGCCAAGGCTAACGCCAAGGGTGCCCAGAACCGAAGCCACAACCATTGTGGACGGCGTGCTAGCAAGGGGCTGGGAGGTGCTAGCATGGCTTTCGACATTCGCCCTGGCGGATCGCTCTCGAGATCGCTCTCGAGATCGCTCGGCCTCGCGCCGCCAGGTCAACTTGTTTGCTCGCAGCTGGGCCGCGCCCTGTCGGTTGTGGTCGACCACGCAGAAGCGCGCGAAACGAGTCGCTGAGCATGAAGCCTCCACGTCCCCCAGGGCGACAAGGGGCCCCGCCTCATGGGCCCGATCCTTCGCAATGGGGAGCTCGGGCGGCAAGCAACGCGCGGCAGCCCGAGACCGAGAGGCTTTGAGCGCGGCAGCGGCAGCAAGCATTCCAGCGTCGGCCCTCTGACGAACCTCGTGCGCCTTGAGCGCGGCCGCAATGACTCGCCGGGCCACTCGGACCGCCTCCCGCTGCGCCTCGTCGGCCGCCTCTGCCCGTGCGGCGTCTCGACGCGCAGCGCGACGCTCGGCGTCACGGTCAACATGAGCCAGGACTTGTCCGACTGTACAGCCCTCAGTGTAGAGCTCGTCGTCATCGTGCTCGATGTCATCGGCGTATGCGCGCTCGAGTTGCTCCGTGATCCGAGCACACTCCTGCTGCCACTCGTCAGGGTCGGTGATTCGTTGCGACAAGTCCAGATGCCCCAGCCTCTCAAATGCAGCAGACCGCTTGGCAGCCGGGTTGGCCGCCTCCTTGGCCAGCAACCGCATGCGCAGCGAGAGGCGGTTCTCTGCTGGTGCACTGGCCGTGGGGCGCACTTCCGGGATCGTGTGCCTAGCTGCAACACCGTACTCTGCGCCCGAATACAGAGACAGCACAAGCGGCAGCACCAATGGCGGTACAATTGGAGGTGGCGAACGCGGCGCCACTACATGTAGCGGCTCGACGTCAGTGCCAATCGAGAGGTTGTCGACCGCGAACATGTCGACCACGTCGTCCATGCTATCCATGCGGGTCCAAAAGCCCTGTAGCAAGGGATGTCCGTTTTCGCTATGAATACTGGACCGTTTTCGTGCATCTGCATGCAAACGATCTTCCTTCTCACAGTCTAAATCATCGCACACAGGTTTGAGCGTTAAGTCCACACAGTACAGCGGCGCTAAGGCAAGCGCGTCCCCGGAAATTCGCTACTCAAAGGTTTCACAAACTGATTCACAAGGAAAAAGGTCAGCCGAGACGCGTCGTCCTTATGGAGCCCGCTATCGGCGCTCTCAAGAGGCCGCTCGACGAAGGCGGAAGCTTTATCGACGTACCGCCTCCGAAGCGTGCGGCCGATGGTGCACAGGGCGGGGCGCCAGATGCGCAAGGCAGCGCAAGCAACTCGATGGCGGCAAACTCCGTGGCCGCCGCGAGCACAAGCCTGGAGAAGAGTCATGGCAAATCCAAGGGCAAAGCGAAAGCCGCGGCAGCGGTGCAGCCACCGCCCGCGACCACCGCAAGCAAAGATCAGGAAACGAGCGCCAAGGCAGGCAAGCGCAAGTCGCCCAGTGGCGAAGCGGCCGCTGGCCCATCCACGGCCGCGCCCGCGCCGCCGCCTGCCAGATCGCGAGGCAAGGGCTCGCTTGGCAAGGGCGTGGCAGACGAGGCCGCGGTGGCCATGATCGGAGGCGGAGGCGGCAAGGCCGTGGCCGAAAAGCCGCCTCCGATCACGGAAGCGGCGGCTTTGGCCGCGAGCGCAGCGTTGGCGGGCAGCTGCGCGCGGCGGCTGACGCGTGGCGTCGTCCCTGCGCTCAAGGCTGAGCTCGTGAACCAGATGGCGTCGGCCCCGACGGCGCCGATGGAGGGATGGCACCAGAAGGATGGTGATGACGACAGCATGGCGCACATCACGACATGGGAGGGCTGGGAGAGCCGACTAAAGGAGGAGCGCGTGCCCTCGTACGTCCTCGAGGAGCTGTGGAACCTCATCCGATCTCTCGTCGACGAGATCAGCCAGCAAGCGATGCAGCCCCCGGCGATGGCACGCACGCTCGGATTGCCCGACATGGCGCTCGAGCTGCCCGGCACGGCGCCGTCCTCCTCCGCCTCGGCACCAGCGGCGCCGGCGGCGCCCGGCACGGCGCCCGGCACGGCGTCAAATGCGCCCGCCACGGCGCCCGGCGGCTTCGGCACCGCGCCCGGCACGGCGCCCGACGCTCCATCGGCAGCCCCTGGGTGGAAGGATGGCGTCGTCGCGGGCGCGAGGGCTCCCGAGCCCACCGCTGCCCCTTGTGCGGCGCAATCAGTCGCAATCAGTCGCAATCAGTCGCAATCTGCCCCTTGTGCAGCGCCGCCCGTCTCGGCGCCGCAGCTCGCAGCCGCAGCACTACCACATGTACCACCACCACCAGCAGCAGTACTACCAGCACCGGCGGCGGCGGCGGCGGCGGCGGCGGCGGCGGCGGCGACGGTGGCCGCACCTTGCGAGCCGTCGCACTGCGCGTCCGCTATGGGCATGGCTTTCGAGCAGTGCATGCAACCGTCGCAGTGCATGCAACCGTCCGCTATGGGCATGGCTTTCGAGCAGTGCATGCAGTGCGACGGTTGCATGCACTGCGCGAAGCATCGAGTGCATGCAGCCGCTACGGGCACGGCCTTCGAGCGCAGCGCCAACGGGCAAGCGAGTAACGGCTGCATGCAACCTGCCGGTACCGAGGGCGCCAACGGCGGCGTGCGGCTGCCCCCTGGCTGCATGCAACCGGACGCGTACGACCTGAGCGAGCGCCTCCGCCGGTTGCTGCCCTTAGCTAAGAAGCCGCTCTCGTTCGGGCAGCTGTATTACCTTCTACTCGGCACCCTCGTCGGCTATAAGAATCGTGTGATGCCTCGTACGATCGTGCCAGAGGGCCCATTGACGAAGCAGGCCCTCATCTCCGCCAATCTCGCCCACCATGCCTACTCGCTGGGCGCGACAGTGCACAAGAGGCTTGATGAAGCCTTCCTAGAGCAGGTGCGCTGATGGCCTCTGATGGCCACTGATGGCCACTGATGGCCTCTGATGGCCACTGATGGCCTCTGATGACCTCTGATGACCACTGATGACCTCTGATGGCCTCTGATGACCTCTGATGACCACTGGCTCACCTTGCCTAATCTGGCCACTGGCTCACCTTGCCTAATATGGCTCCCCTTGCCCCTTGCCCCGACCCGACCCGAGCAGTGTGCGCGTACCGCCCGAGCTTTGCGACTCGACCATCCCGTGAGCGGCGGCGCCATCCCCCTTCGGAAAGCACTCAAGGCTGTGCTCGAGACGGCGCCTTTCTCGCAGTACGAGGTGATGACGAAGCAGGCGTACAACCTGCTCATCGGCCAAAAGAAGCTGTGGGTGAGCGGCGAGCGTGAGCAGCTGCTACAGACCCTGTGCACACGGGATGGGCGCACTTGGATCACACTCGACTTCTTCGTCCAGGTGCGATCGCCCCTGATTGCCCTATGATTACCCTCTGATTACCCTCTGATTAGCCTCTGATTGCCCACTGATGGGCACTGATCTGAGCGCCGCTGATCACGCTCGAATGCATCGTGCGCAGCACACGTCGTGCAACGCGTCAGAGACATACGTGCTCGTGCACGCCCCCACGCGGAAGATCGTGGGGCTTGCAGCCGTCTCCGACTTCCAGACGCCCTGGACGGCGGGCCAATTCCATCACATGGCGCATGCATGCCAGGAGGACCGCATGTTCTTCTTTGGGCGCAAGTCTGAAAAGGAGCTCACCCCCAAGGTACCATCCGACACTGATTGCCAAAGGAGCTGACCCCCAAGGTACCATCCGATTCTGATTGCCTCTGACTTAAAAGGAGCTGACCCCCAAGGTACCATCCGATTCTGATTGCCTCTGACTTAAATGGAGCTGACCCCCAAGGTACCATCCGATTCTGATTGCCTCTGACTGCTTCTGATTGCGTCTGAGTGCGTCCCTCATCAGGTCGCAATCGACCTGTCGGCCTCATTCGAGGGCGGCACGCGCTGGACAAGCCACTTCCACATGCCCACCCTCCTCTCGGTCGACATCATCTGCGTACAACCGGGCGTTCGAGGGCTAGCGCACTTGCTGCTCGCGCACATCTGCTGCCTCACCTCGTCCTTCACCGCCGACCGCACCCATTGGCTCTTCGACATCTCCGGGCGCGAGAGCAACCTTCGCATGGTCCGCTTCACGCAAGGGATCGGTGCGTCGCACATGCAGACCTTTGATGGCCTTTTGATTGCCTTTTGTTGGTATGCAGACCTTTTGATGGGTACATGGTCCACTTCTGATTACCTTTTGATTACCTTTGGATTACCTTTTGATGGGTACACGCTCCACTTCACACAGGTGCGTCGCACATGCAGACCTTTGCCGACGAGGCTCGCTCCGAAGGGTACGTAGGCGTCGAGGGCGACGATCCGTCCATTTACTGGACGTACAAGACCGCCAACGGCTTCGGGAAGGACGACGGGAGCACCGCAGGCGTGTACGCGGTCGACGTGGAGCTCGGCAGGTGAGTGTCGTTCATGATTGCCTCTTGATGACCTCTTGAGTGCCTCTTGAGTGCCTCTTGAGCGCCTCTTGATTGCCTCTTGATTGCCTCTTGATTGCCTCTTGATTGCCTCTTGATTGCCTATCGATTGCCTCTTGATTGCCTCTTGATTGCCTATTGATTGCCTCTTCTGAGTGCCTCTGATTCCTCACGCGGTCGATGTGGACCATGTCGGCAGTACCATCGGCACCGAACACCCGGCCGTGCTCTTCAATGACCGCGTGACCCAGAGCGACTTTTTGCGAGGGGGCAAGAACTGCTCGTACTTTGCAGTCGCGCCACTCGAGGTGTCGAGGACGAAGCTCACCCAGCAGCTCGAGCAGCTCCGCGCCCAGGTGTGTGTCGTTCATTGCTGCCTCTTGATTGCCTCTTGATTGCCTCTTGATTGCCTCTTGATTGCCTCTTGATTGCCTCTTGATTGCCTCTTGATTGCCTCTTGATTGCCTCTTGATTGCCTCTTGATTGCCTCGAGCACGAAGCTCACCCAGCAGCTTGGGCAGCTCCGTGACCAGGTGCTTGGGACGGCGCTCGGATGCGCCCACTGATTGCATGCACGCGCTCACAACGGCGCCCCACCCCTCTTCCCCACAGGTGCTCGCCGAAGAGCTCGAGGCGGCGCTCGAGATCAAAGCTCGCGAGCTGGGGGCCACCGAAGCGCTCGCAGCCGCTGCCGCTGCGCTCGAGCGCCGCCTCGAGCACCCGAGACTCCCGTGGCAACACGCCCAATACGGCGCCGCGGGCGCGCCCGATGCGGCGCTCGATGTGGACCCGAGCATGTTGAACTCGCTGCTCGCCTCCCCCGAGATCTCCCCCGAGATCGACTCCTCGCCGAAGCCGCCGCTACCGCCACTCAAGGGCGTCCTGCCTCCTTGCATGCAAACGCTCACAACGGCGCCGCACCCCACTGAGAGCGACCTGCCGCCCGTGGCGAGGGCAGCGCCTAGCGTGACGGCGCCACACTCGACGAAGCTTGACGAGGCTTGACGATGCTTTTCACCACCTGCATGAACCTTCCACACCGTTCACCGCCCCTTTAGCCATTCAATGGAGATCCGTAGACCAGTGAAAGGCCTTTCCGAGGGCTAGTATTCCTTTCAGTTACAGAAAATATTGGGATTCGGGGCGTTGTGTTGAACACTCGCCAATCTCTCGCATGGAATTCACCTTGCCGAAGGCGAAGGCGAGCGCCCGGCCAGCCTCGACGCGCCTGAGCTTGTGAGGCGACGAGGTGGCATGGCTTGGCTATGGCCCACCCCGTGGACGCAGGCTTCCGCCGAGGACTCCTTCAAGGCCACGCCTCGGTCCGTCTCGGGTGCGTCGACGCCTCGGCTCGGGGATATCTCACGGAATACATCACCACTCTCAGAGACCAGCAGCCCTCGCTCGGATATCAGCCAGCGAGCAGACCGGCTCCCACCCGCACTTGTGGGCTCCGTGTCCGACTGGCTCGAACGCGTGAAGAAGGGTTACGGTCGCTTTGCGGTCGCCTTCGAGGCGCTCGGCATCGAGGACACCAACGACATCCACAACATCGATCGAACCATCTTTGAGCATGTCGAGACGCTGTTGCGCGACGGTTGCGGCGCCAAGTCCATGCACCTCAAAAACATCCACATCGCCCTGCTCGAATACGGGTGCAACCTGCGCACCGCAAGTGAGGAAGCCACAGCGGCCGAGGGCGGCGTGCCTTTCCTCGCGCTGAAGGACGCCAAAGGGCGGCTCGCGCCAGTCGGTGCCAGCCATGCAGCCGCTGCCAGCGGCTCTGGAGCGGAGCTCGAGTCGGCTGCTCCACATGTGGCCTCAGTGGCTACGAACGTGCCTCCGATGCCGCCGCCACGGCCGCTGCTGCGACAATCTGATTCGAGCGTCGCGCGCGCGCAGCAGTGGGATGAAGTCGTGTCGGCGATGGCCGCGCAGGCGACGGGCAGCGGGCTGTGGAATCGGCTCGCGCGCGGCGTCGAGACGGAGCAGGAGCTCCTAGACTTCTTTCGTCGGCGCCAGGTGATGACCACTGGTGATGACCTCTGATGACCCATGATTGCCTCCGATCGGCCTTGAATTGCGAGAATTCGACGCGTGGCTCGAGCAGGTGATGGCCGCTGATGACCTCTGATGACCCCTGATTGCCTCCGATCGGCCTCTAATTGCGAGAATTCGACTCGAGCAGGCCTCCGAAAAGGGCGGCAAGATCCTGCACATCGCGTCTGCGGTCAAGGTCGTCAACAACGCGGCGCTGTCGCACTTTGCAGCCACGAAGCACCTGCATCTGCACCCGATGAAAGCGCACAAGACGGGCGACACGCTCCTCTTTCACGGCTGCCCGCAGGTGGCGGCTGTGAACATCCAGGCCGATGGGCTCAAGATCGGCTTCGCATCGAACGGCATGCTCGGCCGCGGCTTGTACGGTGCACCCGACCCTCGCAAGAGCCTCCAGTACTGTAAGGACTCGCCCAATGGCCGATTCATGTTCCTGTGCCGCTTCAACCTCAAGGAGGCGAAGCACGCCGGGCCGGAGACCAAGCACCGCAACTCGATCTTTGACGAGTTCTGCATCTACGACGAGAAGCATGTGGTGGTCCTGTGGATGCTCAAGCTCAAAGAGCCTCGATGATGATGTCATGATGACGTGGTCGAGCTTCGACAGGAGTGGAAGATGCATGATGATGATGGGTCGAATGATAATGAGTGATCGATGACGTGCTCATGTACACATATGTGATTGCACATGAGGGACATGTGTGATAGAGTCTCCGTAACCTTAGCCATATTGCGCCGGGGGATGGGCGCGGCGGGTCAGTGGCCGGGCGGGTGGCATGTACGGAGCTGCATGCAACATGAACTTCCATGATTTCGAGGAACAGACCTTTACTAGTATTTGATTTTGAGCCCAACATTTCCAAGTTTCGAGGCTGACCGACGGCGCGTACCAGCGGTGGTTCGATGCGAATCGTCGTCACTGCCTACCTGTTCACCGGAGCAGTTTCGATCAGCTGCACTACCACAAATGCCGCGGGCCAATGTTATGAGCTGCAGCCTGGGCCATCTACGAACCCGTATGGATGGTTCAGTCAAAACGCCACCAGGAGCTGTCCGGATCTTCTTGCAAGTGGCATTGCTTGCCACCAAACGTGTGTGACACCGGGCTTCTGCCCGATGAAAGCTGAAGCAGCTTTAGGCACTCCTTCTTGCGAGGAGATTGCATATTTGGACTCGACCGCACAGTCAACGTTGGTGACGCCCGAAATAAATAAAGGTCTTATCGGCTGCCAAGTCGACTCCGACGGGTTCTATCGCCACAATCGTCTTGGGACCTCAACCAGTAGCTGGACCATTGGTGGGATCACCCGCCGGATGTTTTGCGTTTCGCCGGACGCACGCTTCGGCAACGCTCAACAGGACCCCAGTTACAACGACACCACCTACCTGGGTCAACTGATGAAGCACTCGACTGCACCTTGCACCCCCTATCCGCCCCCATCACCCCCACTCGCTCCGCCACCCCCCTCGCCGCCGCCGCCCTCGCCCTCGCCCCCGCCGCCCTCGACCCCGCCGCCCTCGCCCTCGACCCCGCCGCCCTCGCCGTTCCAGCCGCCCCCGTCGCCACGGACGCCGCCTTCGCAGCCACGGTCTTTTGGCGCCGCACTCGGCCTCTCCTCCGACGACACCGCCAGGGCCATTATCATCGGCGTTGTCCTAGGTACCCTTGGACTCATCTGTTGCATCCTGCTGATCGTCATGATTGCACAGAGGAAGAAGAGGAAGAAGCCCAGGCCGGACAATCGCCTTCCAGCCCCGGCCAAGACCGAGCTCTACCAAAAGAAACCGACCCAAACTAAGCTCACGAGCCCGGCAAGCCCAATGAGCCCTATGAGCCCGGGATCCTCATCCCGGACTCAGGTTCTTTGATACCACGGACTTCTTTATATGTGAGTCCCAGGTCCCATATGATCTGCCCATGCACCTCCCATCACGGCGGGAGAGCAAACGACCATCACGGCGCGGAAGGCAGTCATGGCGTACATGGTGGCGTACTAGTGGTGATGGAGGGCGGCGATCCACATGTGTGCGAATGTGAATTCGATGAGATGCCAACTCGAAGATGGGAGAGTGGCGCTCTGGTGGGGTGACTGTGGCTAGACTGTGGCGGGGTCTGCGGGTATCGGTGTGTGTGTGCAGTTGGGGGCGCATAAGTAGGTCTCGCCATGTTCGGGCCGATGCATGCGTACAAGAGGCCTCACAAGGCAATGGTACTAGGCCCGTTGTAAATCTCTCTATACACTATAGATTCGAACGCCGGCGGAAAACGTGGGTCGGTGGACGTCAACTCGCGTCCGTCGCGTGTGTGGCGCTCAGCTGTCGGGGTTGGCGCAAGCTTGTAAACACCGAATGTGCATGCATTTCAGTTCAGTTCAGTTCTCGCCCCCGCCGCCCTCGCCCTCGCCCCCGCCGCCCTCGCCGCCTCGCCCCCGCCGCCCTCGCCCTCGACCCCGCCGCCACCTCGCCGTACGCCGTTCCAGCCGCCCCCTTCGGCGTCGCCACGGATTGCCACCTTCGCAGCCACAGTCTATTGGCGCCGCACCCGGCCTCTCCGACGACGACACCGCCAGGGCCATTATCATCGGCGTTGTCCTAGGTACCCTTGGACTCATCTGTTGCATCCTGTGCTGAAGATGGCCATGATTGCACAGAGGATCGAAGAAGCACCGGCAGGACAAAGGTCTTCCAGCGTTTCATCCAGCCCCGGCCAAAACCGAGGTCAACCAGTCGAAATCGACCCAATCTAAGCCCCAGCCGGATAATCGTCTTCCACCCCCGGCCACCCGCTCCCGGACCCGTTCTGTCTAAAATAGGGGAAGGAGACTCAGAGCTTTTCCTTTGGCCCTTCGGCCAGCTCTCCTCGGGTAAAGGTAGGGTAAAGGGTAAAGCTGACGCCCTCCCAAACGGGATGCTTAAGGATGCCCTCCTCAGACTCCTTGGGTGGCTGCATCAAAACGTCACCGCCCTCCCAAACGGGATGCCCTCCTCAGACTCCTTGGGCGGCTGCATCTGCATGAGCATTCCCCCGCACACGCGGCTCCGGTGCAGCAAGCCGAGGATCCACGCGTGTGCGGTCTGATGCGCCGCCTCGTGCCGCGAGATGAGGTCGTGCTCGGCGCCTACCAACCAACCAGCCGCCTTGGGCCCCTCGATGGCATCAAAGAGCAAATTGGCGGCCGTCGCGCCGATGAGCTCATCCGAGGTGCCATGCAGCAAGAGCAGCGGCACGGCCGCGCGCGCGAGCACCGGCACGCAGTTGAACGTATCCAATTCCGCATAGCTCCGGGTCGGGGAGCCATCGTCAATCCGAAGTGCGAGGCCCATCCCGAGCACCCCGGCCAGCGGACCAAGCCCTTTGTTCACAGGCAGGGTCGGAGGCCCTCGGAATGGCAAAGTGGCACGTAGCGACGTCGCTGCCGCGGCGAGTGCCGCTGCGCCGCCAAAACAGAAGCCGACGAGCACGAGCGGTAAGGCCGGCGAGAGGCTATCTAGCTCGTGCACGGTGCGCATGAAGCGCACCGCCGCTTCGATTTCGAGCTGCGCCTCCCTGAGCGTCTTGACCCTGTGCAGGAGGTCGCGCGACGCCCCGAGGCGTATGGGCGGCGAGCGCCACGTGAGATGGCACACGGCGATTCCCTCCTTTGTCAGTGACACCCCGAGCCTTGAGAAGACAGACACGATGCTCGGTGAGAAAAGGCCCGCGCTCATTGTCGTGCTGCTGCCGGCACGTGGGGACGCCTGCCCTCCACTCGGACTCAGCTCGCCAGGGCCCATGCCTCCGCGCCCACCGGGTGCTAGCACAACGATACCCCTGCACACTTTCCCAACCGGGCGATAGTGATGGACTCGCAGGCCGTGGTCCAGCACGCGGACCTCGGGTGGCACGGGGTTGGTTTCAGAATGGCGGACAGACATCATGCCTTTGCCTGGCATTCTTGTTGCAGGTTGTGCCGCTTCGCCTTCCGGCCAGAGCGGCTGTGGAACGACGTGCTGCCAAAGCCGCGCGCCGTCATGCACCGCGCGTTCTTTCTGAAGCGCCGCATCAACAGTCTGTTGCACAGCATGAAGCGCTCGCATGCGTTGGGATGACGCGGAGCGACGTCAACGGGCGAACGTCAAGCGTAACTCCTCTTGCATGCACTTTTGTTCAAGGAGCCTCTCCTGAAAAACACAAGGCACCATACTCGCTTCTGCCGGAAAAGGGCAAACACGTACATGCTACTAACGGTAACTAACGGGTTACTCTAGGGGCAGGGGCGTCACCCTCCTTCCGTCCTTCGTCCCTCGCCCCCCGCCGGTGTATATAAACAGGCTGTGCGCGGCCAGATGCCTCCGTCCATTGCGTTGGCGGCCCTCATGCTTGGGGTCCGGAGAGCGTGCGCGTTGTGTTGAACAGCCCGGCAGGCGAAAGAGCGGCCCTCGTGCTTGGGGGCCGGAGAGAGCGTGCGCGTTGTGTTGAACAGCTCACAGCTGCACAAAGATGTGGTCCGGAGCGTGTGCGCATCGTGTGTTAGAACCATGGCGTCGTGCGTTTCACTGCATGTTCACACACAGACCGTTGTTTGTCCACTGCATGTTCACACACAGAAGCATATGCGAGGTCACGCTTTGCTCACGACGCTCGCGCTCACGGCGCAGCGCCAGCCGCCGGCGATGCGACTACGCTTAGTTCGTTCATGCCGCATGGATGCCGTATCGGACGCTGAGCGCCTCCTCGCCGAGTATGACGCAAACCACCGCGCGGCCGCGGCGAGTGCCGGCGCAAGTGGGCTGGGCGGCGCACTGACTGCAAATGCATGGGCTGTCTCTGCAGACCGAGCGCCGCTCGCGGCGGCCGTGAAGGCGATGCGCTTGGCGGCGATGCCGAGCAACGGCCGTATCATGCTGGGTATCTGCGCTCAGGACGCCTCGGAAGGCCTCGCGGCGCTCAAAGCTTGGGTTAGCCGACTGCACCTCCCGCGCGGCGTCCTCCATGGCATGGACAGAGATGGCGTGCCGCTCGACATGAGCGAGTTTGGCTCCGTGTACATCAAGTACAACTCGCACGCCTCGTCCGCAGGCGACCCGCCAGGCACCGCCACGCTCTCGGGCTACAACGGCGACTTCCGCGGCGTCTACTTCAACCCCGACTTGCAAGATGGCAACTTTCGGCAGTTTGCGGTGCTGCCGCTCGACCTGTTTGGCGAGCTGCCCGGCGCTGCCACGGTCGGCGCAGAATCACCGGCTGCCTCCGCCACCTCGGCCGCCTCCGCCGCCTCCGCCGCATCCACCGTGCCGCTTGCGGTGGGGATGCGAGTGCTGGTGCGCTACGGTGGCAAGGCCGCAGAGTACCCGGGCACGCTCGTGGCTAGCCCTGCTAAGGACGTTTGGGATGTGACGTACGACGACGGCGATCGCGAGGCGGGCGTACGTGCCGAGCTCATCCGCCCACGGTCAGCTCCGGCGGCAGCACAGGCGGCCACGGCGCCAGCACCTTCGGCGGCGGCGGCGGCGGCGGCGGCGGCGGCGGCGGCGGCGGCGGCGGCGGGCGGCGGCCGTGCGGTGAGCGTGTCTGCCGCGGGCGCGGCGTCGCGCTCACGCGCCGTGGCGGTGGCCGGAGAGGCGGCGGCCGAGGCGGCTGTGGTTGAGGCGAGGGAGAATCCGGTGTTGAAGGAGATGGCGGCGGCGGAGGAGGAGGCGGAAGAGGCGGAGGAGGCGGAGGAGGCGAGCTCGTACAACTTTGAAGGCACCCGCTCGACGCCCGCGGTGCCCATCACGACGCCCGACATGCCCATCACGACGCCCAAGATGCCCAGCACAACGCCCGCGGTGCCCAGTCGTTTTTCGAGCACGCGGCGGTTCATCGCCCGCGAGGCGGCGGCTGAGGTGGAGGACGAGACCGAGGCGACGGCGTCTAACGTGCTCCATCGCCAAGGGTGGTATCTCCTTCGACGAGCGCACGTGGTGGACGAGACGGTTGTGTCCGCCATTCGGGCGTCGCGATTCGAGCCGATCTTCAACGGCCACGCGCCCGGCGAGGCGCCGCTGCGCCACATGGGCCGCGACGCGCGCTCTTGGGCGTCCCAGCTCGAGGGCGTGTTCAGCGCCGTGCTGGGCGAGGCCGGCCTGCTGGCATGCTCGGACGGCGTTTCGTCAAAAGTGGTGCGTGATTGCTATGCGCTGCGCAGCCTGCCGCTGCCGGGCCTGCGCGCCCGTGCAGACGAGGGCGCCGTTGCGGGCGCCGACGGCGAGGTCGCCGACGTGGGCGCCGACGGTCTGCGCGCCCGTGCGGAGGAGGAGGAGGCGCGCGCGGCGCTCGAGGGGCGACAGCCGGCGCATTCGGATTCTCCGGAGCCGTTGCCGCCTTCGTCCCTCGCGGACATTGCGGATGCGGACTTCCCGCTCTCGGCACTGCTCGCCGTGCAGCCGCGGACGAAACTGTGGATCTTCCCCAACGGCTGCGACGACCCGAACCCGATGCTGCTGCGTCTTGCGGTGGGCGACATGCTCGTGTGGCGCGGCGACCTCGTCCATGCGGGCGCGGGCTACGCTGAGGAGCACGTGCGTGTTCATGCGTACGTCGACCCGCCGTCGCACATCTACCAGCGCCCGTTTGGGAAGACCAACCGGTGTGGGCTGTGACACTGTGAAGACCACACTGTGAAGACCAACCGGTGTGGGCTGGTGACGCAGGCCCTTACGGCGGCGGCGGTCGGCGGGGGCGATGGCCATGCGCCGGCTGGTGCACGGTGGCCTGAGCGGGTACGAAATATGGTGCAGCTCCACGGCACACGCGCAGTTCAACGACTCCGTCGAATAATTAAACGATAACGACTCGTCGCGTGGCGTTTGACCGTTACGAACGTTATAATAACCTGAAACCTCCATACGCGAACTCACCCGAAGGGTTCCCCCGAACGCGCACGTGGACATCCGATCACTGTGGCGCGTCGTCTGGCGACGAGGACGACTGTCAACGACGGGTCCGCCTCCCGTCCGGTCGCGCCACGTTGGCTCACGTCGACGTTCACGTTTTTCATAGACGTTTTTTCACGTTGAGGTTTTGGGATTTCGCGGTCACAACTCACACGAGACAGTTTCAACGTACGAGCTCGGGCGGGCCAGGGCCTGGGCCGAGAGACTGAGAGTGCGCCGGGTGGTGCGCATGTACGCGCAACATCGCTCGATGCGCCCCAGCACGCTCGCCGTCGCCGCCCCGGTGGCCCGGGAGAAGGTGGTCCGCGTGCACGGTCGCTACCGCCCCGTTTGGAGCCCCTGCTGCTTCGGCGCGCCGGCTGGCGTGTCCCCACAGTCGGTCAGCCGTCAATTACTTTGCGACTTGGGCTGAGGGGGGGGGAGTAGTTCTCTCTCCTCATCCTTGGGCGCCGTGCCGGGCGGCTTGGCGGGTGCGCTGCCGGCCGCCTTGATGTACGAGTAGACGGCCGCGGAGGCAAAGGTGAGGAGGCAGCCGAGGTACTGGTTGGCGTTCCACCCGCCCAGCTCGCCCAGCAGCAACGACGAGAGGAAGAGCAGCAGCACGATCTTTACATTCCCGAGGATGGCGGTCCCAACGGACGAGAGTGTTCGGACAGACTGAAACAGCACAACGTTGTACACGACGGCGACGCAGCAGCTGCCCAGGAGGAAGCCCACGGTGGCGTACGGCTTGTTGTGCAAGCTGTCGGCGAGTATGGTGTACTCGGTCGCGAAGGCGAAGGGCGCGAGCGTAATGAAGGCTACCGGCCCCGTGTAAAAGGTCATCTGGAACGAGTCGAGCTTGCCGGAGCGGCCCGTCATCACCTTGCCCGAGATGCTCATCTGGATGGACTGCATGACCGTGGAGATCAGGGTGAGCACGATGCCGAGGGTCGAGTTGCGCGACTCCTCCCAGACGGCGAGCATCACGCCGAGCGAGATGATGAGTAGGCAAACGATCTCTCCCTTGGTAGGCACTTTGGACTCGATGCACACCGCGAGGATCGCCACCAGGACCGGGATCGACGAGCGAATGATCTGGTTCATCGAGAGCTCCATGACGGTGAGCGACGCGTTGTTGCACGCGATCTGGAAGCCGTTCATGACGGCGATCATCGTGAGGCCCTTCCAGTCGTTTGCCAGCACCGTACTGTGTCTCGTGTTGTAGCCTTCGCTCATGAGCATCATCGGCGCCAGCACGCACGCGCCAAAGATCATGTGGCAAGAGGTCATGATCAGTGGAAAGTTTAGGCCGTACAGGCCGAGGGCCCATCGATTGAGCAGATTGAGGCCGCTATTCAGGAAAAGGTACCTGCAGGCAGCGCAGAGGGCAGAACGGCCACGTCAGATCAACGTCAGCGCCTGAGAGACAAGTTGAGTCGGCTTTCGTGAGGTTTTCGAGACGCGGATCCGCACATGAAAATGATGAAGATGCTGAAGCTCAGTTGCGCTGCCGTCATCGCCATGGCGCCCGGCGCCGACGGCGCAAGGAGGATGTCAATGCGAAGACAAATCGATAACTGTGAACGCTAACTTTAGGAAACTAAAAACTCGCGTTCTCGAAAAGGATCTGTGGCCTCAGGTGTCAACGGAAGCAACTTCGGTGAGTTTCGGTGCTGCCTGTGGGTCGCGTTCAAATCTCTCGCCGCCATGTCGACTTGTCCGTGGCCACGGTGAGCAAGATGTCGGAGCTCACGGCACCAATCGAGCCCTCGATGCAGGCGCAGACGGAAGCGACCGACGCCGCCGACCATCTGGCGGCGCTCCATGCGGCTCACAGCTTGGCTCTCGACGAGCTCCGAGCGAGGACCGACGCGCTGCAGCTGCAGCTCACGAGCGAACGCGAGCGCCATATGCGGCGGGAGGAGCAGCTCAAGGCAGAGATCGCACAGCTCCGAGAGGAGCGCGACACGGAGCGGCGTGCAGACGAGCGGCGGCGCTCGGCTGCAACCGTGCAGCCGTCGCTCTTGGCCGCAGCGGCGACGCCGCCAGCTCCCGGTCTTGGCAGGAGCAGCAGCGGCGGCGACGAGAGCGACGCCGAAGACACACCCGCGTGGCTCAAGGAGGCTGTTGACCTGACGGCGCATGAGGCCGACGCGGAGACAGCGGCGTGGGGCAAGCGTGCAGAGGAGCTGGAGAAGGCGGAGGCGGAGGCGGAGGCGCATCGGGCAGAGGCGGAGGCGAGGAAGGCCGAGGTGCAAGTGAGCAAGGCTGAGGCGGAGGCCAGCAAGGCGAAGGCGGACGCGAGCCTAGCGATGGCCGAGGACGTGCAGCGGCAGGCGGCGCGCCTCGAGGCGCGTGTTCACGCACTGCTCGCCGAGCGGGACGCACTGCTCGCCGAGCGGGAGGCGCTGCTCGCCGAGAAGGGCGAGCTCCTCGCCGAGGTGGCGCGGCACGCCGGCCACACGAACCATAAGCAGAAGATCCTGTACGTGGCCAAGCTCAAGGAGGAGATCGACCATCTCAAGCTGCAGCTGCGGGAGGCCCGAGGGCTGGCCATGGCCTTGCCGGGGCTCGACAAGGAGAACGGGCCATCCCCCCCCCCGGCTGGAGTGCTCAAGGCAGCGCTCAAGGAGGGTGCCCGGCCTGTGCCGGCGCGTGCCGTTGCGGGAGGTGCCAAACCGCCAGGCGCCGTTGCAGGCGCCGTTGCGGGCGCACGCGCGGCGCGAGTCTAGAGAGCGCCGTGGCGGGCGCGAATCTAGAGAGCGGCCCACACCTCTCACCTGGTCGCCTCGCAAGAACGCCGGAGGCTCACGATGCAGATCGGAGGATGAGGATGAGCTCATGATGAGCTCACGATGAGCTCGGATGAGCTCACGATGCAGATCGGAGGATGAGGATGAGCTCACTATGAGCTCGGATGAGCTCAGATGAGCTCCGAGCGAGCTCGGATGAGCTCAGATGAGCTCACGATGAGCTCGGATGACGATGAGCTCCGAGCGAGCTGCCAACTTACGTTTAGAGATCCATGGTGCATGGAGGGTAATGAAGAACGAGCCACGCGCGCGCGTGCGACGTGCGCGTAGATACAGCCGGTCAGGCGTCGGGGCGGCACCCGGGCAGGCGCGACTGCCGACTCCACGGCCGCATACTGTTGAGTACCGGTAGCGACTAGCGTTCGTGCGTCTATACACCGCACTAACCACTATTAAAACACGTCACTAAACACCGCCGGCCGCCGCGCTCAATACGACGCTCAGTAGACGTTGAAGACGAACGTTTCCTTAGGGAGGGGCTTGCCCACGAAGGCCATCGTCTCGCGCCACTCGCGCCCCTCGGTGTGATCGCGCACAAAGGCAGCGAGCTGCACGTCCCACGCGGCACGCCACGCCGCGGCCGGCTGCGGCTTCGTCGGACAGCTCGCGGTGCAGTGCTTCGCGGGCGGCGCGTCCCCAGATGAGGACTTGCCGCCAACGGCCGGAGTGACGAAGCGTGACGAAGCTGCTTCGTCAGCGTCCCCAGATGAGGACTTGTCGCCAATGGCCGTCGAGGGGAGGGCGCCGTGATGAGCACTTGCATGCAAGCGCCCAGATGAGGACTTGTCGCCAATGGCCGTCCAGCAGCTCTGCCAGCATGGGATCGGCGCACCGTCGGTGGGCGAGCGGTAGCGTTGGGGGTCGTGCCAGCCAGGATCGGCCGTCCACGAGCGGTTACACCGATAGCGTAGCTCATCCGGCGCGAACTGCGTCCAAAGTTGAATTGCAATCAGTGGTCATTAGAGGCAATCAGAGGCAATCAGAGCTCCCCACCTGCGTCCAAAGCGGCCAGCAGCCGAGCAGTGCAATCAGTGGTCATTAGAGGCAATCAGAGGCAATCAGAGCTCCCCACCTGCGTCCAAAGCGGCCAGCAGCCGAGCAGATCCTTCTCGGGCACCACATCCCCTGAGCACTCAACGCATGAGAAGCGCGCGCGCTCGTGGGCCAGGTACCTGTGGGGAGGGGAGGGCGCCGTGATGAGCACGTGCATGCAAGCAGCGCCCAGGGGTTCGCACGAGAAGCGTGCGATCTCGTGCGATCTCGTGCGATCTCGTGCGATCCCGTGCGATCTCTCTGGGCCAGGTACCAAGGCTCTCTCTCGTTGACGCTCCAAGGCACGCCCCCGCCGGAGGTTTGCACATACTCTCGACGCAATTGGGTGCCCGAGAGAGCCTCGAGCAGCTGCAGCGGCATCGCCTTTTGGGCGTCCGCACGGGCAGCGAGCGCGACTCCTGCCTCACGCAGCTTCATCACGCGAGCACGCGTCACGCTGGCAGCTTCGTCAGCACGAGCACGCGTCAAGCTGGCAGCGGCGGCGCTGCGACCGCTGGTCCCGCTGCCGCCGCCGTCCATGCCGCCGCCGCCGCTGCTGCTGTCGTCGCTGCTGCCGCTGCTGCCGCTGCTGCCACCGCCGCTGCCGCCGCTGCTGCTGTCGCCGCTGCCGCTGTCGCCGCGCGCCTCAAACTCGCGCCTGGCCGCAAGGTACAAACGTTCATCAATGGCCACATTCTCGCACGCACGCCGCAGGACCTCTTCAGCACTAACCGCCGCACACTTGACCTCGTCGAATCGCATGTCGACCGCACGTTGATGCTCGTCCACCCCTTCGACGACGCACGGGCCGTACCCACGGCACTCCATATGCCCCCGCGGGCCGCCGGTGGACGAGCCGCCGTTCCGCAGCAGATGATTCTTCGCATTCGAGGCGGAGCCACGCATGCGGGCGATGATCAAGCTCATCAGGTCCGCTGGCGGGGAGGCCACGAGGGAGGCGCAAGTGCGCGAGGTCCAATTACGAAGCGCCTGCTGCCGGCTCAGCGTCTCGCTCGCCACGATCTGCATGCGGTACGCTGGGTGACGAAGGCCCACGAGGTCACTCAAGGAGAGCACGAATTCGTCAAAGAGCTCGACGACGCCGACGAGGTCGAACTTTTCCCACATGAAACGTACGGCGCGCTCGTGGCTGGGCGTGAGCGCTTGCAGATGCGGCCCGTCGTGGCACGTCAGCCCCATCGCCAGCCGCGCCTCGCAGTCGGGTGGGTTGCGCCAGAAGCACAGCGGCACGCGGTGGTTGCAGAAATGGTAGTGCCAACTCAGATGATGGAGCAGAGGGTGGCGGAGAAGCGTGACTAGATTGCATCGGCAGCCCTTGGCGCGGAGGAGGGAGCGGAGGAACAGCAGATCGGGCAGCGAGTACATGTTGAAGTACGGGTGAGACATGTGGCCGCCGATGTGGATCTCGACGGCGAGGCGCAGCCCGTCGAGCTGGCTGGTGCCGGGCATCTCCACGAGGGTGTGCAGCCGGTGCAGCACGATCTGCAGCGAGAGCTTGTCGAAGCGGTTGACGAAGGAGATCAGGTCGAACTCACCCAGCTGTGCGTGCCGCTGCAGGATCGAGCGCAGAGTCGTGCCGCCCGTCTTCTCGAGGTGATGGAAGAAGACGACCGAGCAGCGCGGCAATGGCACGAGTGCTGCGGAGGGAGCATCGACGCTAGCGGCGAGATCGGCACGTGGAGCATTCACAGAAGCAGGATGCCAGTCCAGAGGCGGCAAGTGCATGCCGTCCTTGCGCGAACTCATCGAGTTGGCATCCTCGGGTGGCCCAGCCGAAGAGGTGCCGATGGCGGCGGCAGGACGAGCCGGTAGGTCGAGCGACCTCAGCGGCCTCATTGCGAGCTGCGTCGACAATTGCAGCTCTCTCTGGCCACCTGAGTATGACATGCCTCGCCGCGGCGAGCGCTGCGAGATCCACACCATGAGCAGCGCGAGCGCGGCGGCTGCGACAACCAATCGGCGTCCTGCCATCTTGGTTTTTTGCACACAATGCGTTCAGGACAACGCTCCGAATTCACACCAACCAAAACAACGACGCCACTTGCCCACCTCTCCCCGGCTTCCCGCCCGCACCTCACTGCGCCACCGGGCGCGCGCGCTGCCGCTGCAGAAGCCCACCTCCCCACGCGAAGCCGAGAATGCGCACCAGCTGGAAGAAGATGTAGACGCGCCACACGCCACTCAACCCGCTGAGCAGCCCGTGGCTTGAGCGGCGCACGATGGCGAGCATGCCGGTGACGGAGAGGGCGATGAAGGCGTAGGTCGCCCACATCGCTCGAAAGGCGCGGCGAGCGAGCATCATGCCCTCTAGGGTGATAGCAGTGCCATGCAACGAGAGGGTCGTCGCCATCAGCGGAACGATCTGGTGCATTTGCTGGAGTACGGCCGGGTCGGTGGTGAAGGAGCTGCCGAAGCCGAGCAAGACGAAGCTCGAGAGAGCTACGACGCTGAGCGAGATGCACAACGTGCACCGGAGCAGCTGCTCCAGCGTCGGGCGCGCCGCCCGCAAGTCAAACGTGCCCCCAGAGGAGAAGGCGGGAAGGTACGCTTGGCAGAGGCTCGAGCCCACGTCGTTCATCGTGAAGCAGAGCATGGCGGTGGCGAAGAGCGCGGTGTGCGCGGCAGCGGGCACACCGCCCAGACTGGCCGCCGTCGCCGCGCATCCATTATGCATGCCGATCTTGACTCCCATGACGAACAAAAAGGGCACGAAGCCCATCAGTGCGCGTGCGACGGCGAAGCTGCCCACGCCGCCCACGCCGCCGCCGCCCACGCTGCCGCCGCCCTCGCTGCCGCCGCCGCCGCCGCTGCCGCCGCCGCCCACGCTGACCTCGGTCTGCACCGCCCTCGCCTCCGCTTTGAGGGTCAGTTCCAGCTGCTTAAAGGGGAAGTAGCGCGATCGATTGCCCTCATTCATCAACCGGACTGTGCACCCTTCCTGTCCTACCTCCGCCACCACCGCCCGTAGCCCGTTGTCCATTGGACGCTCCTGCCCAACCAGCTTCACCACGTCGCCTGGAGCGATGCGCGCGTCCAGCACGGCGCGTGGTGCCACCCGCGCGCCCAAGGCTTCCACAGCATCCTCCGTGCCCATATTTGGACCCAAGGCTTCCAGAGCGTCCTCCATGCCCATATTTGGACCCAAGGCTTCCACAGCGTCCTCCGAGCCCATATTTGGAACTGCGGGCGGCGGGCGGCGCAGGAAGCCCTTTTGCGCGAGCGCCCGGAGAAGCAGCGCGGCGGCGCACAGCTGGGACGCGGAGGTGGCCCAAGCCGCACCCGCAAGCCCTTGCCCGAGACAGGTGATGAGCACAAAGTTGCCTGCCAAATTGAGTGCCGCGCTCAGGCCGACCGCGATCATCGGCGTGGTTGTGTCCTTGACGCCGATGCAGATGGCCTGGGCCACGGTGGCGATCACCACGGCTGGGATGGCGAGCGCGCGTATGAACACGTAGCGCGCGCACGGCACGGCGAGCGCGGCGTTGCCCGAGCAATAGGCCATCGCAAGGGATGCCGCGTTCGCGGTCACGAGGCCGGCGATCATGAAGCCCCCGGCAGTTCCCATCGAGAGGCTCGTCCGCGTCGTCGTGGCAAGGACATCTCCACTCCCTTTGGTGGCAAAGGCGCGGGCACAGAGATTTGTCGCGCCAATCGAGATGAACAGCAAGGGATTTGGTGCCGAGTCGGAGATGCTGCTTGCCGGCCCCAAGGCGGCGAGCTCGAGCGTAGACAGCCGTCCGACGAACGCGGCGTCGATGAGCGACATGAGCGCCGGCGATGCGTAGATGCCAAACGCGGGCAGCACGAAACGAAAGCACTCGCGCAAGGAAGGGACCGGAGGGTGAGCCGTGTCCACAGTCTTGAGCGTCAGCGTGCTCTGGCTAGCAGTCGGCGGCATGCTCTGGCGGCGAAGCGATGGTGTACTGCGGCGAAGAAGTGGCACGTCTGTTGATGCGTGTCGTCGATCTAAATTTATCGGTAATATTGGATGATAAGCGCTTGAGGTTGCGACGAGCACGAAGATGAGCAACATAAAAAAAAAAAGACTTCACTTCAAGAATTCCGCAATGAAACAGAAACCAGCCCCTCCTTTCTCATTGTGAATGGGGGCTCCCGCGCCGGGCCGACCCTGTGTGGAAAACGGGGAGGGGTAAACAGAAACCTTGTGCTCGTCGTGGACGACACCCATACTCACAGTTCAGAGAGTCGGCACGCCCGGGTCTTCAAGTTCAACCCAGGGTTTGGGAACTGTGACGCCATCGAGCGACGAGCCTACGACGAGCCTGAGTCGGCATGGCATGCGGCATGCACACGTTATTCATTGTCTCAGCATTGGGACTTGGGCGTTATTTGAGTTTGGAGGATCGTGGTTCGTGCGGGGCGGACCGCACGAGCGAAAGCGGCATGGAAATAAGCGCTAAGCGGAATCTTGGTTGTTGGTAGAGGTACTTGAATATGTTAGGTATTTGTCAAGCGAAGGGCCACACATAGACTACCGCAACACCATGTCAAATGTCCACACAGCACCGCCCCTCAAATCATCATGTTACATGCATCTGTTAAATTCATCTGCCACTCACGCCGGAACAATGTACTTCATCGCCATGTTCTTCTTCCTCCTCCATCTGCAAAGCATGTACGTGCCGACCACGCCGAGGAGCAATCCGATGATGACGCCAACTACGGTGGCCGCTTCATCGCGCACAATGGTCACCGGCGGAACGGGGACCACGTACGCGTAGGTGATGACGGTGAAAAAGGAGGGCTCGCTGAGCACGCGAAGGCTGAGCCCTTGAGCATCGAAGGCGGCCTGCACGGCGGCCCGCGAGAGTTGCAGGGAGGTCAGGCTGCTCACCAGCTGGTCTGCCGTGCGCCTGTCGCTCACACTGTGCTCGAAAGTCAGGGTGGTCGTCACTGAGACTGCCGCGACAAGCCTTCGCCGACCAGTGCCGCTCATGAGGCCGGCGCTGCCTTGGGCGACATTGGCACTGGAGTTGCTGCTGTTGGTGGTGTTGCTGTGGCTGTTGGTGGTGTTGCTGTGGCTGTTGGTGGTGTTGCTGCTGCTGTTGGTGGTGTTGCTGCTGCTGCTGTTGGTGGTGTTGCTGCTGCTGTTGGTGGTGTTGCTGCTGCTGTTGGTGGTGCTGCTGCTGCTGTTGGTGCCGGTGGCGATTCTGCCGCAGGCGCCGGTGGTGATGGCGTTCCTGTTGCTGCTGGTGGCGTTCCTGCCGCTGGTGGCGTTGCTGCTGCCGCTGGTGGCGTTGCTGCCGCTGGTGGCGTTGCTGTTGCTGCTGCTGCTGTTGGTGGCGTTGCTGCCGCCGATGTCCTCGCCGCAGCCGGTGGGGAGTAGTGGGGAGGGGGGGAGTGCGGGGGGCATCGGCGGCGGCTTGCGCGGGGGCGGCGGCGACCTGGGCGGCCTCGAAGGCGGCCTGGGCGGCGGCGAGGGCGGCGGCGAGCGCGGCACGGCGGGTGGCGACGAAGGGGGCCTTGGCGGCGAGGGCGGCTTCGAGGGCGGCCTCGGCGGTACGGAGGGCGGTGAAGGGGGCGAGGGCGGCGGGGGCGAGGGCGGCGGCCTCGGGGGGGCCGAGGGCGGCGGTGTGGGCGGCACGGGCGGCGAAGACGGCGGCGTCGACGGCGGCTGGAAGGCTGGATCCTCAGCAGCCGTTTCGACGAAATCGAAACGGACAGTCACGGCCCCAAGGAGCGAATTCATCCCTCGTAGCAGAAGCGCCTTTTCGGTCGCGCCGCGCAGGTTGAGCACCACTCCGTCAGGTAGCCCTGTCGACACGCCAAGCTGCGCCGCGACGCTGTACTGCTCCACGGCCACTAGCCCGGGGGGTGCGGCCTGCGGGGGAGGCTGTGCGTTGGACGGCGCGTTCACGTCGTCTTCGCCCACGTACTTGCATCGGAACGAGTTGTGCACCGTCACGCCCGTCACCTCCCGCGCACACGGCGTGTCCTGGCGCATGCGGCACCCAAAGTTTCGAGCGAGAGGGTGCAGGCACCCCTCGAGCGCCACGAAGCACGGGTATTGGGAGCTCGCCTGGGTGGCGAACGGGTCGTAGTTCATCGCGCTCGACTCGAGGCAACCGAAGCGCACAAGGCGGGACCGCGGGGTGACGCCCCGCATGGGAGAGCCCAGCACGAGCAACGGGTTCGTGCGCGAGCCCGTGCACAGCGAGCGGTTGTGCACGGTCGCCGTCACGTCAAAGTCGAGGGAGAGGCCGCTCTCGCGAGAGACGCTCAGCGCGCCGTGCGCGGCCGGGCTCGTATAGTTGAGGGTCGCAGGCATCATGCAGCCCTGGATCACAGGTACGCACCACGACATCGAGTTGAACGTTGCGATCGGGTCGTAGTTGGCAGCGAGAGGGTCGGTGCATCCCTCGAGTGCCATCACGCAGCCAGAGAGCACATTGGCCGCGGCGTCGTACTGGATCACGCTCCGCTGCATCGCGGGGTGGTCCTTCTCATATGTTCGCCCGATGCTGACAGCCGCGTCGTCATGGAAGCCCGAGCGGAATCCGGGCGTGCTGTTCGCCACGCCCGCGTACGACTCGGACGCGAGTGTGCAGCCTGGGGATGGGCTCGAGAGGGGCGAGGGCGCTGCGGTGAGCACTTGCATGCAAGGCAGGTACGCGAATGTGCAGCTTGGGGATGGGCTCGTGAGGGGCGATGGCGCTGTAGTGAGCACTTGCATGCAAGGCAGGTCATCAGTGGCAATCAACGTACCTCCTCACTTGCATGCAAGGCAGGTCATCAGTGGCAATCAACGTACCTGGGATGGGCTCGATGCACGAGCCGTCGTCGTGCGTCGCGAGCGAGTGGAAGTTGAGCGCGGTCGCCGAAGTGCACCCGAGGGTGGGGTAACGACAGAAGCCAGATTCGCGCGCCCCCGGTTCATAATTGAGCGCGCCCGCGAACAAGCAGCCGCGCATGTAATGAGCGGGGCGCGCGCAAAAGTGTGGCACGTGCACGTCGGCGCTCGGCTCGTATTTGGTGTCATTCGAGAGCATGCAGCCCGCGATCAGTAGGCGCGGCGCGTGGATGATCGTACCGGTAGCGCCTCCATTCAGATTGGCGGTGCCGCGGGGGCACGCCCGCACTGTCCTCGGCAGCTCCGTGCCGTTCCAGATCTTCGGCGCGGTGTTGACGACAAAAGCGTCCTCAGGGCCACGCCCGTGGTTGGACCACGTCTCGATCGTGCGCCCACACTCGAATGTGCCAATGCTCGACTCGTAGCACAGCCCGAGCCCAGAACCTTTGCAAGCGGAGCCTGGGTACATTCCCCGAGCCACCTCCTCTCCTCGAGAGACCAGTGAGGCACTCCGGACGCACCGGCCGAAGGTCTCGCAGCTCGAGTAGCCAAACTTGCCCGTCCCTCGCACGAGCCTGGCCTCTACCTCCATCCCGCCCGATTGGTACGAGGTGACCATCGCCACTCCGTCAAACTCGCCGAGATCGATGAACGAGTCGACCGAGACATAATGGGCGGCGCGAGCGTCGTCTTGCTCAAGGAGCAGGCTCTCATCGATGGGCGCCGGGTAGCCGGCCTGCACGGCCGCTGAGCCGATCACGTAGGCGGTGCCATCCCCAGCGAAGTGCCTCGACCGAACGACCTTTCGGCCGTACAGGAAGGCTGGCATCCAAGCCCCAGGGTACTGGCGCATCTCGCTGCTCGAGGTCGAGCCGAGATGCGTATCGGGATCCGTGTGGTTGCGGTCGAATGGATGCACGAAGGAGGGCACGGCGCTCTCGAAATTGGTTGCGTAGAGGCAGACCCAAGCGCAATCCTCCACCGGGGGCGGCGGCAGCGGCGGGGGTGAGGGTGGCGGTCTGGGCGGCGGCGAGGGTGGGGGCGGCGATCTGGGAGGCCTGGATGGGGGCGCGGAGGGCGGCGGGGGAGAGGGCGGCGGATAGGGCGGCGAGGGCGGTGGCGGCGAGGGGGGTGGCGGAGATGGAGGTGGAGGCGAGGGTGGCGGTTTCGGGGGCGGCCTGGGCGGCGGCCTGGGCGGAGGAGAGGGTGGCGGTGGCGAGGGCGGCGGTGGAGAGGGCGGAGGTTTAGGAGGGGGCGAGGGTGGCGGAGGGAATGGCGGCGGCAGCGGTGGCGGCGAAGGCGGCGGCGGCGATGGCGGCGGCAAGGGCGGCGGCGAAGGCGGCGGCGACGGAGGGGGCGGGCGAGGAGGAGGCGAGGGCGGTGGCGGCGAGGGCGGTGGAAAGGGCGGCGGCGAGGGTGGCGGTGGCGAGGGCGGCGGTGGAAAGGGCGGCGGAAATGGGTAGCCATTGAAATTCTCGCCGTTCGGATCAGGTGGGAAGGGGGGCGGCTTGGGCGGAGGGCTCGGCGGCGGAGGCGAGGGCGGCGGGGGCAAGGGCGCGGGTATCTCGGGGGGAGGGGGGGCCGGTGGCGGAGATCTCGGCGGGGGTGGGAAGGGTGGCGGCACCGGTGGAGGCTTTGGAGGCGGTCTGGGGGGGCTTCTCGGGGGTGGCGGCGAGGGCGGTGGCGGCGAGGGCGGCGGCGGAGAAGGAGGCGGCGAGGGTGGCAGCGAAGGCGGCATGGGCGGCGAAGGTGGCGCGTAGGGCGGTCGTCGTGGCCTAGGCGGTGGGCGGGGGGATCTCGGAGGCCTTGGTGGGGGCGGTGAGGGCGGAGGCGTTTTGGGCGCGGGCGGCGGCGAGGGCGGCGGCGGCGAGGGCGGCGGCGAGGGCGGCGGCATCGGGCTGTGCTGCACGTGAGGGATGCAGGTGGTGGCTGCGGCCTCGAAGTTGAGCGCGCGCGGGTCCGTGCATCCCACGAGTACGCGCGGCCAGACGCACACGGAGAGATCTGTGTCGGTCGCGAAGCCGTCAAAGTTCAGCGCGGATGGGTCGGTGCAGCCTGCGTAACGGCAACACGTGGCAGGGGGCGATGGCGGCGGAGGCGGCAGCGACGGCGGTTGGGGTGGCCACGACGGTGGTTTCGGTGGCGGCGCGGGCGGCGGCGACGGTGGTGGAGGGGAAGGTGGAGGGGAAGGTGTTGGGGGAGGTGGCGGCGGTGGTAGCGACGGCGGTATAGACGGCGGCGGCCTGGGCGGCGGCGGCGCCTGTGGGTAGTTCGACGGAAGAGCCGGCGGCGGTCTCGGCAGCGGTCTCGGCGGCGGCTTCGGCGGCGGTCGGTACGGTGGAGGTGCGGGGGGGGGACGTGGCGGGAAGCGAGGTGCAAGGTACAGAGGGCGCGGCGAAGGTCCCATGGGCGGGGGCGGTCGCATTGGTGGTGCGGGCGGCAAGGGTGAGGGTGGGACCGAGGGCGGGGTGGGCGACGAAGGTGGGGGCGGCGAGGGGGGCGGTGGCAAGGGCGGTGGCGGGGGGAAAGGCGGCATGAAGGGTTGCATCATCGGGTTCGTCGCGTTGGGCATCAGCGGTGGCGGCGAAGGCGGGGGCGGCGAGGGGGGCGGCGGAGAGGGCGGAGGCGGGGCGAGAGGTGGAGTGGAGGGCGGTAACGTCGGCGGCGGGAAGGCGGGAGGCCGTGGCGACGCCGGAGGTAGAGGAGGCGGGCTTGGAGGCGGTCGAGGTGCGGGTGAGATGGGCGGCGGCGGCGGAGGCGGCGGCGGCGGCCATTCCGGGCTTGGCGAGGGCGGCGGCATGAGGGGTGGTCGACAGGGCGGCGGCGGTGGGGAGGGGGGGAGTTGGGGTAGTAGGGGTCGTGGTGGGAAAGGGGGCGGGGAGGGACGGGCGGGCGGCGGTCGGGAAGGTGGACTCGGGTGTGAAGGCGGTGGTGTAGGCGGTGGAGGGAGGGGAGGTGGAGAGGGCAAGGGAGATGGCGGGGGGGGCGGTGCTGGGGGAGGCGACGGAGGCGGCGGGGAGGGGGGTGGGGACGGCGGAGGCCGCGGCGGCTGCGGTGGCGAGGGCCGCGGCGAGGGATGAGGCGGAAACGGCGGTGGAAACGGCGGCGGGA
>Ga0180440_100082_pt1 | contig 44772 bp, 23 predicted proteins | sample ChrtobMetaP5_4mM_FD_119745 | JGI IMG/M metagenome (GOLD analysis project Ga0180440, IMG submission 119745) | Chrysochromulina tobin associated microbial communities from unialgal haptophyte culture, Washington, USA - P5_4mM MetaG | ecosystem: Host-associated > Algae > Haptophytes > Unclassified ... | reverse complement strand
CGGCCTTTGCAGTGTCGAGCAGCAGCTGCGTGACCTCCTCCTCGGCGTACGGCTGGTTCTTGGCGGCGGCGCGGCCCATCTCGACCGCGAGCACGCCCTCCGCTGCGCCCAGCACCGTTGGCCCCCGCCAGCGGCTGCGTCTCGCGCCGGCGCGTCTCGAGCTCCACCAGCCAGTGTGGCGAGCCTTTCACGCCTCGATGCCCACTCACGCATGACCTCGTCATCATCCTTGATCCAGCCCATCATGGTGCTGTAGGGGACGCGGTGGAGCAGGGTGCCGTCCGCTGTCTTCTTGCGCAGATCGGTCGACGTGATCTTCTTGGACTGGAGCAGGCGCGCCACCGCCACGACGTCCTCCCAGAAGTAGTCAGTCCCCGCGCCGTACGATGTTGTTGGCACGACGACGAGCGCGGTGCCACGGGGGGCGAGTCGCATCCGCTTCTTCCCATCGCCCCCCATCGCCGCGGGCGCAGCCGCAGCAGCCGCCTCCGCCTCCACCATAGTGACGGGACGCTTGAGTGATCTCACTGCTGCCACAGCGGCGCTGGCAGCAGCCGCTGCCACCCCCCGCATGATGCCGGCTGTCGTCGGGCTGTAGCCGAACGATGCTATCGCAGACTCTGCCGCCGCGCTCGCAGCTGCTGCGGCCACAGCCTGACTTGGGCTCGCATGTGGCTCTGCTGGAGGGTTGCGTTCTCGCAGCGGCGAAGGTGGATAGGTGCCTTTGCGCGGCGCCGCCAGTCCAACGACCTTGACCGTGGGCACCTTCTTGAGCGCTGTCGACGCGCGGGAGCCCCCCGACAGCTTTCCGGCTGCGCGGGCGGTCTCCTTCCCCGTCGGCATCAGTGGACGAGAGGACGAGAGCGCTCGCGGGAGCGTGTCGAAGTTTTCCTCGTGTCGAAGTTCCCTCGAACGCTTCATAGTGTGCCGTTTCTCTCGGTCCACAAGTTCGTTTTCAACTTTCATGTTTTCATGTTTACACATCCCAAAAACGGGAGGTAGGCCGCTGCTCCCGTTGGGTCCGGAGATACACGGCCCAAGCGAGACGGTGTGGGTCTGTGTAAACGAGTGATTCGATCACTCATACTTGCGTCCTTGAAGCTCCGTCCTTCGCTCCGTCCTATGGATTCCGTTCGTCTCACCTAGTACCTGCCTCTCCTTCAACCGTCTGCATTGGTACGAGCATCGCACCGGCGGCTGCTGCTCACATGCTCGTCGTGTACGTCTTTGTCTCCGAAGAGGTGATCGTCGACGCCACTCTTGCGATCTGCTCGATCGCGGCGAGGTAGTTCTGGTTCTTCTCCTGCGTCGTGGCCAAGTCGAAAGCCAGCTGCTCGGCCAACTTTCGCGCTTCAGATGCCTCGATGATTCGCTCGTCAATCTCCTCGCGCAGCGCCCTCTTGGCCTCGTCGGCACGCTCTGCATCCGCGCGTGCCTTCTTGGCTGCCGCTGACTGATCATCCAGCAGTGCGAGCAGACTCCTGGTCTCCGATTTCAGCTGCTGCGCGGCAGCGACGCCCTGTTCATCTAGCTGGCGAAGGAGTTTTGTGACTTCGATCTCAAGGCTCGATGCAGCCGCCGCGCTCGCTGCCGCGCTCGCTGCCTGCTTTTGCAAGTTCTCCCGCAAGTGGTCAGCCTCCACGCGCCCGTCTGCCACCTCCTTTTGCATGTTCTCAAGTCGCATCTGCTGGTCATCTAGCACGGCTTTCAAGCTGGCCTTTTCACTCGCGAGCAAATGCATCTGCTCAGTCGCCACTTTGGCAGCCACCTCCGCCTGCTTGACAACGTCGCGTAGCTTGCTCATTTTCTCCTCCATGTCCGCGTCATAGATGGCGCACTCTACGTAGATCTTGGGGTCGATGAGCGCTTCCACTGAAGGCGTAGAACGTGCTGTGGGAAATGAAGGCGTACGTGCTCTGGGATGGCATCGCGATATTGCAACGCGGAAAGCTGACGCTGACGGAAGAAGGAGAGCCACGAAAGCAAAAGTGCGCATGAGGAAAGACCCTCCGTCGCGATCTCGCGAGAAAAATGACGAAAGCTACGATCACAGTTTGGGTGAAATGCTGGTGTGCGCATGCTTACGGGTATAACTGACACAAGACGATCAGACACCTACGCATTGTACATACGACGACACGGTGCGTGTCCAGGTCTGTCCGTCGGTGTGTTGAGATTCATCTATAACTTTCACACGACAGCGGGGACAGGGACAGGCACATCACGTCACACCTTTCGCGCCGACATGCACACATAGACACCCTTGCCACACACGCACAACATGAAGTACGTGAGTATGCCACATCTCACCATCACACACCACGCCGGCATCACCACACCAAACACTCACGCCAGCATACTAGTAGAGAGTAGAGCACTCACAGCCAAGGCACATAGTAGAGCGGAACGCGCCGCGAATTCGCCGCGAGTGCACACTACCACTTCACAGAGATGGCGAGGCAGCGGCGCGCATGCACTCGTGACGAGTGCCACACGTACGTTGCCTAGTCCACTTGCGCCTTCAACTCCTCCAGAACGCTCGGTTTGTTGGTCAACTCTGCGAACTCTGCGAAGGTGATGACGTCGTTGCCGTTCTTGTCGATAAGCTGGATGATGCGGTTGAAGACGGGGTCGGGCATCGACTGCATGTTGAACATGACCAAGATCCTCTTGAACTCGTCTGCCGAGAGGAAGCCATTGCAGTCCTCGTCGAGGAGGCGGAAGGCACGGCGCACCTCCGTGAAGCGATCCTTCATCTTGGAGACGAGGAGACCGAACCAGTACGCGGTCTCCTTGCTCGAGGCGCGCGGCATCGTCGGCTGCTCGACCATTGGCGCACTCGCAGGCGCCGCCGCCGGCGCGTCGTCGGCCGAAGGGCGGCGGCTATTCTTGCGCAGGGGCGGAAGCTCACCGAAGCCGCCCGGCCCGCGCAGCGGCGGTGGCTGCAGCTCGTGGTTCATAAAGGGCTTCCAGTGGATCCTGGTTGGCGCGCCAATGTTGTCCTTGCATGCCGCGTAGTGCGTGTTCGCCACGACCTCGGGCGGCACCTCTACGTTGGCAATCTTAGCGGCGAGTATCAGCTCCCGTGTGCTGCACATGCCTTCCGGCGCGCGCTTGCTGAGCACATCCTTCATGATGCGGCGCTGTTTGTTGTGGTCGAGGCGAACTGTGCAGGAGGAGCAGGTCGGGGCGTAGGCGCACTCGTCGCATCAGTGGGATTTGCAAACTGCATGTGGACTGCCACAAACGGGGTTCAATCCACTCGCGTCGCACGTTGGGCTTCGGCGACCATCTCTTCCTCTGTATAGCCCTCAAGCGACGGCCGACTGTAGCCGACTGTCGAGGGGCGTGGAGTGCCCCGTGTAGGGGTGCCCCGTGGGGTGCTCCTTGGGGAAAGCGGTGCGAAGGCCATTATGAGCTGACGCGAGCGAGTGGACTCCGACCGCTTGGACGGTCTGTCGGTCACTGGTCAGCAAAAAAAACAGCTCAAAAAAACATGAACGGAAAATGCATTTCAGACACGAATTTGGGCCAAGCGCCCGATCGTCACGCTTGGATGCAACTAGAGACCGCGCGGTGATGTGACGTTTTGTTGGTTTTTTCAATGTGGTTTGTTAATGACCGAGATTTTGAGTAATGGTGCGGCACACACTCGTTCACGTGCGCACGGCACACTCTTCCGGTTCACATTACTTTACAAGGGTCCGTTGGTGTGAACCGAGCACAAGATTTTTGACTTGACTTGACTTGACTTGACTTGACTTCGACGAACTTCACACGAGCAATTCGCCGCCGTCGTGAGCCCAGGGATGCACCAGCACCACGGGCTGCTCGCCGACCACGTCGATGGCGGCAGCGTGCCCGCCATCAACGATGCCGGCGTCGAGCTCAAGGCCTCGGGTGTTGGCCAGACGGTCAAGGTGCGAGGCGCCGCCCGCACCATCCTCTCCGACGTGGACGCGACCTTCTCGCCGGGCAATTTGACTGCGCTCATGGGCCCGTCGGGCGCTGGCAAGACGACGCTCCTCTCCATCCTTCGAGGCGGCCGTTGCAGCATGGGGTCGATGGCGATCGACGGCGCACCGTACACAACGGCCACGCGCAAGCTCATCGTGACCGTTCCGCAGGACGACGTGCTGCTGGCCGGGCTGTCGCCTCTCGAGATGCTTGTGTATGCGGCGCACCTGAAGCTGCCGCGCGCGCTCGGGCGGGCCGCCAAGCTCGCGCGCGTGCAGAGGGTGCTCTCGGAGCTCAATTTGGAGGGCGAGGACCAGCGGACGCGCATCGGCTCGGTCGACGCGCGCGGCCTTTCGGGCGGGCAGCGCAAGCGCGTCTCAATCGGGCTCGAGCTGCTGACCAACCCGGCGGTGCTACTGTGTGACGAGCCCACGAGCGGCCTGGACGCCAAGATGGCCGCCGACGTCGTCGGCATCCTCCGTGCGCTCTCACAGCAGCAGCGGCGCACCGTGGTCGCCACCATCCACCAGCCCTCGTTTCAGCTGTTTGCGCGCTTCGACTGGCTGCTGTTGCTGAGCAAGGGGCGCGTCGCGTACTCGGGCGCCGCCCTCAACGCCGCCGCGCACTTTGGCGCCCTCGGCTTCCCCACGCCCCCGCACGAGAACCCGGCAGACTACATGATGCGCCTGCTGCAAGACGTGGAGGAAGCACGCGGTCTTGACCTGGTCGCTGCATGGGCGGAAGGCGCGGCGGCCATTTCGCAGCGCGCCGCGCATCGGCTGCCTTCCTGGAAGCCGGTTGGCGTAACGGTGAGCATGCTCGGCGGCGGCAGCGGCGGCGGCGACAACGGGGGCGACGGCGGCCTTTTGGAGTTTGCGTACCGTACGTCCGTGCTGTGCCACCGAACGCTGTACGACTCGTTCAAGGACCCCGCAAAGACCCTCAAGACTGTCATCCTCAAGAGCATGGTCGGCCTGCTCTGCGGCACCATCTGGTTTGGGCAGGGGCGCTCGGGCTCGTATGGCGACATCTTCTCCATCACGGGTGCGCTCTTTATGTGCGTCACCACCTCCACGCTCGAGGTGCTGCTGGACACCGTGCTCGAGTTCCCACTCGCGCGTGCGCTCCTATTGCGCGAGCTTTCCAACGGCCACTATTCGCTGCGCAGCTACTACGTCGCACGCACCGTGGCCAACTTTTGGCAGGCGTGCGTCAACACGGTACTCGTAGCACTGCCCGTGTACTTCATGGTGGGCCTCTCGCTCACCGCGCGGCAGTTTGGCATCTTCGGGGGCTGCCTCGTGCTGCTTGAGCTCATCGGCTCGTGTATCGGCATCATGATCGGATGCACCTCGAACGACATCAACGACGCGCGCACGCAGCTCGTGCCCGTGCTCGCACCGCTGCTCATCTTCTCAGGCTACGTGGTGCCGTACAACAACATCCCCGCCTACTTCACATGGGCCTACTACGCCTCCTTCTTCCAGTACAGCTTTGCACTGCTCATGATCAATGAGTTCGCGGACCGCACCTTTACGCGCGACTGCCCGGCGCAGCTTGCCGAGCAGCAGGTGCTCGCGGCGCTCGAGGAGCGGCTCGCACCCTACTGGCCGCCGCTGCCACACAATGGCACGTGGCCGGCACACAATGGCACGTGGCCGGCACACAATGGCACGTGGCCGCCGCCCGGCCCCTGGAGGAACTGGACGTGGCCCCCGCAGCTCCAGTTCACGTGCACTGGCCGCGAGTACCTCCAATTGGTGGGCATGTGGCCGAACAAGTTCGGCGCGATCTCAAACTACTTTGCCATCTTGGCGGGCTACCTCGCGCTCGCGTTTGTGGCCACGTACGTGGTGCTGTACCGCGTGACGACGATGAAGATGCGCTGACATGAACTCAAGCAGGCAAGCTAGCTTGCTTGAACTCAAGCGAGCGTCATCTTCGTGTTTCGAGGACTTTAGTCACCTCGGCCGTGGCACTTCTCCCTGCTTCGCTTCCGGAATCTGACTCCGTCTCACTGGCGCCCACGTCACTGGCCAGTGAATTGGTGGGCGGCGATAGAGACGAACACGGGTGCATCCCATCTGCGGGCTACTCCTGGTGCCAGCCGCTCGCCCAGTGCATCCGCGCCTGGGAGACGAACTGCACGACGCCAACATCCTCGGAATTATATGTCGCCAGCGACAACGACGCTGGCTCGCCGGGTGCGGCGGTCGCCGCCTCGCCCTACATGATGAGGCCTATTTAGGAGCGCCGCTCGTCCAGGCGCGTGTGCTGCTGCTGCCCAGCGGCCGCCGACTGGCTTACGCCATCGAGCACCCGAGCCCCGATCAAACCAATCCGCGGTAGAGCTCACTATCCAGCTCGGGCGCCGAGACACGATCGGCATCCAGCAAGACGCGACCGCCCTCCTCTTGGGCAACGTCCTCCCGTCGCTCTTCTTTGCCGACCTGCGCACAGTGCAGCAGCTGGGCCACGTGGTGCAGGCGCAGTTGCTCTCCCATTTTGGGATCCGCGAGCTCGTCTTCCTCGTGCAGGGGACGGCCCAACCGCCGGCCAACGTCTCCAAGAGCATCCTCACCTTCGTGGTTACAGATGTGGTTACAGATGTGGTTACAGATGTGGTTACAGATGTGGTTACAGATGTGGTTACAGATGTGGTTACAGATGTGGTTACAGATGTGGTTACAGAGCATCCTCACCTTCGTCGACTCGATGCCCGAGCTCGTTGACAAGCTGTCCGCCGCCGAGTTGAGCACCTACGTGGCCTCGACGCGCGCGGGGCTGCTGCAGAAGCCGATCTCGATCGAGGACGCCCAAAAGGGCTTGGGCACCTCCCTGTTCACTCAGATCAGCGAGAACTGCACGAGGACCTTCGACGACAACCTCGCGCTCGCGGCGGCGCTGGTCGACATCACGCTCGCCGATGTGCGTGCGCTCGCCGAGGCCACCGTCGACCTGTACAAGGTCCATACGGCCGGCTCCTTGTACAGGTCTACGGCCGCAAGCAGCAGGCAATGTCCGCAATCCCCGCCTTCCCCCCTGACTACGCGCAGGTCGAACGCGAGGCTTACTTCCGAGAGGCCATCTATGCTGGGGGTGCCATCCCGTGGAGACACAACGTGGAGGGCGCAGTGTTATAAGCTCTCGACGACGCGCTTTGATGGGATGTGCTCGTGCACAGGACGCACGGTTTACACAGTGCATCCGCCTCTGATCGACACTGCGCTGAATGACGGTCCGGATGCCACCCGCAGAGGCGTGTTTCTTACTTACTTTTACACCTACCGATTACGGGACACTGAGCAAACTATAGCCGGTATAGGAGAAAAAATGTGCGTGAGTCCTGAGACGCCGAGACGTCGCAGTGCTCGACGTTCGTTCGTGCGTCTGCTCGCGTGAGTGTGACCACAGCTTAAAGCCGCTTCTCGCCGTCGGACGAGGACGAGGGTGGCGGCGCACGGTTGATCCGCGCGTAATGAGCGCCTTGGCATGCGGCCAACATATGACCCCCGCCCCGCGCCTCCATGAAAAATCACCTCCTCACTCATTAGGGACCACCTATGGGGGGCGCGTCCTCGTCGACGTAGTCGTCTATGCCATCTGCTTCAGCACGTAGACATTGAGGTCGGTCATGTCGTAAGCGCCCAGCTGGTTTAGCAAGGTCTTCTTCTCCTGCTCGCTCGCCACGACCTTCTCCACCTTGAACTGCGAGTTGGGCGGGAAGAGCACCTCCTCCTCGCTCGGTTCTGCCGAGAAGTGGCGGATGTCTTTGCCGGTGATGGAGTCGATGACGAAAATTGACCCCGAGAGCTTGCGCCCGGATGTGTTGACGAAAACGAGCGTCGCCATCTGATTCTTGGTCGAGGACGAGAACGCCTGCCACGTGATCCGCTTGCCGGGCGCGTAGACATCGGGATTGAGAAGGCCCTTGATGCCCCGAAAAACCTTGCCATGCATTTCACTCACATGCGTCGGCAGGCTGCTTAGAGCTCTCTCCATGTGCACTATATAGTCTGCGTAATGCTTGAGCTCGGTGTCGGTCGGTGTGCTCGGGGTGTGAGGCGTGCGCATCGTGTAGTTGAGCGTCCCGTAAAGTGGGGACTCCTCCGTATAGGCGAAGAGGGCGGCTGCGTGTTTAGGGGCGAGCGGCGTGGGCGACGTGACTGCCTTAGCACGACCGGCATCCATGATCTCTCTGACGTGGGGTTCACTGTGCCCAAAGCGAGCGATCGCCTCGGGCACATCCAGCGTCACCTCGAAGCCTTGTGGCACAAAGTTGCGCGACCCAGCAGCAGGCGCTTCAAGGCCGTCTGCCCATCGCTTCACACGTGCGACTGGATACTCGGAGACGTTGAGGCTCGCAGCGACTACTGGCGTCACCTTGCGGAATATATTGTTGTGACGATGGTACAGGATGACCAGGGCGAGGACAAGGACGATGATGACGCCGATGATGACGCCGATGATGATGCCCGTTGAGCCGCTGGTCTCAACCGCCGATGCACCGGTCGACATGGGTGGAGGTGGCATGAGTGGAGGTGACATGGGCGGAGGCGGCGATGGTGAAGGCGGTGGTGGCGGTGAGACGTCCGCGATGGTGGGCAGCGTCACGACCGCGAGCACGACGATCGAGACGCCGGTGACGCTCGCGAGCATGGCGGTCGCGCTGCTCAGGCTGCTCGTCGCGCTGGCCATCGTCGACTGCACCGCGGCCGCCATCGCCACGATTGTCTGGATTCTCACGTCGGCGATGACGCTACCTGGCGATATGATCAACTCCACCGCCGATGGGTCGACGCCCGCGCGAACCGCTAATGCGCTCTGCATCTGGGTCTGCACGCTCGGTGTGAACGAGGAGACGTCGCCGGCGAGCTCGAGGGTGAATCCGACCATGCTCATCGCCGGCGGCGAGGGCGGCGGCGAGGGCGGCGGCGAGGGCGGCGGCGGCGAGAGCGGCGGTGGCGAGAGCGGTGGTAAGGGCGGAAGCGGCGAGGGTGGAGGCGGCGGCGGATGGGATGGCGGTGAGGGCGGAGGCGGCGAGGGTGGAGGCGGCGGCGGATGGGATGGCGGTGACGGTGGTGGGCGAGTTGGGGGCGGCGGAGCCTGCGGTGCGTTCGCTGGCAAAGATGGCGGCGGCGGTGAGGGCGAGGGCGGCGGCGGCGAGGGCGGCGGCGGCGGGGGCGGCGGCGGGGAGGAGGGTGGCGGCGAGGGCGGACGCGGTGAGGGCGGCGGCGGCGAGGGCGGCGGCGGTGGGGGGGGCGGCGGCGAGGGCGGCGGCGGCGAGGGCGGCGGCGGCGAGGGGGGCGGCGGCGAGGGCGGCGGCGAGGGCGGCGGCGGAGACGGAGGAGACGGTGGAGACGGAGGTCGAGGAGGAGGAGGTGCCTGGCAGGTTGAGACGCCCCAAAGATTTGCTGGCCAGGAGCAGACCGTGCCGCTGTAGACAAAGACATTGGGCCCCTGGGTGGGAAGAGTAGGGGCGATGTGAAAATCCCATCGGGGCATTGTGAAGATGAGCGCGCACATATGGAGCTGTGTTCCCACTGATGGTGCATGATGATATGGCCACTGTGCCTCCACCGACATGGACACCGCCGCCCTGCGAACAACGAGCAAAAACGTGAGTCTCCCATGGGGGCGATGGGAAATTACAGGTCTCTGCGGCACGTACATGAGGCTAAAGTTGACCAGAGTGTCGGCCGCAGTTGTGCGAGCGAGAGTCGAGGCAAGCACGTCAGTAATATTCCCATCGGGGCTATGGGAACTTTTGAAGACGAGCGCGCACATATGCTGTGTTGGAGTAGACCTGGGAGTTCATGATTGACACTGTGCCACCCCTGACAGAGACACCACCGCCCTGCAAAAACGAGCAAATCGTGAGTTTCCCATGGGGGCGATGGAAAGTTTTCAAGGTCTCTGCGGCACGTACATCCTGTAGTTGACCGAAGCGTCGTTCGCAGTTGTGCAAGCGAGAGTCGAGGCAAGCACGTCAGCAAATTTCCCATCGGGGCATTGGGAAGTTTTCAAGGTCTCTGCGGCACGTACATACTGTAGTTGACCGGAGTTTCGGCCGCAGTTGTGCAAGCGTGAGTCGTGGCAAGCACGTCAGCAACTTTCCCATCGGGGCGATGGGAAGTTTGCAGGCGTGGCTGGCACGTACATATCCCTGGTAGAACCAAAAAGATCGATCCGAATTGAGAGATGAGAGTCGATTTGGGCATGTAAGCAAGGCTCCCATGGGGGCGATGGGAAAAGTTCAGGTCTCTGCGGCACGTACATTCTGTAGTTGACCAAAGCGTCAGCCGCAGTTGTGCAAAAGTGAGTCGAGGCAAGCACGTCAGCAATCTTCCCATCGGGCGATGGGAATTTTGCAGCAAGGCTGGCACGTACCCATACCTGGAAGAACAAGAATAGAACAAGAATCGAACAACGAGAGTCGAATCGGGCATGTCAGCAAGGCATTTTCCCATCGGGGCGATGGGAACATTTCCGGACTCTGCGGCACTTACACAATTTCCAAAGCACTATAGTTGACCGAAGCGTCGGCCACAGTTGTGCAAGCGAGTCGAAGCAAGCTCGTCAGCAATTTTCCCATCGGGACGATGGGAACTTTAGAACATGAGCACGCACATCGATAGCTGTATTCCCGTAGATCGAGGAAGACGTTATCGTGACCGTGCCGGAAGAGACGTAGACACCGCCGCCCTGCAAACAACGAGCAAATCGTGAGTTTCCCATGGGGGCATTGGGAACTTTTGAGGATGAGTGCGCACTCCGCTAGCTGTGTTCCCTCTGATGGTGCACGATGAGAAGGCCACTGTGCCTCCCCCCACATAGACACCGCCGCCCTGCAAACAACACAAGCAATTGTGAGTTTCCCCATGGGGGCAATGGGAACTTTTGAGCATGAGCGCGCACTCCGTTAGCTGTGTTGGAGTAGATCTGGGAGTTCACAATTGACACTGAGCCTCCATAGACATAGACACCGCCGCCCTGCAAACAACGAGCAAATCGTGAGTCTCCCATGGGGGCGATGGGAACTTTTGAAGTTTCAGGCGCAGAAAGCACGTACTCCATACTGGTAGTTCGAGGCAGCAACCATCATAAAAGATGAGAATCGAAATGGACATGTCAACAAGGCATTTTCCCATCGGGGCGATGGGAACTTTAAAGTTCTCTGCAGTACGCACCCCCTGTAGTTGACCGAAGCGTCGTTCGCAGTTGCGCAAGCGAGAATCAAAGCAAGCGCGTCAGCAATTTTCCCATCGGGCGATGGGAAGTTTGCAGGCGTTGCTGGCACGTACAGCTCCCTGGTGTACAGTTCCATGGTAGAATGGCGAGAGTCGAATTGGGCATGTCAGCAAGGCATTTTCCCGACTTTTGAAGATGAGCGCGCACAGTGCCAGCTGTATTCCCGTAGATTGAGGAAGACGTTATCATGACAGTGCCGGAATAGACGAGGACACCGCCGCCCTGCAAGCAACGAGCAAATCGTGAGTTTCCCATGGGGGCATTGGGAACTTTTGAGGATGAGCTCGCACATAGCCATAAACTGTGTTCCCACTGATGGTGCACGATGAGATGGTCACTGTGCCGGAAGAGACAGAGACACCACCACCCTGCAAGCAATGAGCGAAACGTGAGTTTCCCATGGGGGCGATGGGGACTTTTGAACATACGAGCACGCACAGAGAACAAGTAGCCTCCTGTGATGTTGAGCCCGATTAGTTGCACGGCGCCCGTTGAGCCCGGGTTGATGTTCAGCACACGGCGTCGACTCGATGCTGAGCTTGCATGTGCGTTCAGGATGACCGAGCCTGCCACCGCCGCCTCGAGGATGACACTCCTGGTGATGCTAAGCTCTGCGCTAAGGTAGTAGGTGCCGGAGGCCAGGACAATGCAGCAGACGGCGGTGTTGGCGAGTGCGCTGGTCAGGCCTGCGCTGGTGCTCACCTGGATCTGCAGTTCACGGCGGTATTTGGGCATCGCGAGCTGCAGACCTTGGTACAACCCGGGAACTTTGCTGGCCTCAGTGCAGGGTAGCACGGTGCACGGGAGCGCCATCAGTGGCGACCATGGAGGCGGCGGGGATGGCACCCAAACTGGCACCCGAATGGGTGGTGGCGGCGTAGTCAAAGTTAGCAGCAAGAGTGGGGGCAACGATGGCCGCGGTGACGAGGGCCGAGTTGACGTATGCACGTCCGATTCTGCGGACTCTCCTCGATTTGCACCGGTTCCATCACCATGATGTGCACCAGTCCCATCACCATCTGGTGGTGTCTTCATCGTCGCCGCCATGGCGCTCACCCACGGGACCAAGAGCGCAAGCAAGGCCAATTTGAACCACTTGTTACGGTAGGTGCGATTGTGACCCGCCCACGTTGTGAAGCACTTGTTTGGTCCGGACCGTTCCTGCACCGAGCAAACTGCAAGGACAAGCAATCCGAGCCTGAACAGAACTAGTGCGCCGTCCAAGCACTCCACCCACCTCAAAGGCACCCCCCCCTTTTCGCCGCATCCGGGCCCCTCCTCCTCCGAGTTCGTCTGGACGTTCGGGAACTTGTACTTGATGTCGGCGTCCCCAATCTTGAAATCGATGAAGAGCTTCTTGCCCAGGAGCTCTTCATCAATGAAGAGCTCCTCGTGTGCGATCTCAAAGACCTTGCGCGCGCTATTGCGCAGATCGTCGTCGGCCGTCATCGAGTTACGCCCGGCGCGAGTGCATGCAGCTCCGCGGCAGATGGCGCGGTTGCGGTAGAGACCAGTGCCGCCGACCGCGGTGGATAGGCACGGGCACAGCACTGTGTTCGGACAATCAATCTTAGATGGACGTGTTCGGCGCATGGAGCATGGATTCGAGCACATGTTCGGCGGTGGGTTGGGTGCCGGATGCGCTGCTGGTGACCGTGGAGGCGGCGATGGCATGGAAACGCACGGGCCACAACCGACGCAGTCGGTGACAAGCGGCGACGGCGGAGGCGGCGATGGCGGTGGAGAAGGCGATGGAGAAGGCGGTGGGGAAGGCGGTGGAGGCGGTTGAGAAGGCGGTGGAGAAGGCGGTGGTGACGGCGGCGGAGGCGACGGCTGTGGTGTTGAAGGCGGCGGAGGCGATGGCGGCAGAGGCGACGGCGGCGGGGGCGACGGCGGCGGAGGTGATGGCGGCGGCGGAGATGGCGGCGGCGGAGAAGGCGGTGGAGATGGCGGTGGAGATGGCGGTGGAGATGGCGGTGGAGATGGCGGTGGTGAAGGCGGTGGTGAAGGCGGTGGTGAAGGCGGTGGTGATGGCGGCGGTCGCGACGGCGGAGGCGGTGATGGCGGAGGCGGTGATGGCGGCGGGGTTGATGGCGGCGGCAGTGACGTCGGAGGAGATGGGGGTTGAGAAGGCGGTAGAGAAGGCGGCGGCGAGGGTGCTGGCGGTGATGGCGGCGATGATGGTGGCGAGGGCGGAGGCGGCAAGGGTGGCGGCGGCGGAGGAGGCGTCGAGGGCGGAGGCGGCGACGGTGGCGGCGGCGACGGAGGCGGTGACGGCGGAGGCACAGAGGGCGGCGGCGGAAGCGGAGTCCGTGAAGGCGGATTTGGTAAAGGTGGTGGTGGCGAAGGTGGTGGAGACGGTGGTGGTGGTGAAGGTGGTGATGGCGGCAGCGGCGGCGAGGGCGGCGGCGGTGATGGCGGCGGCGGCGGCGAGGGCAGCAGGGGTGACGGTGGCGGCGATGGAGGAGGCGACGACGGCGGAGGTGACAGCGGTGGAGGCGACGGCGGCGGAGGCGACGGCGGCGGAGGCGACAGCGGGGGAGGCGACGGCGATGGTGGTGACGGCGGCGGCGGCGATGGCGGAGGCAGTGAAGGCGGAGGTTGTGAAGGCGGTGGAGATGGTGGTGGAGAAAGCGGTGGAGATGGTGGTGGAGACGGCGGCGGAGGCGACGGCGGCGGCGGTGAAGGCGGCGGCCGTGAAGGCGGTGGAGGCGATGACAGAGCCGGTGAAGGCGGTGGACAAGGCGGTGGAGAAGGTGGTGGAGATGGTGGTGTTGACGGCGGCGGAGGCGACGGCGGCGGTGGTGACGGCGGCGGAGGCGACGGCGGCGGAGGCGACGGCGGGTAGGCACACGTTGCGAACTCTGAGCCTGGGCCGCCGCCGTCGTCGCTGCACGAGCTACCGCCGTCGTTGAGGCAGTCGTTCATGCAGACCGTGGCAAGGGAATGTGGCGGCGGGGGCGGCGACGCGCTGCGCACGCCGCAGTCGCCGCAGTCGGTGCCGACCGCGCACATCGGGAAGTTGGAGCCGGGGCCGTCGTCGTCGCAATCGTCGCAATTGTTGTCGGAGGAGAACACGCTAGTGTCCAAACAGAAGAGAGACGGCGGGGGAGGCGAAGTAGCACCGAGAACGGGCTGTCGGCTTCCGCGTAGGGACACATTATCCCCGTCAAAGGATGTCGAGGTTGCGCCAAACTCCTCCATGCCCGACTTGAGCTCGGCCTTGAGCTCTCGCACGGCCTCGTCGAACAGCTTCTCGGCCTTCATCAGGCCAAACATGGCCGCAGTCAGGGCGACCTCCTTGCAGGCGGGGCCGGGCATCTGCGAGAGCGTCACGACGACGTTGAGCGCCGGAGGCAGGGAGGGCAGCGGCTCGACGCCGAAGCGCTCCGGGAAGCCCGAGAGCTGGCGCAGCATCGAGATCACGAGGAGATTGCGCCCGTTGAGCTGCTCGTGCGCAAAGGCCATCGCATACACCTTCTGGAGGTCCTTGGGGTACGCCTTGACGAGCGCGCCCACCGCCTTGTCGGTCGACATGTTGACGAACGAGCTCTCGACGTTGATGTGGGGCGAGAGGAGGGCGCACGTGACGACGATGGCGTTCTCGCGCAGGCCCTTGGCGTACTTGTCGATCTGCGCCGTCACGGGCGCGATGATGATGCGCACGTCGGCCTGCTTCGACTCGAAGAGCGACTTGACGTACTCCTCCACGATGGCGCGCAGCTTGGTCACGAGGGTGGCGGTCTCGGTCGAGTCCATGCCGTTCACGTGCTCGGCGAGCGTGGTGGCATACACCTTCTGCATCATCGTGTCGAGCTCCACCGGCATCTTCTGGCCGAGAGCGGACGCAGCATCCTTGATCTCCTCAATTGGCAGGTTGACCGACGCGATCGCCGAGAGCATGGCCTGCACTGCAGGCTCGGCGTCGGGCACGTAGCCGTCCATCACGAGCTCGAGCGTCTTCTGCGCCTTGCGGAAGCGCTTGAGCGTGGCGGAGCCGGTGACCATCTCTTCGCCGGTCGCGTACTTGAAGGTCCCAGTGAACGTGCCGACCTTCTTGACGCGGGGCGGTTCCACGAGAGTCAGTGAGGCGAGCAGGTCGCCCTGGTTGATGATGGAGCCCACGGGCTTCTCGTGCTTGATCACGCCGCCCTCGTGCTTGATCCCCTCGGCCTCGAGCGTGATGATCATCTTCATTGCCTCGGCCTCCGTGAACGTCTCGCCCTTCTTGACGGTGGCGCCGTCCTCAACGGCGTAGCGCACGAGCTTGCCGGTGTTGTCCGAGCGCGTGTCATACCGGGTCGGGAGGAGCACGGCCACACCATCGAGCACCATGCGCAGGCTAAGGGCCTCCTCCTTGGCGAAGACCTGGTGCGACTCGACGCCGTAGGCCGCGTAGATGGAGCCGTCGGCCTGCTCGCGGTAGCGCACCTCGATCGACTGCGCTCTGATCTTGAGGACCATCATGTCAGGCGCCTTGGGCGTCACGCGGAACGAGTACTTGACGTCGCCGTACGTGATGTCGACCGGGATCGACTGAAGCTCCTTCAGGGGCAGGGTCGAGAGCTGGCCCTTGCCGAGGTTGTCCTTGAAGTTGGCGATGCCGCCCTGGATCATCTGCTTGTAGGCGCGGAAGATGGCCGCGTTGATCACAGTCGAGGTGGGGTCGATGGTGATGCACGCCGCATCGAAGGCCCCCAGCGGGATGCGCTTGTTCGCGTCCAGGCTCGCCAGCAGGCCGTCGCTGTTCCAGGGCGGGACTGAGACGCCAGCGGACTGCGCCACGAGGTTGGCGCCGATCTTGTCGCCGAGGATGCGCATGACGGGCGACTGCGGGCCCACAAAGGTGATGTCGAGGCCGAGCTCCGCATTCTTCGCGGAGAGCAGGTCGCCGAGCTTAGGGTTCTCAGAGGCGTGGCCCCAGCCGACGACGCCCTGCGAGATGCAGAGGTCGACGATGAGCTGCACGTAGGCGTAGTTGTTCGCGTTGGAGCCGCCAGGGACCTGGACGAACTCGGCGGCGCGGCGGATGAACTCGGCATTGGCCGCGAGGTCCTCGGGCGTCGCCATCACGACGAACTTGATCGCGCGCTCGTCGCCAAAGGTGTCGTTGGCCCAGTTGCCGATGGACATGATGGTCTTGGTCGCCGCCATGCCGTGGTTGGCAATCAGGATCTTATGGCCACCACGGGCCTTGACGTACTCCCACATGTTGTCCTCGAGCTCCTTGTCCGTGTCCTTCATCGGAGCCGAGGCAAACGCCTTGATTTCGCCTGACGGTGCAACTGCGCGCACGCAAGGGGTACAAGGGGTGCGCAGCCCGGGGCGCGAACCGCTCAGTGGACGTGGCGAGCGGTCGAGGCGGCGGACAAAAGGGCAGTTCATGCGGTGGCTGGAGCTCTCGTGCGTCGTGCAGTAGCTGGAGAGGGCGGACGCGTACGCTTGCCCGTCTCAATCATCGAGACGGTGCGAAGGGTCCTGTCAATGGCCGGAGAGCTGAGGGCATTACGCGCCGGAGCTGGCGCGAATGCCGCGGATCCAGTCTCAAAGAAGGCGGCTCCCGCGACGACCGCGGAGAGCACAACCGCACGCTGCGCACAGGAGCGGGAGCAGGCGAACTGGGCGTCGGTGCGTGGCGCAGGCGGGCCGGTGGCAGTCGCAGCAGAGACAGGACGTGCAGGCGGAAGCGTGTTGGCGCGAGCTGCGGGCCACACGGGCTGGCATCGGCAGGCAGCGACCGCCACCGCCACCAGGAAGTGGGAGTGCTGATTCATAAAAGGGTTCAGACAGCTGCCATCGGCGACGCAGTTCCGCCCACGTGTGCCGTGCCGCAGCTAATGCAGCAGCCCAGGATCGGTGTCGGTGGCCGCCTGATAATAGCCGCCTGACGGCTTCGTTGAAGGCATTGGACTTACAGTAGACTGGAGTTTGGGTGGATCGGCAGGCAGCTGAGAGCCAACCGCTGCGCATAGGCGCGCCTCAAAGGTCAGAGCAGGGGAGAGGCTCACCATTCTGACGTCCGCTCGTCGGGCCAACAAGATGTTTCGTACTATGTATGACCCTGTTATCAAATTGAGGCTGTGGAATCCGCTTTCATGCAGCCGGCACAGTCTTCCTACTGAGTAAAGTACTAGTAGATTATCTAAATATGAGAGCCGCTGATGCCGGACGGTGCTCGGTACGACGCTATGGAAATGGTGAAGCCACATGGACCGTAATGAGGCCACGCCCCGCGACGCGGCGGATGCGCATTCGTTTGCCCGTTGTGGCGCTTCTACCCAATTGGCGCGTGCTAGTTGCTGCGTCTGCCGGCGCGCCTTCAGCAATGGATCGGCATGCTATGTGGACCAGACCAATGTAAAGCTGAAACGCTTTCACCTATGGTGTAAAAAGCGGCCCGCGGCACTTGATGGCGTGGAGGCACAGACCGTGCCAGGTTTCGCTTCTCTGAGCGCCACCGCCAAAGAAGCAGTGCGAGCTTGGCTCCAGGCGCCGGCGGAACAATCGCAGCGACGCGAGGAGTCAGAACGCCCGGGACGGCCGATGGCGATGACTCGGGTTCATCCTCTGCCCACCGATGATTCAGTGGATGGATCTGGCGCGACGGTGCGCGCGATCGCCGCCGCAGCCACATCTGCTGTACCTGCACCCGATGCGGCGGCGGCGGACGATCATGGGGATGGCGCATCTACCTGGATCCCACCTCAACGGAAGCGCAAGCGTGACTACCACGTGGACGCCAAGGAGAGCAGCCACCGCCAGTGGAAGGCGTTCGGGTCGGACCCAACACGGCGCAGCATGTTGGGCATCCGCACTGTGCGCATCCTGCACGCGCGTGCACTGCTCACGCGCATGCAGCTCGAGATGTACCGCGGCGACCGCCCGGCGGCCCTGCGGCTTCTGGCGACGCTGCTGCGCGAGTTTATTCATCTGCGCGCGGCGCTGGCTCAAGCGGGCTTCGAGCTACTGAGCAGCAGCGCCAATGAGCATGAGCAGGTGCTGCGCTTTGGGCGCCGCATGGCGATGCTCGACAAACCAAACCGCTCCACCTGGCAACTGCTCGCAGCCTCCTCGACGCTGCGCCATGACAACGGGCTGACCCAGCACGCGGCGCACCGTCTCGCGGCGGCAGTGGCCTTCCTGCAGGCGGTGCTCGGCCAGCGCCCCGAGCGCACGGCATGCATGCACGACGCGGAGCTCCACGGCCACCTTGGACTGCTGATGCATGCACAGCTCGCCCTTGCCGCCTCGTCGCGGCGGGGCACGTCGCTCCGAGGTGTGAAGGACGTCGGTGTGAAGCCGCTCCGTGCGGCGGCCGCCGCCACTGCGGAGGTGGATGCCAGGCTGCGGACGCCGGGCGCGCGTGGGCATACCAGTGGGCATGCCAGGTGTGAAGCCAGGTGTGAAGCCAATGGGCATGCCATGCCATTCGAGATCGACGCGCGCGCGTGGACGGAGCCGATTGGTGCGGCCAGCTCCGAATTCCACAGCGAATTCCACAGCGGGCCCTCACCTCACCTCGCGGCACACGCGCTGCTCCATGACGAGGGCGAGGATGCGAGCGCCCCAGATGACGCCCTGGAGGTAGTGCCCCAGATGGCGGCGGTGGCCGAACGGGGCCGCCAACAGGTGGGCATGCCGTTGCCGGTGCAAAGGGGTGCAGCGACCGCCACAACGGGCTCGTTCACAACGCGCTCATTCACAACGGGCGAGCGCGACGTTGAGAATGAGCTGAGCGCCTCGTCAGCTTTTGTGTACGTCGGTGGGAAGGACGTCGGTGTGAATGACGTCGGTGTGAATGACGTGGATGCGGCCGACGACGAGAGCGAGGGACAGATGGAGAGCGAGGGGCAGATGGAGAGCGAGGAAGGGGACGAGGACGATGAGGACGACGAAAGCGAGTATGGCGGTGTGCTCGTCGAGGAGAGTGAGGAGGAGGGCTTCGTGGGCGAGGCGGAGCTATTGACCATGGCAGAGCTCGAGGAAGAGGATGACGACGACGCGGGGGATAGCTTGGGCGCCATGGCCGATGGCGAGGACGAGGGTGAGGAGCTGGAGGAGCTGGACACGGAGGACGCTGACGATGTCGAGGCGGTGGAGGAGGACGAAGAAGGCGAAGCGTCCAGCGCCCACGACGGCGCCGTCGAGCCCGAGGCGGATGAGAGGCGCCCACGACGGCGCGGATACGAGGCGAATGCGGCGGCAGAAGGCCCTGTCAGCGACGACGACGGCGATGGCAGCGAAGGTGGCGTGGACGACGTGACCGCTGCCGCCTTGGAGGTCGACTCATCGGACACAGAGGACGAGTCCGAGAAGGATGCTGAGATGGACGCGGCGTATTTGGCGGCCGAGCGGGCGATGGCCGCGAGCAGCAGGGGTGACGACGAGTCCGAAGGCGAAGGTGGTGACCCAGTACATGCGCTGCGGGACCTACTCAACCTATCGCTGCCCGCGGCGCTCGAGCGGGCGCATACCGCCATTCGCTACCTGCGGCATGCCTTCGAACGTCGGCCAGACAGCTGCCTGTACGCCGCGTGCCTAGCGCAGACCCTAGCCTTTGTACACGCGCTCACCGAAGCGCACAGCGGCGCCGCTGAAAGCGCCGACGTTGACGGCAGGGATGGTGAGGACGCAGAAGCCATTACTCCCATGGCAGAAGCACGGCAAGTACTTTATGCGCTGGCGCATCCGAATCAACGGCCGTGCGCGATCCCAGCTCCGACCGAGGCAGGCGGGGATGCGCAGGTAGCCAGCGCACCAGCCGTTGACGCGCCTGCCTCCATGCCCCCGACCAGTGCGCCGCACGTCGCCGCACCAGCCGCTAGCTCGCCCCTACTGCCCCTACTGGAGCCCATCCCGAGCGTAGCGGCTCGCGAGCTGTGGCTCCATTGGCTGCAGCAACACGAGCCAGACGAGCTCGAAGCGCGTGCCAGGGCAACGGTGGCGCTGCTGCAGCTCGACGGACGCTCCGACCGTGGCGCTGCGGAGCTGGCTCGTCTGCTGCCGCTCGTGTACGGCGATGCAGCTGACGTCATTGATGATGCGGCAGCGCGTGCGCTGCCGCTCGAGACGGCGCTGCACCTGATCAGCCATCGGCTCGAGCTCTACCCCAACGACGAGAGTGCGTGGGGGGCGCTCGAGTTCGTGCTTATAAAGACCGCCTGCAACCCCTCCGATGACTCCGATGAGGGCTTGAGAGCAGCGCTCGTGGCCACGCGCGACGAGGCGGCACGCTGGTGGGCGACCAACTACGAGTGGTGGCCTCGCGCGTGCTTTGCGGTGCACGAGCTGGCCGCACGGTTGCTACCCGCTGCGCGGCCAGCTAGCCGGCGCGGCACGTTGTGGGAGGCCAAGCAGCGCTGCGCCGAGCAACTTCTCCTCGTGCTCGAGCAGGCGGTGCGTGACGAGGGCGGCGATAGCTGGAAGACCCTGCTGCTCGTGCATACGCGGAGGGATTTGAAGGCGCTGCTGCAACTCTAAATACAAGATTCCTCCTAATAAATCGGCTAGAAATGACTCCAAAGGAGAACTACAACTAGATCCCGCCCGGTCGAAGTTGAGTTCCCCGTTCTCAGAAGTCGGTACACGCGCGGACACCGGTCACCGCCGGGATCGAGTGCGCGAGAAACAACAAGTGGGCCACGAGAAAAGCTGACCACGATGGACGCCGTACGCGAGCGTAGGGTGTCACTTGGCGCCGAGGGCAGCGTCGAGGCTTACCCGACGTGCGTCGAGGCAACCCGACGTGCGGTGGTGCGGTTGACGACTCACTGACCATATCAGATTCACAGACTCAAAGCCAACTGAGTGGTTAGCCGAAGAGACTGCAATCATAGCGATTCCTCTGTCGGAACCTGCACCTCTGAGAGCGCATGCAGCCGCTGCAGTTGTTTGAGCGCGCCCTCGGCGGCGCGAAACTGCTGTGCCGATGGGTTGTTGTTGTGCAGTTCTTGCAAGCGGCCGAGCGACGCCGAGGCCTCTGTGAGCCGATTGCGCAGAAGATGGAGCTCGCCCTCGAGCATCGCGCGCCTCTCGCGCTCGTCTTGGATCGCCTTGCTCGTCCGGTACGCTGCGCCGCCTTCCAGTTCGCCGCTGAGCCACCCGTGGAATTGGTCAATCTCTGCACGGATGGCGCTCGCCTCCTCATCTGCGCGGCGCGTGATCACCTCCTCATCTGCAATCAGGCCTTCGAGCTCCGCGTGACGGTCGCGTGCCGCGCATGCGTGCCGGAGCAAATGTGCGGCGAGGGTTTCGGCCTCTTCGAAAGCCAGGACGTCCATTTTGGTGGTTCGCGTATTGAAGTGAACGTTAACACGACAGAGGGGCGGGAAGGGTGAGGGCAATTTGTGGTCAGTGGCAGCCTGCAACGCGCGCTAGTCGGATCCGACCGCGTCTTGTCGAGCGCCCTCATTTTGGGCTCTCGGCGAGGCTTGAAGTCATGTCTGCCGACCTGCCGACGCCGCCGCCGGCGCCGTTGATGCCCACGCTGCAGATGACCGGCCTCTCAACGGCCAATCCGGCTGCTCCGCCGACCCCACACAAGAACTCGGGGCGCCGGCTGAGCAAGTCGGTGATGACGGCAGACAGCAGCGACTCCGACGGCTCTAAGGGCTGGGGCCTTGTGCCGCTGCCGATGAACGATGGCAGCGGTACCGCTCGCGCCGTGCGCGTGGTGCAGTCGACGCAGATTGAAGACCTCAATATGATCTCAGTGAAGTGGGTCTTCAACTTGCCGGACCACACAGGTAAGGAGCATATGCAGCAGGTTGAGCTTCGCCACGGCCGTCGCTCGGGGATCCGCAAGATCTACGTCAACAAGGAGCTCGTTGCGCGCGATAAGAGCATATGGAAGGCTATCTCAGACTCGGGCAGCACGCATCAGTTCATGATCGGTCCCACGAACCGGAACGAGTGCGCGGTGACCATCTACCCGAAAGGGTCCATCATGTCGGGCTACCAGTATCAGCTCGAGATCGACGGGCGCGCGATCGAGAAGCAGACGGCCGTGGGCCAGGAGCCGACAGTCGAGGGTCTCGACATTGGCGTCCGTGCCATCGAGCTGCCCAAGTCGGCCAACGGACTCGGCATGACGATCCGCAACAACCCGCTCGGCCCGACGGGCGTGGTGGTGTGGACGGTGGAGCCCGGCAAGCCCGCGGATCAGATTGGCATCAAGATCGGCGACGTGATCCTCTCGATCGAGGACCACCTCGTCAACGAGATCGACAAGCTGGCCGAGTACGTGGGGGAGAGCCAGGACGTGGTCCACATGGAGATCGCCGGAACGGCGACGTCGCGCGTGGTCATCATGCAGAAGATGCTCCCAGGAGCGGATCCCGAGGCACGCACGCCTATCGGCCTCGGGCTGCAGACGACGTCGTGCGGGGTGGGCATCCTCGTCACCGAGATCGACCATGGCTCGGCTGCCGCCTATTCGGACCTCAAGATTGGCGACGCGGTGCTCTCGATCAATGATCAGGTGCCCTCCTCGCCCAAGGACGCGGTCAAACTCATCCTCGAGGACAAGGGCCAGCCTGTCAAGTTCGTCATCATCAGTAGCAAAGAGGTGTGACGTGGCGGCCATACCGTAGGAAACAGCAATATTAAGTGAAGCAGCGGCAGCAGCTACCGCACGGCATGCACACATTACACGAGGGCAGCACCCAGCAGTGGAGAGAACAGGGGGCGGGGTGGTGTGACAGTGGGGTCGCACGCGGGCACTGGGTGCGTTTCCACTTGGACTAGAGCGGGCTATACTGTACCTGGGGCCCTTGACCTGCGGGCGTGCGGGGCCGCGGCGGTTACAATTAGAAGTACCATGTGATTTTGAGGATTTTGCATTCTCGAGCCGAGAGTCCATCACTCGGCGATCGGAGATGTTAGCTTCATTACATCTTGGCGTGCTCTTGCTCGCGCCGAGCGCGCTCGGCTTCGTGGCCCTGCCCACCCTGCGCGTGGCCCACGGCCATGCGGCCTCCCCGCTCTCGCAGCTGCGCATGGTGGACGTTCAGCGAAAGACTGGCGACAACGTCGAGCAGATCAAGGACACAAAACGCGATAAGGTGATGACCTTCTCGTATGACATGTCCATCGACACGGGCTACGAAAAGCCGACGTACAAGGGCACGGGCAATGGCCTGTCGGGCGACGACCTCGACGATGAGTACGATGTCGTCGTCATTGGTTCGGGCATGGGTGGCCTGGCGTGCGGCGCGCTGTCGCAGGAGTACGGCTCCAAGGTGGTGGTCCTCGAGTCGCACATCAAGCCGGGCGGCTCGGCGCACACGTTCTCTCGCATGCACAACGGCGGCAAGTACTCGTTCGAGGTCGGGCCCTCCATTTTCGAGGGCCTAAACGGCCCGTCGCTCAACCCACTGCGCACGATTCTCGACATGCTCGGCGAGGACCTCAAGTGCGAAACCTACACGGGACTGGGCTACTGGACGCCCGAGGGCTACTGGCGCTTCCCGATCGGCTCCGCGCAGAAGTTCGAGGACCTCATCTACGAGCGCTGCGGCAAGGAGGAGGGCGACAAGGCCGTCGCTGAGTGGGCGGCTCTTCGCAAGCGGCTCAAGACGCTGGGTGGCTCGACCACGGCTGTCTCGCTCATCAACCTGCGCCAGGACGCGGGGATGATCGCGACGACCGCGGGCGCCACGCCGTACGTTCTGACGCATCCGGATGTCTTCCTCGACCTGCCGCTCACCTTCGACTCGCTGCACAAGACCGTGGACCAGATCATCACAGTGCCCTTCCTTCGCAACTACATCGACACAATGTGCATCTTTTGCGGCTTCCCGGCCAAGGGCGCGATGACGGCGCACATCTTGTACATCCTGGAGCGCTTCTTCGAGGACGGTGTCGCCTTCTGCGTGCCCCTGGGTGGCACCGTCGAGATGGCGTACTCGTTCCAGCGCGCGCTCGAGAAGCGCGGCGGCAAGCTCTCGCTCAACACGCACGTCAAGGAGTTGATCTACGATAAGGAGCAGCAGCGCTGCGTGGGCGTCAAGCTCAAGAACGGCAAGGTGATCAAGGCCAGGAAGGCGGTCGTGTCGAACGCGACGCCCTTTGACACCGTCAAGATGCTCCCCGACGGTGGCGACGCGCCCGAGCTGCCCGAGGGCGTGCGCGAATGGAAACGCACCCTTGGCAAGCTGCCGCGCCACGGCGCCATCATGCACCTCTTCCTCGCCATCGACGCGAAAGACCTCGACCTGTCGCACATCCAGGATCCGGCGCACCTTGTGGTGCAGGACTGGGGCCGCTCGCTCCAGGACTCGCAGAACCTGTGCTCCTTCTTCATCCCCTCGCTGCGCGATCCGAGCGTTTGCCCGCCGGGCAAGCACTGCATCCACGTTTACTCTTCGGGAGGTGAGCCGTATGAGCCGTGGGAGAAGCTGGAGACCGGATCGCCGGAGTACGAGAAGTTCAAGGAGGAGCGCGCCGAGGTGCTCTGGCAGGCCGTCGAGCGCTGCATCCCTGATGTGCGCAAGCGCGTCGAGTTCTCCATCATCGGCTCACCCCTCGCACACGAAGCCTTCCTGCGCCGCGATCGTGGCACGTATGGTCTCGCGTGGGCGGCTGGCACCTCGGCGCCCTTTTCGGGCGCGCTCTCCTCCCTGCTGCCCTTCCCCTTCCCCAACCTCAAGACGCCCATCGACGGCTTGCTGCGCTGCGGCGACTCGTGCTTCCCCGGCATCGGCACGCCCTCCGCGGCAGCCTCGGGCGCCATTGCCGCCAACACCATCCACTCCGTCAGTGAACACGTGAGGCTGCTCAAGGAGACTGCGAAGCGAGAGCCCAAGTACGCCTTCCTCGACCCGGGCCCGATCGGCTCGCTCTACGAGGCTGTCGTCGGCTGGTCAACGCCTTCGACCGAGCTGCGCGGCACCAAGGCCGCCGAGGTGTCGGCGCCGCCCGGTGGCGCCGCGATGGTGTGATAGGCTCGGATCACCTCTGAACACGGTGCGAATGGTTGTGTGCATGTACCCAACACACGCATGTACAGTGCAATTTTGTACCGAATGGTGCTGTGAGAAATTCTCGTGGCGCGCGCGTACTCCGCGCCGAGGCGGTCGCTCCCGGTCTCGCGCCGCGACCCCGGCCGATGGACCCCGGCGGCGCGGCCCGCCCGCGGGGCGCGGGCATGGAGGAAGTGTTCTCAATCCGGTACCACCACGCACGGGCCCAGGAAGCGGCCCGAAGTCGGCTAGAAAGCTACTGAGCCCGTCGTCAGGCACCTGCACTTTGTACTCCTTTACGTCGCTACTTTGTCTATCTATCCATGTGCTTCGTTCGCTGCACTGGGTCCGTCATAAAGTCGTCACCCAAACGGGTTCATCACCTGCGGTGCCTTGGGCTTGCTGCCGCCGCCCGCCTTGCGCTCCTGTTCCTTGGCCGTCTTCTGAGCGAGCGACCACAGGAAGCGCCACGCCGCGATCGTGCTGCTGTGCTTCTTGATGAGCGCGAGGGTACGGTCGCGTTCGAAGAGCACGCGGCAAAGCCGCTGCGCAGCGGCGCGTTCCTCCTCTCCACCCTCGGCCGTGGTTTTCGAATGCGCACCAGCCTGCCCGCCAGCGCCGGCAACGAGCAGCTTGGCGGAGTACTTGGCCTCTGCCAAGCTCTGCGCACGGATCGCGCCCTCGAGCTCGCTCCGCTTGGCAGCGAGCTCCTCCATGAGCGCGTCGCGCTGAGCGCGCGCCGTCTCGAGCGCCGCGCGCCGCAATTTCGCCTCGTCGCCGAGGGCTCGCCCGCGTCGCAGCACTGTGCGCACGCCCGATCGAAGCACATCCACGCGCGCCTGGTAAGCGTCCACTCGTGGCTGCTCGGGCGGCGGCGTGTTTGCAATCTCCTCGCCAAGCAGCGTGAGGAGCTCGCGCGCGTCTGTCGGCAGCGGCTTGTCGCTCCCGCCGCTGCTCGACACCGCCGCCTTGGGCGCGCGCGAGCTGGCGTCGTCGGCGGCGTCGTTGGCGTCGTCGGTGGCGGTGGCGTCGGCGGCGGCAGCGGCTGCCTTAGCCTCGTCGACGCGGAGCTGCGCCTCGAGCTCCGCGATGACCTCTACGAGCTTGGTGATGCTCGCCTCGAGCCCCGCCTTGTGCTCCCCCAACTCGTCGAGATGACTCCGCTTTGCCGCCGCCTTCTCGGCCGCCACCTTAGCGTCGGTTGCCCTCTTGGCCACCGCCTTGGTCTCGGCCGCCGCCTTTTCGGCCGCTGCCTTCGCCTCAGCCGCCGCCTCGAGCTCGTGCAGCGCGGCCGTTGCCTCCGCCAGCTTCACATCGGCAGCCTCGCTCTGCCGCCGCATCGCGTTGAGCATGGCACGCCCTTCCTCCTCGCTCATCACCTCGTACGCCTCCTCCCCACAGTCGAGAGCCTCAGCAGATGGCGCCACGGTCTGCTCGGACGCCGCCAGCGCCGCGTCCGCCGCATCGCGCGCCGCGTCCGCCGCGCCGGCCGCGCCGCGCCATTGGCCCAGGCGCGCCTCGACGGCCTCAAGTTGAGCACGAAGCGCCGCCTCGGGCTCCACGTCGCCCATCGCAGACACGTCCCAGAGCACTCCCCGCTGGCTCTCAGTCCACGTCTTGAGCGTACCTAATTAGGGAGAGTGGGGCGCCGTGGTGAGCACGTGCATGCAAGGCAGGTCATCAGTCCACGTCATGAGCGTACCGAGCGCTTCGGCGAGCGGAGCGACTGTCGCTAGGGCTGGCAATCAGTGGCAATCAGTGGCAATCAGTGGCAATCAGTACCGAGCGCTTCGGCGAGCGGAGCGATTGTCGCTAGGGCCGCGCCCAACGCCGCCTCGGCCTCGGCGACCGCTCGCTCCGTCACCTCTTCCGCCGCTGAGGACGCCAGCTCCCCGTGCTGCGCCCGCGCGGCATTGGCATAGCGCACCAGCTGCTCGCTCGCAGCACACCGCTCGCGCGTCTGGGCCGTGAGTTCACGTAGCCTAGCCGCACCCTTGGCCTCGCACACAGCGCGCCGCAGCACCACATCGATCGTCGCTGGCAACCGGTCCGCCATCTCGGAGCCCAGCTGATTCTCGTCAATCTCGTCAATCCGCGCGGAGCCCAGCTGATTCTCGGGTGGCAGCGCCGTCTCGAGCTTCTTCAGACTCGTCGCCACCGCCGCCAGCTGGACGCCCAGCAGCTTGAAATTGGTCTCGGGCGTGGGCGGCGGGCCTATGGGGTCGCCACCCGCCTCCGCCTCTGCGCCAGAGTCGGCCGTGGACTCCGCTTTCACGCCGGACTTACGCGGCGACCCGCCTTTGAGCTTGGAAGTGAGTCGCAGCGCCGTACTTGCCGTTCGCATCGCCGGCTGCATCACCCGATCGGCGCGGGCGAGCGACTCACTTAGATCGGCCGGTAAGCCTGCCACCGCCTTCCGCCGCGCCGCCTCGAGCTCGGCCGTGAGCGCCGCGAGCCGCACACGCAGCGCCGCATTGGCGGCCTCCAAGGCCGCCTGCTCACTACAACGCTCCTGCGCTGCCAGCGCCTCTGCCTCGAGCTCCCGCTGAGACGCCGCCGCCGCAGCTGTGGCGGCTGCGTCTGACGCCGGCGCCGCTGACGCCAGCGTCGCCGCCGCCGCCGCCGCCGCCGCCGCCGCCGCCGCCGCCGCCGCCGCCGCCGCCGCCGCTGCTGCCGCCGCCGCCGCCGCGCCCCCAGCATCCTCGTCAACATTCGGCGCTGTTGCGGGGGCCTCCTGGAGCTGTTCGAGGCGGGCATGCAACTCGCGGCGTTCGCGCTGGTAACCGACGAGCTCCTCGTGCAGCAAGCTCTCGTGCTGCGCTGCGCGCTGCACCTCGGCGCGCATCTCTCCGGCCGTTGCGCGCGCCAGCTGCAGCTTCACCTGACGAAACTCGAGCGCACGGAGTCATCAGGGCTCATCAGGGCTCATCAGGGCTCATCAGAGGTCATCAAAGGTCATCAGTGGCACTCGCCTCGAGTTTCGTCGCACTCCGCTGCAATTCGGCGAGCGACGCCTGGTTCTGCGAGGATTGCGCAAGGAGATCCAGGATCTCAGAGTCTGGAGACAGCTCGACGCCGTCCTCGGCGCCGTCTGCAGATGCGACAACCTCCTTCGCAGCCAACCGCTCGAGCTCGAGGCGCAGCTGCGCCACCGTGCGCCTCAGCTCGTCGAGCGCGTCGGTACAGTCGGCATCGCCGTCATGCTCGCCACCGGCGAGCGCGCCAAGCTGAACCTCGACCCCCGCAAGCTCGCCCCGCATCGCGTCGCTCTCGATGCGCCGCAGCTTACGCAGCCGCTCCTGGAAGCTGCACAGCGTCGCGACTGTCGACGACTCGAGCTCATCCAGCGCGCTCAGCACAGTCGCAGGGCCCGCGCATGCCGACGACTCGTCCGCCACGGCCGCCTCGACACCCATTTCAGCGAGCTCCTCAGCGGTTGGCACGCGCTCAGGCACGCGCTCTAACAGCCCTCGGGCTTTCAGCCCTCGTGCTAACAGCCCTCGTGCGCGCTCAGCCACCTCCCCTTCAGCGGCGGCCCTGGCTGTTTGCGCCATCTCCGCCTGCGCCTCCGGTGGCGGATCGTTCCTCTCGGCGCGCAGCAGCACCTGTTCGCGGTCCAGGTCGATGGCATCGCGGTCCTGCGCGCGCCGTCGCTCGAGCCATCGCAACACTTCGAGCAGCTCCATCGTGAAGCTCGATGAGCGCACGGAGAGCGACGCAAACTGCTCGGCGATCGAGTCGTCGGGCGAGAGTGCATTGAGCGGCGGCGGCTGGATCATCGCAGAGACAGGCAATCCCTTCGCCCTAGCCGCCTTAGCCGCCTCGGCCTCTGCAAACTCGACTGCAGAGGACCGGCGATACGTGTTGTGCAGCACAGCCGCGGTGCGCTCAATATTCTGCGCCGAACGGTCGAGCATCGTGTGCGAGAAGTTCTGCTGCTCGAGCATGCGCTCGAGTTGCTCGAGTCCGCGGTCGCCCAGCCCGGCCTCCTCGACAGCGGCACCGCTTCCACGGCTCAAGGCGTCGAGCTCCTCCTTGAGAGCAAGCAGCAGCTCGTGCAGCACCTGTTTGTCCACACCGAACACCGACTCGTCCCACATCGTCGGCACGAGCGGATCGAAGCGCGCGAGTGGATTATCGACCATCTTGCCACCTACTGCGAGGCTCACAGCCCCGGAGGCGGAGGGGCGGGGGAGGAGTTCACCCTGTGCCTGCCCACAAGGGACAAGTTTCTGTAACGTTTCATCAACAGCGACATCGACACAGCACGCGCACCAACAGGCGCCGGACACCCGTATGCACACGTGCACACCGCGTAACTACTCGTCAGTACAATGTTCTCCGATACCGGTGTATACACCGGTCACCGCAAGCAATCGACCACTGACTGACACACACACACTGATCAACACACATCACGACATCAGTTACACCCCGCGTAGCCCGACTCATGCACGACACGAGCGATCGCGCACGCTTCCGCGGGAACCGAACAAAGCGCAGCCGCTCACGCGATCGAGGCTCGCAGGTGCTCCCCAAACCAGCTGGTTGAGCCCACCTGCTGGGTGCAAGGTGCAAGGTGCAAGGTGCAACGTTATGGTGGGAACGTGTGGTGCCGGTAGCAGTCCGCCATGGAGTGGCGAGAGTCCATCACGGGGAGCGCTGTGGCGAGCGCGGGTCACAGCACCGCCGACTTCGGATCGGCCTTCATCTCCTCCTCGTCAAAATCCTCCTCATCGATTTCGTCCGTCTTGGGTAGCGCCTTCAGCATGTCGCCAAAGCGAACCACCTCGCCCGCCTGCAGCTCAAACTTTTTGAAGATGCGGAGCGCATTCGAGAGGAGTGCGTAGCACGTGCCCATGAGCATCACGGTGGCGACCAGTGCAACCTCCCGCTGCATCAGGAGCCATGTCGAGCAGGCCACTGAGGTGAGCTGTGCGAGGAGCCCCACGCCGAAGACGTTGAAGATGAGTAGCCGCTCCTTGTTCATGCCCTCAACCACCTTCGACATCGAGCCATCTTTGCCACGCAGTGCCTTGCCGGAGCCCCACACGGAGACAAAGGTGATGATGGAGACGGCAAACATGTTGCAGCAGATGCTGATTGTCGAGAAAATATGCAACAAGCCCTTGGCCAGAGGGTTGAAGTGGATCCCATGCAGATGCACCGACATCTCGAGGAAGGCCATCGAGAAACCGCACATCAGTGCAGCCTGCGTGGCCACAGCGCCGAAGTTCTCGTTGAACAGATTGAGCTCCTTTTCGCGTAGCTCAATCGTGCGCTGCTTGATAGAGCTCCGCAACAGGAGCTTGTCGGCGGCGAGCATTTCAACGCCGCGGCGCCGAGGCTTGCTCCGAGAGTCGCTGTGAGCTAGCGAGCGAGCGAGCGAGCTAGGCCGCTGCACAGAGAGGTTCGCGGTTCGGCCGCGGCGCGCCCGCGACAGCGCTTCGGCACGTAAGAAAACCGACTACTCCTGCATGGTCAAACACTGACCAAGAAACTACCAATCTGTATGTGCGCCTCCAAATTTTTGGCTCGCTGCGCCCGCGAGCTCGTCGCGCGAGCCCGCGCCCGTGATCTGCTTCATGCGGTGCGCCTCGAGCTTGGGGCACGTGGCGACCCGGTGGCCGAGGCCACCACAGAAGGCGCAGCCCTTGACGCCGTCGTCGTCGCCCTGCGTGGCGATTTCGTTTGGGTCCTCGAGCGTGGCAAGCACGGGGGGGATGCGCTGCTTGGCCTCGATGAGCAGGTGCTTCAGGTCGAGCAGGATGGTCTCGTCGCAGTTCTTGTTGATGAAGGTGGTCGCGACGCCCGTCTTGCCGCAGCGCCCCGTGCGCCCAATACGGTGCACGTAGTTCTCTATCTCCTTAGGCATGTCGAAATTGATCACGTGCTGGATCTCGGGGAAGTCGAGCCCCTTTGAGGCGACATCTGTGCCGATGAGCACGTCCTTCTTGCCCTCCTTGAACATCTTGATCGCGTACTCGCGCTCGTCCTGCTCCTTGCCGCCATGGATCGCCACCGCCGCCACTCCCTTGAGCATCAAGTACTCGTGGATGTCGTCGCATTCGGTCTTCGTCTCACAAAAGATGAGCACGGGCGGCGCCGTCTTCTGCAGGCACTCGAGCAAGTAGATGATCTTCGCCTCCTGCTTCACGTACTCCACCTCCTGGATCACGTCCAGGTTCGCAGCGCCCGCGCGGCCCACGTTGACGACCACCGGACGCACGAGCGCCGAGCGTGCAAACGCCTGGATCTTGGCGGGCATCGTCGCCGAGAAGAGGAGCGTCTGGCGCTGCCCCTCGAAAAAGGTCATCGCGTTGCGCACCTCCTCCTCAAAGGCCTGATCGCCGATGAGACGATCGGCCTCGTCGAGGCACATGTACTTGCACAGGCCCAGGCTGATGCGCTTCTTCGTGAGCATGTCGTTCAAACGGCCTGGAGTCGCAACGCACATGTGAAAGCCCAGGCGGATCGTCTCGAGCTGCTCGCTCAGCGGCGTGCCGCCAATGGTGCACAGGGCGCGCATGCTCGCGGTGCCGCTCGCCGCGAGGTGCTTGCAAAAGTGGTCGGCGAGCTCGAAGGTCTGTCGAGCGAGCTCGCGCGATGGGCACAAGATGAGTCCAAACGGTCCTTCGCCGCGGCTGATGGGCATGCGCTTCTCCTCCTCGAGCGCGATCATCACCATCGGCAGTGTGAAGACGAGCGTCTTGCCGCTGCCGGTGAAGGCGATGCCGATGAGGTCGCGCCCGGCGAGCACCGCCGGGATGCCTTGAATCTGGATGGGTGTCGGCTTGCGGATGCCTTTGGCCCGTAGCGCCTCGAGCACCGGATCCGGGAACCGCATGTCCTTGAAGCTCTTGATCGGCGGAGGGACGTCCTCGCCCTCGACGAGGATGTGCCACTTGTCGCGTGTCTCCTGCAGCTCGGCCTCGCTCAGGGCGCGGTAATGCGCTGGAGGCCGCCACCGTGTCTTCATCGACTCGGTGTACTCGACGCCGGTCGCAATTTCCTTCACCGACATGAGCGGTTTGAACCCCGTATCCAGCGCCGCGAGAATATTGACCTCCTCTTGCTTGGATTCCTCCTCCTTGGAGAGCGTCACCAGGTTGCCCTTCGCGAGCATCTCTGCCTTTTCGTCCAGCAGCGACCGCTTCTGCTTGGCCGCACTGGCGCCGTCCGACTCGGCCACCAGCCCACGAGGCCGCTTAAGGCTTTCCCGGCCAGCGACAGCCAGAGAGGTATATGCTTGCAGCTTCGCTGCGCGGCGCTCTTTCAAAGGCACGTAGACTGGCTCGTCGTCCTCCTCCATATTTTCCCTTCACACACGCCGGTGTGAATTATAAACATTGGCTGTGAATGGACCTTTACCCCCACCACCCTCAGACGTCACAGAAACACCGACATGATTTATGTACATGGAAGACAGACCCTGCTCTCTCCATGGCGAATGGCCCTCACTGTCAGCACCCCGACTCAGTCCTTGGGGGTCCGCGCGGATTACAACTCACTCCTAATCGCCTCGAGCGCGCGCCGATGCTGGAGCAACTCCTGCTCGTCGACGCCCCATTCCGCCTCGGCCATGGCCGTGAGCGCGCGAAAGACACGCTGGGCGACTGGCACCCGCTCGAGAGCACTCGAGGCCGGCATGCGGTTCGCTGGCGCGCCGCACGCGTCCGGCTCCGTGGCAGGCGCGCCCGCGCCGAAGAGGCTGCTGCCCCCCCCCGAGGTGAGGCTGCCCGTGATCCCATCGAAGACCGAGGGCGCGTTGGTCGACATTGAAAGAGAGAGCTCGCCATAGTCGTGGTAGAGGTAGACTGAGGCGTTGCCCGCGCCGCCCACGTGCCCGCTCTTCTTCTTGGTGACCTGGTTGTCGATGACGATGCCCGTGTGCCCGATGCCGCCAGGCTCCGTCCTGACCTCGTAGTTGCCGTCGAGGGCGCCGCCGGTGAAGAGCGCCTTGACGTCGCCTGCCATCGACTGGAGCGAGATGTTGTACTGTGCACCCGGCGTCAAGCTAGTGGAGATGAGCCCGTTGAGTTGGACGTCGCCGTAGGTGGAGAACAAGTTGACCACGGGGGTGGGCGCATTGGGTCCTACTTGCGTGCCGTTGATGTTGGTCGTTGGCTTTTGCGAGGTGAGCACGTACTCGTCGAGGACCAGCGCACCCGACACGGAGGTCGCCGTGATGTTGGAGCCGATCGCGAGCAGCGCGGTCATGCTCGCGTCGTTCGCGCTGAGCAGAATGCCGTACGTTTCAGGGGGCTGGCACGCACAGAAGATCGTGGGCAGCGCTGCCGAGAGTGGCAGGTCGACCCAGCTCAGCTGCGACAGCAGGCTGACCGGCTTGCACACGGCGCAGTCGAGGACGGCCACATTGTTCAAGTTCGCCGCCGAGCCCTTTTTGGTATCCTCGGTGAAGGTCATCTGCATCGAGCCGACAAAGCGTGCTCCACTAAAGGCCATGATGCCTTTGGCGGCGACCATGGGCGCCGACGCCGAGATGACGGTGCCGTTCATCAGGATGGCGCCGTCAAAGTCGCCGTTGGCGGTGAGGCTGAGAGCTCCGAGCACGAGGCCGAACGGTGGGGCTACCTTTGTGGGATCGCACGGCGGGTTGTTATAAATGCAGGGGCGCTCACCCATCGGAACGCCCATGCCCGCACAGGCCGAGCCACCCACCCACTGACCGAGAAGCTGGACGAAGATGCAGGGCTGCGCGATGAACGCATCGGTCACGGTGATGGAGGCGGCGCTCGCGGTGACGCCCGCGCCGCCAAAGATGTCGGTGAGGATGGTCGCGCCTACATTTGAAGCCACGTCGACAGCGCCGACCGCGAGCACCTGCTCGAGGACCACGTCTCCGTTGGCCTGCACGTTCAGGTTGTTCACACCGAAGCGGCCGAGTAAGTCCGAAATATCCCCCGGGTTCAAGGGGGTCGGCGTCGAGTCTAACGGCGCGATGCGTACGGCGCCGCCGTTCGGGCTTGCGATGTTGAGATCGATGAACGCGTGCTGGAACATGTTGTTTGTCGCCCCGACGCCGGAGACGACGAGTGGCGTCGTGTACGGCGCGGCGAGCAGCTGGCTGATATTGGCGTTGACGGCCGCGTTGGGCAGCACGATCGTCAGGTTCGCAGAGGCATGGCAGCGGCATGGGAACCACAGCCAATACCAGGAGCACTGCTCGTTGCAGCTGCCGGGCGGCGACGCCGTGATGTTGAGCTGCGCCGAGTTGCATGCGTTGCCCGAGCTCTGCGCGCCGCTCACGCGGCTCTGGCAGCTGACCGTCGGGGGGGTGTAGCACACGCCGCCGCTCGGCCAGGCAGAGGAGGAACTGGAACCAATGGAGGTGCAGCTCGTCGCTGAGAGCACCACGTCCTCGGTGAGCGTGTGCGACGTGTCGACGGTCAGGTAGACCTGTACCTCCGCGACGCTCCCATGGCTGAACAACACCTGCGTCGTGCCGTGGTGGAAGTTGTTCACTATGTTGAGGATGGTCGCGTCGTTTGCGAAGTAGCTGGGGTTTTGTGGGTAGAGCGAGTAGTTGAGGGAGAAGGGCACCGAAAGCTGGAGCGACTGGCGCGCCGACGTTTTGAAGGGCACCGCCGCCCCGGCCACACTGTCGAAGTACACCATGCCCGCCACGTACGCGATGACCAAGGCGAGGCCGGCGAACAGGAAGCGGAGCGAGCATGGGAGTCGTGGCACGCTCGAGGAGAACCATGTGGGGAAGAGCTCTGCGTTATGGAGCAGCACCTGCCCCACGCCGTCGTTATCGACGTTCGAGAGGACGGACTCCTGATGCTGCAGCCGGTCGGCTGAGCCGGCGGCCGCCCCACCGCGCACGCGGGTCTGGTACTTGTCGAGGCTGTCATATTGATCTGAGCCGGGCGGTGTCACACGATCTTCCAAGACCCGAGGGAGGCTCGGCGCCGCGAAGCCGGGAGGCGCAGAGCAGGTGCGACCGAGCGTAGAGTGCGGCGCCTCCGAGTCCTCAACACCGAGGAGCAGTTCGCGCGTGAGCCGCTTGGGCGAGGCCGAGTACCACCACGATTTGCTCCGGCCGAGCCCACTGGCGCCGTCCAGGTCTTCGATGGAGGGCACGTCAGCGACTCGGTTGGCGCCGGCTCTCGTGCCCAACAGCTCGCCCAGCGTGGCGTAACGCGTGTACAGCGAGAGGCTGAGCATCACGAGCAGTTGCAGCAGTGCGGCCGAGCCGAGCGTCGCGAGCACCCCAAGCGAGGTTTCGGCCGACGAGCGGAACAAGTCGCGCCGGTGACCCGAGCTCAGAAAGGCAGCGTCGGGCAGAGCGAGGTTGATTGTGTCCCAATTATTGTCGATCGAGGCGAGGACGCCCGAGCCGGCCACGCCGAGCGTGATGGTGCTCCCTAGGCAGAACGCCGCCGTGAGGGCAATGTAGACGAGGTACACCGCAAACTTGACCGACGACTCGATTGGGTCCCGGCCAGGGGCAAGGACGAGCCGCACGAAGGGGAGGAGTGCGAGGAGCAGTGCCACGAGCATCAGGATCTTGGCGCCATTACAACCGATGGGCGAGGCGTAGCAAGCGGACTGGCCCAGAGTGAGTACGCCCCCGATGGTGACGATCCCAAGCCAGAACGTGGTGAAGTGCGCCGCGAAGGGGGTGAGCGCGAGCACGCCGCGCCGCGAGAGCATGATGAGTACATTGTACAGCGTGAGCGCCTGCAGGCAGGCGAGCGCGATGAGCACGATCGACAGGCGGCTCATATTGTTGGCGGTGGCCGTCGCGGTGCCACCCGGTTCGGAGAATGGAATAGCGCGCGTCTTGACCCATGCCCAGTTCTGCAGGATGAACTCCATGGCGGAGGGCACCGCCGACAGCGTGACCGCACCGAGCGTGCCCGAAGTGAAAGTGGTTACGCCGAGCAGCGTGATGTAGACCCCGAGCAGAAGCCCCGGGCGCATCGTCTTAGCCGCATGCGACTCGTCGCGTTGGTGGTAGCGCGAGAGCACGATGCCTAGGAACCAGATGAGCAACGAGCACACCACGACATGGAGCGTGCCGAACCAGATGGAGTTGGGCAGCCCGCCATAGGCGAAATACCACGTCCAGACACCGAAGCCGAGCGCGACGAAGGCGACGATCACGAGGGAGACCTGGAACCAGCCGAAGAAGCCGGCGGCGAGGCGCGCGTCCTCGTCGTCCGCCTCGCGGCGCAACCGCGCGCGCTCTGCGGGCGAACGGCTCGTCACGTCATCGGCGAGCGAGCACCACAGGACGAAGGAGCCCGCGGACACGAGCCACGCCTCGACTGTGCCCCATGCTGTGCGCGCGGCGATGTAGTTCCAGCCCTGCGTGCACATCGCGTTCGAGCCCTGCGCCGCGTACACGATCGAGAGCGTCACGAGGGCAAGCGCGGACCAGAACACTGTCCACACGAAAGTCACCGAGACCACCGTGCTCAGCCTCGGATAGACGCTTGTGCCGCGCCGTGGGAAGAGCATGAACAGCGGGCCGACGCGCAACGCTGTCGACGGCACGTGCGGCAGAAAGCCGCGCTGCACTTCGCCCATTCTCTTCATCGAGATGAGGCACGAGATCAACGCGGTGAAAAACGCGTCAAAGGGCAGCGACTGCGCAATGGAGGTGGGCGCACCCGAGTAGCCCGCCGGATGTGCCCAGTTGAAGAGGCAGATCTGAACGGGCTCGTGGTCGGCCCAATTTGTGAGCACGCCCCAACCGATGATAATGTGTGCGCCTACGGAGATGGCAGTGGTCAGTGCGAGCTGCAAAAGGCACGCCGATGAGCTCAGCGCGGTGCGCAGCTGCCCGAGGCTGTCCTCGAGATGCACTTCTCCGAGGGCCGACGGCTGCGTGCGAAAGGAGCCGGGCAAATTTTGCGATGAGAGCAACTGCTGGGCCTGTTCGCGGCTCAGGGTACTCGAATGGCCGTTCGAGCTGAGAGGAGGGCTTGCGGCTGCCATGTGGTCCGGCGACTCCGATTCTCAATCAAGACAAATAAAGTTTTGACGCGTCAAGTCAAGACATGTCAAGTCAAGTCACCGAGTGTCAAAATGGCGGACACACGTGTGTTTTCTGAGAGGGCAGTACATGTAACAGTGCCGTAGTGTTAACTCAAACACGGCCCGGAAAGGTCCTGAAAGGTACCATGGGTAGGGCCCCGACGTGCGAAAGATGATCGTGGCCCGGCGCTTGCTGGCTGTGTCAGCCATCGGAGCCGCTTCGGCGGCTGCTTCGACGCTCCGAGCCACGAACAGTCCGAGCACCCCTGCCCGTAGTATTTCCTTGACCTCGAGCAGTCGCTCCCATCTATTGCCCACAACTGTGCTGGTGCACGGCCTCGATTCGTCTAAGGAGACGTTTTCTGGCACGCTAGCACGACTTGTGATCGACAACTACCCGTGTGTCTCGCTCGATCTGCGCGGTCATGGCGAGAGCCCATTCGGAGAGGTGAGTGACTTCTCCGCGCCTGCACTGGCGGCTGACGTGCTTGAGGCCATTAAGGCGCACGGTATCACGCGGGCAGTCCTCGTGGGCCATTCCATGGGCGGCCGCATCGCCATGCGCGCGGCTGCGCTGGACGCAGCTAGCAGCGAGCCCGTGTTACGTGCGGTGGTCATCGAGGACATGGATCTTATCGAGCGCTATGCGCCATCGAAGACTGTGGAGGACCGTGCGGCGCTCGAGCGCTTTGCCTCGCCAGGTGGTCGGCGATTCGCGTCTTGGGAAGAGGCTCGTGCCGCGCTGCTTCCCTGGTACGATCGGGACGAGGAGCGCATCAACTCGTGGCGCAACACGCGCGTCCGTCCTATCCCTGGAGGCACCGAGGTTCACAGCGATATCAACCCGGCAGCGCAGCGGTTGGCGAGGGAACGTGTGCTCGCATCGTCTGACGGGAGCATGGCATGGGATGAGCTCGCGGCGCATGGAGATTCGCTTCCGTTTGCTCTGCACGTGCTCTACGCGGATAAGGGGGAGCGAGGGACTGTCGTCCAAATAGAAGGTCGTGGTGGCATCAATGACATGAAGGCGCGCTGTCCGGCGGCGCAGTTTACGTTTTTCCCGGGCGCAGGCCATTCGATACACCGGACTGACCAGGAGGCCTTCGACAAGCAGCTGCGCGAAATCATCAAGACGGCCGCACAGCGCGACTAGCATTTACTTCAGGCGCGCACCACAAACGTCTCAAGAGCACGTCATCTGGCGAATGTGACCCGTACCTCGTCCGCTCCAGGGCGCGGCCCCGAACGGAGTCGCGAAACGAGCCCGCCGCCGCCCAGTTCGGCCCTACAGTCCGACCTATAGCAAAGGAGCAATCTCATCCGATCCGCCCACTGCGCGCACTGGAGACATAAGGTCCGGACCCCGGGTGGCCGCGCTGACTCTCGGCCGTGGCGACGAAAGAAGTTAGATTAAGTTACCGGGACCGCGGGGTGACACCTCTTGGGTCTCTAGATCGCGCTGGCATTACGATTTCGTCATCGGCCGCGTACGGCATAATCGCTCCGTACCGTGTAAGCGCCGTCCGCCGCCCCCCGGCCGCGTGCCGCACCCCGGCAATACCTTGCGATGAATTGACTTGACAGCTCAGGAGCTGCCTGCGTTTTTTTCCCGACGTCTCAGCTCGCGCCCGGCACACGGCCTCAGCCGGATGTGGGCGTGGGCGACTTGACGAAGCTCGCGACGCTGCGGTCGCCGTGCAGGTAGACCCAGAGCTTGCGCTCAGAGTCATACCGGCAGCACGGGTCGGCTTCATAGTGGAGCCGATCAAGCGCGCCCGAGGCGACGGTCGAGATCTGCGCGTCGTTGGCGCCGTCGGTGATGTAGTGCGACTCCTTGAGCAGCTCACACACGTCGGTGCGCGAGCCTTCGCCGCCGGGTAGTCGCGCGACCGCATCGCGAACGAGTGCTAGGAGGGTAGCAGCGGCCGGTCGTTCAGGCTGCAACAGGAAGTGCTCCCTCGCCTTGCCGCCCGCCTTCCGCCCGACGGGCGCGACAGTGGCAGTCGAGCCGTCTCGTAGAGTGTAGACGAAGGCGAGGTCGGGCTGCGCGTAACGGCGCGCTTCCTCCTCATGCAGCCGCGCCAGTTGCTCAGCCGAGCCCGGCGGCAGTGTGAGCGCCGCCTTGGGCGCCTTGAGCGGCGCGAGCCCGAGACCGCGCGCGGTACCGGTAATGCCCCCATGCTGCGCGAGGAAGTTTTCGTGGTGGAGCGCCTCGAGGCGGCGCAGCGCCTCGTCCGTCGACGCCTCGGGCGTCCCGACCCACCGGTAGCTCTGCGTCGGGTCGTCGAAAAGGAGGAGGGGCGCGGGCGGGGGTGCCGTGGGCGCCGCCGCGGGCGCGCCGCCCTCGGCGGCGCCACTCGATTTGACCGTTCGGGCGGCGTGGCAGTGCGCGGGCGTGGTCATGAAGATCAGGACCGATCGGATATACGCGGCGAGCATGGTACCTTTTGGCAGTCGTGCCATGAGGCCTGCGGCCTGCGCCTGTATGGCCACCTGCTTGCGAATGTATTCGGCGGGCGCGAGGGCCTGCGGCACGCTCGCCATCGCGTCGCGCACGAGGGAGAAGAAGTTCACACCGCCGCCGACGCCGACGCCCTCATCGGCCTCCGCCCCGCCCGCCAGCGCGCCAGGGTAGCCGTAGCCGCCCAACGGTTGATCGGTTGGGCGGGGCCGCTTCAGAGGCGGGGCCACGGGCAGGCCTGTGCCGCCCGCAGTGCCTTCGAGCTCGTCGAGCATCTCATCATCTTCGTCCGAGAGCTCCCCGAGCATCTCATCGTCTTCTTCGCCGCCCGCTGCGCGCCGCGGCGGATAGCCGCCCATGAGCGGCAAGGGCGGCGCGCCCCCTGTCCGGGCGCCCCCCTGCGACCCCCCCGTCCGGCTGCCCCCTCCGCCGCCACCGCCGCCGCTGGTGCCGGCCGCGTTGTGCACACCCGTCGGGCACAGCGGAGTCCCAATCGGGACGCCTGCCGACTTGGGGAACAAGGTGCCGCGGGAGCCACCTGCGCCGCCCGTGCTGCCTTGGATCTCGATGACGCCGCCGGCCGTGGAGCCCGCACGGCTGTCGCCAAGGCACGGCCGCCCGAGCGGCACGCCGACGCCTCCCGTCTTGGATCGCCGTACCAAGCCACCGCTCGCCTTCGAGTACATGAGCGCCTCGTCCGACTTGCCCCTGCCCGACCCCTTGGGAAGCTTGGCCAGCTGCGGCGGCGGCGGCGTCCACGTGCGCTTGATGTAGTGGAGCTGATGCACCATGGCATTGTGGTGCTCACGCTGCTTGTCCACCCAGTCGATGCGCCGCTGTGCCTCAGCTTGCTCAGCGGCGAGCACCGCCTCGGCTTCGAATTCGCCCGCGAGAAGCGCCGTGTGGAAGTGCTCGATCGGAGTGCCGAAAAAATGGGCTTCCGTCGCTCCGACGTGCTTCTCAATGATCTGCTCCGCCTGCGCGTTTATTTCCTCCTCCGTGCTCTGTGGCGAAACCGGCAGCAACGCCGAAAGCTTCTGTCGATCCGCCGCCGGCAGCCCCCGCCACATTTCGGGCGAGATGACCTGCAAAGAGACGTTTGTGGGGTTGCACAGGCTGAGAAGGCTGCCCGGGCACGTTTGCGGGCTGCGCGCTGCACGCAGGAGGACATGGCGCGCGCGATGCGCACCGAGCGCAGATCTGAGACGTCCAGCTCGCTGAGCAGACTGATAAGGTCGGGCGGAAGACTCAAAGACGCCGAGGTCGACCTTGTTATAGAGATACGTGCCGACATGGTAATAGAGACACGCAATTTTTCACAGTCACAACACAAACTTGAGCACTTTTCAGCGATGGCTGATCAAAGCCGGATTCATGTGGAATCTCATGCACCGAGTTGACGAACCCGAAACTGCGATCTGGCGCGTCTCCATTGCCATGGTGTTCCACGACCTGCTCGGTGCGCACTTTGCCTCTCGCTCGGAGTTCGAAGAGCACCTAGAGGAAAATGCGTTTCGCGTCTCGGTTGGCCATCGCAGGTGGCGGCGCCACCGCAGCCGCCGCAGCGACCTGCTGCCTCGCGATTTCGCGGCGGGATCCGAGCTCAAATTTGAGTGAAGACAGCAAGATGCGGCCAGCGATGAAGCCGAGCCTGACCGAAGCGAAAATGCAGCGGAGGAGGAGCCAAATAGAAGAAGATCGTGAGAAGAAAATCGCACTAGAGTTGCCACCTCGACGTCCACGAATCGCAATCTTCGGCGGCTCCTTCGACCCTATCACCAACTCGCACCTGAATACCGCCGCCGAGATCGTGCACTCAAAGCTGGCCGACGAGGTTTGGCTGACGCCCTGTGCGCGCCGACCAGATAAGCCAGAGTTGAGGACGTCGGTCGTGCACCGGCTCATCATGGCGCACCTTGCCGTGAACACAACATTCGGCTCGCACTTTGGCGTCAAGGTATGCGACGAGGAGGTGGGCAATCCACGCAACGTGCCGTCCGTCGTCCTGATGCGACGGCTCAAAGAGAAGTACCCAGAGTACGACTTCTCCTTCGTCCTCGGCACCGATCTGCTGGACAATGTGCAAGATTGGGACGCGCCAAGCTTACCAGGCTATTGGGAGGAGGTCGTAGATGGCGGCAAGACCTTCATGGACGAGAACCACTTCATCGTGGTTGACTACGTGTCTCGTAAGGGCGTGGATGCCGGCCAAAGGGCGCTCCCGCCCAACTTCGCGCGCATAGCGCCCGCGCTCGAAGCGCGCGGCTCGACGCTCTCGTCCACCTTGCTCTCGTCCAAGGAGGTGCGCCACCGAATGCGAGATGACTTTGCCCGATACGGGGAGGTAGGTGGCTTCATCGACCTGGCAGGCCGCAACCATTCGTGGTATGATGAGGCCGAGGGTCTTCTGCCGCCAAGTGTGCTCGGCCACATTGTCCGATACGGACTCTACGCACGGGTACGCTGCGCAGCACGCGCGCCGCCGCCATGTTGGCAGCGCCCTTGCGCCCAAGTGCGCCGCCTCTCATGCTTCGTTGTTGCTCGGACACGCCTCGCGCGCAGGATGAGACATGAGTGAGACGAGGTTCTAGCTTCTAGGAGAGGTCGTTCTAGGAGAGGTTCTTCATTGTTCGTCGTCGACTCAGGTCTCAAGCTCTCAACGGATCCTTCCGCTGGGCAAGTGCGTGGTGTGCAACCATGATGTGAACGTGCAGAGCATGTGTGAATGGAAGTTCAAGTTGGAGATCGAGATGTGTGTTGATTCAGGTGTGAACGTGTTGAGGTGCCGTGTTGAGCGGAGGTGAACGTGTTGTGAATTTCACACCGATTTCACACCTCAGACATTGATCTGCCACTGCAAATGGTGAGTGCCTCCATTCACAAAGGTGTATGCGGCGCTCACATCTGCATGATGCGCACGACGCTGCTCTCTGGGCTGGCGATGTGCACAACTCCGATCCACCAAGCTGCTGTGGTGCTGCTTCGACCTGGCGAGGACCACACTCTTGCACATGGATTACAACATGCCCTTGGAAAGATGCCTCTCGTTCACATCCACGGCGATGATGGGAGGGCAGCCGCACAGGTAGACAGCATCAGTGGTGTGCGGGCCATCTTTGAGCTCGGCGTCTGTAGCCGATCGTCGATACCGCTGCTCGAGCTGAGCGAGGCATTGGGCGCGAGCCTTTACCGATATCAGCCCAGCGTGGCGATGTTCAAGCGGCTGCATGGCACCGATGGCCCAACATGGATCGCCATCGGAACGGCGAGCGCCGCGTCAGAGGAGATCATCGCCGACGCTAATGGCTGGGGTTATCTCGCTGGTGACGAGGAGCCCGTACTCGATACCAAGGCGTTGACTGATGCTGAGCTCAGAAGGCTAATGACCCTGCCTGCAGAGCGCAGCAGCGACGAGCAGACCATAGCCGATGCGATGAGCACGCCTATCGTCATAGGTGAGCTTGGCTATCAAGTGATGTCGTCCGTCGAATTTCAGCAGAATGGGCGCCACACCTCTTGGACCACAATAGCAGCGCGCGTGCTCCTCTTCGGTTCCACCGAGCCGCCACACTCGTATACTCTAGCGGATGGCACACCCTTTCCAGCCGAAGGTTCGGATGGTGTCTTTGTCTCCGCTGCCACTGGCGCCCCGCTTTTCGACAGCGTGCAGCGAAGGCGCAGCACGTCGGGATGGCCATCGTTCGTGGCGACCGGAGGCACGCTGTCGAAGCACCTCAAGCCCTCGATGGACTACAGTGCGGGCACTGCGCGTGTCGAACTCGTAGAGAGCCACACAGGCCTCCACCTCGGGCATGACCTGGGCGGCGTGTACTGCATCAACGCGGCTGCCCTGGCCTTTGTGCCACGCGGTGAACCGATGCCGGTGTGGCTGCCGGAACCACCCGCTCCCGCCTTGGCAGCGCTCCTGAGGACGCATCGAGGCACAAGGTGGCTCGGGCGCGCGACTGTGGCCACCCTCGCCGCCGGCTGCTTTTGGCACTTCCGCCGCTCGCTCGCTGCCATTCCCGGTGTGCTCGTGGCGGTTGCCGGCTATTGCGGAGGGGAGTCCGAGTCGCCGACGTATGAGGATGTGTGCACAGGCCGGAGCGGCCACGTCGAGGCGGTCCAAGTGGCCTTTGACCCTTTGGTGCTCACGTTCACCGAGCTGCTCGAGTCCTATTGGGGCATGGTGCCGGACCCGACATCGAGCTACAGGCAGGGAATGGACATCGGCCCACAGTACGAGAGCGCCATATTTTTCCATTCGGACGAGCAGCGACAGCTCGCGCTGCTGTCGCGCGAGCGTGCCGGCCGACGGATCGATGCGAAAATCGTCACGAAACTGCGCCCGGCGGGCCACTTTTGGATGGCTGAGGTCGAGCATCAGCGATGACGCGAACACGATCGTGTATCCTTCATACTTTCATATGATTTATTTTTCGCAAGAACTGATCCGTTCCTCTACAATTGTATCATAGACAGTTGTTCACCTCGTCGACAACGTCATCGCGCCCGTCGCCATCTCCACCAACGCCGCTGCCGCACGTGCTCTGGCCGGCTCCGCCCCCTCCGCCGCCGTCGCCTCCTCTGCCGCCTTTACCTCCTCTGCCTCACGAGCCTTCGCCTCAGCCTCCTCCGCCTCAGCCGCCGTCTTCGCCGCCGCCGCCGCCCCCGCCTCTGCCACGTCACCCTCGATCGACTCCGTCTCCATACCCGCCGCCCTCGCCACCGCCGTCTCCCCCCCCGCCTCCTCCTCCTTGCGCTTGAGGTCGGTCCTAGCGCCCATCGTCAACCACTCGTGGAATTCCTTGCCCTTGTAGTTCAACCCGAAATTCGGCCCGTTGTCTCCGTGCGTCTCCCACTCGATCTCGGTCTGGTCGCCCTTCTTGGCGTACTTTGGGGCAAACTTCGACGACTCGGGGTCCTCCAGCACGCCCATCTCCGAGAACGACCTGAAGCCGCATTGCTTGCCATCGCCGAGGATCTTCTGCACCGTCGAGATGGAACACTGCTTCTTCAGCTTGAACACGACGTGGATCAACGGCAACTTGGTGTGCTGGCACACCGCCTCGCCGTAGACGGCGTAGTTCGTCTCCTCCGAGCAGAAGGTGTCGAGTCTCTGAAGGTTGGCCT
>Ga0180440_100067_pt1 | contig 47151 bp, 26 predicted proteins | sample ChrtobMetaP5_4mM_FD_119745 | JGI IMG/M metagenome (GOLD analysis project Ga0180440, IMG submission 119745) | Chrysochromulina tobin associated microbial communities from unialgal haptophyte culture, Washington, USA - P5_4mM MetaG | ecosystem: Host-associated > Algae > Haptophytes > Unclassified ... | reverse complement strand
TGAAGCAGCACACTATATTAGTGCCATTTTTCCTACAGACTCCCCTCTTCTCTCCTTCTCCTTCCTTTCCCTTCTCCTTTTTTTCTTTTATTTCTCCAACCGTTAGAAAAACGCCGCCGGTTTTCGCTTCTGGGAGAGAAACCCGATCTAACAGGTTCTTTTTGGGTCCCCAGTGGTGTCCGACCGAGCTAACATTATGTACGTACTAGCCCCTACAACCCGCCGCCGGCTACCCACACCCGTACAATCTAAAACGACCGAGGCTTTTGGACAGGCGGGTATGCTTTCACAGCATGGTTCTCAATTTTCATAAACGTAGCACCGGTTGTCGCGGCTGTCGTGTTTACGTTCACAGCCAATGATCGTTCACACGACCCGACCGGGCTCAGAAATTCTCTCCCCCTTCATCATCGCCTTCATCGCCTTCATCATCGCCTCCGCCATGGGTCGCAATGCCGCCGCCAATATCGCCGTGGTGAGCCGCCGGGTCTCTCTGCGGAGCAGCGCCCGACTGACAGCCTTGGAGCCTCTGCCGCTCCCAGCTGCATCGGCGAAGCGGAGCTCTGCGTCAACAGCCGAGTCAGAAGATCAGCCCGTGGAGAAGAAGACGAAGAAGGCGCGCGTACCAAAGTCCGCTGCGGCCGTGGATGCCAAAGAACTGCCGGCGCATGCCTCACGAGCCAGAGAAGAGGCCGCCTGGGTTCGTAAGACTTTTGTGGTCGGGTGTGATGAGGCCGGGCGTGGGCCGCTCGCCGGCCCGGTTGTCGCTGCCGCGTGCTCGCTGCCCGCCGACGTCGACCCCATCCCAGGCGTGGGTGACTCCAAGACCATCACCGATGAAGCTGAGCGCGAGGCGCTGTACGACAAGATTGTGAACACGCCTGGCGTGGTATGGTCTGCCCGCGTCGTGAGCGCTTCCCGCATCGACGAGGTTAATATTCTGATGGCGTCGCTCGAGGCGATGCGCCTCTCGGTGGTCGACGTGCTGCAGCAAGCGCAGCCCAAGGAGGCCCTCGCGCTCATCGACGGCCCCTTTTCGCCCTGGAAGGAAGGCGTCAAGTATGCTGACTTCCAACTTCCAGCCCCACCGCCATCCGTCTCGCTGAAGGTGGAGCCGATCAAGGGCGGCGACGCCAAGGTGTACTGCATCGCGGCCGCCTCCATTCTCGCCAAGGTGACGCGGGATCGGCTCATGCATGCCCTTCACACAGAGTGGCCTCAGTATGGCTGGTCCAATAACAAAGGGTACCCCACCGCAGAGCACGTGGCTGCTATTGCCAAGCACGGCGCTTGTGCCGCACACCGCCGCAGCTTCGCCCCGCTCAAGACGAAGGGGCTGGCGCCGCCAACGGAAGCTGAGATGATGCACATTGAAGAGCTGTGCGCGAGAGCACAACCATGAACGTGGGCCATCGTGGAGGTGGTGCAGCTCTCTGGCCAAGAGCATCAGGGCATGGCATCGAGGCAAGGCAGCTGTTCCTAGACGCTAGACGGAGCCGAGCTCTCTGGAGTACGCCGCTCTGGACTGCTCTCACGTCTCGCAGCCAGAGAGAGAGACGAGACTCTGGGTCTGGCCTATTTTGACGTACCGTCTCTAGTTAATTAGGTTCGCTATTGAGTGTGGACTTATACATGTACCGCCTCGATGGCATCCGGCCCGGTTCGCGCCACGCAGCACGCCGAGCACGGTGTGCACGCGACGACCCGGCCAACCGGGCCGGAACCGGCAACCGCGCGGCGCCATGGCATCCCTCGCGCCCTCCCCCGCTGGCGCTGCACTGCGCCGCGCGTTAGGCCGCACCTCACCTTGGGACCTGTCAGCTCGCACACTCGCGCCCCACGCACGTGAGGGTAAACCCGTCGGGCAGGTCATCGGGCAGCGGGAACAAGTTGAGCTCATTGGCGGAGCTGCGCGCGCGGCTCACGAGGCGAGCGGGAAGCTGGATCATTCGGTGCGCCACCGATGAGTGCGCGCCGTCGGATGACGCGGCCATAGCAGCGGCCGCGTGGTACAGATGTGACGCGTGGTACCAGGAGGGGGGGGTGAGCGCGTCGAGGAGCCGGCGGCAAGCGTGGCACGGCGGACCGTCGTCGGGGCCACAATCGCCATCGGAGCCCGGGATGGCACTTGCGCCCTTGTAGCGTCCGCAATAGAGGATCTCGGAAAACGCGGCGTTCGAGCCCCAGCTGACGGCATCGCCGTCGTCGTTGACAAGGCTTGCGAGGAACCGATCGCACGAGGGGCATGCAGGGCCGCTCGTCGGGCCGCAGACGCCGTCTGAGCCGGGGATGGCATCGCCACCGAGTCGGCGCCCGCAGTAGACGGTCCTCCGGCCGTCGTGGCGCGTACCCGCGAGCTCGTCGTTGCCGAGGGCTACCGGTGCACCCTCATCATTCAACGGTCCCGCGCGCGCGTCGATGATCGCTGAGACGCCGTTGATGGCTGGCTTGTCCATCCCGGCTGTCGGGTCGCCCTTGGCGTGAGCATCGAATCTGCCGGTGAGGTTTGCCAGTCGTACGAGGACGAGGGCGCGACGCCACCGCTCGCTGGGCGAGAAGCTCGACACGACGACATTGGAACCCACCTGGGATCCTCCCTCCGAGAGCTCCTCCTCATTGCCGCTCAGAGGGTCGGATGCCTCGTCCATCGCCTCGGAGCCATCATCTTCTCGTGCCTCGCCTGAAGTGGCCGAGCTCCATCCGAGCTCGATCTCAATCTCGAAGCCCTCCTTGTCCCCGTTCGACGCCTGCAGCGCCGCCAGAAAGGCCGAGGCCGAGGGGGCCCTATTCACCCCAAGCGCCGTCTCGAGCTCGATCATCTCCTCTTCCCGAAGCTCGGCCTCGAGCTCACGCAGCCGTGAGATTGCAATCTCCTCTGAGACTGCAATCTCCTCTTCGCGGAGCACACGCTGCCGTCCCTTAGCCTCGGGCTCCCTGTCTACCGCGGCCGCTCGCCGCTCCGCCTCGGCCTCAGCAGCAGATGGCAGTGGCGGAGCGGGCATGCCGTCGGCAGCTGCCTCTTCTTGCGTCGGCTTAGCGTCACTCGCCGTAAGCGCTCTTCTGGCCGAGGGCGCATCAGGCCTCGAATGCACCGCCTTGGGCGCTCCTGCCTTAATTCCTGCCTCTCTACTAGCCTTTGAGAGGTTCTCCGAAAGACTCCGCTTCGCCTCTGGCCTGGGTTGGAGGTCAGGGCGTGTCGTCGCCGTGCCGGCCGCATCCAGTGTCGTCGCCAGGTTGAGGGCAACATGCTCAGCCGTACCTGGGCCCGTCTTTTGAGATTCCGCCGTCAGTGTCGTGTCTCTTGAGCTGCTGGAGCTTGCACTCGCGCGCTCCAGCTCGTCCTCGTAATCGTCACTGGTGGGCGCCGTCCTGTGTGCCCTTTCGAACCCAAGCAGCCTCTCGAGCTCTCTCATCTTGCCGCCCCCAAGTACCCTCTCGAGCTCGAGCAGCTGCGCCTCGTCGGCCGCCTCGGTGACGGCTTGCATGTCCTTCGCATTCTGAGTCGCCTTCTCTGCAGACGCCCTCTCTGCAGCATGTTTCTCTGCCATCGCCGCATCTGCTGCAGCCGCCGCCTCTGCAGCCGCCGCCTCTGCCGCCGCCCGCTCCGCCTCTAATTTGGCTTCTTTGACGAGTTTAGCAAGGATCTTCGCCTCTGCGACGCGCTCCTCCTCCTCACATTCCTCCTGTGCGCAACTTGCCGCCGCCACCGCAACCTTCTCGGCCGCCGCCGCCTCCTCCGCCGCCCTCTCGGCCGCCGCCGCCTCCTCTGCCGCCCTCTCGGCCGCCGCCCTCTCGGCCGCCGCCTCCTCCTTGGCCGCCCTTTCGGCCGCCGCCCTCTCGGCCGCCGCCTCCTCCTCCGCCGCCCTCTCGGCCGCCGCCCTCTCGGCCGCCGCCCTCTCGGCCGCCGCCCTCTCGGCCGCCGCCCTCTCGGCTGCCGCCCTCTCGACCGCCGCCTTCTTTGCCGCCGCTTTCTCTGTTGCCGCGCGCGCTGCGGCTGCAAAGAAGGCTGCGTTGTCCCGGCGTGCCTCGGCAGCCTTGCGTGCAGCCTCCTTGGCCTCCGCCTCCTTGGCCGCCGCGGCTTGGGCTTCGAGACGATCCGCCTCCACTCGCTCCTCTGCCTCCGCACATGCCTCCGCTGCCTCCTTCTCTGCCCTTTTTAGGGCCTCCATGGCCTCCTTCTCCTTGGCCTCCATGGCCTCCTTCTCTGCCTCCGTCTTTACCTCTCTTGCATCCTTCTCTGCCTTCTTCTTTGCCTCGTCCACCTCCTTCCCCGCTCTTTTCGCCTCCTCTGCAGCCACCTTGCCTGCTTTTTTCTTGGCCTCCGAGTCCGCCTGCTTGGTCAGCTCTTCTGTAAGCCCTTGGGTCTCCTCCTGCCTCTCCTCCGCCTCCTGCTTCTGAGTCAGCTTATCAAGCGAGCGGCTCTTTGGGTGCTGCTGCTGCGCCTCCTTGGCCCTCTGTGCCTCAAATCGCTTCTCCGCCTTGAGCGCCTCCGCCTCCGCCTTCGCCCTCGCCCCATCCGCCTTAGCAGCTTGCTTGGCGGCGGCGGCTTGAGCGTGCGACGCTTCCTCGGCCGCCGCCTTCTCGGCCGCCGCCCTCTCGGCCGCCGCCCTCTCGGCTGCCGCCTTCTCGGCCGCCGCCTCCTCCTCCGCCGCCCTCTCGGCCGCCGCCCTCTCGGCCGCCGCCCTTTCGGCCGCCGCCGACCTCTCGGCCGCCGACCTCTCGGCTGCCGCCTTCTCGGCTGCCGCCTCCTCCTCCGCCGCCCTCTCGGCCGCCGCCCTCTCGGCCGCCGCCCTCTCGGCTGCCGCCCTCTCGACCGCCGCCTTCTTTGCCGCCGCCTTCTCTGTCGCCGCGCGCGCTGCGGCTGCAAAGAAGGCTGCGTTGTCCCGGCGTGCCTCGGCAGCCTTGCGTGCAGCCTCCTTGGCCTCCGCCTCCTCGGTCGCCGCGGCTTGGGCTTCGAGACGCTCCGCCTCCGCCCGAGCGCGCGTGTGCTCAACGGCTACGGAGGCACACCTCGCCTCCGCCTCCTGCTTCCGTGTCAGCTTATCAAGCGAGCGGCTCTTTGGGTGCTGCTGCTGCGCCTCCTCGGCCCTCTGTGCCTCAAATCGCTCCTCCGCCTTGAGCGCCTCCGCTTCCGCCTTGGCCCGCGCCTCATCCGCCTTAGCAGCTTGCTTGGCGGTGGCGGCGGCTTGAGCATGCGACGCTCCATGCTGTTTTTCGACCGGCGGCGGAGTCACACTCCGACTCCAAGGAAAGGAGCTTTTCTCGGCCGCACGGACGCTCTTCTCCGCCGCACGTGCGAGTTTCTCCGCTCTCGCGGCCGCTTCAGCGGCCTGCCTCATCTCCGCGTCCTCGAGCGCGAGGTTCTCCGCTCTCGCCGTCGTCATTGCGTTTTGTGCCGAGTCAGAGGCATCGTCAGGCAATGGCACCTTGTCCCCGTCGACGGGGGGCTGGATCGCTTCGTATTCCTCCTGCTCGTCGGCGTCCAGCTCATCGAACTCCGCTTGGCACAGGTCGTAGTTCTTGCCGCGCAGGTGGTAGCGCATGCCCACGATCGGGTGCATGCCTGACCGATCGCAAATGATGCTCGGGTGGAAGCCCTGGTTGTAGAGAATGGCGGGCGCTGGAACGGGCGGGGGCGCGGCTGCCTCCTGGTTCGTGGGCATCAAGAAGGAGAAGAATGACGAGATCTCGGGCGACGGCATCTGCACATTCGTTAGCGAAGAATTTAGCGAAGTATCCGGCTTGATCGTTTTGAGCACCAGTTGCGAAGGCTCCTCGAGCTCTTGCTCCTCGTCGCCTTCATGATTGTCATTCTCGAGGGCATCAAGGAGGCGCTGGAGAAGCGCATCTTTGCTCCCTGTGGTCAGGAGGCCCAAGCCTTGGAGCCGCTCCTGCAGTTCAGCCTTTGAGACACCCTCGAGCTCCTCATGGATCTCCCACTCTCCCACAGAGCTTCCGCTGTGCACACTTTCGGAGCCGGCAGATGCCAGTTGAGCGGACGAGGGCGTTCTAGATAGGAGAAAGCGGCGGAGCTCCACAACCTGCTCTTCCTCTTCTCGCCACATGGACGACGAAGACCCTGCCTGCGTTGGGGTGATGCAACCCGGGCAGCCTTCGGCGGTGCTTTTGGGTCTTGTGCCTGCTTTTCGACCGAGCCACATCCGCCACATTGGCCTCCGCGTCCTCCGCTACAGCCACCCTGATTTGGGACTAATTTGGGACGCTTCGGGTTTTGTGCGAGGTCGCCGCGCATGCATTGGGATGAAGAGAGAGTATGTAACTGACCAAGCTACCTACACATTGGCAGGACCCCCCATGAAGAGGGGGGACAATGTACAATTGAAAGGGGGTAGGGCGATTTTGCAGGAAGATGCGGGCGATCGAAAGCACGGCTTGTTTCGAGGAGCATGTTGAAGTGATTTAGAGGTGATTATACCCACAGCTCGCCGCCTCTGCCTGAACCTTTAGCTGATACATATAGCTCAGGCCAACTCAACCGCTGTCTGGTCCGAGTGGCAGAACATGAGCAGACTGACTCACAGACCAGGAAGATGAGCGTGGGAAGTCGGTTTATTCGTCCCTCGCTCGTCATCTCCCCAATGTCACACATGAGGTGCAATCGTATGTAATCACAGACGCAATCGGACGCAATCAACATGCCTATGCATTGTGTTTGGCGTCCTTTCGTGTTACACCGTGTTTTGGGAGGGCCCTTTCAGGGCCTGTGTTTTGTGTGTTTGTGTTTTGGGCCGCGGCCGGTACAAGCGTACAACGGACCTCTGTGTTTACTTAGTGTTTACTGTTTTGTATAAAATTCGTGTTTTGGGAGACCTATTTGGCAGACCCCTCCCAAAACACAGGGACCACAGGGGGCGGAGGCAACAATTGGCCCTGCATGCGGCATAATATCCACATCGCTAGTACGCTTGGAAAGAAAGGGGGGGGGGAAGTAAGTGCACGCGCTCACGCGTGCGTTGCCTTGGGCCGGTGAGTGTGGCCTTCGGTCGGCCGAAGATGAGAGCGTCTGGGGACACGCTGGTGCCGGTAGGCCCTCTTCCAATTTTGCATGCACTTCATTTTTCAGACCCCTTAACCGTTCCTACAAGAGGGGTTTTTGGGGAGCGCCCACGGGGCAACTCCCGTTTCGATTTCTGCTCTCCGAGTTGTCGAATGTCGCACGCTAAGCCGGAGCTGAGCTGGTGTGCTCCAGATAGCATCGCACAGGCGCAGCTGATCAAGAGCTGCTCAAAGGAGAGCACTTGGACACGCTTGATTCGGCCAGACCCGAGGACGGCGGATGTGGTCATGCTCAACATCGGAGCAAATAAGGGCTACGAAATCGCGGAGTTCTTTCAGCGGCACGCACCTCACCGCGGCATCACCAATCGAATATGGTACTCCGAGATAGTAAATTACGCGAATCTCACGCACTCAAAGCATTTGAGGTGGTCGGCTCCTGGGGGGTGCAAAGACTACCGCAATTCCAAGCCTTCTTGGGCCACTGACTTGCCGAGCGGTCAGCGCCTTCGCGTGCACGCGTTTGAGCTTAACCAGCGGACATCCGCGCTCCTCACCCACCTGGCGAGCTCCTTTAACCTCTCTGATATGGTTACGGTCCATCGCCAGCCGGTGTCCGACGTCAGCGGACCAGTGTGCGTACATCAAGGGCCCGCCGGCTTTGAGAAAGGCGGAATCCGTACGGTAGCTGCGGCAAGGTGCTCTGAATATCTAAACGCAACTTCCATCGATTCCTTTCTGCGACGTACGTCTTTCAGCCACGTCTTTCAGCTTGTGGTTGACACCGAAGGTCATGACGCTGCCGTGCTCATGGGAATGCGCCAGAGCCTTCGGGAGCGTCGGATTCGTATCTTGCAATTTGAATACTCCGGCAGATGGCCAGTCGAACCCAAGGAGTGCAAGCTGAGAAGCCTAGACGCACACTACCCGGTGGCCTGCAAGAAGCCTAGCCGCACACTTGGCAGCACCGTGCGCTGGATGTGGGAGGAAGCAGGATACGCCTGCTACTTCACGGGCGCCCAAGACGGCGCCATGATACCGATCTCGAATGCATGCTGGCGGCCGGAGCTTGAGGTGCGCCGTTGGAGCGATGTGCTGTGCGCTCATCAGCAGGGCGACATTGACGTGCTCTCTGAGCTTTCCGCGAGCGCTTTTGCCCGGAGGGGAGCGCGCGGAGGACCACGGGCACAGCTTCAAAACAAATGACGGTGTGGGCTGCAGAAACTTCAGCTCCCCGCTATTGAAGAGGATGGGTACCGTATGTGTGTCCCGGCTCCCCGTTTTGATCCTTCCATAAACACGCTTTCTCAGTCAACCAAGGACAACCACATGTTTCGAGCGAAATCGCCGTCCCTTTTCTCCTTCATGTGAACATTTTTTTCTGAATGCGACGCGTCGCACAAGTCCAGCTGAGCGTCGTCGCTCTGCTCGCGACGGTCATGGTAGTGAGGCTAGTGGTCTACAGCGCATCGCAAACCACGTCTAGCTCCTTGGGCTTTGCCGGCAAAGTTGATCCATACTCGAACACGGCAAATACACGTTCTCCTTTTTTAATTGAAGCAGACTCGCCGCCATCGCCACCGCCGCCGCCATCACCACCGCCGCCGCCGCCTCCTAAGCTAGCGGCCGATCAGTGCTATACGAAACCGCACACGGAGTACGACGGCCCAGTTGTCATTTGGGGCTCCAACAACATTCAGCAGACTGCCGCCGATTGCTGCATGTCGTGCCGGAACCACCGTGCAAGCGTCGCGAGCGGCAGTTCCCAAGAGAAGGTGGGCTGCCAGCTGTGGGTGTGGTGCGGCGAAAAGGACGGATGCGGCATCCCAAAGTTTGGCGAGTGCTGGGGCAAGGCAGGCTTCAAAGCTGGCGACGCAACGCCGTCACTGCGTGCAGCTGGCGAGGGTATTGCCTGGACATCTGGCGCCGTGTTCACCCCAGCTGAGGCGGCCTCTGTCGAGCAGGCAGAGGCGGATGCCGCGCGCAAGCTGGCCGAGCGTCGCGAGCGGCCAGGCAATCCGCGCGTCTTTTTCGACGTTGAGATCACGCCTGCTCCGACCGATGGGCGAACCGGCGCGGCGCTCGGGGGGCGTATAGAGTTTGCGCTGTACGCGCACGAGTCGCCTCGCGCGGCCGAGAATTTTCGCGCCATGTGCACCGGCGAGAAGGGCGGCCAGTACACGTACAAGGGCATGCGCTTCTATCGGATCATCGACATGTTCATCGACCAGGGCGGCTCGAACTTTGTCAACTCCATCTGGGGCGGCGCCTTCGACGATGACCCCGGAGGGTTGGAACTGCGACACGACCGAGCTGGGCTGCTCAGTGCCGCCAACAGCGGGCCCGACACCAACTCGGGCCACTTCTCGATCGTCGTCGCGCCCGCGCCCCATTTGGACAAAAGCTATACGATCTTTGGAGAGGTGACCAAAGGCTGGGACGTCATGATGGCCATCAACAAGCTCGACAAGTTCGACAAGGGGCGTCAAGCCACGGTGGTCCGCGCGGGCTGTCTCTCGTCGTGCGAGCCGCGCCCGGACGTAGCCGCCAAGTGCAAGACCCGCGCGACGACTAAGCAAATGGTGCAACAGAGGATGATGTACAAATGTGTCGACTGAGCCACAGTCGACTCTCGTCTATCTCGTCTTCTCGTCTCTGACCCGGACTGATAGACGTGTGCGCGCAGCTCTGCGCTCTGTGGCTACTGTGCTCTCGAGCGGCCGCTCGGGCTTTCGAGGTACGGGCCGGACGCCGATACAGCACTGGTATAATGTCATCTTAACAACCGTTTTATTGTTATTTTATTGACCGTCTTAAAATGGTGAACATGAATCGTCTCCTTCACGCAACGCTTTTGACCTCACCATCTAACCCGCTCGCAGCGTTCCCTGTATCTGACGGAGGAGGGCAAGTTTGTTTGTGTTGGGCGTCTTCCAGTCGTCCAGCAGGAGGCCTCCCGTGTCGCGGCTCGTGGGGTTGAGCGCCCAGTAAAAGGAGCCAATGCGGTGCTCAGACAGCCAGGTTGCAAAGGCGCGCTGCCAGACCTCATCGGCCCCCTCAAAGAAGCCGCCCCACTCGCCGACGACCACGCAGCCGGTCCGACCAGCCAGGTATCCAAAATGCGCGTGCCAGATCGGCGGCATATTGGCCGGGAAGCTCTCATTTGAAAAGTACGGCTGCGGCGCCACGCTCGGACCGTAGACATGGGGGCTGTACACCCGCTTAGCGGCGCGGATCGCGAGGGGGCGTGTGCGCGCGCCCTCAACGTTGGCCGCCCAGTTATGACCCTCCTCAGTTTGGCTTGACCCTGCGGAAGGCGCACCACTCCCAGTTGTATGTGAGACGCCCTCGACAAAGAGGAGCCAGCGCGGGCAGGCTCGCTCAACGGCCGCTGCAATGCGCTCGGCGGCAGCGGCCCAGTCCTCCGCAGTCGAGTTCCCACCCCACGCTGCCGCCCATGGCTCGTTGAAGAGGCTGCATCGGCGTGACTCGATCGCGCTCCAGTCTTAGCCAAAAACGCCGCAAGGCAGCGGGACCAGGGCCGTGTGCACACAGTGAACAGGCCCATGTGGTCTGTGGTTTCGAGCCTTTCGCACGCACTCGGCACCGACGACATTCCAGTTGTCGCAGTGCCGCGCGGCCAGTCGACCCCACGCGCCCACCAGCATCTGCTCGGACACGCGGCTGTCATACCAAAGCGGATTATCGCGATCGCCCGCGGTGAGCCTATGCAGGTCGAGCAGTACGAGCAGGTTGCGCGCTGCTGCTTCGCTGATGAGCACATGCAGCACGTGCATGTAGTGCAGGTTGTGGAGCCGCGGATTATTTTGTAGCACCGAGCCGCCGAACGTGTCCGGCATCTTGTTGTCGTCGAGAACTGACGAAACTGAAAGTGGCACGCGCAGCGCATTGAACTTGTTGTGCGCGATGAAGTCCAGAAGATGACTCATCTGGGCCCACTCGAGGCCCTGTGGCATTGCGTACCTGCGGGGAGAGGGCGCCGTGAGCATGGAGGAGGCATGGAGGAGGCAAAGAGGAGGCCCTGAGGAGCGCGTACGCCTCTTCCATCCCGAACCACGAGACGCCCTTGAACATGAACTCGGCCGCACAGTCGCCGAACTGCGCACCGGCCGAGCCGGTGCAGTCGTACAGTCGCCCGTGGCGACACTGTAGATCGACAGCTGTGGCAGGCGGAGGTGCTGGCGGCGTTGGCGGTGGCGTGGTTGCTGGGTCGTGACAGTAAAGAGAAAAGCCGCACGTGCCGCAGTTGACCCCGTGGCGAGAGCAGAAGTCTGGCGCCGTCCAAAAGCGGCAGGCATCACAGCTCGTCGCCTGCCGGTCGGCGCAGCATCCCCAACCGGGTGACGCTAAGACCTTGCCGGCACTCTTTGCTGGGGCACCATTCGTGCTGCTGCGGCTGCTGCTGCTATTTGGTTGGCAGAGGGTGCACCCTGCACAGCGGTGTGCTGGGTCGCCGCAAGTATGCGAGTTGCACCACGCTTCACAATGCGTGCCATTGGCCACTGCGGCACACACAGCGCAGCTCTTGCACCGCTCATCGCAAGTATGTGCACTGCACCAACTCGCCTGCGGCGGCACCAGTACCAGTACACACAATGTCAGCAGCAACAGAGGGAGTTCTACTGCGGTTCGTCGAGACATGTTCGAACTAAAATTCAGGCGTACGCATGCGGATTCGGTCGTAATCGGTTGCATGAGGGCGAAGACGGTGAGGAAGAGTCTGAAAAGCAGCATTAGAAATACATGTAGCACGGGACTCCTTCACGAGAAAAGGTCAGTTGAATCGCGCAACCACTGCTGGTCGGTACCTTGTTTCCACTCGGAATCTCGTGACAAAATAAAGTTTCCTTTTTTGGGTCACTGCTTCCGCCCCACTCCCGCTTCGGCAACTTCTCGGCACACAAAACTGCCCTTCTGGACGGTCTGGAGGTCCACAACCCGTCCGCTTTCTTCGTGGATCTGCCCTTGGGAAGCGCCCAAACATGACGACCGCCAGCAGCCACAGGCCTCCGCCTCTTGCCCGTACCAACTCGAAGCCTCTAAGTGAGATCATCGGAGCCGAACCCTCGATCGAGTCTTGGCTTCATGACGAAGGCAAAGAGGGGCAAGAGGTGCTGCACGTGCCCTCTGTACTCGAGCGGCATCTAAAGAGGAGGCCTTCGACAGAGGTTGTCATTGAACGAGGGATCCTGATGCCAATTAACCCCGAAGCCCATCAGTCTCTATCGTTTGCAAACGATCCCGATGGCCAAAAGGCTCTATCGCTTTCGGGCGTCATCCTCACTAGGAGCACAGCCTAGCACAGCCCGCTTCGTGATGATGATGATGATGATGATGATGATGCAAATGGCTTTTAACAGGTGTTGTCCCGCGGCGGCCGAGTGAAGCGCGAGGAATCGGCCGATGGGCGTGTCGAGAATGGCAGGCGCCCTAAAACTGTAAACTCTGAACGGACCCAGTGAGAGGAGAAGCAAGCATTACGACGACGATGCCCAGATGCCGTCGCCGCATTGCGATCATTTACGTGTAGGTGGTTTGTTTGAGGTTGAATATAATCGCTCAGAAACACACAGGACTTTTCTGGACCTCCTTCAAGCCGAGCTTGAGACGCTTACACGGACGGCTACACAGCTACTCGAGCACAGTGCGTCGGCGATAGCCATCAACGATTCGTAATTCGAGTATCGAGACGGACGCGCGACTGCACGCGTGGATCATCGTCACAAGTGCTAACCTCGGAGCTTACCTCGGAGCGGGCTGTGCTAGGCTGCGCTCCTAGGTGGGAGGCGGAATTGCAACCAGGCAAACGTGTGCTCAGGAGCTCGAACGCGGACGTGGTCAATGCCACCGAGTCATGCGGATGGTGGGGGACGTGGAGGCGGTAGAAGCATGGGTAGAAGTTAGCGGCAGCGTCGATCGGATCGCGAGACTTCGCAACGGCAAGACTCGTGTGGGTGTGCCTGGCGCAGGCATGGCACATCGAGGAGGCGCATATATGGCACATACATAATCAGACATGGCACGCAAGACGTCAGGTATAGGGACTGGTGTGGAGAACTGGAGATGACGCCCGGGTTCGGGTGTTCGGTTGCTTCGGCGTTGCGGGATCATGCCTCAGAGAGCTGAGTACCCCCCCGCGCGGTAGCACACCCGCCCGCGCGCCCCCGGCGCCCCGTATCCCCTGTTCCGGCGCTGGGTCAGTCGTTTCGCGTCTATTGAAATAATCTTATATTGCGTTGCGGTTAAATTATATCGTATACCTGGAGATTCCGGCCTGTAACGAAAAAATAACGATCGAGATTCCGGCCGGCGGCATTGTCGGCGGGGGGGCGCAGCTCTGACTCTCACAGCACGAAGCATGCTCTTGCACCCCGCTTCGTACCACCTTGACGACCCTCCCTCTCCCGGGCAACGCCGTCGCTTATGTGCCAGCGGCCGCGCCGCTGCTCACTCGCACGAACACCGCGAGGCTCATTTGCTGATGTGTGCTTTACTTTTTGCGCTTGTAGATCTTCTCGAGCAGGAAGGTGAAGATGTCCGAAGGCATGCCCTTGACCTCGGCGATCATGGCGGTGATCTTTTTGTACGCGGCCTCCTCGTGCGCGCGGAAGTCGCTCTCGACGTCAAGATCTTTGAAAATCTTTTTCACCTTCGCCTCCGCGCTCGCGTCCACGCCCTTGGCGTAGTTCTTCTCGAGCTCCTTCCGCTGCTCCACTGAGCACTTGGCCAGCGCCCTGTTGATGAGCCAGCCACACTTGTTGTCGCGGATGTCGGTGCCGATCTTGCCGATGGTGTCGGGGTCGCCGTAGCAGTCGAGGTAGTCATCCTGCACCTGGAACAGGTGGCCAATCTCAATGCAGATCGTCTTGGCGAGATCGTAAAGTTTGGGGTCATTCACGCCCGCGAGGCGCATCCCGAGTGCGCACGGCAGGTAAAAGGAGTAGAAGGCTGTTTTGTAGATGACGATGTCGGAGTAAACATCGAGCGAGAAGCGCCCAAAGTCCACCTTGTGCGGCTCGGACGTCGTCAGGTCGAGGAACTGACCCAGAGCCGTTTGGTGGGTCGTCTCCTGAATCAACTGGAACAGCTGCACGTAGAGCTCGGTCTCGGCGCCAAAGTACTTTTTGAGTATCACGTAGATCTGGCACTCAAGGAGAAGCCCGTCGTTGATCGCGTTCAGCTTCACGTCGGGCAGCAGGTACCAGCACGGCTGCCCGCGCCTCGTCTCAGAAGCGTCCATGATGTCGTCCATTACCAAAAACTGCGCCTGCAGCCACTCGACGGTCCACCCGAGCGCGGCAGCGCGGCGGAACTCGACGTCCGATATTTTATCGGCCTTCTTGATGCTCTTGTACGCCTGGATCACCGTGAGGCCACGCGTCAGCTTGCCCTTTGGCACATTGTACTCCATCAGGCGCTTCATGTATTCTGCTGTGCGCGGCGGCAGCTTGTATTGGTTCACGTCAGCGATGACTTCTTTCGTGAGCCCCTCGAAGACGATCATGAAGTCCTTCATCAGATCTCCTGTCAGTTTCATCGGGGCCGCGTCCGGAGGCAGCTTGGGCGTGCTCTTGAGGACGAGTGCGATGAGCGTGGCAACCAGGACGAGCAGCGTGGCCAACAGAACGGAGAGCACATCGCTGCTGGGCGGCGGCAGTGGCAGGGGCGCCTTTGCAAGATACGGCAAAAAGGCAACGCCCGCGGCGAGCATGACCGTGGCGGCGCTTATGGTGCGTAGCTCGCTGGATGCGATACCTTCGGATCGGTTCCTGAAAACGAAATTCCGCAAGGAGAAAAAGTTAGACGGTGTGAACGAAGAAGGCTGCCTGTATCCTGGTGAAGCACCCAAGATCAGGTGCGTAACCCGGACCAGATTGACTTTTCAAACCGCGAGCCGGCTTCAGCCGGGTTAGGTACCATCGTGTGTACCAAGATCAGGTGCGTTCGTGCGTAAGACCCGGTCTTCACACACCTGCCAAGTCCAGGTTAGGCACCTCTGGCTAAGTCCGCATAACGCACCCGTGATCTTACTCTAAAAGTCCGGAAGCCCCGCGCGAAAAAATGCCACGCCCTATCGTGATGTCGTCCTACTCCCCGTCCCCTCCCCGTCTCTTCAACCAGCTGGATCCGAGCAGTCCGACAGCTCGGGCTTCGATTAGCTTCGCCAGTAACGTTGCGACACAGAGGCTCGCCCGTGCCACAGCACGCCGAGAGAAATCACAACGCACATTCCGCGCCAAGGCTGACTTCTTCTCCACGAGGACGCCTATGACGGATGTCAACCTCGATGAAGGAGCTGTGGAGTCTACAAAAGCTGAAATCATGGCAGCCATTTCAAAATGCAGGGCAGAGCGTGCCGCTAAGAACGTAGCGTCGTCGTCGGAGCAAGCCGAGGCAAAGGCTGCATCGTTATACACCACTCCTGCCCGCGAAGAGGCAGCCGCTGCGAAAAAGGCCAAAGAGAAAGCAGAGACGGCGAGGGTGAAGGCGGCAGCAGAGGCAGATGCGGCGGCGGCCAAGGCCAATGCCGAGGCAGATGCCGCCGCTGCGAAGAAGGCCAGGGAGAGAGCAGAGGCGAAGGCGAAGGAGCAGGCCGAGGCAAAGGTCAGAGCTGACGCCGCGGCGGCGGCGGCGGCGGCGGCGGCGAAGGCGGCCCACTTGGTGCTGAGCCCTTGCCCACCTGAACCCACCGAGGAGGAGATGAGGAGGAAACAGGAGGAGATGAGGAGGAGGCAGGAGGAGATGGATCAAAGGGCCAAGGCTTTGTTGCAGAAGGATGAGGAGACCAAGGCCAAGCTCGATGACTTGCGTGAGCGCATCAGAGCCGACGCGGCGGCGGCGGCGGCGGCGGCGGAAGGGACGGCTAAATGGGAGGCCAGTGCGGTGATCAAGTTGCAGGCGCTTCAGCGCGGCAACATGGCTCGCCACAAAATGGCGCGTGAACAAGCGGAGGCGGCAGCCGCAGCACAGCCAGCGGAGCCGGAGGAGCCGGGGGTGATTGCGTGGGTGAGCAGTTGGGTCGACACGCTGCTGGGCGAGGGCAGATGCGATGAGGCGATCCAGGCTGGATGGCTGGGCGATGCCGACGAGCTTGCATTGCTCAATGGGACCTTCCCCGGAGCGACGACGCACGTCGTGACGATCTCACGCGCCGAAGGTCAGGAGTTCGGGCTGTACATGATGCAGGACACGGGAGCACCCTTTGTCGACGAGGTCGTCGTGGGCGGCGCCGCGCACGTGGCGGGCGGGCTACAGGAGTGGGATTGCATCTCCGCTGTTGAGGGACGCCCCGTCTTCACGCTGCAGGCCACCGTGAAGGCTCTGAGCGCCGTCGCTAAAAAGCAGCCGACCATCCGGCTGCAGGTGCGACGACTGCCGGCGCACGGCACGCTGACGCTCGGTGCGATGCAGCGGGGAAAGGGAGGCGGATTCAAACTAGCGGAGTAGTCAACTCACAGTTCAACTCTCGATCTCTATACCGCTAAATAAGGCTTCTAATATAGGACCGTCACTCCGCGTACGGTGCACACCGCGTGTGCACGGCGGAGGAGAAAAGTGACGCTCACTCTGATCTTAGATCATTGAGGGCCGGACAATCATCGTGATCGCGCTTCGCATGTCGCATGAAAACGTCTGGTCTAAACTGAAAACTGATTCGCGCACTTTCGCAGCACGGTCCCGCGGTCGAGGACGGTGGCGGGGACGCTCCGACGCACCGCACGATAAAGCGCGGACGGCCCTGGGAGTAGCACCGCACACATATCTTCAAGTGTGCGTCGATGCGGGTGCCACACCCAGACCCTACATACCAGTACGGAAAATCTTCGCGCCGGGCGGGCTGGCCTTTTCGCTTTTGATGTCAGCGCCGGTGATCTGATGTGAACATGCGTTGAGTCTGATGAAATCTCCAGCCAAGTTGACCACTTCTGAAACCAAATTCATCTCTGTGATAGTCCAGGACCAGTTCTAATCGGATTGCCAAAGACTCTAGCCACTTTCCATTCGAGCCACTTTCCATTTGGAGACTTGTGATCCTCTCCGCACAGGGTTGCTTGCAGCGCGACCGCGTCATCGTCCGTCAGCTCCGCAATCTCCTCCAGGGCCCCTGTAGGGTCGACAAGCGCTAAAGCCTCCAGCGAAGGGATCAGGGCGCGAATGCGATCGAACGTTCGCTCCTCTCCTTCGCCTGTGCTCTCTAGCTCTCTCTCTGACGAACTTCCGGGCACTGCCAGAGCCAGCTCGTTGATCTGCGGTGCTTCCTTGAGGTTCGCACGTGTCGCTGTGCTCCAGCACCACGTGAGCCCCAGATCATTCGGATCTATGAGGGGCTCACGTGGCAGACGCCAAAAGTGCAGCGCTGAGCGCAGCAAGCGCTTCCTCTCGATGCGCTCGGCTGCGAGCATTCGATGCTTCCGCTCCTGTGCAAAGTCGCACCACAGACGACAGACTTGTATCGCTGCGCGCACCGTGCACTTCCATTCTATGAGCTCGGCTGCGCGCTTTTCGTGCTGCCGCCCGCACCACCGACGGCAGGCTTGCAGCGCAGCGCGCATCATGCGATTCCTTTCTACGTGCTCGGCCGAGAGCCTTCGATCCTGCCGCTCTTGTGCAAAGTCGCACCACTGCAGCCAGCGCAGCAGCAAATGATGCACCGTCACGATGGCACTAACCCTGGAGACCAATTCACGGAGCCGAGCGCGCACGTAAGCGTCCACCACGTGACTCATCCAATTCGCAAACGCCTTGCCAAGCCCCAGCGGGCGCCAGCAATCTTCTGCGAGGCGAAGCAGTCGGAGGTCATCTGGTCGGAGATCATCTTCTAAGCTCACAGGCACGTGCTTGCGAGCGAACGCGACCAACGCGCTGAACCGCGAGTGCACAGCCTCTACTGTCATAAGCTGCCGTTGCGTATCCTGTACTTGCGTGAGCGTGGTGCAAAAAGTGGCTGGTGACAGAACCCTGTGCGCAGAATCTCCTGAAGCGCTCGAGGTCAATTGTCGCACGAGGTCACCCACTAGCTGCCGACGAGCCGCATTGAGCTGCTGCTGCAATTCATCCTGAACAGGAGAAGGCTGCGCAGCTAGCTCGCCCGCAAAGCTGTTGGCGAAAGACAGCGCGTGAGTCGCCATTGCGGCCGTCTGGATTCCTGGCCACGACGAACTCCACGACGCCCGCGCGACGCACGTTCGCGGGTATACACATACACGAATTGTTCGCGCGAACTCTCAAACCGATCCGAAATGACCTTTTTCATCCACAAAATTTGGGTTGAACTCAGTCATTTTCCCCCGCTCTGGCCAATTAAGACACGCCGAGTCACCTGCGCCTGTCGGCAGCGCGATCATTTGAACTCGTGCCAAGGCAACAGGCCGCCGAGGCTTCGGATCTTCTGCGCCTCAAGCCGCTCGCCCAGCCACAGCATCCCGCGCGTCGCAAAGCTCTGTCCCACCGGCATGCCATCGCTCACTGCATCGAGGGTCACCGGCGAGGGGCCGTTCCACACGTGGTCCGTGTACGTCTGAGCGCCCTCGCGAGTCACAAACATGGTGGTCTCCTTAGACGTGCCGGTCAAGCGGCCGGCCAACGACGTCTCGAGAGCACGGACTGCGGACTCTTGCGGACTGCCGAGCGGCACCGTGAGGAAGATTTGCGTCTGTTCCGGGAGTGGTGACGTGGGCAGCGCCGACGTGGGCAGGTCGGTGGTGGCGGCACCGAGAAGGTGGTAGCGAAAGATCTTCGAGAGGCCGTCTTGCTCGGTGCTCAGCACGGCGTGGACAAGCGAAGCTCCGAGCGCAGTACAGCCGCACAGTGCCCGCGCGGCCGCATATGGCTTCGCACGATACTTACTCTCGATCAAACCCGTCAGCATGCCACTGCCAAGGTAGCCAATGATCCGGCCGATATCGCCACGTATCACTTCTGGCCACGCCTTGAGCCCGACTACAATGAGCTCCGGGTGCCACGCACGCCCTTCTGTGCGAGCGACTTTCATGTGAGCAGAGTGAGCGCCAGCAGAGCACTTTGCGAGTGGCTCTATTCCCTCATCGAGCACGTATGCCACGTTGAATAGCTCGGTAGCGTACTCAGCGTTGCGGTAACTTGGCGGGATCGAGACCAAAAGCGTGGCTCCCGATGCTGGGTCCATCAGCTCTTCGATTACTGGGCCAGGCTCATCGACAGGCTCAAGTGTCGTCGCGACTGGATCGGTGGGACTGGATCGGTGGGACTGGATCGGTGGGACTGGTTGCTGCAGATGTGCTTGAGACAGCTTGGATTGCACCTCTTCCTTCAGACGGAGGGCGGTTGCGGGATCGGAGCATGTGTTCGTCGCCATCCATGTGACAAATTCTTGCTTTGAGATCTTGCCATCTCCATCTGAGTCCATGTCGGCTTTCATCTTCAGCCAAAAAGCGCTTAGGTCACCACTGCCTCCTCCGAGCCATTTGCCTATCCGCAAACCCTCGCGCTCTTCAATGAAGCCGCTCCCGTCATCGTCAAGCTGGTCGAAGACCCACTCGAGCGGATCTCGCACAGCCGTGTCGATGCTGGGCATCGTACGCGAAAGCGGGCGCCGAATCGCGATGGGTTCTCAAGTTTTTTCACAGGTTTTTCACAGCCTCTTAACTCCGTGTGTACAGGCGAGCGCCTCTGTCGTTGGAACCGAACAATTGCGTTGGAAGTCGTTGGAGGGGCTGAGATCAGGCCTGATCAAGGCGATCAAGGGTCATTCCACAGGTTTCGGGAGTGGTCCACGGACACTCCACGCCCGTTCACCTAAAGTTGCTAATATCGACCTCCCTTTTCCTCCCAGAGCCAGGAATTTTTGGCGATACTTAGGCCGGCGGTCGGCCGGTCGCCGGTCCTCCGCCGTCGGTAGTGCTACTGTGCCTGCGTCAGGGTTGAGGGATCAAAAGTGTAAAGCGCGGAAAGACGCCGATCCTTTCTCAGAAACGCAGACTCAAAGGAAGACTGAGGTCAGAGTTGGTCAGAGGATGCGGCATGCGCGTGACTGTCTCCCCTGATCCCAGGCCTGAAGGCGCGAGAGCCGAGAGCGGGCTCCGTACGGGCTCCGCTGTGTCGCTCTCGGGACTCGGCCCCTCGGCGTCGGGACTCGGGTGCGCGCGCCCCGCGCGGCCGCCGCGTGCCGCACCTCGTCCAACCGAAGCTCCATCTGAGTCATAAAAGTCCCCCATTACACTAGTTGGCCGCTCAGTGCTGCTTCCCTGGCGGCTGGTACCGGGCGAAAATGAGCGCTCAGGCGCTCACACTACGCTCACACCTGATCGACGCGCACTCGGCTCGACGCGTCGGGGACGGCAGGGTAGTGACTCGCATAGCTCGGCCCGACGACCGGATTGAGCATCGCCGGATTGGGCGGCTTGCCCCGGAGCACGGGGCGCGGCGCCGTAAGCTCCTTGCCTTCAGTCTTCTTGTACCGCTTTATTGGCACGTCGGCGGCCATGGCGTCGCGCCGCTCGGCACGTGAGCGCGACAGGATCATCGCCAGGAAGGGAGACATGAGGCCTGCGATGATGCCGAAGGCGCATGGCGTGGCAACGGCCGCCACGTTGCCCGGGTAGCCCCAGACGCCGGGCACCGCGTCTTGGCCCAGGACAAGAAAGAGGAGGATCTGGAACTTGCTCAACGCGACCGCAGTGACCAGCAGCAGCGCGACTCCGATGATCCAGCCGCAGTGGCATGCGCAGCGCATCTCTACCTTATGCATGCGCTCGACCTTGCTCGGGCAGTCGAAGCAGCGCGGCGGCCGGTTGCCCAGCCCGGAGAGCGCAAGGCACGCCGGGAGCATCCCAAGCACACCGAGCGCTGTCAACCATCCGTAGAGCGCGTCGATCTTCCGTGAGCCCACTATAGCGAGCATGCTCGCCACTGCGACGTTGATGTACGCCTTGTCAGTTTCGCTCTGGTATAGCCGCCGCTGAGACGAAGGCTGCTGCGACAGAGGGTGCGGGGGTCGCTGCAGCTGTGGCTGCTGCCACAACGGAGGCGGCCACTGCTGCTGCTCCTCCTCCTCCTGCCGCTCCTCCTCCTGCCGCCGCTGCTGCTGCTGCTGCCTCTGTACCACGCCCGCGGCCGCGGCAGCCACGAGGGCCTCGTGGGCCGGCAACCCTTGCGTTCGAGACAACACGGCGCGCAAGAGCGTACGGGTGGTGCCGTCGACGCCCAAACGCGCGAGCCAGTCCGCTGTCGGAGGAGGCGCAGTGAGCGTGGTGACGGACGGAACCACAGGACGTGGCGCGTGCAGTGGCTGGTCCACACGTGGGCGTGCCGCGGCCATTGAGGGGCAGCTGCACGTCTTCACGTTGCAGCGCGGCCCGACATCGCAGTCGTAGCCTGGGTCGGCCTGCCCGCTCCACAAGACGCAGCATGTGGTCAGGTTGGCGCACGCGCAGGACAACTTCTGGACCGAGGCCAACTCGGCCACCTCGGCCACCTCGGCCACCTCGGCCACCTCGGCCACCTCGGCCACCTCGTCCTCCTCGTCCGCGACCTGCGCAGCGCGACGCCGACCATTTGATACCCTATCTTCGAGCATCAGCCGCCGCGCGTAGGTGACGTCGATCGACGAAGCCAAGTACCGCTGCGACAGGTTGTAGGCGAGAGTCGCCGATGCCGAAATGCAGCCAGAGCACGTTGTGCTGGTGTTGCAACCATCGAGGAAACAGTCGCGCATGCGTTTGCCCATTATGAGGCTCGAATCGTCCACGCACGTCGCAAAGCAGCTGAGAGCTGTAGGACCTGAGATTCCGCCCGAGATCACCTCGGGCTCCTCGCAGATTGTGACTGCTACCTCACGAATGGATCCGAGCGCGGCGGCCGCCGTGACGCAGACGATGAAGTTGACGGCGAGTACGATCCAGCTGCATGTGCATGCCGCTCTGTACCATGAGTCAGGAATGCAGGGTGCCGCGGGCTTGTGCATCGAATTCCTTTCACAACCAGCGGAACTATCGAATTACCGGTATTAGTTACGTTGTATAGGGTTTCCGTTAGGGTGTGTGTATGCGCGCCACGCGCTGTACGATGAGTGGCTCGCAGCCGACAGGTCCCTCACGGCGTAAGTGAATTCAGCAGCCCTTGTTCAGCAGTCCGTGTACAGTCCGTGCACTGCACGCCTTCCAAAGTGGTTTCATCGCATTGTTTCATCGCCCGGCTGGTTGTGAGAGCCGATTGAGTTATAGAGGCCGGAGAGCAGCATGGAGCCTACCTGGAGCCCTGGGCATCTCAAGTCCATGGCGGCTACAACGCCACTCACCACTCAGTGATTTTCTGGAGTGATTACAGTGAGGCACAAGGGTGAGGCTCCACGCAATTGGAGGCACGGCGGCTCATCCTTGGGCTCATCGGCATAACATCGGCCGCGTAAAGCGTCTTCCCGCGGCATAGAGTCTGCGTGAGAAGATCAGCTTCCCGTTTTGCTTGCTATTCTGGCCGCACCCGACGACCCGAGGCGCGAGGGCGTCCGGAGCGACCGCAGGCGAACGCCGGGCGAACGAAAACTAGTTTTGAAAACACACCCCTCACCCGGCCCCGCGCAGCCGAGACCCGAGTGCGAGTCAGCACTCGGCACACGGCAGCTGGGAAGCATGAGAGCATCTGAGCATGACCAGGAGCATGACGCGGCAGTCGCTGACACAGTGACACTCACGACTCCTACTGACTCACACTCAGCCCGACAGCGCGTCCCTTGCAGCGCCGGTCCGAGCCGCGACCGCCCGCACCGGCCGCCTCCCACTACCGCCGGCGCCACAAGCAGCCCACACCGGCCCATGGGATAATTATAATTGATAATACGATACGTTCGCGGACCCCGGACCGCGACCCACCGCGCACCGGCCGGCTTGGACCCGCCGGCCGCCGCCGCCCGCCCTGCGGCTGCGCGCGCGGACCGCGCGCGTGTGAGTGAGTGACTGAGTGAGTGTGCGGCGCGCTGTGTCATGAACGACGTGAATCTGGATTGACGAGAGAGGCGCGTGTCCTCACTGCTGAGCCACAGTACACACACACACACGCAGCCCACAGTTACACCACAAACTCAGCCTATTGCCATTGGATCGTGCTGCTGCGCGTGCGGCTGCTGCTGCTGCCGCCCTGCGAGATTGATCTCTATGCGCCTAGCTGACGGCTGCGGCAGAGGCAGCGCGGCGGAGGCGGGTATTGCAGCGCCGCCGTCGGAGGACGGCGCGGGCTGCACGTTCTCAAGGAAGTATTGCCAGTTCTCCTCGACGAGGCACAGCTTGGGGTCGGGCAGCTGGATGCCTGGCATGGTTGGCGGGTTAATCGGGATCTTGTTACACTTTCTGGCCATGCTCTCGAGCAGCTTGGGAGCGGTCGTCCGGCTGGCCGCCTCACGCAATCGCGTGGCGAGGAGCACATCATCGGCTTCCAGCTGGTTGGGACGGCCAGCGTGCTCCGCGTAGAGTGCGCTGTCGGCAAAGATCTCGGTCAGGTATGTCTGCTGAAACTCGAGGAGCTGGTGCACGACGCGCGGCTCGAAGCTGTGCACGCCCATCGATTCGAGGAGCTTGCGTAGCTTATTTGCAGAATCCGGTTGGCTGGAGGCCGCCATAATGAAAACGCGCGTGAGAGGCAGGCAGGAAATGCGTGCTGTGAAACATCGCAGCGCACTCCGGACCCCCAAAGCACAAGGGCATCCAGCTTTGAGAATGGCGCTGCTTTCAAGACGAATGACCCAGACGACTCCCCCGCAAGTCTTCACACCATGGAGTTCACACCGCGTTCGGCCAAGACCATGTCGAGCCCCGAACCACATGTCTACCAGATCTTCGTCAAGACCCTGTTTGGCACGTCTACCAGATCTTCGTCAAGACCCATCACCCTTGAGGTAAAGTTCGACGACTCCATCGACAACGTCAAGGCCAAGATCCAGCTCAAGGAGGGCATCCCGACCGACCAGCAGAAACTCATCTTCGCGAACAAGCAGCTCGAGGACGGCCGCACCCTGGCCGCTTACGGAATCCAGCGTGAGAGTACGCTCTACCTGGTGCTCCGTATGGGGGGACGCCCCGTCCCCGTCCCCGTCCCCGAACCCTATCTTTTAGAGGAATATGTCGACGTTTCCTTCCACTCAGAGAGGGATGTCCTGGACTTGGAGGATTGCGACATGTCCTGCCTCAGCATCGGCAACAAAGATATCGTCGTGCAGCTCGTCGATGACGCCGTCGGTTTCGGACTGCGAATACCGTGCATTGAAAACATTCAGGTCTACCTAACTAGAGATGCTGGCGACGACAGTGACGACGACGACGACGACGACGACGACAATGATAACGACGACAAAGACGAGGAGGACGAAGTAAAAGACTACATATCCCTGCCAGTCAAGGGCAAATTCGAGTACGTCGGTATCTCCCGGACGGCCTCCTTCATCCCCCTACAGCCCTGGAAGTACGGCGCTTCCTACATGGTCCGTATCACCTGCCCACCCTTTTCCCCTCGCAAGGTTGGACGGTCGCGACCTCGCGACTTCTTGGCCGAGTATACTTTTCCCTTCAAAACAGAGGAGCGAGAGCTCATCAGCATCAAACTCACTGGCGATGTCGACATGCTGTTGCAAGGCTTCGACGCTGCCCAGGAGGGCAGCCTGGCGGCGCTGACTGCCAAATGCTTCCAAGCGGGCCCAGGCACGAGTTCCGGGACCTCTGGGACAACTAGGAGCCCAGGCAGCGTGGCGGTGATTTTCAGTCTGCAGCTGCAGGGGCGGTCCATCAGCATTAGCAGTGACGCCGCTGTGGCCGACCTCAAGGATGGCGACGAGTTGGTGGTGGAGATCAGGCACCGCCCAGCCAAGAGGGCCAAGACTTGACTGACATGAGCACATGACAAAAGTAAGAGTAACACATCTCACATGCCGCTGTCAGCCGCAACGACTCACATTCTGGCAGCGAGACGCAAACATGTTTTCGGCTCAGGCTCGGGTCAGTGAGATAGTTGCCGAGGCGGTGCGCGCTTGCGTGTGTCGTTCTGAGTTCACAGGGAGTCGTTTCAGAGCTGACCTTTTCGCATCTGCAACTTGAACTTCCTGTGGCAAACGCCGCGCCGACGACCCCATAGGATAATGGATCCCGTCTCGCCATTCGGCCCGCCCACGCCGGTGCGTGTCGATAGCGGCTCCTCGCGCCGCGGCTCGATCTCCTTCCCGGAGAAGTACTACCTTGCGCGCCAATACGCCTACGAGGGTCCCTTGAGGGAAGACACGTCGGTCGATGAGCCGGACCGGCTGCTGCTGTACGCACTCTCGCAGCTTGCGGACCACGGCCCGTGCAAGGAGCCGCAGCCATCCATGTGGGACGCGAGCGAGGTCAAGGCCAAGTGGAGGGCGTGGAACGAGCTCGGCGACAAGGTCGGCAAGATGGAGGCGATGTTCAAGTTTGTGCAGTCCATCGAACTGCTGGCACCAGCTTGGATGTCGTGGCCGCCGCTCGGACTAGAGGGCGGGCCACCCGCCACACCCGGCGCCATCGAGTCGGACGCTGCAGCGCGAGCCCCAGCATGGCGTCCCGTGATCGCGCCGACCGCCGCAGTGCCCGCCGCCGCCGCCCCAGCAAGCGCTGTGGCGCCATCTTCGAACCTGCCGCCGCCAGCGCCGCCACCCGCCACGCCCGAGAGGGCATCAGCGGCTGCCGCGGATCCCAGCGACGCTGATGCTGCGATGGTCGCGGCGCTTGACTCGCGCCTCGTGAACTCACGCCGGCAGTCGGCATCGCCAGCAGATACGACCGAGGCGGCAGCAGACGCACAGTTAGTGAGCGAGCTGGCGCGCCGGCTGGGCGTCCTGCTGCGCCAGCCGCCACGCACGCGCTCGGCGGTCACCATCGTGGCGCTGCTGCATAGCCTCGCATGCCTCGCCGCGCTCAGCACGAGCGCCCGCAGCCGCTGCCTCGACGTGCCCGATGGCGCTCTCGAACTCGCGGTGCGCGCGGCGGCGCCGGCGGCGCCATCCGAGCTCGAGCTGCCGACGGCGGTGCAGCACCTGGCGCTCATGGTCCAGGTCAACGTGGCCCTCTCGCCCGAGGGCGCACGCCAGCTCTCGCGACGGCACGGGGAGCTCCTGCAGGACTTGTCCGAGAGAGCGGAGGACCCTCGATCACGATCGCTCGCACGCTGCGCGCTCGAGAACATTGCGCAGCACGCGGGGCTTCTGCACCACCTGACGACGCGCGCGGCGCCGGGCAAGCTGCAGCTCGCTGCGCCGCGCGCGATGCTCGCAACCTTTGCGCGCCTCGATGCGAGCTGCCACTCGGCGCCGCCGCCTTGCATGCCCGGCAATCGGCAGCTGCCCTCGGGATACCGGTCGGCCGATCCGATGACGATGAGTGCGGCCGAGCTCGACGCGGCGGCCGACGCGGTGGCCGACGCCGCGCTCGCCGCGGCCGATTCGGCCGCCGCCGCTGCCGTCGCCGTCGCCGCTGCCGCCCCCGTCGCCGCCGCCGCCGCCGCTGCGGACGGCGAGACGACTCCGCGCGCTGCCCCGAGCGCTGTGAACAGCACGACTCCGCGGCCGGTGCCCCCGAGCGCTGCCCCGAGCGCTGTGCACAGCGCGCTCGCGACGCCCGCGACGGCGCGCCACCCGAGTGCCACGTCGCTCACTGAGAGTACGGCGGCTGGCATCGCCGCTGGAATCGCTTCGAGGGCAGCCGCGAGGCCCCCCGATCACGCTCACCATGGCGCGTCGGCGGAGGGGCCGTCAGCGGTGGCGGGGGCGGGGGCGGAGGCGGAGACGGAGGCGGCCTCGGTGCTCGCAGTGCGGGCGTGCGCGAAAGAGCTGCACACGGCCTTTGGGCTCCGGCCGCTCGCGCGCGCGACGGCACCCTGGGGTGCCGCGAAGCTCGGAGTGGCTCTCTCCTCGCTGGGATTCGCGCTGCAGCACGCGCAGCAGCACGGGTCGGCCTCGCAGATCTCGCTGCTGGCGGCCCTCGCACACGAGTACGAGCTCGCGGCGCGTCTTTTTGGGCTGCTCGGCGCCTGCGAGGCGCGCCAGGACACGTGCGGCACCAACGGGACGCTCTGGTGCCTCGCGGAGCTCGCTCACTGCTGCGGCGGGCGCGTGCTGCGCCTGCCTTCCCACCCTGAACACGAGGCGAAGCTCTTCGAAGCGCTACACCATCCAGCGACGCCGTGCGTTCTGCTCGCGCTCGCGTGCCTGCGTGCCGCCGCGGCCGATCCGCTCTCGGTGCGTCGTGTCGCGCGCGAGCTGCGGATGGTGCAGCAGCTCTTCAAATCTGACTCGAGCGAGATCGCCCTGCTTGCATGCGCGGTCGTCGCCAATGTCGAGTCATACTCGCACGCGCGCCTTTGGTACTCTCGCGCGCATACCGAGGCGGCCAAGCTGCTCGACACGGCCGCGCCCGCGGCGCCCTTCCCGCTTGCGCTCTACTCTGCCGCGCCACGCCCGCCGCCCATCCTTGCCGACCTCGCACCCACGGAGTCGCTTACCGAGCTGCCACTGCCGCAGTCGCCGACGCCGACGCCTCGCGAGGCAGCGGACGCGGCGGTCGAGGCGGCGGTGCGGGCGGTGCCGAGACTCGCGTGCCAGCTGCACCCGTGGATCGCGGCGAGCGTACGGCGTTCGGCCGTGCTGCGCCTCGCCGCGACGCTGCACTCCGCATGGTTGCGAGGCTCGCACGATCCCCTGCTTCTCTATCTCATGGAAGCGTCCCTCCTTGCGCGCCGCCTTGTATTCGCTCTCGAGCGTGAGCTGGATGCAGACGAGCCCGCACGGCACGCATGCCTCTTTGCGCTGAGTCTAGTGCCATTGCTCGGCGGCGCGGCGCTCGTCGCGACGCCTGATGTGCTCCAGGGACGGGTGCTTGCGGTGTGCATCGCGCCCGCGCCGACGGATGCCACTCTGGCGCTGCACATCGTGCGCAACGCCTCGGCAGACCCGCGCCTCTGTGACGTCCTCTTGGAGGCTGGCGTGCTGCCTGCGCTACAGGAGGCGGCGAGCAAGCAGCCTTTTGAGCTCGCGGTGCTCGCCTGTGGCGCCCTCGCCAACCTCGAACAGCTCGCCCAGCACAGCGCCGAAGCGGGGAAGGCCGACGGTGCGCCGGCGGTGGCGCAGCCGGAGCCGCCACACATCGGTGAGCCACACGCCCCGCCACTCACTGTTCCGCCGTCGCTTCTGCTCGCGGCAGCCGCAGCGAGCGACGTGCTAGCCGCGGTGACATTGAGCGGCGACGGCGCGGCGGGCGGCGCGTTTGCCGATGCCGACGCCGCCGCGGCCGCCGCGGCTATGCTACCAGGTGGGGCCGTCGGTAGCATGAGCCACCGAGCACTCCCGTGCCTGTGTCAGCAATTCGCCGCCTGGGCGCCACCCGCGCTGCAGGAGCGAGGGCTAGCGTTTCTGGGCTTGGTGCTCGCCTCGCGCTCGGTGGACAGCGGCATGGCTCTCGAGCTGCTCCGGCGCGCGTGGACGGTTACGCGCCTGCTCAACTTACTCCACGATGTCGGCGACGCGGAGGACGAAGACGCACTCGCCGCCGCCGAAGCCGCGGCCAGTGCGGCCAGCTCAGGGCGTGTCGCCCCACCGCCCGCGCAGCCCGACGGCGCACTTCGTGATGGCGCCTTGCACGCCCTTGCCCTAATCGCCCACCGCGGCGGGCTGCGCCTCTTTGAACAAGCCGAGGGTGGCGTAGCGCGCGTGGCGAGCGTCCTCGGAGGTGCGTTGCTCGCACCGACGGCGGCGACGCGCGCGCACGCGGCCGCTTTCTGGTGCGCCGCGTGCGTGTGGGAGCCCTTCGCGGCGCTGTTGCTGCGCGCCATCTTCAGCGTCAACGCGGCCGTCGCCGTCGGCCTCCTGCTCGAGAGCAAGGCCACCACAAGCGCGAGCAGTGCCCGGCGCGGCGCATTCGTCAACGGCCTCGGTGTGCTCCAGGCGCTCGCCGAGCCGCACGACTTGCTCACTGCTCCGTCGGCCGAACGAGCTGCCGTACTCGACGGCGCGTACGCGGCTGCGGGCGCACTCGCGAACCTGCTGCAACACCCGAGGCTGCGCCCGCTGTGGACTTACGAGGCAGACAAGCTCGCGTACCTCGTTCGCGTCGACGCCGAGGAGGAGACGCGGCTCCTCCGGCTGCCCGAGCGGCTGCTGCTGCCCGACTCCGAGGGCGACAACGAATCGAACGCCCTGTTAGGCACCTTGGTCAGCGCGTTTTAGTGTGAAGCCACTGTCGAGTCGAGTGCGGTTGAAAAACCAATGTTCCTAAGTGGATCATCTCGACCTGTACCCCGTTTTGTACCACGGTGTGTCTGTGTCTCAATAACTCGACTCACTCCGCGGGAGCGCTTCAAGCACTTTAAGGCCTTTAACGCAAAGTTCCCGATGCGCGATCATGCGCTTCAATTTTGATGCACGCGGCGAGAGGGTGAGATGATTGATACAGGTTGTCACCGGCTGCGCCCGAATATTGGCGCATGAGCCCGTCCACTATCTCGTGGTCGAAGATGGCCAGCACACTTGTTCTCTGTGCAAGTTCTCTGTGGAAACCTCAACTTCAGGCGCCTCAACGACCAGGATGCGCTCGGCGCGCGTGCGCACGCAGCCGAGTGGAGACAGCCGCAGTCGCTCACCCATACATGCACGCACCGTCTGCTCGATCTCGCGCATACTCGGACGTGGTGGCGCTGGCGCGTCAGCACGCGGCGCCTCGGCGTGGGCGTGCGCGCGCTGCTGGCGCTGCTCGGACGGTCGGCCGTAGAGCGCATCGCACACAGCGCGCGTGAGCGCAGGCTCCGCACCGATGACGTAGGGGTGCGGCGGCAGCAGAGTGCCCACAAACACGGGCACTGGTTCATGCGGTGGCGCCATGCGTAGCCGCGGCGCATTCCACTGGGCTGCCTCGGCAATGAAGGGTCCGGTGGGCGGCGTGGCAAGTACGCCACGCTGAGCCGCGGCGAGCTTGGCCTCGTGCTGCGCGAGCGCCGCTGCCACTTCAAAACAGCCACTCTTCAACTCAAGAAGCGCACACACGACCGCGCTGGGGCCCTGTCCATGTAGGACAACCATGTCGATCTCGCCAAGCAGCTTTCCGCGCGACTCCACCCATAGGGCGCCGCGCCGATACCAGAAGCCGCCCGCCGGTCGACTGGGGCTCTTGAGCAGCTCAACGAGCATCGCGAAGCAAAGCCCGGCCCGGTCGCGCTCGAAGCCACTCCCGCGGCTCTGCCGCTCGCGCCCCTCGGTGGTGTCGAGAGCCGTGTACTGCTCCCAGAGTGCTGCGGCGCCACTCTCGTCCCATAGACGATGCAAGCGCTGGTGACGCTGCCACGCCGCATCATCTGCCAGCTGCTCACGCAAAGTTGCCTCGCGGGTGCGCGCCGTCACCGACGCGGCCGCGGCCGCCTCCGCTGATCTTTGAAGTACGGAGGCTAGCTCCTCCTCCGTGGGCGGCGCGAGGCCCTTGGCCGCGTGCTTCGAGCGCAGCCCGTTGAAGGCACGCTGGCAAGACGCTGCATCTGCGAGCGGTGCGACCGACTTTTGGCACGCCGCCACTGCCACCGTCCATGCGTGGTACACGTCCCCGCGAGGCTGGTCATTAAGTGCCGCCGCCAGTGTGCTGATTTCGGCGCCACGTCGGAAGCCGAGCTCCGCGTGGAGCTGCTGCGCCGCAGGCAAGGCGTCATGTAGCGCAAGCAAGCGCTCGTTTAGCTTGCGAAGCAGCTTTGTTCGAGGTGAGTCGGAGAGGCTTTTTCGCACATGCTCGCAGAAAGCAGGAAACACCTCTTGGGAGCTCTCTTCTGCCTCATCGTCGTACAAGCCAGAGCGCGGAAAGGCGCTGAGCAAACGCTCGACCCGCTGCCGCAGCTCGGGCTGCTGCGCAAGACGCGAGCGCGCTTGCCGCCATTCGGCCTCCGTGGGTTGGGTCACCACAGCCGCGAGGGCCATTATTAATGAAAGGTGCTCGATTTCTCGAAATGACCGTGCATACCGGTAAAAAGACACCGGGGGGAGCCGGGACACACACGGGACATACCGGTAGTTCGAATTGGGAGGTTGTGGAGTTGACCTTTTCGATTGAGAGACGCTTTGTGTTCTATCTATATCCTATGTGCCTTATACTTGTGCACAGGTACATAAAGAATCGCGCCTCGAATCATCCAAACTTACTCCTTGGACGTCGAGAGCGAGCGAAGGCACGTCTTCACAATCTTGACCTGCGCATCGGTCAGCCCGAGGCCCGGAGGGCCTCTTCTGGCCTGGAGCTCCGCGGCCTTGAGCGACTTTGGATGGAAGTCAGCGGGCAGGGCACGCAGGTACGCCTCCACACGGCGCGGCAGCGGTGCGCGCCATTCCTCAGTGCGGAAGCCTCCAAGCGGCAGCCAGCTGAGCTGATCTGCTGCCGCCGTGCCGCCCTCGCCCTCGACGGCATGCTGCTGGGCGGCTCGGCGAATCTCTTCGCTCCCCTTGGCCATCGAGGCGAACTTTCGCTGCCTGCGCGGCGCCTTCGTCTCCGCGTCCCCGCCGCTGCCGCCCCCCTCCACTGCCAGTAGCGCCTGCATCTCCGCCAGTGGCACGCCACGCAGCTGGAGGACGGGTGCCTCCCCGTACTTCCCCAAATGGCTGTGCAAGCTCATCTGGGCGCCGGAGCTCACATTCCACGCAGCGCGCAGCTCCCCCAAAGGCAACTCGGCCACGTCGGAGAGGGGATGGCCGAGGGGATGGAGCTGTCCGCGGTCGAGCAGCCCGCGGTAGTCGATGTCATACAGGAAGTCGATGCCCGAGCACCAAGGGTCAATGTGGTGCGGATACGGCAGCCAAATGCACTGTGCATCGGCGCCGCAGCCTATCTCGAGCCCGCGCAGGTGGCGCGCCTGCAGCGCCTTGTGCATGTAACGCACCGAGCATGCAATCGGCGGCATGACCACACGGCGACGGAGTAGCAAGCCGAGCAGCAGAAGCCGCGCCGCGAATCGGTCGTATTCCTGCATCGACGCAAAGGCGCCCGGGTGGACGACATCCACGGCTGTTAGCAGCTTACCTGTCGCCGTCCATGCACGCCGGCGTCCGGCTGCGTCGTCGATTGGCGCCTTCTCTGCCTCGGGGGCGCGCGCGGAGACCCACGCCTCAGGCGCCACCGCGTCTGCCCCATCCTGCCATACACCAAAGGCGCGCATCATCACGCGTCGACCCCATGACTCTTGGCGCAGGCCGGCCATATGGACCATCACCGTGGGAACCCGGTGCTCCGGCATGCACAGACGCTTCTCGGTATACGAGCGCCCCGCCCACGCCCAGGACGACGCGTGGCACTGCCGAAAGGCGTCAAAGAAATGGCCGTAAGGGAAGTGTGCAAAGAGCCACGGAGGCGCGAGCGAGATGGTCCCTGTCCGCGCAGAGCTGTTGCCAGGGACGAGGAGGTCCCCGTCGTTGCCGCCATCCGTCGTGCGCTGATCACACAGGTGAGGGTCATGCCGCGCCTCAGTGCGGCGATGGCGCACGCGACGGCGCCCGGCGGCAACCGAGCCGCCATCAGTGAGCATTCGAGCCCAAGCTCCGTCGGCCATCTTGCGGCGCGCCTCCGCGACCCCGTCGCACCCGTTCGCCGACGGCCGCGACCAGCATTTGCGCGGCGCGAATCGCTCCTTGAACCGCGCCTCTGGGAATTCGACGCCGCCCGCGAAGCTGACTTGACCGCTCAGGGAGGAGGCGATGATGTCGTTGAGGTTCGCCTGCTCGTCCGCGTTCGCGAAAAAGGGGGCGCGCGCCCAGTCGCTGTGCGGCAGTTCGCGCACCGATTCGGGATTGTAGGTGAAGCGCGCGACGCGCCTGTTGAGCTCTTCGAGTACCCACGCCGCGCCGTCACCTCGGCGCACATTCTGCACGTAGAATACGCCAGCGTTCGCAAAGGGGTTGTCCTGCTGGAAGACTAGCTGCCGATCCTTGAAGGCGCTCTTGAATAGCGGGTACGGGTCCGCGAACCAGACAGTGTCGCCATCAAGGTGCAGCACGTTGAGACCGTGGTCGAGGACCAGCCGCTCGAGGAGCACCTTGCGTGCTTCGTACAAGGCGAGCGCCTGCCGCGGGAAGTTGTCGTTGTAGAGCGACGAAGGCCGCTGGCGCGCCCACTGCGAGGGCCACCACACGCACGCGACATCAGGGAGCACTTCCCAGAGCCGCTGGCACACGGGCCGATCGGGCGCGAGCACGAGCATGTGGAAGAGCGACATCGCGCGGAAGGAGAGCACGAGATTGGAGCCCATGCGCAGCGCGCCCGCACCACCCAGGCACAGCAGCATGATTTCGCCGTCGGCGGCCGCGGCAGGCAGGGTGCGAGGCAGCGTCGACGCGTCATCAAGATCGCCGCCAGGCTGAAAAGATGGCCTAAGAGGCCTGTAGGCGCGGTGCAATGCTCGAAGCTCCGGCGTCGCGATGCGCGCGCGGGCTTGGGATAGGAGAGCGAGAGGTGTTGTCGGCATTGGAATTCGTGCGGTCGCACGAGACACCAATAGTCCCCACCGCCATCGCTCTTCCTTCAAGACCTCTTCCTTTTAAGTTCATGCGCTGTGAGTGTGAAAGGAGGATCTCGAATCCTTTTCTTCTTTTCTTTGGTGTCGTTTCTGACCTAAACTTGACTTGACTTGACTTGACTTGACTTGACATCCAAGTTGAGCACTCAATGCCACCCGCCTCGAAGAGGCCGTGGACCGATGGTATCGTCGATCGGTTGAGCATGGCCAAGGACGCCGAGCACATGCGACTGGCCGTAGACACGGACACCGAGCACAAGCGCTTCAAAAGCGTACTCGAGGAGTCCGCGGCTGAGTTCGTCTGCCCGATCACCCAAGAGCTGCCGGTTGACCCGGTTACGGCCGAAGATGGGCGCGTGTATGAACGGAAAGCCATTGAAGAGTGGCTGGCCCGTGGGAATGGCAAATCGCCATCAACCAACGAGCAGATGGGTGGCAAGCTTCTGCCGGCGCTGCAGGTGAAGAATATGATCAGCATCATGGTGAGGAGTGGTGCGCTCTCGGGTGACATCGTTCAACGATGGCAACAGAGACTCGATGATGAGGAGCGTGTGCAGCAGAAGGTAGAGAAGGCACGGGCCGGTGATGTGGAGGCCATGGTCGAACTTGGCAACTGGTACAAGAATGGAACACACGGTCTAAGGATATCGAACAGCGAGAGCTTTGGATGGTTCAAGCTAGCGGCTCTTCATGACGATACTCAAGGCATGTATTGTTGCGCAGACGCCTATCATAAAGGGAGCGGCTGCGAGCGTAATGAGACGATGGCCGTGTACTACATTACTCGAGCAGCCGAGATGGGCAACCGTCTCAGCGCCTATCAGCTCGCCAGAGCATTTGTTTTGGGTGTCATCGGGCTGCCAAAGGATCGCGTGCTCGCCAAGAAGTGGTACCTCACATCCCTCGAGTCAGCAGCCTCTTCGTTCAACGAACTTCCTGTGGAGAAACGAGTTTTAGCGATTGATGCGCTCGGGAAATTGGATGAGCTTGAACCTAAGTGCCAAGAGTGAAAGCTCAGCCATTGTGTCACTCCGGAGAACGTCTATCGGGTACGGTACTCGTCTACGGGTAGCCCCCGTAAAGCATGTTCGTTCCGGAACGATGTGGTCGAGATGCGACTGGAGCATGAATTTTTGGAATACGAATACTTGACAAGCGAACGCGTCGTGGAGAGCACCAAGAACATGTAGACTTGACTTGACTTGCAACTTGACTTGACTTCCCCCGCGTGCGGGCCACAGAAGGAAGAATAGAACTCCTGCCCACTTTTCGTGCAACCATGGACATGGACGACATGATGAATGCCTCCTTCGATGACCTGCGTAGGGAGATTGCCCCGGCTGCGCAGTCGGCGTTCGGACCGGGCGCCGCAGCAACCATGGCCATGGCTGGTGGCATGAGGTCGATCATGGGCGGCGCCAGCGCGGTGCCGATGCTCATGGGTGGCGGCACCCGTGGCCCGCGGGCGCTGGTGATCCCAGAGCATCGCCAGGAGCTGCAGGTCTTCTTTTGCGGGAAGGGCGCCAAGCCCGCGGCTGGCGTGGAGGTGCTCGACTCGCAAACAGCACTCGCAGCCTGTTCGGGCAAGAATGACTTCATTTTGTTCGAGCCTCTTGACGAGGCCATGCGCCGAGGACAGGCGGTCGTGCTCGTGCTGCCCATGGGCGCGTCGCGTAAAGAGTTGAATCAGGCGCAGGCGTACCTCGCCGAGTCTCTTGCCCGCTGGCTGAGCGAGGAGAAGACCGACGGCGCCGGCCGGCCGTATGGCGAAGTAAAGGATGAGGACCCGACGCTGCGCAAGCACTTCACGCGGGCGCAGATCAACGCGATCCGCTCGTTTGGTGGTGTCCACGAGGGCAAGTAGTCGGTGCTACGGACGATCGGCAAACGCTGGCGCGGTCGTCGAGCTCAAAAGCTGAAGCTCGATAGCTGAAGCTCGTATGCACGCCCGGGATGCATGGGGAACGTCTTCATGATTTGAAGGGGCTCGCTTGCGTGCCGAGATATAGTTACAGAAGCGCTGGAGATGGATAGTCGGGCGTGGCGCACGAGCCCAATTAGTTGTAGTTTGTGTTTTAGACGAAACGCGTTTTGCATGCACGCGTGTAGGATCGCGTACTCTACTGTTCGCGTCCCTCTCCAGCCAGCCAGACGTGCGAGCTGGACCGACGAGCGGTCTCTCCGCGCGGACCAGCGTGCTCCATGCCCGCAGTCACTCGGCAGCGCCGCTCCATGCCCGCAGTCACTCGGCAGCGCCGCACACGCGAATCCCATCAGCCGGCGGTGTTCGCGCTGGCCGGCTCGACCGAGGCCATCGCATCTGTCGCCATCGCCGTCGGCATCTCCGAGGGCCTGCGTGGCCTCGCACGCCTTCAGCTTGTCAGCAAGGCCTTTTGCACGGCAAGCACGCTCGCCGAAAATGTACTGCGCGTACTCAACGACAAGACGGCGGCACCGCTGCCTCTCACGGACAAGCTCGCCCAGCCACTGTACCTAGCCGCGCGTGACGACGGCAGCCTTGTTGCCACCCACGCCCTTGGACCTGAGATCGTGTCCATCCATGCGGTGCGTGAGTCGTGTTATCACGTGCAAGCCCAAGCGCGCACGCCGCGCGTGACGCGGGCGCCCGCACGCTCCTACACGCCGCTGACGATCGCGGCGACCTCGGCGCGCACCGACCTGGGCATGGAGGGTGCGCTCCGCGGCGTCGCGGTAGATCGTGATGGCGCCGTCTACGTTGTCCACCGCAACGAGAGCCCTCGGAGAGCAGTTCGATACGGTGATACGATGCGGTACCCGCAGCTCGAGAGCGGCCACATCGTATCGAAGCTGCACTTGAACCATGCTGGCCGTGGCGTCGTTCAACAGACGTCGGTTCAAGAGGGTCCGCACGGCGGCATCGAGCTCGCATTCCCGTCTGGCCTCTGCCTGCACCAGTCGGCCCGTGACGGCGGTGCCATGAGCGACCATGCGGGCGTGAGTGAAGGCGGCAGCAGCCTCTTCGTGTCGGACGTCTTCAACCACCGCGTCGTCCAGTACGACACTGCCAAGCTGCATCCGATCGCCATCTTTGGCACCTTTGGCACGGGCGAAGGCTGTCTGTTCACCCCATACGGCCTCGCCTCGCACGGACGCACGCTGTACGTAGCCGACAATGGTAACAACCGCATCAGCTGCTTTGACATCCCTTCTGGTCGTGCCCGCCGCCCAATCGGTCAGGGCTGGCTGGTGCAGCCGCGCGACGTCGCTCTTGTGCGCTCGGGCGAGGCGGTGATCGTGAGCGAGTGCACACGCCTCGACGTGTTTGCTGTCGCGACTGGTCAACTGCTCCAGGTGGTCGATCTCGGCCGGCTCGCACGCAGCCTGTGGGGTCTCACCGTGGGTGGAGGCGGCAAGGGCGGCGCCGACGCTGATGAAGCCGACGTCGTCCTGCCGACGCCGCGTAGCCGCCAGTCTGCCGCAATGACCAAGGTATTCGTGGCTGACAACGCGGGGGATCAGATCATCGGCATCGACCTCTTCGGTGAATGAGGACCCGAGGACGGCGCAGTGGCGCAACCGAGCACACAGTCACAGCCTCAGATCACGAGCGACGATCGATGAGACGGCAAGGACAGCAGAGGGAGCAGAGCTGCTGCAGCGGCCTAGGCTTGTAGCGCAGGATGGGTGGAAGTTGGTAAGCATCAGTCGCGCATAACGCGCAGGCCACCTCATGTCAGTCGCAGGGCGGGCTCAGGCACACACTGCGTCACGAGGCCCGAATAACGGAAATCCGCAAGCCGCCCGCGCCCCACAAACGGCGTCACAGTGACAGTCGTACTGTACGTACGTGAGTCATTAATTTTTGATTACGACGAGCGGAGTACTAGCCACGACATAGAAACACCATGTGTACATCTAAACTGTAATAACGGCGGGGCGCGGCGGCTGCATAGTACCTCAACTGTCGAAAGCAGTGACAAGAAAGCTCTCTGCGAGGAAGAGCTCGCTCAGGCTTGAGGTGGGCGTGAGATGCACGCGCCGCTTTGTGCCTGTCAAACGGTCCAGCACCTTGTACTCGACGCGCATCGTCGACGGCTTGAGCGTGCAGTCCAAGAGAGCGGAACCTTGCTTGCTTAGGTCCTTGACGAACGCCTGCACAGACGCTGGGTGGCCCAGGTGCACAGGCAACTGCACCTCGCACCGCCGCCCTTGCCAGATGAACTTGCACGTCACCGACGGCGTGGACTTCGTCTGGCCAGGCGACCGATCGTCTGACGCTGACGCCGAGGGCGCAGCCAAAGGCACCACGACTGTCTCAGTCATCTTCTGAATCCTCTGGAAGCGAGCACTAAGAAGTTGACTGGACGTTGTCGGCGGCTGTGCGGGTTCGACACTGAGGGCATCAGGCTCGAGTGCCTTCATGCCCGAAGCATACCGTCTGCTCTCTTTCGCGACGACCCCAGCATGCTTAGAGATCAGCGCGTCATCGCCATCGTCCATGGTGTACATGGTCTGTCGCTTGGTCCCCATCCTTCGATTCCCCTTCCGGATGCTGGCTTCTTCCTGAGCAAGTAGCCCATCATCCTCATCCTCATCATCCTCATCGGCACCGCCCTCAAGTGCGGCGATGGTCTTGCCTGTGCGCGTACGGAGCATGCTGAGCACCATCCCCACCGAGCACACCACCAGCCCAGCCACCAGCCCGGCCACGGCGCCCTGCACGATCGGCAGCATCGAGCCCAGATCTTCGCCCTCGCCCTCCTCCTCGTCGTGCATCCGCGACATACCCGTGCTATCGCCGCCATCGCTTTCTTCGCCGCCGCCAGCCAGGCTGCTCCCGCCGTGAAGGGGTCCTCTAAGACCAGCAACGGACGTTGGGACACGCGGAGGAGGCTGTGGCGATGCATGCAAACCATGGTCTGCTCGCGGCGGCGGCGGCGGCGGCGGTAGGAAAGGCGGTGGCCGAGGCTTGGGCGGCGGCGGTGGCGCATCTGGCTCGTCGCGGCTCGTCACGTGGTGTGAGCTCAGATGCGAGCCAGCTCCATTGTCGCCATCCCTATCGCATTTAATCCCGAGCCGCGTACAGTCATGAGGCAGCGGCGGCGGCAAGAGCGGCGGCAAGTTCGGTGAGCTGGGGACTGGCATCCACCACGGCCTCGGCTGTGGTGGCAACAGCGGCGGCTTGGGCATCGGCGGGATCGCGGGCGGCAAGGGCGTCGCGGGTGGCGGCGGCGACTGTGGCTGGCCCACGGCCTCTCCACACACGCGCAGCTCCCAAAGAGAGATGCCATACACGGTCGCTCGCTCAGGAAAGACGAAGCGCATTGCGCTCGCGGGAGGCTGATCGGGGAGGATGGAGGCCTTCCAGCCGGGATGTACCGGTATGACGGGTTCTGCCAGCGCCAAAGTGAAGCGCTCAGCATAGCCGGGGCCCTCTCGCGTGCGGATCTCGTAGTGGGTGGGTAGCCCCGCCTCCCACTTGATCAGGACGGCGCGCACCTGTGCAGGCACACAGCACAGCGCGTGTGGCCATGCCATCAGCGGCCTCGTGCATGCATGTGCTGCATCACATCAGCAGTGTGGCCTCGCGTGCATGCATCAACTAGTATCAACATCCTCAGCACACTCACGCATACCTCGTACCGACCTCCAAGCTCTATCTCGAGGAACTGCTTGTCGCTAAACGCGGAGGCCCAGCGCGTCTCCAGGAGGCCATCGATGGCGAAGCTCGCTGGCGTCTTTACGGTCTCCTCGCTGGAAGCGCGCACGCTGACGCCGGGGCGACGGGTGAGGTCCGTGGTGCCCACAGGACAGTGCCCCATTGTCTCCAGCATCCTTTCCTCCGATGCTATGGATGGGGTCTGCTCGTCGACTGTAGCATGAGCGGCTGCGGCGGCGCTGTCAGACGCGGCGGGATTGGTGATGGCAATGGCAGGAATGGCACTCGCAGGTACAGGAGCAGCAATAGAGGCAGACGCAGCACTGCTGCTGCTGCTGCTGTTGCTGCTGCTGTTGCTGGTTATGCTCGCTGTGCTGCTGCTTGCCAAGAGCAACCATAGCCGCCACAATCGCCGACGCATGCACGGAAGTACAGGGCGAGATGCACAGCGAGAGACGGTCGGGCGTGCTTTTGCTTGTGGAGTCTCGACGGGCGTCGCGAAAAGTCTCCTCGAGTCTATTTAGGATTCAAGATGACCAGTACTTTTGCATGCTAAGGGGAAAAGTATCATCAAAACTAGGTGCGCCTGAGCAAGCACTGGCTAGCCACTGGCTCCTCTCCTTGCTTATTTGCTTGTTTATCAAATCAAGTCAGGTCAAGTCGATTCACTCACCCCCACTGCTGCTACCTGGTAGCCTCGAGAGCACATTCGATAGGCGATAGGCTTCCTGTTACATCTTGTAGGTTGTCTGTTGTTCATGAAGTGACTTGACTTGACTTGACTCTTGAACGCACGCTTCTCGTGTGTACCGGTACTTGTACAGCAGGAGCGGGAAGACAGCGGAGCCGTCTTTGAGACGGACAGACGCTCATCTTCGGCCACACACCGGCCCAAGGCAACGCAAGCGTGAGCGCGGGCACTTACTCCCCCACCCTTGTATCATGTTAGGGGCGTGGAGTGTGGTGAGCGCGGGGGGACCGCGACATACCTGACTGACTGTGACTCCTGGGGACGCCGGAGTGCATGTGAGTGTCGAAGCCAGCCACGTGGACGCGAATCCTCAGAAACGAATTCATCACACGCTCGCGATCTATCTGCGCGCAATTCAAGAGTGTCGACATGGGGTGGACCTTCTCGCGAGCGCCGCACAAGCCACCTCCAGGTTGTTTGAGTGTGTGCTGGGCTTCGGACCCGGACAGCTGGACGGGGACCTGGACTGGAGTCGCGGGACAGATAGACGTGCCACATGATTCAGATTCAGGGCAGGAGGCCCATCTGCTCCCAAACTTTGCTTGGACTCTGCTCATAGCAAGCCTAATCGCCTTCGCCTTCTTGCGCTTCCGAGCGCAAGTCACGGACCTGGCGATTCCCAAACTCACTGTGGCGGCATACCCGCTAGCAAGCCGACGGGAGTTGCTCGAGTACCAGTTGGACAACTTTTTCTCGTCTAGTCCATACGCGTCCGGCTTGCTGCTCTGTGTTATCACGGCATGCCTCGTCCTCGGTGGCGGGCTGGGACTCTGGACGGCCGCTGGCTACAACGAGTCGCTTCTTTCATCCATGTGGACCGCATGGCGCTTCATATCGGACGGTGAAGGCGAATACGGTGACTCTATCGCCTCTACCGTCGTCGGCGTCGTACTCGTGCTGAGCGGCATGCTCTTCTTCGCGTTGCTCGTCGGGTTGATCGGCGAGTCCATCGAGGCGAAGATCAACAGCCTCAAGCAAGGTAAGGGCCCCGTGTTGGAGGTGGGCCACACTCTCGTCCTCAATTGGAGCTCCAAGTTCACCGAGCTCGCGCGCGAGATTGCGAAGGCTAATGAGTCCGCTGGGGGCGGCGTGCTTGTCGTCCTGTCCGACCAGTACAGCAAGGAAGAGATGGACGAGATGGTGGCCAACGAGCTGTCCGCCGAGGAGATGCGCGGTACGCGTGTCGTGTGTCGGCACGGCGACCCGGTCAGCGTGGCGAGCTTGCGAAAGGTCGCCGCGCAGACGGCGCGTGCCATTGTCTTCCTGGCGAACGAGCGGGTGCTCCCCGACCTGAGCGACGCGCTCGCGGTCCGAGCGGTGCTCGCGCTGCGCGCGGGGCTGGAGCATCTCTCGGGACACATCGTCGTCGAGCTCCGCGACTGCGACAACCAGCCGTTACTTGACTTGCTCTCGACGATCGATGAGAACGGCATGGTTCGCGACGTCTCCAACCCGGTGCTGCCCGTCGTCTCGCACGACATCATCGGCCGTCTGATGATCCAATGCGCGCGCCAGCCGAACCTTGCCGAGGTGTACCACAAGCTGATCGGCTTCGATGGCATGGAGTTTTACCATGCTCCCCAGCCCGCACTCGTTGGTCAGCCTTGGCGCGCCGTGCTCACGTCCTTCGAGCACGCGATCCCCGTGGGTCTCTTACAACCCCGCGAGGGTGGTGGCCGTGCAGCTCTGCACCTCAACCCAGACGACGACTACATTCTGCGCGAGCAGGACGAGCTGATCGTCATCGCGGAGGACGATGACACGTACACCGCCGGCCCGCCGGCCTCTTTCATCGACCCCGGCCCGCCTCCGAAATGGGAGCCGCCACCACGCGGGGTCGAGAATTGGCTTCTCTGCGGCTGGCGGCGTGACTTGCTGGACATGCTGCTGGAGCTTGATAAGTATGTCGAGGCGGGTTGCGTCGTCACCGTGCTCGCGTCGGTACCGATCGAGGATCGGACTGCGCTCCTCGAGGCGGGCAAGGTGCAGCGGCTCCAATTGAAGCACATTGAGCTCGTGCACGAGGTCGGCTCGACGATCCATCGCTCGGATCTCGAGTGCATCCTCAGCAGCCGAGAGTACACGTCAGTGCTCGTGCTCGCCAATGAGGCCGACGAGTCGGATGTTCAGTTGACGGGCACGGGCGCCACGAGCGCCTCTGACTCCAAGAACCTGACCACTCTGCTCCTTGTCCGCGACATCCGGCGGTGCATGGCGCGGGAAAAGGCGAAGGCAGATGCGCAGGCCCAAGCCAAGTCTGCAGCCATGTCGTCCCCCAAAGCCATGTTGTCCCCCAATTCCATGCCTGCAGCCATGTTGCCCCCCGACGCCAGTCCGGCCCAGGCGCCGGCGAGTCCGGTCATGCCGACTGCAATACCTCCAGCGTCTCCTGCGAAGCCGGCTGTTGTGATTGGGTCTCCTGCACCCGACGTGCCCGTCGAGCTCGACACAACCATGCCGATTGCGATGCCTTCAGCGTCTTCGGCGAAGCCGGCTGTTGTGATTGGGTCTCCTGCCCCCGACGTGCCCGTCGAGCTCTCGACGTTCCTTTCCAATGCGGGCCTCAGGCACTTGGGCGTTTTCCTCTGCACGGAGACCGTTGCTTCCCTTGAGGCAAAGCTCGATGCAGATGGGCGCCCTGGCTTCTTGAATTTTCTCAAGGAGAAAGGGATCAGCTTTCTCAAGGACCGGCAGGACCTTGTGAATGCGGTAACAAAAGCCAAGCGCGAGAAAGCCCCAGCTGGCGCGCCGGCGGACGCGCCGGCGGACGCGCTGGCGGCCTCTACCCCCGTTCAGGTGGAAGCGCCGGCTGACGCGCCGGCGGCCTCTACCACTGTGCAGGTGGGAGTGGCAACAGGGCGCTTCTCGCCAGTCCTCCGTTGGTCTCATACCCTAGGAGAGATGCCGCCACGCATCGTCCCCAAGGATTCCCTCACGTTGCTCGGCGAGATACACGACGCGAATACGCGAGATCTCGTCGTGGCCGCCGGCGTCTCGGCAGAGCACATCATGAGCTCCCAGCTTCTATCGCGGGTCATCTCAATGGTTGCAGAGGATGCGGAGGTTGGTCCTCTGCTCGACACGCTCTTCGCCGAGGAAGGCGACGACCTTTCCGTGCGCGACGCGCTGTTCTACGCCGCCGAGGGCGAGAATCTCTCCTTCTGGCAGGTGAGCGCGCGCGCACGCTCCCGTGGAGACATCGCCATCGGCTACTTGCGAGGCGGTGGCGAGGTGCAGCTGAACCCACCCGACAAGAACCAAAGCCTCCTCTGGACGAAGGGCGACTTCCTCGTCGTCCTCGGCGATGCCTCGACCAAGAGGGACAGGCATCTTAAACGCGAAAGGACGTGACGAACGGGTCTAACCGTGCTGAGACAAGAGGGTGAGCAGGACATGTGGGGAGATGTGAGGCAAAGGGTCTCGATGGGAACTTACGAGGATACGAGTGCGGGCCACAGGTTGATGCATCTTGCATGGGGTGAGCGGTTTGGCTCGAGTGTCGGCATGCGCGGCGACGCGAGGACGATCATAGCCGCTGACTGCCGAAGCGCTGCTGTGTTAGCTGCTGTGTACGGGCCGGTAGCCACAATCACACGGGATATGTAGCCACAATCACACGTAGAATGATCGTCGTAGCGGATTTTGGCGCGACCGCGGTGCATGTCCATGTCCGCCCGCAACCGGTCTCCGGTGCGAAAAGGAACGAGGTCTAAGCTCTAAGGTGCAGCTCACGGCAGGAATCGACGGAAGTGAGCCATGGCGTTCGGTATGATCCGGTTGTGAGTAGCTCGTTCACAGCCATTGGATGTATAATTCGCCACCCACAACAGGGTCTTGTTTTGATATGGGGTCTCCCTTGACTTGACTTGACTTGTGTGGCGTTCTGAGCAGAAAACTCCACACGCCTTTTTTTGAGGCGCCGCGCGCGGGGCATGAAAATGGTCGCAAGGAAGGCAACGCTACGTCCGTCCACGCCGAGCCCATGCAGAAGTCGGTTGGGCCACGCCAATCCACGTGGAGCCCGCTGTTGGATTCTGGTGATGTGCATCTGTTTCCAGCCCGTCGACTGCCAGACTGTAACAGAGTCGTCGAAGCCACTGCACACCCAGCCAGCAAGCCGCCCAGCCGGCCGCCACCGCCGCCAACTCCAGGACTACACCGCCGGCCGCGACACGGACACCATCGAGCAGCGGCTGCGTCGGCGCATGTCGCTCCTTTGGAACGTTTCCGAGCATTGGGTGCATGCACGCTGCGGTGTCACCGACTGGCCCGATGAGGCAGAGACGCAACCCCCGTCAGTGCTCAATCTCGCCAGAGACTTATTCAACATGACCGTCACCAGCATTGACTACGTTGGCACTTCTCGCTGCGTTGCAAATCTCCCGCCGCCGCCCATAGCGCCCTCCGCGCCTCCCGCTCCGCCCTCGGTGCCGCCCGCGCCGCCCTTGACGCCGCCACGCCCACCCCTCCTGCCCCCGGGCTTCGCGGGCATTGGGTTAGGCAATCAGAATGCTCCACCCTCCGCGCCTCCGGGCGAGTGTCCCCTCGGCTTCCGGTACTGTGCGACCGTGCAGGATTGCAATGCAACGCAAGTGGGCGGGTGCGTGCGATGCCCGCCGGGCACCTACTGCCGCCTCGGGATCCTGTACGACTGCCCGGTCGACACGTTCAGCCCGTTGTACGAGCTGCACGAGCGCACCGGATGCCTCCAGTGCCCGGTATATTCGTCTTCGCCGCCGCGCTCTACGAGCAAGGAGCAGTGCCGATGCAACCTTCGCTACATGCAAGTGGGCCAGAACGAGAGCCTCGCGTGTCGAAAGTGCCCCGTGGGCGCCAATTGTTCAACCATCGGCGTGACGTTGCGCGAGCTGCCGTTGTTACCTGGGTATTGGCGCTGGCGGCGCGACGTTGCAGATGTGAAGCGCTGCCCAGGCTACAGCCACGGGTCCGCCAACACGACTGGCTGCGCTGGCCACGTTACTGGCGCTGGCGAGGACGAGTTTGGGAACGACTACTGCAAGCGGAAGCTCAAAGGCCCGTACTGCTCCGTTTGCGACCCCGAGCTCGCGCTCGTGTCTGAAACCTCACACTACTACAACAATGCCAACTACGCGTGCGAGGTGTGCACGGCAACGTATCAAGACGTATCGCGAGTCGTCTCGTGGGGACTGCTCAGTATCGTCATTCTTGTCCTGCTCATCAACAGCTGCATGCGCTGCTTGCGCTGGTTCAGCTACGAAAGGTCACTTCGCTTGCAGGATACGTTCCTCAAATTCAAGTCTGCCGCAAAGTCCCTCTACCGCGGCGGCGGCGGTCAGCTGCGCGAGCTCATCTCATTCGTGCAGATCATCTCCAACATGCAGGACATCTATGCGGTTCAGTTCCCTTCTGAGTTCCTCCGATTCACTCAGATCCTCTCTGGGTTCATCTCCATCACGCTCCCGCTGCCGCCGCTCGAGTGCCTGGGCGTCGTACGCCATAACAACCGCCTCTGGATCGCTGCCGTTTGGCCCCTGTACGTGTGCCTGCTCATCATGGCGCTCCAGGAGCTTGGCCGATTGTGGGGGCAGCTGCGCGGCAGTTGCATCCGTCTGCACAGGCGTCTCATGGATCGTCGCGGCAAGGCTGCCGCCAAAGTCGACACTGAAGACGATGGTGCGGAGTCTCACCTCGTGCTTGGCACGGCGTTGAAGCCCGAGGAAACCATGTTTGCTGGGCACAGACTGGCTAAGGGCAGCAGCGCGCGCAAGGGTTGGGTTGAGTGGCTGCTTGGGCCGCCGCTGCGCGCGCTGCGGCGGTTCGCGCGTGTGCTGCTCAACATGCTCGCGCAGTGCTGCCTACGCGCGCTGCCCTACTGGACACTCATATTTTACCTTGTCTACCCGACAGTCACCTCGATGGCCTTCCGTGCATTCAGTGAAGACTGCTTTCAAGGCCCGGAGGCGATGCCGAACCCGCCCCCGGCCATGCCGCCGTACCTGCCGCCGCCGCCCCGGGCGCCACCGCCCGCCTCGCCGCCGAAACAGCCGCCGAGCCGGCCACCCGCACCCCCATCGCCGCCCTCGCCACCGCGTCCGCCGCCTTCGTCACCGCCCTCGCCACCTCCGCCCTCGCCGCCGCCCTCGCCGCCGCCCTCGCCGCCGCCGCCCTCGCCGCCGCCCTCTCCGCCATCGCCCCCCTCGCTGCCGCCCTCACCGCCGCCGTCTCCTCCGCCCCCCTCGCCGCCGCCCTTGCCGCCTTCGCCGCCCTTGCCACCGCGTCCGCCGCCTTCGCCTCCGCCCTCGCCGCCTCCGCCCTCGCCGCCTCCTGCGCCACCGCCATCGCCGCCGCCATCGCCGCCGCCCTCACCGCCGCCACCGTCGCCTCCACCATCGCCTCCGCCCTCGCCGCCGCCGCCCTCGCCGCTGCCCTCGACACCTCCGCTGCCGCCCTCGCCGCCCTTGCCACCGCGTCCGCCGCCCTCGACGCCGCCCTTGCCGCCTCCGCCCTCGACTCCGCCCTCGCCTCCGCCCGCGCCGCCGCCGTCGCCTCCGCTGCCCTTCCCTCCGCCGCCCTCTCCTCCGCCACCCTTGCCTCCGCCGCCCTCGCCTCCGCCCTCGCCTCTTCCGACTGGACGGCGGCTAAGCGAGGCGTCCTCGCCGCCATGGCTGCCGCCTTCGTCGCCGCTGCCCTCAAGGCCGCCCTTGCCGCCGCTTCTTCCGTCGCCCTCGCCTCCTCCCTCGCCTCCGCCGCCCTCACCTCCTCCTTTGCCCCCACCCAGGCCTCCGCCACCCTCGCAACCGCCCCTGCCGCCCCCTCTGCCACCGCCACCGTCACCGCCCCCCTCGCCGCCTCCGACCCCCCCGCCGCCCTCGCCACCTCCATCGCCGCCACCGCTGCCACCGCCGCCTTCGCCTCCACCCTCCCCACCGCCCTCGCCCCCGCCGCCCTCGCCGCCTCCTTCGCCGCCGCCCTCTCCGCCGCCACCGTCGCCGCCACCGGCGCCACCACCGTCACCGCCGCCGCCCTCGCCGCCGCCTTCGCCCCCCGCGCCGCCGCCGCCGCCGCCAACGCCGCCTCCCCCTCGAGCGCCGCCACCCAGGCCGCCTCCGCCCTCGCCACCCCCCCCGCCCCCCCCCCCCCCCCCCCCCCCCCCCCCCCCCCCCCCCCCCCCCCCCCCCCCCCCCCCCCCCCCCCCCCCCCCCCCCCCCCCCCCCCCCCCCCCCCCCCCCCCCCC
>Ga0180440_100028_pt1 | contig 58416 bp, 30 predicted proteins | sample ChrtobMetaP5_4mM_FD_119745 | JGI IMG/M metagenome (GOLD analysis project Ga0180440, IMG submission 119745) | Chrysochromulina tobin associated microbial communities from unialgal haptophyte culture, Washington, USA - P5_4mM MetaG | ecosystem: Host-associated > Algae > Haptophytes > Unclassified ... | reverse complement strand
TGAAGAGGGAGCACACGCAGCTATAGTGTTCTGTGAGTGTGGTAAGGGATACTTGGTGTCATATCAATCCATCGTCGCACGATCATCCGCGCGGCGCCTTGCGCCGCGCGTTTCGTCTAGTTTACCATAAAGAAGTAATTCCTATTTTGGATCTCCGCGCCGTCACGAGAGGAGAGCCTCATGGGAACGTGCGAATTTCGACATGCCGAACACCGTGCCGTGCGGAGAGTTTACAGTATACTACCATGAAGGCTTTACCGGCCGCTCCCAGGGGCTGGAGATGATGCTTGTGGCGTCAAAGGCCAAGTGGAAGCGCGCGCCTTGGAGTGAGGTCAAGGACCCGACCTGCTTTGCGGCGCCGGCGCTTGGGCACGATCAGACTGGCAAGATGATCTCACAAACGACGGCTGCGGCGCAGTGGCTCGGCACCGAAGTGGGTTTCAGGCCGCCTACGGGCCTGCGCGCCGAGGCGCTCAAGATCGCGCTCGACATCGCCGACGTGTGGTCGGAAGCTTACAAAGCCCGGAAAGATGCCAATTCGTGGGAAGAAGTGGAAGCCTTTTTGTCGGGCCGCCTCGCACAGTTTTTCGGCGTGCTGGAAGCGTGTGCTAAGAAATATGGCAAGGACGGTTTCCTCGTCGGCGCCAAAATATCATACTGCGACTTCCTCCTTGTGAACGCCATTGCCACGTACGCACCTCGCACCTCGCTCGCACCCCGCGCACGCCTCAGCCGTTGCTGCAATTGCTGCGCGCTGATGGGCCTCCGGTCGACTCGCCCCTCAGGTGTGAGTTTTTGTTCGGCGAGGCGCGCATGGCTACGGTGCTCGCGGCATGCCCGCTCCTGGCAGCGGTCAACACGAAGGTGCTAGCCATGCCGGGCGTCGCCGACTGCAAGAATAGCACGCCCGTCCTTTACGCAAACGTGGCCGCTGCCGGCAAGATGCCCTTCAAGGACTAATTGTTGCGCGTGGCGCGAGTCCTGGTAGAGGACAAGACATGGGTCAAGATTGGGAGGACGCCTGAAGCTTACGCCATGGCTTCTGATGTTGAATGTGCCAAGACAGCGCAAGAGCACAGCAGAGCAGAGCCAGGATGGCAATCACTGGAAAGCTTCCAAGGGGGTAGCAAAGGGTGTGGTGCATGTGACCGTGATAGTTGAGGCGTCCGCGCCGCAGGGGCGTGCTCCCTCGCGTCGCCCCCATCCCTGCCATCCCTTTGTGGTGTTGCGTTGCGTTCCAGCCCCAGCCCGCGCCACGAGCGCCGCCCGGCCGCGACCGCCTCTCTCCCTCACCCGGCTCCGCGGCTCGGGCTCGCGGCTGGGGCGTGCCGTTTCGCGTGGCGGGGCCGAACCACGGGCACGGCGCACGCCCTCGGGCGCGGTCCATCCCGCATCCGATCCGCCCGGCCATGGGTGATCGGAGCTCACGGCCGTGACACAGTCGAGACGCGGGTGCGGGGGAGAGACGCGGACATCGGACCGTATGCAACTGCCGTGCCACTCGTCCCCAATCATGAACAAGATCATGAATCAACAGGAGCAAATGAGGAGCAGAGACGGACGACTGCGACTACCGCTGACCGATTCATTTTCTTGTTGTGAGACCCGGAAAAGTCAAGAGGTTGATGGCAAAAGCCTTCCACTCCATGGTTGTTGCCCTTTACAGTTCCACCTTGAACTTGAACTTTTCACGAACTTGACTGAAGTGTCAACTTCGCGAATCAAAATTGATGGCAAGGACCCTGCTCACGAGGGTACAAAGTGGCCGCGACCATGAAAGCCGCAAAACCGACCAGAACAACTGCAACGCAAAGCAGCAAAGATCAGGCACAACGTAAGAGCGGCGGCCCAGTGTCTCATCGGTCGCAGCGAAGTCAACGAGCAAGCCAGCCCGGTGCAAAGGGGAAAGCAAAGAAGCGCGTTTCACTTGGTGCTGCTGTGACTTCGCACATGCTCACCGAAGAGGAGGCTGAGCAATGTGCGAGCGTAGAGGACGCCGGCATCATCTCAGTCGTGGAGGCCGGGTTGCCATTGCCGGCGCACCATTCTGCCGCGGCACTGGAGGATGAGCATGATTCAGTCCCTCGCCCACCGGTTGCTCCCATCGATGAGTCGAAAGCCAGCCTGTTGGCGCGGCTCAAGGCAGCGGTCAACGCCATCCGCTTCGCCAACTCCATAAATATGCCCGCGCAGCCGGCCACCTCATCACAACCAACGAGCGTTGAAAAAAGCGGGAGCTTTCGGCGAGTGACGGGCGCTGCCGCCACAACCATACAAAAGCTGCATCGAGGCCATGCAGTGCGCGAATCGCTGGAGAGGGACCCGAGCGCAGACCCGTGGAAACGCGCAGGCGGTGCGGTTGACTTGGACACGAAGGCCAAGTACATCACGCTGGGTGACCGTTTTCGAATCGTGCGCCAAAAGTCGTCAGTGTCGCGAACCATCATCTCTGCTTTCCAAGAAAGGAAGGCAGAGGCCGACGCACACAAGGAGGGCGGCGGGCTCACCGAAGAGGCGATCGAGGAGGTGCTCGCGGCTGGCCAGGAGCAGCTTGCAAACATGCTGGCGGACGCAGCCGTCACGGTCGAGGAACGCGCGGCCCAGAAGGCGGAAGAGGACTTGGCGGCGGCCGTGGCAGCAGTCAACCCGGGCAGGCAAGATGGTCGCGCCCTCGGACCAGTAGGACCTAGATTTTTGTTACGACTGTGATCAGAATTCATTGTAGAGGCTGTGCTCACACTCTCTCACCTCTCACATACGTCACATACGTCAGTCAGTGGTCACAAACAAAGTAACAAACAGCACATCCGTGGTCCTCTGGTCCCGACACATCGACCGCCGAGAAATAGCCCTCGCGCGCCGCGGGCACCACACACCCAGTACAGTACACGCGCCTATAGTAGGCACTGTAGCCTCCTCTCTGCCCGAGACAGGAGAGACCCGGGACAGAGTGCTGGCCTCGGCGCCAGACTCGGGAAAGTGAGGTGCTTAGTCGGGAGTTGCTCGTGCAGCCACCGACTCCGACCCTGGCACTGATTCTGCCTTGGCGGCAGCACACGCTCGCAGATTGTACTGGAGCAGCTCCCGCCATCGAGGCAGCACGCTCACGAGACCCGTGGCCGCTATGACCTCGACGCACACGGCAGCCTCGGGGTTTCGCAGGTCGACAGTCGCTTGAGGCACGGCAGCGCCCACCTGCTTGGCGACGGTGTCGATGATGCTCATCTTATCAAGGGTGGTATTGTTGCGGCGGCGCCACTGCACGGCGTACGTACCGCCAAAGCCGTTCAGCGCTGCGTGCGCGAGCGGCTTGACCGCATCCGCAAACGCATCGACCTTGTGCGCGGAGACGCAGAGCTGCACGGGCATCATCCGAACGATGTGCCGCGCTCCAGCTGTGCCACTCGCTAAGGCCTGCTCCAATGCTCGATCCACGAGGCGCACCGGGTCGAGACCATCCATCAGTCGAATGAACACGTTTCCGTGGCAGCCGGTCTGCGCGATCGTGTACGGCCGCGTCGGTTTCGCATCGTCTGCTGCGTCGCTACCTGAAGGCTTCTGCTGCTGCAGCGCTGCGAGTTCCGCGGCGAGCGAATCGCCGGCCGTCGTGGCGGCAATGGCACGGGCGGGAGCTTCCGCCACCGGCTTCGTGTCAGCTGATGCATGACTGCCTTCGGTCTCGAGCAGCTCATCAATCAGACGGAAGGCTTCGCCGATGGCAGCCTTCTCCATGTGTACGTCACACGTGATGAGCACGCCGCGCATGCCTGGACCAAGCTGTGACGCGCCGCGTCCCGTGTGCTTGCTGTGAACATACGCACCCTTGTGGCGCTTTCCGCCGCCGCCACCAGCAGGGGCCGCGCGCTTCTCCACGGTGCCCGACATGGCTGGTTGGAGAAGTCGACGCGACAAACTCCCGAGAAAACAGAGACAAAACGAGTCGACACAGTCCGTTCTTGGTCACGGGACGAACCCGGATTCGTCTCGAAAGCCCTATTTTTTCCGCCGATAAGTGCACGAGCTGAGCTCAATAGATCTCTTTCATTTGCTCGGTATGCTGTAATGGCCCCTTCTTCCCTTCGACCGAAGCTCACCACCGGTTCGCCTGGCGCTCGCAGATCTGATGCTCGCCCTCGCCGTCTCTGCACTCGCCTTCCAGGCCCCTGGCGTGGCTCTCCGCCCTGCGGTGAAGCAGACAGCGGCGCCGCAGATGACTGTATTCGAGAACGGCATGCAGCAGTTCAAGGGTGACTTCCCGTGGCTCGCCAAGTACGGTTTTGGCCCGACGGTCAAGGCTGAGCGGTGGAACGGCCGCCACGCCATGTTTGGCTGGGTCATGATCGTGGCGACTGGCTACGCCAAGTCCCACGGGCTCATCCCGAGCGGAGACGTGGCGTTGCAGTACAAGGACTGGGGCGGCCTGGCGCAGCTCGGCCTCAACCAGTACATCTCGACCGAGCGCGCCGTCATCATGATGGTGCACGTGCACGCGCTCGCGGTCAGCGCGGCCGCTGCCTTTGGCCCGCAGGTGCTTGGCGACACGCTCACGCTGCTCGACGGTGAGACGGATGAGGAGCCGTACGGCCTCTTCGTGCCGCTTGAGAGCGGCCTGACGCCCGCCGCCGAGATGCTCAACGGCCGCTTGGCAATGCTTGGCCTCATCGCCGTCGTCTCGGCCTCCATGGCCAGCGGCATGGACATCCTCGAGGTGGTCAACATCGGCGTCGGTGGCCTGCTGCTTGCCAAGTAAGAAAGTCTGCGGAGCACCCGACCATGCACCCGACAGGGTCTCTCTGGTAGGGGAGTCGACCTCGGCGGCGGCGGCGGCGTTCACGGGCACGCGCTCCTCGCAGGCCCGGCTGGCTGCAACACCCACATTCCAACTCCCGGCACAATTGTAATGTTCTCTTTCGCGAAAGTATAGGCGTCGCATGCGACAGCATCGCAGACCGCGAGCATCTGCAAAATTACTCCGCGGTTGTTTTACGGACACACGTTATTGCTACTTTCGCTGTTCAGGCGCTTCGAGCCCTGAGCGCGCCGTCCGGCGTGCCGCGCCACGTCGACTTATACACAATATACGCTCGAACTCGAGTACAATGTACACGACATGATCCGATGTGTACACGCATCCCGGACCCGCCCCACCGCGTCGACCGCGCGCCCGGGCCCGAGGCGCCGCCGGCCGGGCGCCGGGGGTGGGTCCCCCCGCTCAAACCCGCTCCCCACCCGCGCGACAGGCGGCCGATCCCGGTCGCCCGGTCGGTGGTCATCGGTGGTCCGGGCTCCGGCCCGCGCGAGGCCGCGTGCCGCGTGTGTACGGCCTACGGATGCGCCGGGGCGAGCAGCGGCCGCGTCCGACCGGGTCGCGCTTAACCGCTTAACGCGCCGGCAAGTGCGCGCCATCCGCGGCGCGGCGTCTGCGGCCGCCCTGCGCCCCGGTCGTGGGTCCCGGCCCGGGCGCCGGGCCCCGCCCGCGCCCCCGGTACCGCCGGTAGAGTTTATCCCGGCGCCGTGTGTGTGCGACTCCGACTGCAGCCAAGCGCCATCTCACACACTCGACGGCAGGAGGACAATCACACACGCACATGATAGCCGCGATACATTCGCTTACAGCACCGGCAATACGGTTGCGCGGCTCCCCGCCGGCGGCTGCACATTCTTACACACTGTGTTATGATGGTCTCTAGGAGAAGACGGTCTTCATAGGCGCGAGAGCACCGCTCGGTCGACAGACCTCACTCTGCGTGGACGCGAGACGAGGCGCATGTCCCCACACGCGCGTCTCACGCACGTGGTCGCACACACCTCCGCACGCACGATTGTAATCTCGAACTCCAGATTGTCGTCGTGGCATGCGCATGGCGCCATGCCACGTCATTGTGGCATGGCGCCATGCCGCGTCATTGTGGTACCTCCCGGCGGCCGGGGCTCCCGACCGGGGATGGAACCCATCGAACGAGTGCCTCACTGCCCACCCCACGCACCAGGTGCCGCCACCACGATGCGCTCCACCTCGTTATTGACGATCGCTCGCTTGCGTTTAGACGGCCACCCACACGTGTGCGTCACACATGTCCTGGAGGCCGAAAATCCGCAGGCGAGCCCGATAGTCAGACATTCTGCTCGGCGTTCTCGTCGGTCTGTACCTCCGAGAACGAAAAGTTTTTGATCGTGTCGCGCCTGCGCTTCTTGGAGACCGATGACAGGTCGCCTTTTGAGAGCATCAGGTTCTTGAACTCGTCGAAGGTCATCTGAATCGTCTCCACCCCATCCCCCGTGCCGCGATTCCTTTTGACGGCCTCGAGCACCTGACGGGAGAACTGGTGCTCGTTGCCGAGGATCGTGCTGATCTCCGTGAGGGAGAGCGTGCCGCTGCTGTCGACATCGAGCTGCCGGAAGACCTTGGCAAGGTTCTCCTCATTGTGCAGCTCGTGGTCGTCCATGATGGCCGCCACGAACTCCTGCCAATCGATCTCGCCATCGCCGTCGATGTCGAAGTTGGACAGGTCGATGCCCCCGAAGGGGTTCTGGCCCGTCTCGGCCGCCTCCGCCTCGAGCACTTCCTTGAGGCGTGCGATCGTGATCGTTCCGTGCCCCTCCGTATCGAGACCTTCAAAGATGTTTCGCAGCTTGTGGAGCTCGCTCGAGGTGAGGTTCGTCGCCATCGAATGGCGCACGGCCTTCTGGAACCGATGCGCTTGCGCGTACCGCTTGACGCTCTCGGCCACCTCCTTGGGCACAAACTTGTCCGCGTACTTGGCACGGTTCGTCACCCATGGGTGCAACAGCGCCTTGCGGCCGCTCATGCGCTTCGACTCGTCCGCGCTGAGGATCTTCTTGATGAAGTCCTTGGCCTCATCGGAGATCGAGTTCCACTGCTTCTCCGAGAACGAGAACGAGCCGCGGAGGATCCGCGCCTCCTTCTCCTCGTCCGAGCGCCCCGGAAAGGGCAGCTTGCCGCTCAGCATGAAGAAGCAGATGACCCCCAGCGACCAAATGTCGCACTCGAACGAGTAGCTGCCGCGCAGCACCTCCGGAGCCATGTACGAGGTGGTGCCGCACACCTCGGTCTCGCGCTGGCCCGGCTGCAGCTGGATCGCCAGCCCGAAGTCGATCAGCTTGAGAGGCGAGCCGGGCTGCTTGTCCTTGTACAACAGGTTCTCCGGCTTGATGTCGCGGTGGATGATGCGCTTCGTGTGTAAATGGTTGAGCGCCGCGAGGACGTCGACGATAGCCATCGCCGCGTCCTTCTCGCTGCAGTTCCGCGCGGCGATCCGGTCGAAGAGCTCGCCGCCTGTGCACGACTGCATCACCAGGTAGCCATACCGAGCGTCCTCGGCGACATCGATGCAGTGGCAAATATTCTTGTGCTTTCCGGTAGCTTTCAGAACCGCCACCTCGTGGCGGAAGTCATCGCGATCTTGCGCCGTGGGAAGCCGCATTGCCTTGCACGCGCGCCGCTTGCCTGTTTTCACCTCCGTGCAAAGGTGCACGGCGCCGAACCCGCCCTCGCCGATGGGATTGGGGTCGACCTTCCAACCTTTGATCTCGATTTTGGCAAACTTCGCGCCCTTGGACTCGCTGGCGGCCACGTCGTCGTCTGCGCCAGCGCAACAGAACATGAGCTGCGGCTGTGCAAGACGCTGGTTGCGCGAGACAGCCTCACGGAGGTTCTCACCAAAAGCAAGTTTCGTTGTTTGGCAGCGCGCGCAAAAACATCCTACATGCCGTTGACACCTCGACCAATCCATAGCCATGAGTTTCCTCGTGTACATGTACATGTACCCTGCGCAAGGGGAACATTTGTCTTGGTGGGGAAAAATTGTTGGCTGCCTCACTCGTGATTGCATCCGTGATGCGAAAGTGTTTGACCCCGCGCTTGGGGCTTGCTCGTGCCAGTCCACCGAGCCCCCGTCATCAATCAGCCGATACTGATTGATGCCGTCCTGCATAGAGGAGGAGCTCGAGTTCATGAGCCTCTCCAGCCGAGTTGAAGGCGGCGAGGAGAAGCCTATCTCGCCGCGCACGATCAAGCGACCAACCAACCCGGTCGCAGTTTGCCTTGAGAAGGCCTCAACCCTGTCCTCTCCTCGGTTGAGTGGGCTTTTCTGCGGGCCACCGCCCATGCCCCCGCCCGAGGACGCCGTCATCACCAAGCGTCCGCGCCTCGAAGCGAGCGAGATGATCCCCTGCGTGACTTCCTCCCACGAGGATTTCGGATCCTCGTTCGAGAACCGCTTGGGCTTTGAGAGAATATTGCCAACCGAATTGAATCGGCATCGGCTGTCCGCCTTCCTCAAGCAGCAGCAGGACGTGCACCGCCTCTCGCAGCAGTCGATGGCTGACGGTCTCTCGCATCATTCGTCGCCGCCGTCGCTCTCGCCGACGATTTCGGACGGGAGGCGCTGCGAAGCGAGCAGCAGCCGCAGTTTCCCGGTGCTCTCGGCTCAGGCCTCGCCCATCTCCAACCACATCACCTTCCCATCGCCAGGCTCGAGCGGCCACGACTTTTCCACGGATGCCGGCGCCGCCGTCGCCGCCCACGACGTTCCCGGGATGCAGGACGCGACGATGGGTGACCCAAATATGGGTGACCAAGGCTCCCCGATCGCCCTCGCCACGAACTCGGTTTACCGGGCGCTCCGGCTCGACGCCACCGCCATGCCCCCATCGCTGCCCCCGTCGCTGCCTCCCTCGCTGCCTCCCTCGCTTGTGCCGGGCGGCAGCGGCGACAGTGCCGCCGCGGCGGCTTGGTGGCCTGCGTGGCCTTGTAGCGTGGCAAGACGCGCCGTGCCACTCAACGCCTCGCATGTCCCGGAGGCCACGGCGGAGTTTCTTTTGTCCACCGGCGCCGACACCGCCCTCCCGCCGCCCGACACGACGCTGTATGGGCTGGCGCGTCCACAGCCTTCCCTAGCTGACGTCGTACATGTAACGCCACAGCGATTCGGGCAGCCGTTCCCCTCTCGCATGCAAGTGCTCGCCACGGCGCCTTCCTCGTCAGGGCAGCAGTCTCCCTCGTCTCCATCGGGCGTTTGGTCCTCGCAGTGGTCTCCTGCGACGCAAACGTCGTCCCCGACGTGTGCGCTCGCAGGCGCCTCATCGATGTCTGACTCCACCCTCTCCAAGGGCACGCACGACGCCTTCGGCAGTGGCTTCTTTGGCTCGTGCCCTTGAAGAGCGAGAAGGAGAGCGAGGAACAGCGGCCTCGCCCGCCGCGGTCTTGCCCAAAGGCTTGCTGAGCGGACTCGTCTGCCTCTCACGTCCATCGACATCCCTCCAACACATGCACGGCACAACCCCCGCCGGGCGGCCCTCTTCCAGCTCACGTCGACGCTCGTCCCCTTTCAGCAGGCGCCAGCGGTCCGTGCCGAAGTGGGCAGGCGCGAGGTCAGTCAGCCAGTCAGACCCCCCGCGCTCACCACACCACCGTCTCAAAGGACGGCTCCGCACCCTCGGTCAATCCGAGGTATTCACTGTGTCTTTTTATCGACTCTTATTGTTATTCGGTCGATAAGGATATATGAAACGTCCTCGATATTTACGGATACGCACGCCATACGTACAAAACGAAAAACCGGGTAACCTGGAGTTTCAAGTCGTGAAAGGCTCGACAGTGCCCGTTGCCCGATCCCCAATATTAACCGGTCGATTGGCGCCGGCGTCGTAGGAACTTCAATGCGTGCGCGCACACTGTGCAGTGGCCTCCTCCAGGCGTGACCACGTGCAATTTAAAATAGAATTTAGCGGCTTACGAAGGTATTTTTGATTTTATCCTATACACGAGCACGATAAAGACGCGGCCGGCCCCCAGTCTGTGTCGCTCGCGACTGTCGACGGTGAGCTCGTGAGGAGGGGCGAGAGGAGAGGTTGCCTCTTATGTGCGAGTATGTGCGAGAGGGAAGAATGATACACATGTCGCCTGAGCCCCCCTCACGCGAAGGCGCCGAGATCACGCGGTCGGAAGGGGCGCCATCATTGAAGGGGGAAGCGGAGCCGTTGGAGTGTCAAAGGCTCTGAGAGGGAGCGACGTCACGCTCACGGCCGCGACAAGGGGCACGCCCGTGGGCGTGCAGCTCAGCTGTCGCGCGTGGGGCTCGAGGCGCTGGTCGCGTTCGCGCGCAGCTTGAGCTTCTTCAGCTGCAGCAGCGAGGTCACGCTCTCCGAGAAGCCGTCGTCGAGCGGGCGCTTGGCGTCCGCGGGACACGAGCGGGGCGACGAGGGCACAGATCCCCAGCGCTGCGGAGGGAAGGCGTAGTCGGTGCGCGCCTGCAAGCGCGTCGGCTCGCTCAGGCACAGGGACGGGTGGGCACCGCCGAGGCCCACGCTCTGTTGGGGCGGAGGCGGCGTCGCCGAGTCCCAGTGTACTGGCTGGTCTGGGAGGCGCTGGCCGGGGGGCCCATCGCCCAGTGGCCCCTCGTCCGCCACGCGTCGCTTCTTACTCGAGCGCCACGCGCCGCCGTTCTCATCCGCACTTGCTGAGAACTCGCCCGCCTCTTGCAGCCGCTCCTTAAGCCGCTCGATCAGGCTCACAGTCGAGTGGCCTTCCCTCCGCAGCCGGCTGATCTCGTCCCGTAGCTGCAGGATCTTGGCGGCGTGCGCCGGGCTCGCCCCGGTGCTCGCGACCACGTGCTGAAGAGATGGGCTGCTGCTGCTGCTGCTGCTGCTCAGGCTGCTGGCGTCGGTGGCAGCCGCCGGAGGTATGCTGTTCCGGTGGTGCGGCTCCACCACCAAGTCATCAAGCAGCTGCGATGAGGCGGCGTCGGCCTCGACACCAGCGGCTTGCAGACGCTTGAGGCGCTGGCGCGCGATCGCGCGGAAGGCAAGATGTGCGTTGCGGAGGGCAGGCTCCACCACCTCGGGCTCCTTGCCGCTGCCAGGCATGTTTCCGAACGCAGGCGCGCGCAGAACCTGCGAGCAACCGAAAGAGGACGAGCACGATGTTGAGCTGTGTTTCAGCGGCCGCAGCTACAGACCGGGGAGGTGGAAAGGCTGCCAGGGAGTTTGCAGCAGGGCGATTGGCCGAGAGCACTGCGCACCGACGAGCGGTCTGTGGCTAGAGCTTGTCGCTGTCGAGCGGAAGGGTGGTTCTAGCCTTCCGCTTTGTGCACACCACTAGCACACCCAGTAATTGCGACGCACCATCAGACGACTATGAATGGTCGGTCCGTTTCGTCGCAGTCCAACAACGCTCCAGGCTCAACGCTCCACCGTTTCAATGGACGGGTCCGCACCCCACGGTCAACACAAGTACTGAGTACTCGCTCGCACGTGCTACTCAATTTCACTGTGACTCCCCGTCCGCGCGTCCCTGCATTGTGTCTTTGTGTGCTGCCTGTGCGGTGCCGGTGTGGCGCTCCGGCGTGGGGCGCAGGGGGTTGCGCGGCGTGCGCGTTCTCTATATCTATATCTCTAACTCAGCCCCCAAAAACAGTAAAACTCCCCGCGCTCTGTGTCGCGAGGCTGCTTTGGATACTGTAACTGACTCACAAAGCTGTTCTCTCTCTCTAGTTCGAAGTTCCTCTCAACTGTTGTATTATTCACAGAAGTGGCTCGCTCATCAAGAGCGTCCGAGCGTTCAGCGGGTTCAGCTCCCTGGGATCGCGATTCCCTCCTCGGCTAGCTGGTGAGACGTCCGTTTGCACGCCGCGATGATCTCGTCCACATCCTCTTGCGTGTGCGCCGTTGTGAGGAAGCATGTCCGCCCCTCCCAACAGTAGACCCCATTCTGGAGGAGAGTCTGAAAGAAGACGAGATTGAGCCGCGGGGGCACCTGGAATCGAATCATCGAGCCGAAGTGGTCGATGCGCAGGGCGAGCCCCTGCTGAGCCCACCAGGCATTGAGACTCGAGGCTAGGTGCTCCGCTAAGCGATCGAGCTCCGGGAAGAGCGCGTCTCCGTGAGCCACGATGTGATCCAGCACGGCGCCCACAGCAGCCATGGCAAGTGGGTGCTTATGAAACGTACCCTCAAAATAGGTCGTCTCCAAATAGGTCGTCGTGGGCACCGAGGATCGCGCGTCGTCGTGGGCGTCGCCGCCACGAAGCTCGTTGCCACCGCTCACCCGCGCCAAGATGTTGCGAGGCCCGGCCACGCAGCCCACAGGAAAGCCCCCTCCAAGAGCCTTGCCATAGCACGAGAGGTCGCAGCGGATGCCAAGTTTCTCCTGGACCCCGCCCGCGGCGACCCGGAAGCCTGTGACGACCTCGTCGAACACTAAGACGATGCCCCGGCGCTCAGTGAGCTGGCGCAGGGCTTCGAGGAAGGGCTTGGGAACCAAGCCGGGATTGCGGTTCTGCACCGCCTCGCAAAAGACTCCCGCAATCTTCGCGGCGTGCTCGTCGATGTACGCGAGCGAGGCCTCCGTGTCATAAGGTAAGACGATGAGATCCTGCGTGTAGGAGGCTGGGATGCCCGGTGCCACAGGCGAGCACAAACCCGGCGCGCTCGGGTCGGCTGGAAAGCCGAGGAAGGCGTCAAAGTGGCCGTGGTACGAGTTCTCGAAGACGACTACCTTCGAGCGCCCGGTGTGGATCCGGCAGAGGCGGTAGGCGAGTGTGGTGGCCTCGGAGCCCGTGGTCACGAAGACACAGCTCTCCATGCCGGTGAGGCGGCAGACCGTTGCAGCATTCCTTCGGGTCACACCATGCTCCCAACCAAGGGCCCATTGGTCGTTGCGAACCATGGCCAACACGGCATCCCTCACGAATGGTGGATTGTGACCGTAGACGACCGCGCCGAAGCCACCCGCGAGGTCAATGACCCGGTGCCCATCGGCGTCGATGACGTGGCAGCTTCCCGCCGCGGCCGCCGCGCCCACGATTGGATGGCATGCCTCCTTGAACGGGAGGCAGAAGTTAGCAATGTTCCGGTTATCGCTCAGGCTCGGCCGCGCGCTCGCCACGTAGGCTTTCGACTGCACATGGGCGGCTTGGTACGCAGCCAGCAGGCTCGGAGAAAGCTCGGGTGACACGCCTGCGACGTCGTACGGTCGGATAGGGCGTGCAGCAGGCCTCGAGAGCGCCGTCGTGGGCATTGGGCTCGCGCGCGCGGGCAATGCGAGAGCCGGCTGCAGGGAAGATGGCTCGGAGGATAGCCGGGGCGATGAGACGGGCGAGGCCGGAGGCGGCGACGGCGGCAGCGATGGCGGAGGGGATGAGGCCGGGGGACCGAACCACTCAGACGATGATCCAGCCTCAGAGGGTGGCAGGGGGGCAGAGGATGGCGGGGGCTCGGCGTGGTCGAGGAGCAAGGGCCACACTGTCTGCACAAACCACAGGACGCTGGTTTCCCGTCCGCAGACCGAGAGCTCCCCGCCTTGAAGGTGGCAGTACAGGTTGGAGGAGAAGTCGAAGGGTCCTGACGCCTCCTCCATGGCAGCTTCCATGGCAGTTTCATAGCAGTTCTCCCACGGGAGGTGGTCCCCGATCGGCGACGGCCCAAGTATGTCGCCGTCTGGCCGCTCCACTCCGTCGTAGCCGAGGAAGTTGAGCTGCACTCCATCGTACGTATTCTCGTCGTAGAGCTCTCCGAATTCTCCAAAGGCATACTCGGCAAAGAGACGGCGATAGATGGGTGCCAGGCACTGCATGGTCTTCAGAGCGCGCCGAACATTCTCGTCAAACGGCAGGGCCGGCTCGTGCTCGAAGATCGCACCATACTCCCGTTGAACCATCCCAAAGATCTTGCTGTTGCTCGAGTCGCGGCAGTTGTCCGTAAGCAAGAATGGCCCGAGCCGCACACCGAGAGCTTCGAGCGTCAGCACGATGACCGTTGCGTAAAAGGCCTCGGCCAGCGGCACTCTGTTCTCCTTGCTGATCCGATTCACGAGTGCGGGCATGCCGGGTGGGACCACGAGACTCTCGGCCTTGTAGCAATTGCATGCCCGATTGGCTGCGATCATTTCGGCTCGGAAAAGGGGCGTCGAAACCACCCGAAAGACGTCGCCGAGCATCTCGTCAGTCCGGTACTGATGGTAATCCATCGACACTAGGTGGTCAGCTTCGGCCGTGTGCCAGGTGCCCGTTTGATCGGAAAGGAAGCGAAGGGCGAACCCGTCGAAGAGCAAGTGGTGCAAGTGGAGCATCCTGTCCCCGTGGCAAAAATAGACGAGATTCGAGAGGTCGTCCAGCTGCCGAGGCGACGCAAACTGCGGCAGGTCGTCTTCGCTGCGCTGCCCATTCCAGCGCCAGCGCCCGGTTTCATCACAGGCGACCACCGTTCGAAGGCTGCAATGTGCTCTGAACCACCATTGGGCGGCCGCGACGTCGGTGGGGACGGCGTACCAATATTCCTTGGGGTGCTTGAGAGTATCGACGAGGTAGGGGCTCTGGATGGGCCCAGTGGGTCGGCTGGATGGGCCGGGGGGGTTGTGAGGGCCCAGGGCTGGCAGGGGACGCTGCAGCAGCAAGGTGGTTACATCCTCGGGCTCCTCGTGGAGCACAAAGTCATCGGGGATCGCATGCAAGATGGAGGTGCCGGGTGGGGATGGGGTGAGGGGTCCGGATCTCCCCCTCATCTCCGGAGATGCCCTCGGAGATTCCCTCGGAGATGGCGTCGGTCGCCGGTTCAGGACATCGTCTACCACTCCCAGCAGCACATCGGCCCTCATCGTGACCCCGAGGTGATGGAGGTGATCTGAGATGGCGTGTGCTGTGGGACATTCGAAGACGAGAGTAGGTGACAAGGTGTAATTGGTCAAGGCGCGAAGGCGAGCGGCGAGACGAACAGCACCGACAGATGTCAGGCCCGAAGAGATCAGAGGTGCATCCCAGATCCCCAGCGACGGCTGCACAAGCGCCTTCCAGCTTGGGTCCGCTGGTGGCAGGGCTTCGCCAGACAGCGAGAACGACCTCCGCCGGAATCGGAGCCCGTTTGCCGGGCGAGGCAGAGACTTCGAACTGGACCTAAGGACAAGAACAACGTGCGCGATCGTCCCACTGTAGCCGAAGGAGCTCGTGCCCCCCATGGCGCTACGAGTGGCTACCCTCTGTGCGGGCAGCACGTGGCGCGAAGCAGAGCCATGCAGGTGAGCACTCACGTGCGGATTGAGCTGTCGCAACTGAGCGTTGCCAGCAGCACCGCCCTGCAGAGCCTGCTGCAGCTGTAGCAGACCGAGCTGCCCCGCGGCCGCTTCGGCGTGTCCGACACTCGCCTTGACCGCACCTACCACGAAAGGTAAGGGGCGCGTCGCATGGACCGCGGCTATGGCACCCACCTCCGTCGGGTCCCCGAGCGCCGTACCGGTTCCGTGCGCTTCAACATAACTCCACTCGTCGAGGGAAGCATTCGAACGGCCGAGGGCCGCAAGCAGCAACAGACGCTGCGCCGAGCCGTTTGGCGCCGTGAGACTCGCGGACCTCCCATCACTTCGAACCGCGCTGCCGCTGAACAAGAAACCTGTTTCGCCGCCACACTGCATGACGAGCGCACCCACGCCCTCGGAGCGAACGTAGCCATTGGCACGCGCATCCAGCGTCTTGCAACGCCCGTCCACTGAAAGCATTCCTGCTGCGGCCGAGCCAAGCGTGCCATGTGGGACGAGCTTCAGGCTTACCGCGAGCGCGAGTGCATCGGTGCAATCGCCCCCCTTGACCGCGAACGAAGCCCAGTGCGCCGCCGTCAGTGCCGATGCGCACGCCGTGTCTATGCTCGAGCACGGACCCTGCAGCCCGAGGACAAAGCACAGCCGTCCGGCCGCGACAGAGACATTGTCACCTGTCATCGCATACGTGGAAGCACGAGCTTTGAGTGGCTGAGCGAAGATCCAATCCGGTCGCTCGATGCCGAGAAAGACCCCAGACTCGCCTCCCAAGAGAGAAGATCGACGGTGCCAAGCGCCGTGCAGAGCGGTGTATCCATGCTCAAGCAGCAGACGCTGCTGAGGATCCATCACATACGCCTCCTCCGTCGAGATCTCAAAAGCTCGCTCGTCGAAGTGATGCGCGCCTTGGAGGAAGCCGCCATGAAGGACGCACGAAGCCTGCACGTTCGTGAGCTCTTTGACGTCCACTGCGAGAGACAGTACCCACCGTGCGACAGGGACGCTGCCCACCGCGTCGCCCAGCGCACTCGTCAGCTGCGCGCAGGCCGCTTCACTGCTGCATCCGCCGGGCCAACGGCCAGAAGTGCTCACAACCCTGATCTCGACACCACCAGCGCTCGCCAGCTTCGGCACCCTGCCAACAGACGTAGCACGCGCCTCCCCCAGCTGATCAAGCACGTGAGCTGCCACCGCTCGCGCCGTTGGATGCTCAAAGATGAGCGTCGCAGATAAAGGCACTCCTGCCAGAGCGCGCAGCCGCGATGCAAGCTCCGTCGCCGCCAGCGAGTCGATACCCACCTCCATCAGCGGTGACTCCGCTTTCAGCGCCACCCGCTCACCCGGCACCAGCGCTTCCACAAGCCGCAACACGGCTGCTTCCGCATGCGCCCGCCGCTCGCTCACAGGCAGCGCGCCAACACTCTCTGCGAATGATGATCGCGATGCCGGCGCTGCCAACGCAGAGCTCTGGTCACGCTCATTACGGCGCTCATACGCCGCGAGCTCTTCGAAGCGCCGCTCCGACGCATCCGACAGGTCGCTCAGCAGCTCTCGCACCTCGGACCGATGCACGAGCTGCACGCTCCGCTCAAGCCCACGATCGCACACGCTCAGCTGCGCCGCGAGGCACGCTGCGTACTCTTCAAGCGAGATCCCGCACATGCCCACCATCGACATCTTACGCGATGCGAGCAGAGCGTACCCAGCAGCGCCCATTCCAGCGCCCCCAACCATCGGCCACTGCACAGCGAGCGACACAACTCCGATCTTCCGCCGACAGAGTGCGAGACCGTCAAGGCTGCCGTTTGCTGCGGCGTAGCTCGCTTGCCCAACGTTCGAAAGGCCGGAGCCCACCGACGAGAAGAAAACCATGCACTCCAGAGGCGTCGATGCCGAGCCGCAGTGCAAGTGCCACGCGCCGACGGCTTTGGCGGCGCCGACGTGGATCATGCCGCCGAGCGTCACGTCGCTCACCAACCCCGTCGCGTTCTCGCCTGCTGCGTGCAACACGCCGCTCGTCGGCTCGTACTGCAGCAACGCTCGAATCTGGGCGCCGCATGCAGCGTCGCAGCTCACCACGCAAGCTTCTGCCATCACTCCCACCGCCGCCGCGCTCAGCCTGCAGCTGCGCGACGAGAGCACCACACGCCGCGCGCCGTGCTTCAACAGCAGCCCAGCCGCTCGCACTCCCAGCCCTCCGAGCCCGCCCGTGATCACATACGACCCGCTGCTCCTCATCGCATCTTGACGGCCACTGCTGTGCGCGACGTTCTTCCGAAGACGAGACACGAGCCGCGTGCCGCCGCCGCTCCACGACACCTCCGCCTCAGCATTGCCCATATGCAACAACGCACGAGCGACGGCTTGCGTCTTGGCACCTTCCGATGCAGCGACGCTACGCACCGTGAGCGCCGTCAGCTCGAGCCGCACGACGCGTGCCAAGCTCACCGCTCCACCGTGGGTCGAGCCACTCAGAACAAGCAAGCTCAGTCGCTCGCGTGAGACCTTCTGAGCGAGCGCTAGCACAAGCCCCAGCTCGCGGATCTCATGCGACGCCCGCGTCGTGTGTTGACGAAGCAGCACGGCCACCGTGCTCGGGGCACGTGCTGTCACAAAGGCTGAGCCGCACTTAGTTGAACCAACGACGAGAACGGCGACGACGGGAGGCAGAGGCGTACGCTCAGAGTCTATCGTCCAGCACGCAGTGTATGTAGCCGATGCACCGGCTCCTACAGTACGCTGCTTGCCAAATCTATCGCCAGAGTCACCAAGCCATGGGAATGCGCGGCGTCGATATGAAATTCGGTTCCACGCCCTGTCATCAGCTCCGGAGCCATGACGAGCCAGGACTGCGCTTGCAATCGTTCCAGTGAGTCCAAATGCACTCACCATAGCGACCCCCTCGGTACAAAGGGGCCCAGCTTGCACTGGCAAACACACGGCTTGGCTCAGGACTGCAGCCACGTGAGAGCTCACTACACGGAGCTGTGCGTTTGGAAACGTCGTCCTCGTGCCGAGTGTAAGGGCAGCTCGCAAAAGCCCCGGGAGTCCAGACGCACCCTCCGTGTGCCCTGTGGTGGCCTTGAGCGATCCGACGGATACACAACCTCGGCCAGCCACAGCGGCACTGTACGAGCGCATTTCTATGGGGTCGCCGAGCTTGGTGCCCGTCCCATGTGCCTCGTACCAGCCTGGCCCGTTGATGCCAACCGAAGCCGCGCTCATTACGGCATTGAACAAACCAAGTTGTGCAGGCCCATTGGGCGCCGTGAGGCTTGCGCTACGTCCATCCTGCCGAACCATGGCCCCACTCACGCTCGTTTGCACCTCGGCATCTTCGAGGAGCACGGTCGAGCATGCCTCGCCCCTTCCCATGCCATCCGCTCGCTGGTCGAAGGTGAAACAGCGGCCAGACAGAGAGATCATGCCAGCTCGGGCGAAGGCGATCGTCACACTTGGCACGAGGATGAGGTTCAGACCCGAAGCGAGAGCTCCGGAGCACTCCTGTCGCTGCAAGGCGGACAGTGCAGAATGCACGGCAACCAAGGCCGACGCACACGCGGTGTTGTTCGCCACGCACGGCCCTTGCAAACCAAGCACGTATGACACCCGACCTGCAGCAATTGGCAGCCCGCTAGATGTGACTTCAAAAGCGCTCACGGGAAGTGAGGCCAAGACGTCAACGAAGTCGAGCTTATCTATGCCAACAAAGACGCCGATATCACGGTGCGACGCCACGCAGTGTGAGCTCTCGCTCCGCGAGAAAGCCTCATATGCCCGTTCGAGGTGCAGGCGCTGAATAGGATCCATGAGCGTTGCCTCGGCAGCAGAAATTTTAAAGGCTGAGTTATCGAAGAGCGTGATGGAGCCAAGCAAGCCCACCGGAAAGCCATCAGACTGCTCTGGTCGTGTTGGGGGTGGGTATGAGATCGAATCGACACCGCCGGCGCTTTGCATCCACAATGCATCTCGGGAGGCAGCGCCCCCAGGAAGAGCTGAGCTCACACCGCGCACCCCGGCGACGGTTGAGGATCGAGGGCTAGAAACTCTAGACGGTGCCATGATGGGCTCTGCATGGGTCTGCTGCGGGACTAGATACTCGAATAGCGTACGCACGGTAGGATAATCGATTGCAAGAGTGGGCGGGAGGCTGCGTTCGGTCCCCACAGCACGTTGCAGCTCATTGCGAAGATGCACGACGGCGAGGGAATCCATTCCGCCTTCCATGAGAGGTGTATCAGGTTCAATCGCAGCGCTCGTGCTGTTCATGACCATTTGAAGAATGCTCTGAAGGCTCAATGCTGGCATTCTCGTCACCGACTCCGACCTTAAGACGGGGAGCAAAGGAAGGGGGGCTCTGTGCAGTGCAGTGAGCGAGTGAAGGTATCCACTGCGGTGGGATGCGATGACTGTAGACCAGTGAGCCTGGAGCACTGCGACGTTCTCGTTGCAAACGAGCGACCGTGCGAGGACGGTGCAGACGAGCGCGTGATCGATGAGTTCCAGACCGTTCAGGCGGCTGAGAGAGCCAAACGAAGTGTCCTTCTGATCGCCGGCCGTCGTCGCCAAGGCACCCCACGCGATGCTAGTGCTCTTGAGCCCCTCACCTCTTCTGAAGGTGGCGAGAGAGGCTATGGCGCTGTTCGCCGCAGCGTAGGGTGCCTGATGCTTCGAGTAAAAGTCCAACACGCTCGCAGCAGACCCACAGAGGCCGAAATCATCCAGCTTGGTGCCTCGCAACGCCGCGTGCAGTGTTTGAGCCGCATGAACTTTGGGGCCGTACATGGCTTGGAGAGCGTTTGATTGCCACGCTCCTAGCTGGCCCGAGGAAAACGCGGAGGCGAGATGAGTGACTCCATTCAGCCGTTTGGACGGAGACATGAGTTGAATCAGAGATGTGCGAAGGTTCGTGTCGTCTGCGACGTCGCACGCCGTGACTCGCACGGCGCGGCACCTGCCCATCCACAGGGCAGCACCGGTTGTGTCACACAATCGGCCCGATCGAGACATGAGCACCAGGCTGCTTGGCGCCACCGTGTCCCAAATCACTCGTGCAGCGATCAGGCCAAGACCGCCCAACCCGCCCGTGATGACACGAATCCCTCCGCGAGTTGCACGGGCGTCTGCAGCTATGTGGGCCGCGGAAGCTTCTGCTACGATGACCGCATGGCCCCGGAGAGCGCCGCCGCCTTGCATGCAGTGGCTTTGACGAAATCCTATGTCCCTGAGAAGCCCTTCCCACTGCCTCCAATTGAGCATGGGGCTGGATTGACCAAGCCGTTCCGGGTCTCGGCTTTCGTGGAAAAGCCACCAGCCGTCTGTCAGTCCGAACGTCATCTGCGTGAACGCATCGGTCGTGAGAGCCTCGTTCACGACCATCAATCCCGCCGGCCGGAGGAGTTGGTGGCAGTGGCAGAGTGTGGTGCGGATGAGAGGCGTGGCATGGAGACAGTTGGTGGCGATCAGCAAGTCGAATTGAGCGCTAGCAAAGCCCTGCCGGCGTGGGTCTGCATCGATGTTGAGCAAGGAGTACTGGACAAAGGAGAAGGCTGCAAAGCGAGTTTGCGCCTGGACCAAGAACACGCGAGAGACGTCCGTGAACACGTAGCGCTCGCAGCGGCCATTGAGGATAGGCAAGAGGACAGATGTAGTGCCGCCCGTCCCGGCGCCCACCTCCAGCGCCACCATCGGCTGCGGCCTTGGTTGGCGTTTGAGGACGGCCTGCAGCACAGCCTGCATGCAGCCATTGTAAAACTGGCTGATCGTCGCGTCCTCGTACACGGGCCTCAACATCTCCATCGATCCACCGGGGAAGAGCAACTCCTGATACGGGATCGTGCAGTTCAACGCGTCGACGAGGCGTTCACCGCAATGGACGGCCAAAGCAAGCTCAGCCGATCCTTCTTCCTTGGCGGCTGCAAGGGCGCGAGCCTTGGATAACATGGACGTTGGATGCTGCGTGGCAAGCCACGCGCGCAGCAAGCGGTGATGCCACAGAGGCGAGTCGAGCCTCAGGCTACTACTCATTGCGTCCGAGATGTACTGGTTACAGAGGGCGATCAGCATCGAATACGAGCGCATCAGCTGCTGCAAGTCTATCTTTGCCGCCGAGGCGGTGACGTGTGCGATCAACTCCTGCCTCAGGCTGTTCAGCCCCACTAGCGTGCACCTTGGGAACTCGGACAGGTGCACAAGCCGGGGAACGTGCATCGTACCCGAAGCGAAGCAAGCCTCGGGTTCGAACGAGAACGCCTGCTTCAGTCCGTCGATGTGGCCTCCGGGCAGCTGCAGGTGCTCGTAGCCCGCGAGAGGCATCGCTTGTTGGAGAGGAGCATCCAGGCACCCGAGGCGCAAGCTCGCAAGCTCCGCTCGGGCAGACCGCGCCAGACCCCACAGGCCAGCATGTGTGCTCCTCGAGCATTCGAGCTGAGTTCCGAGGGTGCATAGCCATAGAGGGGGTGCATGCTGATTCGTTTGGAACACTTGCAGCAACGAAAGCACACATTCGAGCAGCCCAAGATCGTGAACAGCCAACGCGGAGCGCGGGGCATAGAGCAGGCATGCATCACACGCAGATGCGTTGGCGAGCCTATTGGGATGCGTAGGCAGCGCGTTGGACGGCCCTATTACGAGAATCGACGCCCCGACAGGTTTCAGCTCGGCAAGCTCGGATGCGCAGCTCCATTGCATGCTATAGAGCCATGGTAGCCTGTCTTTGCTCCCGGAAGACTCCTGGAGGATGGCGGCCTCGCGCTCGGACGTCTGGCTGCATGGAAACGCTCGCCTTCGGAAGGTGAGATGAACCGGCCTCTGACCAGGTGGGGGCATGCTGCCAAAGAGTACGGCATGCGCGATGGTGCCGCTGTATCCAAAGGAGCTCACACACCCGAGACATCGATCGTGCATGCCCCAAAGTGCTGCAAGGTGCGTGCCGTATGCATCCCTCGGATTCGTCACATTTCGGACGTGAGGATTCATGACACGTAGATGACTGTTCGGCGCTGTGATTCGGCTGCACAAACTCTGAAGAACAGACAGCAAGCCTGCTAGCCCGGCTGCAATTTCGGTGTGACCAAGGCAGGCTTTCACACCGCCGATGGCAACCCGACGCGCCCCAATTACCGCCAAAGATTTGGCCTCGACCGGATCACCCAAGGCTGTGCCTGTGCCATGCGCTTCGTGAGCGACCAGGCCATCTGCAGAGGAGGCGTCAGCTTCGGCATGGGCCGTATGTATCAGTTCGTACTGCGCCTGACCATTCGGCGCCGTGAGGCTCGCAGAGCGTCCATCCTGACGAACGGTGCTCCCACCCACCGTGCTCCCTCCCACGCCGACCAGCCCAGAACTAGACTGCAATACAATGGCGCTGCACGCTTCACCTCGCACGTATCCATCCGCTCGCACATCAAAGGTGTGACAGCGCCCAAGAGCCGAGGTCATCCCCGCCAGAGCTAAGCTCCATGAAGCAATCGGTGTGAGCATGAGGTTGACTGCTGCGGATACGGCTGCATGGCATTCGGACTGCTGGATGGTGCGCACTGCAGCGTGCGTGGCGACCAGAGCAGTCGAGCATGCGGTATCGTAGGAGATGCAAGGGCCATGCAGGTCCAGCACGTACGAGATCCGGCCAGATGCGATGGAAGCGTCTGCTCCGGTGGCTGTGTACGCGTTCCCCGGGCGCGTGGCAAGCATGAAGGCGAATTCGAAGGCCGTGAGACCCACAAAGACGCCTGTGAGATTGGCGCGATCGGAGCGTCTCGGGCCTACAACCTCGGCAGCGTGTAGCGCAGCATACGCTTGCTCAAGGAGAAGACGCTGCTGTGGATCCATGGCCACAGCTTCGGCGGCTGCCACGTTGAACATGGACGCGTCGAAGAGGTCGTGTCCGCACAGGAAGCCACCGTAACGCACACGGCTGCCCACTGCCTCCGACCCTTCTCGAAAGGGATGGTCATCATCCCACCGATTTGGTGGCACTTCGCAAATCACGTCGCAGCTTTGAGACAGCATACGCAAAGCGCCGCTACCAGTACCCGGAAAGCGGTGGTTGGCAGACGCGATGGCAACGGGCCCCAAAGGCACGGGCGCAGCCACTCTGGCCCGAGTCGTTGGCGCTGCGTTTGGTGCACTGCGTCCACTCACGCAGCCCGCGAGATACTCGGAGAGAAGCCGCGTCGTTGGGGCTTCAAACAGCAGTGTGGCGGGCAACGACAATTTGAAAAGGTCTGCCAGCTGGGAGACAAGAACCACAGACTGCAACGAGTTGAGACCGGCATCCATGAGCGGCGCATCGAGGGCAACATCAGAGGCTAGATGGCGCCGAAGCTGCTCTGAGACCGTCTGGACGATGGTGCCGCCGAGGCCGTCTATCTCCTCTCGAGCGGCCACTAGTGGCGCAGGCTGTGAGGTCTTCACGATGGGTGCCGGCAACTTGTTCCGGTCGATCTTGTCACTTGCAGTGCGCGGCCATGCATTGAGACCGATGATCAGACTGGGCAGCATATATACCGGCAGTGTCTGGCGCAAACCCTCGAGAGCTGGAACTTGGCTCAGGGGCTGTGCTTCATCGCCGCCTACTATCTCCTTCGGGGTCACGTATGCAATGAGGCTCGGCTCGATGCCTTCGGTCCAGAGCTGCACCACCGCCTCGTGCACTCCAGGCTGCGCACGCAGAGCGTGCTCAATCTCGCCGAGCTCGATACGCTGGCCGCGCAACTTGACCTGGAAATCCATTCGGCCACCAAACTCAAGTTCGCCATTGGCGCACCAGCGAGCTCTATCTCCGGTGCGATAGACGATCCCGCGCCCGGAGGGATCTGCATGAGCCCACGGGTTGATGATGAATCGCTCGGCGGTGAGCTCGGGTTGGTTGAGGTAGCCTCGCGCCACTTGCACGCCCCCCAGCCAGAGCTCACCGTACACACCGATGGGCACGAGGCGGCGTGTCTCGAGATCAACGACGAAGCACGTGACATTGGGTAGTGGGGAGCCGATGAGAGACAGCCGCGCAGGGCTGTCTCTCGAGACGATGCTCCGCGTTGCCCAGATGGCTGCCTCTGTCGGCCCGTAGTAGTTATACAAAGTCGCGTGCTTGGGCACGGAATCCACAGCCGGCTGCGTGAGTGCTTCCCCCCCCACCTGAACGTGCTCCACAGATGGAGGAAGGCGTGAGACGGCGAGGATGGACGGCACCGCCGCAAGATGCGTCCAATGCTCTCCCCGGGTCGGCGTGGCAAGTTGCGACCCATCGGCGAGGAGACGGCAGGTCCCACGGAACACAGCGAGCGAGCTGAAGATGTTGTACACGGAGACATCGAAGGTGTATGGCGTAGGCATTCCAAAGATCGCATTCTCTGCTGCACCGTAGCGCCGCCGGGCGCCTAGCAAAAGATTGACGACGCCGGCGTGGGGAACCATGACCCCCTTCGGTCTCCCAGTGCTCCCGGACGTGAACATGATGTACGCTAAATCCGGCTGCTTTCGCGGCCTTGGCATCTCTGGACCCGTAGTGAGCGGTACGGTACGAGCGTCGTCCAGGCGCAGGATCGCTCCCTCAAACCAGCCTTCAAACTCATGGACGTAGACCGTCTGCGCCAGGAGATGCTCGCACGTCGCATCGCGTGCCATGTACCTGCGCCTTTCAAGAGGCCACTTGGGATCGAGGGGAAGGTAGGCCGAGCCTGACTTGAGGGCTCCCAAGAGACCCACGATCTGCTCGAGGGATCGATGCAACTGAAGAGCCACAACGCTTCTGGAGGAGCTCTCGTGCGCCCGAAGCCACGCGGCCACGGCATCCGAGCAGCGGCCGAGCTCCTTATAGGTCATCTTTGCTTCTCCCCACTCGAGCGCCACACGATTGGACGAATAGTCGACGAGGTCGTGGATTCCCAAGGTCGCTGCTTCGCCAAAGTCGACGGCGGTGGCGTTGAGTTGCGGCAGGACCCGCTCGGCCTCGCCGTCGTCGTATGCTTGGACCTCCCCTAATTTGGAATCGGGATGGGCTGTCGCTTCTTGTATGAGGTGCAGTAAGAACGCTGCCCATCGCTGCGCAGTCTCTGCCGTGAAGATCGCCGGATCGTAGATCATCTTGCCTCGAGCCTTGTCGTGGCTGTACAGGAACTCCACCTCGAGATCCAGCTTCACCGTCGGCTCATCAACTGTTGCATCGAGCGCATCAGCCTCCTGGTCGTTGGTCGCATGAAACATCGTTTGAAAGAGCGGCGAGTAGGCGGCGGACCGCGACGACTTACCGCACGCGTGGATGATACGGTGGAGAGGGACATGCGCACGCTGAAGGGCTTCGCCCACCTCGTGCTGCACGTAGCGAATCGCCTCGAGTACGGTGCCGTGCTGCCGGTCCAAGCGTACTGGTAACGTGTTGACAAAGGTACCAACCACGTGCTCGAGATTCTTCGCGTGGCGTAGAGAGTGTGGCACGCCGACAATGACGCTCGTGTCGTCGCTCAGTCGGTGCAACAGCTCTGCCCACAAGGTGAGAAGAACTGCGTTGATCGTTGCACCACACGCTCGGCAAAGCGTGGTCACCTGCGCCATGAGGCTCTCGCCGATAAATAGCGGCACGTGCCTGGCCGACGTCGCTTGTACAAGTGGGCGAGGGAAGTCCGCAGGGAGAGTGAGCAGCTCCGAGACGCCCTGTAGCCTGGACACCCACCAATCGAGCGCCTCCTGATCGTCTGCCCGAGAGGCCTCGAGCTGGGCAAAGTCCGCGTACTCGTAAGCCAGAGGCGCGAGAGCCGCCGGCGTCTGACCGCGAGCCAAGGCAAGGCAGTGCTCACGAAGCTCTGAGCGGATCAGGTGCATCGCCACGGCGTCGACGGCCACATGATGCACATTCACGACCAGGAGCGCTGGGTCCACGGCCCGGTAGAGTGCACGGATTGGGGGCGCAGCAAAGGGACGGAAGGGAGACCTGAGCTCGGAATGGAGGAGCTCCTCCCATTGAGCCGCATCCGAACAGACGACGAGCGGAACTACGAAGCCGTCCGACGGCAGCACGATTTGGCACAGGCGGGTAGCTTCGCGATCAGGGCTGATCCCATAACACGTGCGAAGGACTGCGTGGCGGCGGACGAGGCTCTGAAGTGCCGCCCGGACCAGCGGCTCGGGTTCGTCAATTGTGCCGATGTTCGAGTCACCTAGGGGCACAGCAATGGGCTCATTGTAGGCGGAGCTCGTGGGGTGAAGCTGCTGATGCAGCAGGAGCTGATGCTGCAGGCTTGAGACGGGGAGTCGGTCCCGCAGAGGAACACCCGCAGCCAGCTGCAGGGGGGATCCGTGCGAAGCAGCTGCGGGCGCATCGGCACGAAGCGGAATCAGTACACTCTGATGGAGTTCTTCCGTGGCCTGCTGCACGGCGAGGACGATGCGTTGCACATCGTCGGTCGAGTGGGCGGTGGAGAGGAAGCATGCACGACCTTCTACACAGTAGATGCCCCTGCGGATCAGCCCTTCTGTGAATGCCTTTGAAATGACCTTTGGCACGTTGAAGCGGAAGATCGAGCCGCAGTGATCGATGCGCGGTGCAAACGCACGCAACGCCCACCACGCGTTCAGCTCTGAAGCCAATCGCGCTGTCGCTGCCTCAAGGCCAGCGTAGATGCCCTCGCCCTCTGCTTCGAGGCGCTGGAGGACGGCATCGACGGCGGCCATTGAGAGAGGGAACTTGCAAAACGTGCCAGCAAAGTATGTGCGCGTCGCCCGAGGGAAACTATTGTCACCAAACGCCCACGCGCCGCCGTCGACGCCGTCCATGAGGTACGCAGAGCCACCGACCGCTCCGACCGGGAAGCCTGATGAGGGAGGCAATCAATGGCCATCATCAGTGGCAATCAGCGGCAATCAGAGGCAATCAGAGGTTTTCAGGTCGGAGTGCTACCTGCCCCGAGCGCCTTGCCGACTGCTACGAGATCCGCCTGAACCCCAAAGCGCGCCTGGGCTCCACCAAGACCTAGACGCAGCCCAGTGGTGACCTCATCGAAGATAAGGACGATGCCGTGATGCCGCGTGAGCTCACGGAGCGAGTGCAGAAAGGCTCTCGGGTCACGCTTCAGGTCTCGACGAGCCTGCACCGGCTCGACAAAGACGGCTGCGAGGCTGTCGGCGTGCTCAGTGATGTACCGAAGTGACGCCTCGTGATCGTACGCAAGAACCACGAGCGACGACTCGTCCACAAACGAAGGGGGCACCCCGATGGAAGCTGGGATGCACGATGGCGCCGTCGAGGTATCCGAGGAAGGTCTACCAAGGAACCCATCGAAGTGCCCGTGGTACGAACCCTCGAAGGTCACTATGCGGCTTCGCTTGCGATGGAGCCTGGCCAGCCGAGCTGCTAATGTGGTCGCCTCCGTGCCCGTGGTGACGAATGTGACCCGTTCTACATGGAGGAGCTGACAAAGACGACGAGCATTGGTGCCCACAAGCTGATTTTCAAAGCCCAGAGCGTAGGACGAGTTGGTCAGCATGGACTCGAGGCAATCCTTGAGGAAGCTCGGGTTGTGGCCAAAGAGCAGAGCTCCGCTACCACAGGCAATGTCCACATAGTCCGTGCCGTTCGTGCCAAGGACATGCGCCCCTTCTGCACGCTCGATGACGACCACCGGATTGTGCTCAATGTAGGGCGATTCCACAGCCGCGCCTTGGGCGGCGGGCGCCGACCTCCCCAGATCGCCACGTGGCGTGCCCACGCGGCGATCTGGAACGGCTGCCGAGGCGGGCCGCAGGTTGGCCACGTGCTCGTACAGCTCGTCCAGCGACATTCCATACATCTCGGTGATGGCCGGAACAGCACTTGGGTGCACCAGGCTCCCCAGCGACGTGACGAATTCCGTCCAGCCGAGTGAGTCGATACCGAGGTGTATCAGTGGGACGGTCGTGTCGAGCTGGTCACTCCAACTCATGGCCCGCACAAGGCTGATGAGCTGGTCATAAAGGTCAGCTCCGGGAGGGGATCCTCGGCTCAATTCCTGGCTTGCCGTTGAAGGAGCCACCGAGCGTTGTTGCCATGCGAACACCACACGGCGGTACAAGAGGTGGGTCGGCGGTGGCACGGGAACCCTTGCGACGAGATGGCCGACCACCGCATGGGCAATCGTGCCACTGTATCCAAATGAGCTCACGCCGCCCATCTCACTCGCAAGTAGCCGCGCCGCTTGCACTGGCAGCACCCCATCGGCGTAGCCATGCAGACAGGCGTGCACGTGAGGGTTGAGCACACGGAGCTGCGCATTTGGCGCGGCCATCCCTGCCTGCAAGCCGAGCACCAGTTTCAGCATACCCGTCATCCCTGCAGCAGCCTCCGCATGGCCAACATTGGCTTTGATGCTGCTCGCTGCCAATGGTGCTGATCCCCTGCGACCTTGAAGCATCGCAGCCACGAGAGCGCCCGCCTCGATGGGATCACCCAGCTCCGTACCTGTGCCATGAGCTTCAACCAAGCTGAGCAAGTCACGTGAGACTCCGGCACTTGAGCACGAGGCGACAAGAAGCCCTCGCTGCGCCTGCCCGTTAGGTGCCGTGAGGCTTGCCGATCGACCGTCCTGCCGCACTGCACTGCCGTGCACCTTTACAGACGCGTAACCATCGTCGACATGCTGCAGCGCCACCGCGCCGCACGCCTCGCCCCGGGCATAACCGTCAGCACGCGCATCGAAGGAGTGCGACCGACCGCGCGCCGATGTCATGCCCGCAATCGCAAAGCTCATGCCCGCGCCTGGAGAAAGCATCAGCATCACTGCAGACACAAGGCCCACGGCACACTCTTTCAGCTTCAAAGCGCTCAGCGCCGCGTGGCCCGCCACCAGGGCGGCAGAGCAAGCCGTGTCACACGACACGCAAGGGCCGTGCAGCCCTAGCACATACGAGAGTCGGCCCGCGGCAATCGAGAGGCTTGCACCGGTGGCTGCATACACGCTCGCACCTGCTGGCGACAGAGCCAGCACCTGGGCAAAGTCAGTCGCCGAGATCCCCAGGAACACGCCGCTCAAGCTGCCTCCGAGCTTCGCTCGATCGAGGCGTGCATCGTGCAAGGCGGCGTAGCCGTGCTCGAGGAGCAGCCTCTGCTGCGGATCCATCGCCGCCGCCTCAGCAGCCGAGATGTTGAATGCACGGTGATCAGCAAGCTCACATCCGATCACGAATCCGCCGTATCGCATTCGGCTTCCAATCGGATCAGGCATCGAGGACGCTGAAGCAACATCCCATCGCCCGACGGGCACCTCTGCGATGGCATCGTGCCCGCAGGTCACAAGGCACCTCGCCGCACTAAATGACGTCACAGTCTCCGGCATCAATACGCTCGTGCCGCCAACGGCCAAGATTGATGGAGCAAGATCAGCCTGACTCGTTAGTGCATCGGGGCGTCTCGATTCCGAAGCTTTGGGCCGCAGCACCTCTGCAAGCTGGCGCGCAGTCGGGTGGTCGAAGACGAGCGTACTAGAGAGACGCACATCACCGCCCACCATTGCCTGGAGTTGATTGCGCAGCTCGACGGCGCCAAGCGAGTCAATACCCGCCTCCATCAGCGGAGCATCCGCATCGACTGCGCCAGCCGCTGTCTGCTTCACAAGCTCGAGCACCGTCTCGAGGGATACCGCACGGGCTGTCGACGAGAGTCGAGATGCCTTGGGCGTATGCATCTCCGAAATGGGTGCGAGGTTCCTCAGGTTCGTATGGGGAGATATGAGCATGGATAGGAGCGCCGGCGGGACAGCACCACCGCCCACGAAGCGGCTCCATGTCACTTGCAAGACGCCAACCACTGCCGAGCTCTTCGCCTCTAACAATGTCGAGAGTGCGGCCAAGCCCTGTGCCAAGCTGAGCTGTCCAAAGCCAGCGGTCGCCTTCCACATCGCCGCCACCCGCTCGCTCGCCGCACCCCGTGCTGCCATACCTACCTCTGCCCATGCACCCCACTGCACGCTCAGTGAAGCACGGCCGTGGCGACGTCGGAAGGCCGAGAGCGAGTCTAGACATGCATTGGCAGACGCATAATTCGCCTGGCCTGCGCCACCTAGCAGCGCCGCCACCGATGAGAACAGCACGAAAGATCCAATGGCCCTCGTATGCATGGCAGAGTGCAGACTCCACGCGCCTTGCGCCTTGGGGGCGTACACGCGTACGAGACTGCTGGCGTCCTGTCGAGGCAGCACGGCGTCAGCAAGCACGCCAGCTGCGTGCCACACACCTCCGACTGATGGCAGCACCGATGCAAGCCGCCGATTGTGGGATACGTCGGAGGTGTCACACCGCTCAAGAACCGCATCAGCGCTGCTGGCCTGCAGGGCCTTCCACTCCGCGTCACCTGTGCGGGCGAGCATGCCGCTGCGTGAAGCGAGAGCGAGGCGCTTGGCACCGCGCCCAGCGAGCCATCGAGCCGTTAGCAGACCTAGACCACTTGTGCCGCCAGTGACGAGCTGCGTCTTGGATTGGCCTTCGAGCGCACTAGCTCCCCTCATCGGCTCACAAAGCACTACCTTGCCTATGTGGTGGCCGCCTTGGAGGAAGCGGAACGCAAACTCGTATTGGCTTCGCATGTCGAAGCTGCGGAGAGGGAGGCTTGCTACCACTCCGGAGTTGGCGCGGGTCGATAGCAGGAGGAGCACACGCTGCGTCCACCAAGGCTGCCTCGTCGTCTCAGCATCCAGCGCAATCGCCTCAAACGTTGTGCAGGGCGCTGCTGCGACGTGCCGCGTCGTGGACCAGATGCTTCGCTTGCCGATCTCCTCGAGGGCGCCACCCTCGGTCAGGCATGCAAACGACGTGCTGATGAAGTCGCCGGACAAGCTGTTGAGAACGGCGTGGCACCGTCCCGACTCGAGCAGGCGTGCACTGCCCGCGGCAAATGCCGACGCATCGCGCGAGCTGCACAGAAGACGCGCACCCATGGACCGCACGTACGCGTGCTTATGCGGACGCCCAGCTGTGCCCAAGATGCTGACGCCCAACCACTGAGCATACTCCAGACTCTTCAACCCCACACCACCAGCAGCAGCATGGACCACCAGGCTGTGGCCCGAACGCAGCAAGGCGCGCCCGAGTGACACGTGTGTGGTGATCCATGTCACCGGCAGCGTGCAGCACTGCTCGAACGAGAGTGGCGCTGGCTTGCAGGCGACAAGCCGGGCATCCGCGTAGGCGTAGCTCGCCAAGGGCGCACGAGCCATCCCAAAGACAGGCGCGTGGCGCGCATGCAACTGTGTGACGCCGGGATCGATCACGATGCCTGCCACGTCGGCTCCCGGAGGACCGGGCTCCCCCGGATACTCTCCAAGCACATTGAGAACATCGCGAAAGTTGAGGCCGATAGTCCGGACGCGTAGCTTGACCTCGGCACCGCTCTCCGCACGCATGAGCGGTTGACGCTCGAGGGACAAGTTGCTGATTGCGCCGCGAGAGTGCAAGTGCACACGCACGGGACCATCTGGTGGGGCCGTAAAGTCCGTCAGCCGAGGAACTGAGATTGCGGACGAGTTGATGAGCACCGCCTCGGGCTCTGGAAGCGATGCTGCACGCTCAAGCGCTGGCCTCGCTTGCCCATCGATGGACAGCACAGCAATCAACGACTCTACGCGCGCCGTTCGCGCCAAACCCCACGATCCAGCATGCGTGATGCTCGGCATGCGAGTCATTGCGTGCTGTGCGCCCAGCGTGAGCAGCCACACGGCAGGTGGCGCTTCGCTGGCGGCTTGAGCCTGCACCAGCGCAAACGCAGCATCGAGCGCGGCCAATGCGTTGCACGCCGCCTGCCCCCGCTGCAAGAACGCCAACGTCGCCACGGCGTGCCATCTTATTGCCGCCACGGCACGCCCACTTGCAACCGTTTGCGCCGCAGCCGCACGAGACGTCCATGCCTGTGCGCCAGTCGCAAGCACTGCAATCCCGCCGTCGGTGCCATCGGTCTGACGCATCGCAGAGGAGTCTAGCTTGTGCCACTTGATAACATACAGGTCTCGCCGTGCAAGTGCATCTGCGCGCAGCACTCTCGACTTGAACCCATCAAGCCGGGTCGGCGATGAACCATCACGGCAGCTGAGAAAGACAGATACTGCCTCGCCTCCTTGACGCGCCACGGCTGCCCACAATTCGCCAGAGGCTCCATGCAGCCGCGCCTCGTCCACTGAGAACGGCAAACGCGGCATCCCGCCGTGGCCCCTGTCCGAGACCAGACTGGTCAAGGAGAGCGCGCCATCCAGATCAGCCGGGTGCACGTGTCCAGCTGGCTGAGCTGAGCGGTTCCGAAGACGAGCGGTGGCCAGCCCATGGCCTTCGACCCATGCCCGATCCAGAGTGCGGAATCCGGGGCCGTACTGCAAGCCAATCGCATCGAACCTGTCGTACAACGAGCTCATCTCGAAGGCGCGAGCACCGACGTGCGCACGAGCCAGCGCGTGATCAAACGAGCCCCTGTTCTCGTCGTATGAGCATACTCGCATGATACCCGAGCAGTGCACTGCCGCATCCATAAGCATGCCACCCGTGCCAACCTCGCCGCTGCACGCCTCAAAACGGCCCCCTGCGACCTTGCAGTCGAGATGCACGCCACTCGCCTCGATGCCAAGCGGCTGCAGGAAGACGACGTCACACAGTGCCGGAGCAGTCGACTTTGAGAGAGCGACACTTGCTGCTGCGCGTGCCAGCTCGAGGTATCCCGAGCCAGGGAAGATGATGCGACCTTGCACCACGTGATCGGCAACAGCAGAGAGCAGCGGGCCGGCAACGGCCGCGCGGAACAGGTGCGTCTCACCTGAGGATGACACGTGTCGCAGCCCAAGCGAAAGTGGCTGCTCACGCCAGCCGTAGGAGCGCCGAACATATGTGAGCGGCGAAAGCGTCACGTGGTGGCTCCTCCCGCCCGAATCACTGCGCTGGAGCAGCGCGTGCGCAATCGTGCCGCTGTACCCAAACGAGCTCACACCTCCGGATTGCTCGCGCTCGACGGCCGATTGTACCACGAAAGCACACTTCGTGCCTCGCAGCGCTCCTGCCACGTGGGGGTTCAGTCCGCGGAGCTGCGCATTCGGAGGAGCCTGCCCGTTGAGCCTGATGAGCAGCGATGCCAGCCCTGCCATGCCAGCGGTCGCTTCGGTGTGACCGAGATTGGCCTTAATGCCACTCGGAGTGAGTGCGCCATCGGCGCGCTGAGAGCGCACGAACGCGGCGACTGAGCCCACCTCGATTGGATCGCCAAGAGGGGTGCCTGTGCCATGTGTCTCGACCACAGACAGCGAGGCAGCTGTGGTGCCAGTACCGTGTGCCGCCTGCAGCAGCCCCAACTGCGCCTGGCCGTTGGGTGCCGTCAAACTCGCGCTTCGCCCATCTTGACGAACGGAGACTCTTTGCATGGTTGGTAAGTTTGTGTTTGAGGGCTCCGGTGGCTGCTTGCACCGCGCGACGAGAAGCAGCGCACAGCACCCCTCTCCCCGTACAAAGCCGTCCGCACGTCGATCAAATGTGTGGCACCGCCCCTTGATCGATGTCATGCCCGCAATGGCCATGCTCACCGAAGTCGACTGGAGCAACATCATGCTCACTCCCGCGGCCACGTGCATCTCGCAATTCTCTTGGATGACGCCGGAGAGCGCCGAACCGCATGCCACGAGCGATGCCGAGCACGCCGTCTCAATCGAGATGCACGGGCCGTGCAGCCCAAGTGCATACGAGACGCGGCCCGAGGCAATCGAAAGCGCTGCGCCAGTTGCAGCGTAGACGCTTCGGCCCAGAGGGCTGTGCTCGAGGACTTGCACGAATTCGTTCCAGCAGATCCCCAAAGCGACGCCTGTTGAGCTCCCGAGAAGCTCTGGCTTGCGCTTGCCAGAAGCATGCAGCGCTTCGTAGCTCATCTCCAAGACGAGCCGCTGCTGGGGATCGGTCGCCTGCGCTTCCCGAGCCGAGATGTCAAAGCGCTCCGCGTCAAAGAGCTCCGCACCGACCATGAAGGCCCCGTGCCATGTGCGCCGGCTGGTCATCTCATCCACCCAGTCTGGAAGATGGTGTGCCTCCCAGCGTGACTGCGGCACCTGACGCACTACATCGTGGCCGGTGACAGCAACCTCGAGCAGTGCAATCGACGAGACAACGGACCCTGGCAGCTTGCAGCTGACCCCCGAGACGATTGCGCCAGGCAGCACGCCCTGCGTTTGATGGCTCGCAACTGTCGGGCTCACACTGTTGAGAAGCGCGAGGATGGAGTGCAATGACCTATGCGACTCTCTCGGTGCCGGCTGTCGCGCATGATCCTGCTGCTGCTGCTGCTGCACGTGCTGCTCCAGCTGCCGCAGGGTGGGAAAGTCGAACACGACCGTCTCCGGCAGCAGATCGCCGTCGCCAAGCCGTGCCATCAACTGGTTGCGCAGCTCAACTGCTCCAAGCGAGTCGATGCCGGCTTCCATGAAAGGAAGGTCCGCACTAATGCCGGGCAAAAGCACCTCCACGGCCTCGCGCACGGCGGCCATAGCGTCTGATGCCTTGGATGTGGCCACGGGGTCTGGCTCGCTGCTACCCCCAAGCAAGCTGGACAACACCGCTTGCAGGTCCTCATCGCGATCGAGTAGCCTTCGTGCCGGTGATGTAAGCGGCCGAGTAACGTACTGCAAGCATGCCATCCCATGGTACGCGTACACGCGCGCGGGGCGGCTCGCCGCCTCGCAAGGCTGCGCCATCAGGGCGCTCGATCGCGGTGGGGCGCTGACCTCTCGGAGCGAGAAGGCGTCGCGCGGGAAGCCGAGCAACGCCCTAGTGGTGCGCCCGAAACGGCCCTCGTTGCCTCTGCTGCAGAGGGCTAGGTAAGCTCTGGCAGAGAGCGGAGTTCGAGCATCGAGCGCCCGAAGCAGCTGACCATCGATACGCTGTGCCGCGCTCGCGACTCGCGCTGCACACACCCTCGGGCCGACACGTACGATCAACGTGAGCTGTGACGCCAGCTCGCATTCGAGACGCGCCTCGGGAATGGGCATCCATTGAGCGCATGGCAGCTCCCAGGGTAGTTCGAGGCGCGGGAGACTCCTTTCGGAGAGTGCAGGTCCCACGAGTACCGCGCAGGCCATCGCACCGCCCGGGCCGGTTTGGTCCGAGCAGACGGCCACAGCAAATCGCCCGTCCCAATGCGCTCCTTGGATCCAGTGGAAGCATCCTTGAAGCGCGGCCATCTCCTGCCCAGGGCAGGTGTAGACGTCCACACCCTCTACACTAGCCTGGCCGCCACACTCGAGCAAAGCCATGAGCTCAGACTTGATCCCCTTACTCCGATCTAGGGCCGTCTGCGAGCCTACGCACAAATACCCAATCTGCTCGGGCGACAGGTTTTGGGTGCGCATCAGCCGGTGGAGTGCGGTCAGCGCCATGGAGACCACATCCTCGTCCTCGCCGCACCCACTGTAGCATTCCATCAAACCTTCGAGGCTGCTGCCGATTGTGGATCCTTCTAGGCTGGCCCTCGACGCGCTTGCCCATCCAGCAGCGCGCACGCAGTGGCGCGGCACATAGACCTCGACGGCGCGCACACTGCCGAATCGCGCCGTCTTGGCGCCGGCTGCGCACGGCTTCGAGGGGCGCAGAGAGCGCAGGATGGCTGGGACTACTGAAGGACTCGTGCTCATCTTCCGAGGAAGCCGTGGGACTCTGCTCTCGGCGCACGCGGACAGCATGCCAAGGAGCAAGTTGCACTCGGGACCGCTGCCGGTCGGGAACGCCATCAAATACCGCTCGCTCGCCATCAGATACCGCTCGCTCGCCATCGAGCGGGTGGGAGAGGGAGGATCCCTAGTGAGGCTTAGCATGCATTTGAGCCCGATCGCCGCATGCTGCGCCAACCACGTGGCACGCTCGACTGCGGCATGCATGGTGCTCTTGCCCGCTGGTTGGACTTGAGTCAGGAGGCCCTGCCGCTGCGCCTGAAACGCGTTCTTATGGGGGGATCCGATCCGAAAGTCGGCGGCTTCCCAAACAATCTTTGCGAGCCCGTCGAGCTCTGTGTCGGCGGAGCAGACGATGGGTACGCCAAACGAGTGCAGCGCCGCCATGGCGTCCTGCACACGCAAGATGTCGCGTGCTGAGGGCCGCATGCCATCGAGCGGCGAAACCGCTGACTCGTTGCCAAAGTGGATGACGACCGCTCGTAGCGCCGCGCCCACCCAAGCAATGGACGCCAACATGGACTCCACATTGAAGGCGACGCGGGGCAGAGTGAGTACGACGACCCCTGATTGTTCCACGATGGCTGCCTGGATCGGCGCTTGGCCCCTTGCCGAAGCTGGTCGTGCGGTAGTAGCGGCCTTGGAAGGGTTCGTGGCGGGGGCAGTCCGATTTCGTTGAAGGCGCAGCGCCTCCATCGCCAGCTCAGCCGCTTCGCCCTCCACTCGGATGAGGCCGAGGCGCCTCGTCTCAGTCCATCGCTGCACGCCGTCCGACGCGTGGCACAGCGCCACCACTGGCTGCCGAGCTCCACGGAGCGCCGTACCGAGCGTCGCCTGTGCAGGCGATGCATCCCAGCATGTGGAAGCGGGAGGGCTCCACGCCATGCAAAAGTCCACGTGGTCGCGAGCAGTTGCGGCATGGCGCGAGCGCAGCGGAGCCGGAACTGGCATCACTTTGGCCTCCACCGAAGAGCCGATGCCATCGAGCACGCGCCCGGAGTCCATCGAACGCGCCAGTTGGAGGCCACCGTTGACGAGCAGGCACTCGGTGTGAAGGACCACTTCACGAGCGAGCAACTCCACATCAGTCGCAAGGCGCAAGGCGACGAGGTCTGACGCTCGACCGCGAGTCACCAGAAGGTGGCACAGTTGCTCGGCGCGTCGCTTGGTCGACGTCACACCGGTGCAGACTTCATGCACGAGCCCAAGTTGCATTGCTGCCGTGGCACTGATGGGTTGATCCATCAAGTAGAAGGCCAGAGCTCGCTCAGTGCCGACGATGGCTTTGAGGCTACGGCTAAAGCCTGCCACAGGGCACACGCCCCGAGACAGATTCCCGTGCTGAAAGCTGGCCTCGCTCTCGGCAAGGCGTGCGTCGGCCTGCAAGAACATTGCCACGCCGCCGCCGACGAGGGCGCCGTGCGCGGCGCACACGACCGGCACGGGCAAGTTGGCTAGCTCGACGAACCCGAGCACCTTGTAATCAAAGATGAAGCGCGCCAGGCCGGCAAGGGAGGTGGGCGCGCCAGGCGTGTGCGGCGAGGCGCCCGCGCAGAAGACACGCCCGGCGGCTTGCCAACACACCGCTCTCAGCGCTGGCTGTGCGCGCAAGAAGTTGACAGCGCGATGCATATCGTCACCCAAGGGCCAGCTCATCGTGTTGAAGCGGGCCGGATCAGCGAGCTCCAGCACCGCCACGCCAGTGTTCTCATCGAAGAGCAGCCGGACGAGCGTACCTGATGAGGGAGGCCATCAGAGGTCATCAGAGGTCATCAAGAGGCAATCACCCCGGACGAGCGTACCGAGATCGCGACCTCGCTCGCGCCCGCGCGTGTCGAGCGCGCCGAGCGCCAAGAGGGAGAGCTCTGCTGAGGCCTCGGCTTGAAGTGCGAGCTGCTCGACCAAAGGTGAAGTCATCGTTGGAGGTGGCAGCGGAGCGGGAACGCTCGGCAAATGGTCTGCTAGAGGTGGTGGGGGGGAAGCTCCGAGGAGACCGCAAGTGGCGCGCGCGAAAGGCGAAGTCGTCCGGACAGCGGCCGGACGCTCGGTCGGCGCGCTCGGCGGTGCGGCCTCTGGCCACCACGGGAACGCGCGCCGCCGAAAGCGTAAGCATGGCGGCCGCGTGCCGTGACGCTTTCCAAGCCACGCCGTCGCGTCGCACAGAAGCACGACATGGGCGATGGTGCCACTGTATCCAAAGGAGGAGACGCCGATGTGCCTGGCGCGTGCGCTCGCAGCCAGCCGTTGCGTGGGCAGCTGCGCCCTCATGCCACGGAGTGCCGGATCGACCATCACGTTGCACACGCGCAGCTGAGCATTCCCATTCCCCACAGCAGCGAGCTGGTGGAGCGCCATACGAACCATCAGAATGGAGGCGAGCGCTGCGGACGGCTCAGCATGGCCCAGATTCGCCTTGAGGCTGCCAAGTATGGGAGCGGTCGCGCCAAGCGCTCTCTCCAAACCGCCAGCCTCAGTCGGGTCGCCCAGTGCCGTCCCTGTGCCATGCGTCTCGACCTGCGGCAGCAACGTGAGCCCCGCGGCCCCGAGGCACTCGCGCACTAAGCGCGCCTGAGACGTGCCGTTCGGGGCGGTGAGGCTGGCACTCTTGCCATCTGCATGGGCAGCGCTGCTCCCGATGAAGCAGCGACTGCCCTCGTGGAGGAGGATCCCGCCGCCCAGCACCAAATGTTCGGCTCCTCCAGCCTCCTCCACCGCCACCGCCCCGATGGCCTCGGAGCGCGCGTACCCGTTCGCACGCGCGTCGAAGGTCTTGCAACGGCCGTCCGCGGAGAGCATGCCCGCACGCGCGAACATGAGCGTCGTGTTGGGCACCAAGATCAGGTTGGCGGCGGCCACCAGGGCGGCCAAAGGCTGCGGGTGACGGTCGTGTGCCACAGCGGTGGCGCGCTCGCAGCTGATACGTGCCAGATGCAGCGCCATCAGAGAGGAAGAGCAGGCGGTGTCGATGGTGGCGGCTGGGCCCTGCATGCCTAGCACGAACGAGAGACGGCCGGACGCGACGGAGCCCTGCGAACCGGTCGCGGCGTACACGCTGCCACTGCTGCTGCCGTAGCCGCTGCTGCCTGCACCCAATGTGCTGCTCCTCCTCCTCGCAGTTAAGTCTGCGAGCAGAGCAAAGTCCGCATTCATCAGTCCGACGAAGACGGCCGCTCGGCAGCCGAGCAGCCGATCGCGGCGCTGACCAGCGTCGTGGAGGGATGCATAGCCGAGCTCGAGTAGGAGTCGCTGCTGCGGGTCCATCTCCCACACCTCGCCGGCCGGGATCACAAAGCTCGCGGCGTCGAAGTATTCGGCGCCGTACACGTAGCCGCCGTAGCTAGCGGCCGTCAGAGGCGCCGACTGCATGCGCTCGTCGAAGCTCGAGAGCGCAGCGGCTGCGCGGCCGGTCGGGCGCTGCTGCATGCCATCGCCAGCGCTCGCGCAGAGCTCTTGAAGGCTCGCCGCGCGCGTCACGCCTCCGGGCAAGCGCATGGCGGAGCCAGCGAGGCGCATCGCGTGTGGCGGTGCCGTAGCGCGGGTGCCCTCGACGCGCCGAGGCAGCTCCGACGGTGCGCACAGCTCGTGGTGAATGTAGCTGGCGAGCTGGCGGATGGTCGGGTGGTCGAACACCACCGTCGGGCGCAGTGCGAGGCGCGGAGCGAGCGCTGTGTTGAGCAGCTGAACCAGCCGGCCCGTGTTGAGAGAGTCCACTCCGAGCTGCATCAAAGGCGCGTCTTCAAGGCCGCCGCCCGGATGGACCGGAAGCCCAAGTGAGTGCAGTGCCTGCAGTACGTGCTGCTCGTAGCTCGTGGACGTGGGGCAGGCGTCCATGGGCCGCAGCTGAGCGAGCAGTTCTGCAACTTCCGGCCGAGTGGCGGGAAGCTCGGTTGGGCATCGCATCACCAGTTGCGGGAGCATGAACGGTGCCAGCACAACGCTGCCAAACGCGCTGAGCTCGGCTGCTGTCAGATGGCAAGCAGCGTTGGCTGGTACGTAGGCCACGCCCACGACCGCACCGTGATGAGCAGGATGCGGCACCAGCGCAGCCACGAGGTCGGCCACACCCGGATGGAGGCGCAGCACTTCCTCCACCTCGTACGCGCAGAAGGACGCGGTCTCCGCTGTGGCGCGCATCCTTGCGTGGCGCAGACGCTGACGCCCGTCCGTGCATAGCATTGGACTGGCGTCTTTTCCGATCCTGTGGTCCGTCGCGACGTGGAGAGGCGGGCGCGATGTGCAAAGTCAAGTCAAGTCAAGTCAAGTCAAGTCAAGTCGCACACCTTTTCCACACGTCTCGCGAGGAGGGAACCGTGTTCCGAGACAAAGCCGTTACGAATCTCGGAGTAATCAAATTGCAACTTTCAGCATGTTGTTGGACGCTTCTCGACGTCTCTCGTCGTCCAACGAAGGAAATCGTGGACGAAAGGCTCACAGGGAATCTTTTCAATGCTGGAGCTCGCGTCGCTCGCGGCCGGCTTCGCGCTGCCGCATCTGCGGTTCGTCCCAGTCACACCACGCACCGCCACCGTTGTCGCGGACGCCACTCTCAACCTCAACCTGCCCGATCTCTTGAGCACCACCGCCCTCTTCCTCGGAGGTGCGTACTTCAGCTCGAGGGATGGGGCCGGCACTATACCGTCCTCCGGCGACGAGGTGCAATCGTGGTACGATAGTGGCGTGAGATTGCCGCCGCCTGTGACCTCGTGGTACGATGCAGGCGTGCGATTGGAGGCGCCGTTGGAATCGCCGGCCGGTGTTGTGGTGCCGACCCGTGCGCCATCGCCACCACTAGCTGCCGAGGTCGTGCCGGCGAGATCACCTGCGCCGCCCTTTGCCATCGAGCAGCTCATAATCAAGGAGCGGCTCGGAAAGGGCACGCAGAGCGAGGTGCTGCTCGGCGTGACGCCAACCGGCTCGGTCGCCGTCAAGATTGGCCTGAAGGCCTTTGCGATCGCTCGCGAGGCGTCCGTGCTGTCCGTCATGTCGGGCGTGGCAGGGTTCCCCACGATGCTCTACTACGAGCCGGACGGGCCACGCTCGCCCGGCGGCTTCTTGGTCGTGTCGCTGCTCGGCCCCTCGCTCGATGACCTCTTGCGCACGCGCCAGAGCCAGAGCCAGAGCCAGCTCACGCGCCTGAGCGGCCCCACGCTCCTACGGGTGGCGCGTTGCATGCTGCGCCTGATCCGCCGGCTGCACGTCGCGGGCTACGTGCACAACGACATCAAGCCGGCCAACATTCTCCTCGGCGCTGGCTCGTCGATGCAGCCGACGCAGCTGCACCTCATCGACTTTGGCTCGTGCACCAACATCTCCTCGTCGACGTTGGCCCATCGCATGGTGAACGAGAACGATGCGCAGGCGTACGGGCCGGTGGGCACGGCGACGTACGCGAGCGTTGCGGCCGACGCGAACGTGCGCACGATGCGCCCAGCCGATGACCTTGAGAGTTTGGTCTACACGCTCTGCGACCTCGCCTCGGGGAGCCTACCGTGGAAGGGGCAGCCCGATGCTGTCAAGGTGGCCATGAAGCACGAGAACCTGGCGCGTGGCGGCACGGAGCTGTTTGAGGGCATCGAAGATGCCGCCGCCTCCGTCGCGCTGCAGGCCATGTGGGCTGAGGTGAGGCGCTGCCAGGGCGCCGACAGCAGCGAGGGCGCCGCTGGCGGAACGGCCGTGGACTACGAGGCGTGCATGGTCGCCCTCGGCGGGAACTCGATTGATTCGGACCCGCCTGCCGATGCCATCTCAGAGCTCGCCTTCATGGCCGCCCTCGGGCAGTTCGTGCCCGCACTGCCCGATCTGTCCTTCACCCACCCGACGCTCGAGACTGAGTATACACGTGAAGACAGCAGCTCGACAGTCCGCAGGCTCTGAGTCCGGCACCCCCCCCGAACACGGGCAGCAGCAGCGCCTCCCAAAGGATACGCAAAGTACGCGGAGGCGCGAGCCCCAGGTGCGCCGCGCCATGCTCTGAGCTCGTCCTGAGGGCCCTCCGAACACCCCTGGCATCGTGCAATCCGTGCTGTACTGTATCCTGAAGTTGCCTACCGGCGGGTCGTCCCGGGTCCAGTACTCCAGTTGACATTGGAGTTTGGACCGGCGCGGGTCTAACGTCTGTGACTGTGGTTTTCACAGGCCGTCATTCAAATACCTAACCTGGGAATCGGGCCCTTATAATCATGAAAAATAGCAGACCACTCGCACCCCATTGGGTCAGCATTCAATTCCCTAGCACAGGTGACAAGGGAATGGGCCCTCGGCCTCGCCTTACAAACTAAGGTCCGCGAACGCGGAAGCATGAAAGTCAATGACGTGACTTGACTTGACTTGACTTCAATCGTGTATAGCCGGCCGTGCCGCTCATGGGTGCCCCCTACAAGCAAGCTTGCTTGCTTGCCCCCTACCCTAAATTTCAGGACCTTATTTAACGGGCTAATGAAACGCGCCACACAGTTCGTGAAAGGCACCGCGATCTCGCCGTCGCAGATCAAAGTCTTAGAAGGCTCGTCGAAGGTCACCCACTCCATCCACACCTTCAGTTTCCTCACCCTGCGCCTTCATCGGGGGCTTTTCGCGACGAGATGGTGCCACGGGTCATCGTCCTCGCGGCCATTGTGATGCCAGAGAGTATGGCGCTGCGCACGGGGCCACTTGGGGCGACGCCGCGGACTTCCGCAGTCCGTATGCAGTACGGGTATGGAGCGCCACCACAGCAGGCTGGTTACGGCGGGGGGCAGTACGGCGGCGGACAGTATGGAGCACCACCCCAGCAGGCTGGTTACGGTGCCCAGCCTGGCTATCCGCAGCAGGGTGGCTACGGTGCTCCGCAGCAGATGGGCGGCGGCATGGGCGGCATGGCATCATGGCGTGTGTGCTCTGCCAACATGATCACATGCTACACCGTACGCAACGGCGAGCAGCAGGTCTTGGGTCGCTCGGATGGGCCGATGCCAGACACCGTGTCACGGCAGCAGTGCATCATCACAATCGGAAACGACGGCACCGGCACTGTCACCTCGATAGGCAGGGGTCCAACGGGAGTACGTGAGAACTACATGACTCCGTGGGCGTGGCTGCAAAAGGATCAGCGCAAAGTGATCGCGGACGGCACCATGATCAGCTTGGACGTCAATAATCCTGAGGGGCACGTCTTCACGTGCCAGATTGACAGGTCGGGAGGTGGTGCCGGTGGCTATGCGCAGCAGGCTGGTGGCTACGGGCAGCAGGCTGGTGGCTACGGGCAGCAGGCTGGTGGCTACGGGCAGCAGGCTGGTGGCTACGGGCAGCAGGCTGGTGGCTACGGGCAGCAACAGGGCGGCTATGGGCAGCAGGCTGGCGGCTATGGGCAGCAACAAGGCGGCTATGGGCAGCAGGGTTACCCGCCACAGCAGGGCTACCCGCCTCGGTACTGAAGCGAGCCGAGAGGAGGAGGCTCCATCGCCAATTCATCGCAAGGGATTGGCGATGCCGCACGTAGAGCGAGAGCATATCAAGGACACGAGACGCCAGCCCGCCCAGGCGGTGCTGTCGCACGCGTAGCTCCTTGGGTGCATCAGGGGGACGAATCCGCACGAATGGGCGTTGACGAATCCGCACGAATGGGCGTTGACGAATCCGCAAAAGGGCATTGCGGCGCCGGGGGCGAATCCCGCAGTTGATGTGAGCTCCTGCGGAACGCGATCGATTTGGTATAGCTCCGAGCTTGTAACGGCTGCGTCGGAAGTTTGGTGGTGGCAGTTCGAACCATGGTTCGAACGAGAGCTGCCGACATCGGACGCAAAAGGCATATGTGCGTGCGCGGTTCTAGTGGTAACGGTTGGAAGCGTTGGAATTTCAAGCCTCACGGCTTTACAGTGCGACCTCCTCTCACAGCACCAATGCACAGCACTTTTCAGCAGCTTGTGTTGACCGAGGGGAGCGGAGCCGTCCCTTGGAGACGTCGGTGTGGTGAGCGCGGGGGGGGGCGCGATGAAACTGACTGACTGACTGTTCAGCAGCCCGTCTCTCCTCTCTGCATGTCTCAGGGACCTTGAAATCCGGAATTCGTCAGACGAATTCTAATTAGAATTCCGAACGTAAAAAAATTCCGAACGTAAAATCCAAAAAAATCTCACAAGTCACATGCGGCAGGCGATTCGTGAGAGCCTTCAGCTTGCACCGCCCAAATTCGAAGTGGGCGCACGGGTTACGGTCGCGTTACCTGAGACGGGGTACCGCTTTGCTGGCACGGTCACTTCATGCCGAGTGCCACCAACTGGGGGGCGGCCGTTGTATAGCGTGGAACTCGGCGGCGGAGAGGTGAATGATCTTCTCGAGTGCGATCTCAAGACGGACCCTGGAAAGCAGGGAACAGCGGCTGCGCCCCCTCTTGCCACGCGCCCATCCGACGACCTCCTACAGTCTACGCGTGAGCATCTCGAGAAGGCGCCGCTGCCGCCGCCATCTGCAAGCCTAGCCAAGGACTTCTGCCCCGGCGGCCGCTCACACTGTGGCGGAGATCTGTGCTTTCCCAACCTAACCCTCGCACATGAGGCTGCGGACGGCAGATTTCGGATGCCACTCTTCATGATGGCGCCCGGGGCCGTCGCACTCTTTGCCGGGGCCACGCTTTGCCACTGCACCACCGGCCATCACGAAAAGGCGCAGCGCAAGCCGCAGTGCGAGGCCCACATTTCGTTTGCGGTGCAGACGCCCGCCACCGTGCTGGGCCTGGGCGGGCAGCCAGCCAAGCGCCACGAGCTGCACAATCGCCTCCTCGAGCTTGGCACCAATGACCTGCGTGAGCGGTGGCACGACGCGGTGTGGCTGCCAGTGTGGCACTTCCGGGACAAGCCTTCGCCGCACGCGCGGCTCGACTACTCAGAATCCGAGATGTGCGTCCTACGGTGGCGGCGCATTGTGCTGTACGACGCCGAGCTCGGCCGTGACCACCCACGAGCGGCGCTGGTGGCGTACAGCGTCGACGGCGGCCTACCGCCGGCAGCGGCATCCCACGCGCGGTCGCACTTTGGCTTCTTGGCCAAGGAATGGCAGTTTGTGCTTCATCGGCACAACAACGAGACTGAGCGCTCGGGCTGCCTGCACCTGGACGGGCGTGGTGAGCAGCGCATGGAGATGCTTGGGGTGCACGACCGGCGGCGCAACACGTTCCAGCCGCCGGATAAGACGCGTTCACCCAGCGTCGTGAAGGTGGCTAATCGGAAGGCAGACCTGGACGCATACGTGGTGCATATGGACAGCCCGGCACAGTTCGGCGGCGCCGCTCTCAAGCCCACCTGGGAGAGCATCAGCGCGCGCATGCGAGACCTGATGCCCTCGTCGATGGACAAGCTCAAAGAAGCGCTCGAGAAGGCGCACGTGCGTGAGCGCCTGTACACAACTCTCGCGGGAGGGGTGGTGTCAGACGACCTCATTGTGAACAACGTGGGCGTCTCTTCTGAGTACCAGAGCCCGCCCCACTTTGATGTTGGAGACGTGGGCTGGACGTGCGCGTTTGCCGTCAAGTGCGGCGAGATCGACCACGATCACAGCGAGATCAAACAAGATCACAGCGAGATCGGCTCCTCCCACGGCGTGGACAACGGCGAGTGGCTGCGCGCGGGCGCAGACGCCTCATTCGCGTCTGGGCTCACCGCCATTGGCAACCACGAGAGATGTCGCATGCCGCGGGGTCGCTCGCGCAAGCATTCTGGAGGAGTGTGCTTCGTGGAGGGGGAGGCGTACAGTGCATGCCGTCTCGCAGAGGGATGCCTGCTTGAGGCGAAGCATGCTGGCCTGTGTGTCCTTCATTTCCTCGAGAGAGGCAAGAGGCGAAGGACCGCACAAGACTAGCGTGGGCAGCCGCCGGCGGCGGCGCGGACACCAAGGGCGCGGCAGGCGGGGTGGGCGCGGCGGCCGACGCGGAGTATTCGTCAGAGCGGATTTCGAGCCGCGGGATCACGTCGCTCTTCATCTTCTGCCTCGTATGGACGCTCAGCCTAGCTCAGCCATCCCACACCCAACTCGGCCCTCCGCCCGGAAAAGCGCCTCGCCCTCTTCGTCGACGATGTGAACATGCCCGTGCTCGAGTGCAGTACGGCGCCGCCCCGCCCGTGGAGCTGCTCCCGGGCTGCTCCTCGATCGCGGCGGGCTGGACGACCGCACCAAGTAGCCCTTTTTGGAAGGACGTGCACCCACGTGACCCTCGTGTGCGCATGCAGGCCGCGTTGTCTGAACTTCGATAGAGAGCGATTTGTACGCCAATGTTGCACCCGCTCTGTGCGTCGTGTTTTTGTTTTATTTCCATTAAGTTTAACCGTTAAGATTAGGGGAGTTAACGCTCCACATAGTCGCGGGTTCATCACTCACGCACAAAGCCTCCGCGATAGAGACCCTCTTCCACAGAGTCGCGCCCGACGAGGCGCCACACACGCACAGGCTTGGCTTGCGGATAGCGGCGGATGCGCCCGATGGCTTGCTGCTCAAAGGCGCACAGCTGCTTGAAGGAGACGAACTCCGGAGCAGTGGCAGAGGGCGTGCAGTAGGGGTGGACCAGCACGAGGTTGCGCGCGGCCTGCAGGTTGATGCCCGAGCTGTGGTGCTGCGACGAGAGGATGAGCACACGCGGCTGCCCGTGCCGGCCGAAGGCCTGCAGGCAGCGCATGCAATGTCCGAGATTGCCGCTCATGCGAAGCGCCGGCATGCACGCGGCGTCGAGGAGCGTGCCGAGATGCTCGACATGGGCAAGCCACTGGGTGTAGATGAGCACGCGCTCATCGGGCGCCTCGAGCAGCACGGTGTGCACGAGCTGGAGCAGGCGCTGTAGCTTGCTCGGCTGCTGGCGCCACACGGCCAGCTCGATGGCCATCGTGTCCGGCGGCCGGCTCGTCTGCTCAGAGGCGCGTGCTGTGCGGTAGACGGACACCTGCCAGCTCTCGACGTTGATGCGGCACAGGGGGCAGCGGAACGAGGTGCCGCCCGCCACGGCGCGTTGCAGGCAGCTTCGGCAAAGGCAGTGGAAGCATTCGGGGAGCACGCAGACCGCCTCAGGCCGGTCTAGGCAGATGGGGCACACCACGGCGGAGGAGCGCTCGGGGTCCGTGTCGTCCTCGCTACCCGTCACGCCCGCCCCAGCCGTCGTCGTCGTCGACGGCGGCTGCGACAGCTCGGCCGCAGCGCGTTGCTGCTGACTCGAGAAGTGAAGGGCCTTCTCGAGTCGACTCTCTTCCGCCTCGAGCTGCACGATGCGCTGGGTGACACTCTGCTCACTCGCGTCGTCGAGGGCCACAACGTCGGCCATCCGCCCCTCATCGACGCCACCGCCGCCGCCCGCGGCGTCCTCCTCTATGGCGACGGTGCGCACAAGAAGGGTGGCGTGCGGCGGCGCGGGCGGCGGCAGGGTGGTTGAGGACGGTGCGCTGTCTCTTGGGTCGGAGTGTCCGAACACTGGTGCTGTGAGGCATGCGAAAATGGGTGCTGCCTCTGACGCCGGGAGCATTGCCGCCGGGATCGGAGGTGCCTCGTTATCGCGGCCTCGGGTCATTGGCCGCGTGACCTCGCCATCACAAGCCACAAGCAACGCGATGCCTCCGATGGCCGCCGCGCGCCAGGCCGCATCGCAAAAGTCACCCGCGGCTTCCGCCTCGCTAATGAGGTAGATGGCCCCTGGAACCGCCTCGGCCGCCGCCGCGCCCAAATTGGCGCCGCCAGCGCTGCTCGCCGCCGGGGCAGCCGCGGCGTCGTGCATGGCTGGCCTACGTGCCATATGGGGTAGTCGAGCCAGCGGCCCACTGATGGCAATCTCGCTCGCGAGATCAGCGTTCCACTCGGCGGCAGCAAGGGTCGCCTCTGGAATCACCTTCCAATTGCCATCGCCCTGGTCCACCGCCGGGGCGACGGTGGCAGAGTCGGGAGCGGGAGCGGCGCGAATGGCGAGAGGGGCGGGGAGCCTCCACTGCAACGCGAGTGAGGAGCCCTCCAAAAAGGCGAGGCGGTGGAGCACGCCGCTCTGCCCAAGCGGACCCTCAAGCTGAAAGGCACGCTGCTCCCGCTCGCGGCGAGCGCGCAGCTTCAGCAGACGGGCTTGGACGCGCGCGAGACGTCGGCGGCATCGCGCCTCCACCGCACTCCACTCGCTCTGGGGCAGCAGCGGCTGCAACACCGCCGTCGCTTCCTCCTCATCCTCGTGCTCATCGTCGTCGTCGTCGTCGTCGTCGTCCTTGTCCTCCTCCTTCCCCTCCTCCATGTCGGCGGCAGCAGGTGCCACCACCTCCGCCGTCCCCTCGGCTGTAGGGGCGGGCCCCATCGCGCCCGTAATCGCCTCATCGGGCGGCAGTGCCCAGACCGGATCGTGAGTGTGGAGAGCTGCCGTGACTGCCAGGCCGCCCTTGGCCGCACCGCGCCTCGTCCGGCCGTGTGCCCGCTGGCCACGTGCCGTACGTTGGCGCGCAAGCTGCTGGCGTGCAAGCTGACGTCTCTCTGTCATGGCGAGGGCGGCCGCTTGACGGCCAAAGGAGAGGAGCAGCACGGTGTCGACTACGTAGCCGCTGAGCGCCGCCACCTGTGCCTCGAGGGCCTCCTCGCGCGAAGCGGTCACGCGCTCATCAGTGATGGTCAGCTCCGGCCGCGGAAGGCATGCCCACTCGGGATCACGGAGGAAGCGGTGCCGAAAGAGGTGTGGCAAGCTCGGCTGCGCACGCCACTCATGAACCGTAACTGCCGAGCGCCACTCCTTTGGCCCGAGTAGCAGCGTTCCCAGCAGGTAGGTCGCCGCGCCCGCCGTTCCGCAGCAGAGCCAGCGTATCGCGAAACAGCGAGCCAGTTTGGTCAGCACTGCAACCTCATCGGCGGAAGCATCCTGCGGCTCGTCCACTACAAGACGAGCAGCCCGCAAGTGCACAGCACACCACGTCGCCTCCGCGGGCGGCTGGAGCACAATCTCGTCGTCGATCTCGGCGATCTCGAGGCGATCGAGAGCATGGAAGCCGAGCAACAGTAGCGCTGCTCCATCTGTTACTCCACCTGCCTCGCCAGCAGCTGCCTGCGCTGGCGCCTCTTGCTGCCACACATAGCCAATGACCTCCAAGCCCGTCTCTACTCCACGACCACGCCTGGCCTGCGCAAGAGGCTCCTCTTCTTCCTCTTCCACCGCCTCGTTGCCCTCGTCGTCGGGCGCGCGCGCGGGGCCCCGGAGGACCTCACCACGCTTGCCGATCTCCGTGCCGATCTCATCTGCCCACATCTCGATCAGATGCGCAGGGCATAGGATGAGCGTGGGCGCGGGCGAGCGCGCAAGCAGCGTGCACCCGATGCGCGTCTTACCCGCGCCCGGCGGATGCGCAAGAACTCCCCCCCGGGGCAAGGCCACGTCGTAATGGCTACCAAAGGAGCGACCAGCGACGATCAACGGCGTACAGTGAATCACGCGCTCTTCGGCGGTGGCTGCTTCGATCCGAGACATCCAGGCGACGCTGCGCGCTTGGTGAGGGAAGAGGCTGCCGCTCCCGTCCCTCACCTTGCTACCGCCGCTGCTGTCGCCTCTGCCGCTGCTGCTGCTGCTGCTGCTGCTGCTGCTGCTGCTGCTGCTGCTGCTGCTGCTGCTGCTGCTGCTGCCGTTCCTTCTGCCGCTGCCTCCGTCGCCCTCACCGCCCTCGCCGCCCTCGCTCCCAGCTCCGGCGTCCTCGACGGTGGTCGCCCAATGTGCGCTCGGTGGCGCCCCCGCCACGGCAGCGAGGAACCGTTCGAAGCGATCGGCGGGGCTCATCGGCGGCGGCTTCGCTGGCAACGGGTAGGGCGCGAGGATGGCAGCCACCGCCGCCTCGTCGAGCGTGAGCAAGATGCGTAGCTCGCCATCAGGAAGCGGCAGAGCAAAGGCGCGAAAGGCGCCCGAGCGCAGGTCGGCAAAATCGAAGACCGCGAGGAGCGAAGGCGGAAGGCTGTATCGGATCTCGATGAAAAGCTCGTTGGATATGGGCTGGGGCTGTGGAAGCCCAGCTTCGATGTGGCAGCTCCGCGGCGGGATGCAGATGCGCCGGCGAGCATCGGAATGCCATAGGCCGGTATCCCCACGGGCAGATGGTATTGGCCGCAGCAGAAAGCCGCCTTCTTCGGGCACAGCGATGCCTGCCGCCCTTTCCAATGGCAGCGCTTCACCCTCAAGAAGCCCTCGCCAAAATTCGCCCCATGGCGCTGCGGCGGACACGCTCATGCGCCTAGGTGGATCGAGTGCAAACACCTCGACGGGCTCATCCAGCCCTCGAAGCTCGGCCGAGACGAACCTTAGCTCCGAGATCAGAAGGGCCGCGGACATCTTCGTCTTGCGGAATTTGCAACCGGTAAAAAGACTCCGGGGGAGCCCCGGGATTCACAACCGGTAGGCGGGGTCGATCGTGAGACGGCGGCAAGATAAGGCGACGGCGATGGCGGCGGCGATGGCGGCTGCGATGGGAAAAAAGGTCCCGAAAAGGATCACGAAAAAGGTGATGATCGATGTGTACGGTCGCTCGTGATCCTTTTTCGTGATCCTTTTAGCGTCGCTCGTCGGTGTACGGTTTCGGCTCGCAGCGCCAGCAGCCCGGCTCTACCTACCTGCTAGTACCTGAGCTGACATTGCACATTCTTCTCATAGTTTCTCCACATCACGCTTCAGAGCGGCAAAGGAATTGAACACGCCATCTCGAACACACAATCATCAACCCCCGGGAGGGCCCTGCCGATGTCTCACAGTGTTACACACACGGCGATGGACACGGAAAACGGAGCCAAGTGTCCTGTTTGGCGATATCCTACAAGGGAGTGTTCTGAGATTTTGCGGATTTGCACAGCGACCTAGTCAGCGGCCGTTGGCAGAGGGCCACTACGCGGCAGGCGCGTATTCGGTAGCACTCGACGTGGGCTGGACGTGCCGGACGCACCGCCTGCCTTGTAGTTCGTGCCGTACTCTGGCTCAGCCAGATCCTCATCGCTCAGATCATCGACCTTCACGGGCGAAGGAGAGGTGAAAGACTGGACCGTATCGCCGGAAGGAGACGTGAATGAATGGAGCAGAATGCCGGAAGGAGAGGCAAAGGAAGGAGAGGCCAAATGAGGGGGCATCTCGTCGGGGGGGATCCCAGTGACGGACTCAGGCCCAGCCTGACCCAGGCCCCGCTCGTTCTCGACGGCAACGGGTACAGGGCGTACGTTGTCGTCGGTTTGGGCACCCCCCTCGTCGAAAGGACGGACCACGTCGCTTGTGGATGCACCGTTTGCCCGCTGTGCAGCGGGCGCCAGCGGCGCGGCGGGCGCCACCCGAGGCGGGCTGAGAATGAACATCCGCGTCGATAGGTAGCTCGGTTGCGACCCTCGAGCCGGTCCGACCACGATTCGCAACGGTCGCACTTTCGGCTTGCGGGCGAAGGCCACGCAAAAGCCTACGAGAACGCCCAAGATGGCGCCTCCCACGATGAAACCGATCAGTAAGCCGATGGCATAGGGCGGGATACCCTGGGTACCCTGGCTCCCGATGGCGCACCCACCGGCGAGGGCGCATGCGTCTGGAGGCGATGGTGGCGGGGACTGCAACTCGTGGACAACGGTGGGGAACTCGAAGGCGATGAACTCAGTCAGGTGGTCGCACGAGCAGCCCACGGAGCCGTCGGTGCCCAACGTCGTGGTGCAGCCGTCGGTCGACCAGATGCTCTCGATTTCATCCCAGTAGCGGCACTCGACGGTCGTGGCGCACGCCCTCGCCGCCTCAGACAACGGGTCGGGGGCGCCCACGCACGGCGGTCGGCCGGCGGCTGCGGCTGGCGACTGGTACGCGAGGCTGATGCTGATCGGCGTGGCCGCGCCATTCACGACGAGCTCCGAGCCCCCTTGAATGATCTTGAACGAGATGGTCGGACCGGACGCCAAGCCGTGGCCCCCGTTGGCGCCACTGAGTCGGCGGCGGCGTGCAGTAGTGCCGCTCCCACCCAGCCCGCCATGCAGGTTGACCAGCGAGGTGTGCAAAACGGCCGCCACCGGCACCGAGGCGTTGAATCCAGGGATGCTGCCCATGAGGTCGGATGGCACCGCGACAGCCGCGGGGATGCCTGTGCCTGAGTCTACCGCGATCGGTGCCGCGGAGAGCGCGCTGGCGGAGCGCACGTTGATGCTCATGTTCAGGTTGGGCGAGGAAAGCACCACGGGGTCGGCGACACCAGTGCTGCCGTTCAGACTAATACTGGATGCTGCCGCAAGGGCAGCCACGGTGGCGGCGCGCGCCATTTGATCGACGGCAGCGCCGATGCTCGCGGCGGCGCTTGCCGAGGAGTTGGAGCCATCGGAGGCGGACATCAAGTCAAACAGCGAGGAGAGACCGCTCGTGACGGCCTGGGCGGCGCCGGCGTTGAGCGACGGCACGGTCGCAAGTACCGACGCCAACTCTGTGGCTGCCGCCGTCGTCGCCTGTGCCATCTGCTCGGCCGCCACATCGCCGATCGTTGTCGCGTTGCCAGTGCCTCCTCCTCCGCTGCCAAAAGAGCCGACGCCCACGGCGAGGGAGGCTAGCACTTCCATCAGAGGCCGCAACGGGGGCGGGGGCAGCGAGGGAGGGGGCGGCGGCGTGGCTGGAGGCGGCGGAGGCGGCGGCGGAGGTGGCCTTAAGGGCGGCGGCGGCGGGCGCTGCGGACCGCCCAGCGGTGCTCTAGGAGGCGGCGAGGGCGTCGGCGACAATGGCGGTGGCGGCGATGGCGGCGGCCGCATCGGTGGTGGCTTCTTGGGCACAGGCGAGGGAGGGAGGAATGGCGGTGGCGGCGGTGGCGGCGGCGACGGCGGCCTCAAGGGCGGCGGCTTTGCGCCACCCGGATGCAGAGGTGGGGGGGGGCTTGGCGGGGGTGGCGAGGGCGGCGGCGGCCGGGGCGGGAGAAAGGGGGGCGGCGGCGATGGTGGCGGCGGTGAAGGTGGGGGTCGTCTTGGCAACGGCGGCGGAGGCCGCATTGGCGGGGGCGGCAGAGGAGGTGGAGGCGGCATCGGCGGGGGTGGCGATGGTCTCGGGGGGGATGGGGGCGGGGGCGAGGGCGGCGGCGGTCTGGGAGTTGGAGGTGAAAATCCACCTACGGGCGCGGGCGGGAGTGGCGGCGGTGTCGAAGGCGGTGGAGGAGATGGAGACGGAGGTGGCGGCGAGGGTGATGGCGGCGGTGGCGAGGGCGAGGGCGGCGGAGATGGAGGTGGCGGCGAGGGCGGCGGCGGACGAGGCGGTGAGGAAGGCGGCGATGGAAGCGATGGCGGAGGGTCACCCGATGCACCGTGCTTGATCACGCGCACCATCGAGACGCACAGAGGCTGCGGAAGGCCCGATAGGTCGAACGCTCGCACTTCGAAGTCAAAGGAGCGATTCGAGCCCAACGGCCGTACCGGTAGCTGCGAGGCCACAAATGTGACCGTCTTGAGCTGACCGTCGCCCACTGTGCGGATCGGGAAGCCGACGAGCGTGGGCGCGCCACCCGCGGCGGCGGTGTGTGCCTGGGTGAGGCGAACTGAGCCGACAAGGACATCGAAGAAGCTCACCTTGACGACAGCGCCCCGCAGCGGGCGCGGGGGGGAGAAGACGAAGGCACGGTCGAGTGTAAACCCGATGACTCCACGCGGCGCCGTTCGCGCGATCCAATCGTAGGGCGCGCCGCCGGCGGTACCCACGCCATCGGTGCCCCAAAAGGGCACCGAATTGCCTGAAGGCGTCTGCGTGATGCGCGCGTCGCGAAAGGTGACTACGCCGTCGATCACAGTGGGGGGCTGATCGCGCTGGTACAGCCAACGCTCCATGTTTGCCACCGCACCCGCTCGTCTCAGATGCTCTAGCCACTCAAAATGCGTCGAGGCGAGGAAGCAAAAGGCGTCCGGCGCGTCCGCGACGGTGCGTCCGAGCTCGAGCGCCACATAGGCAAAGATGGAGGGGTTGACAATGGTGGCCGAGGCGAGGAGGTAGTTGACGCGCATCTGGAGCACGCGCATCGAGCTCATCAAGTACCGGTAAGGGAACGAAGCGATCGAGCCCCAGCGTGCGGTGCCGTTGAGGATGGGCGCCGTAGCGTTCCATGCGCCCCCGCGCTCTGCTGGCGAGTGCGTCATCCATTCGCTCGACCATTGTCCCTCATACTCTTCATTCTCTTCGCCCAGCATCCCACCGCCCATATGGACGCCCGCCGTCTCGTTGAAGATGACGTACTCGTTCGCCCAGAAGCTCTCGAACGACTGGCTGCTGAACAGGTGCGGCAGCTGATACCAGTAATGCTCGACGAAGCCGTTGCGAAAGCCAAAGCCGAGGGAGAGCCCATAGCGCGACTCGCCGCCCATGAGCACTTTAGACTCGACAGCCGCGCAGACATTCTTCCAAGCGTCGAGGCGCTGACGCACGTGAGGATAGACCAGAGTTCCGTTGATGGCATACGACGCGGGATCGTAGTTCGGGTCGTAGATCGGGTACGTCGGCCCCTTGGGCCCAATGTACTCATCGCCGTACGAAGAGGATGCGTAGCCCGCGTACATCACGACGACGGTGTCATTCTGGCAGAGGCGGGTGGCTTGGAGCGCAGAAAGGAACGCAAGGTACCGTGAGTGGAAGTACGGATGAGCTGGGTCGTACGAGCCGCCCTCCTCAGAATTCTCAGTGTAGCGCGTGGTGAGGTTCCGACCCGCCAGGTAGGTCGGTGCGGACGGGATGTGTGAAGTCAGGATGCGCAGCTCCACCTTCCAGCCGCGCCGCGCGGCCTCGGCGACATTCGCATGGATCGGCGCGAAGTTGTACACCCCCTCGGCCGGCTCCAGCTGCTTCCACATAGCCCACATCGCGAAGACAGGCGTCACAGTGAAGGGCATCGTGGTCGTGGGCGGGAGGGCCATGGCCGATGGGCCGCCAAAGGGCATTTCGCTGTCGGGCCACTGGCTGTTCCACGTCTTGGGTGGCATGGGCACGTAGCCAAAGCAGCGCTGCATCGCGACTAGTCCCAAAGGCGACGGCGCCATGTCGGGCGGCAGGCCCCAGTCGTAGCCGCGTACCTAATGAGGGAGGCAATCATCCTAATGAGGGGGCCATCGTCCTAATGAGGGGGGGCATAGGCCCCAATCGTAGCCTCGTACCGTCGTGTTCGGCGTGTCGTGCCACTGGTCGGGGACCACATTGGCATACGTCTGCGCCGCCTCGATGGCCGTGCAGCCATCGAAGGCGGATGCTTGGGCAAGCTGATCGTGACGCCCATGGCACGAAAAGTTGCCAAACCAGGCTGTTGGCCAAACCTCGTCTCCCGGATTGACCAGCAGAGTGTGCGGCGGCCACAATGGCGGCGGCGCCGGCGGCGACGGCGGCGGCGGCGGCGGAGCGGGCACCTGCTTTGCCCACGTCACGCCGCCCATCCAGTTGCCGTTGCCCACCCACATTGACATGCGCGGACACGTACCAAACGGCTGGCTATACGAGTATGAGTAAGACATCAGGTGGCACTCTCCGTTCCAGTACCCAAAGAAGGCGTAGGAACACGTGGCAGACGTGCGGCATGCCTCGCGGCACAGCCACGGGTTCGGCGTCCCCGCTCGCGGCGTTTGACCCCGAAGGACGCCCGAGCCACCCGTGCTCGTCTGCGCGCCGCTGGGAAGAAAGTAGACGGTGACGTGCGTGCCCGCTCCCGTGTGCGAGCCGGGCCAGTCGCACATACAGACGTTTACACCGTTGGGGCCGCAGGTCGCACCGCCGTTGTACGCCGGGAAGCCGTCTACTGTGCTCGCGACGCGGCCAGTCGGGGTACAGCCCGCAGCGCAGCCCGTCGCACTGGTAAGGATGCTCATCGTGAACTCCTGGGGGGGCATCGGGGGCGGCGGCGAGGGAGGCGGTGGCGTGGGCGGCGGCATGGGTACGTTCTTGACGAAGGTGATGCCCCCCTGCATCCCGCTGCCCGTCTGTGAGCCCACCCAATGACTCGCGCGCGGGCACGAGCCACCTCCCGCGATGTATGACACGTCCCACGAGAACAGGTGACAGAAGCCCGACCAATAGCCAAAGAATGCAAAGTTGCAGCCGCCCAAGCCGAAGCTGCCCGCGGTGCGGCAGGCCTCGCGGCAGCGCGTCGGATCCGCCGTGTTCTTCAGGAGGCGGTTGGTCACGTCGGCTGTGGTGCATGCGCTGTAGCCCCACGATGCCGCGTTTGGCGAGTCGGAGCACGCCCCTGTCGCGGTGAAGTAGACGGTGATCTGCTGCCCGCCCTGCTGCATCGAATTGGAGGCGCTCGGGTACTTTGGGGCACCGTTCACCCACGTTCCGGGCCAATCGCACGAGCAGATGTTGATGCCGCCGCTGCAGCTGGAGCCACCCGTGTACGAGCTAACAGCTGGCTGGAAAGAGGCTGCAGCCACCTGCGCGCCGACGACGGTAGAAGCCGTCGAGCAGCCGGATGGACAGCCCGTGTTGTCGGTGAGGACGCCGATGGTCACCTGAACCGTCTGCGCCGTGGCGAGGCGGAGAAGGCCCGCGAGCAAGGGGAGCAGCATCCCTCTGCTGACCCCTGTGGATCCCTCTGCTCGTGGTGCTGCATCCGAAGAGCTGTGCCCTTCCTCGTGAAGCGAAGCCTTTTTCTACTACCGGGTACTTGTACACGGTATTGCGTGTGACACTTCTCCGAAAATTCACGCGTTATTTCCCAAGTTTCGTCACACGCTCGCATGGCCATGCTCGCGTCTGTCACGGCCGCCCTTGGCGTTGGCCAGATGAACCCCATCCCTGGCGGCTACCGAATCGGCAACGCCCTTCCCGGCTACGAAAGCAAGCAGTGGTCGTTCCGCGGCTCATTCTTCGAGGTCAGGACGGCCGAGATGGAAACGCGATACTCCGAAGTATTCTGGACCTCGCTGCCGGACGTGCCGCTGCCCGCGGACATTGTCGCCAAGTTCAAGGACAAGAATATTGTCATCTCTGGGTTCGAGGTAGACGTTAAGCGCATGAACAACAAGACGGGCGTGGAGGAGTCGGTGCCCGTTTTTGAGAGCTATAATCACCACTATGGGCCGGCGCTCGTGTCGTCGTATGCTGAGATGGATCGGGATGAATTCGGCCAGCCCACAGGCCCAAACCACGGGCATGGCAAGTCCATTCTGTTTCGTGTCAAGCCCGGGGCTACCCCCCCACCCGACGCCAAACTCGTCGAGAACTTTGTGCACGGCAACGGGAACGAGCACCGCCAGATGTACCACGGCACCTCGGCAGGGTTCGGCCAGCTCATCTACTCGCCGGCGAACTTCTCGATGGTCGCGATGCAGATCAACACCAACTTCAACGGCTCGGGCATCCCCGGCGGCCCCCTGCCCCAATTCTCCCGGGAGCACGCGCCACCTGCTACCAAGTGGAATCCACTCTTTGAATGCCCTTGCACCTCGCGCATCTCGAAGCAGCTCGGCAGCTTGAGCTCGCAGCTCGGCGGCTCGTGCGCCAAGCTGCCCTATGCCGCGGCCGATTGCTTTGCCGGCGCAGCCCAGGCTTTTGGCGAGGCGACCCTCACCAAGAATGTCAGCGTCTCGTCTGCGGAGCTGTCGCCTGGATGCACGGTTGCGCGCGTGGCGGAGGGCAGCGACGACCTCGCGGTGACTTGGAATCAGAATCTGAAGTCAACGGTGCCTTGCAGCGGCCGCGGCGGCGGCGCTGTGACGAGCGCCGCGGGCCACACCAAGGACCTCGTGGACATGCGCGTCGAGGTCGACGCCATCGCAGCTTTGGTGACGATCACATTGGCCGGCCCTTCGGCGGTGTGGTTTGGCGTCGGGTTCAACGCGTCGGCCATGCAAGACGAGCCGTACGCGATCATAGTAGAGGCGACGGACTCCGAGCCTCACATATCGGGCACCGTCTCTGAGCGCAAGCTCGCCGACCATGCGCCTGGGACTGCCCTGCCCCCCTCCATCAAGCTCATTAGCAGCTCGGTGAGCTCGGGAGTGAGGACATTGATTACCTCGGATGGCCTCTGTGATTGCCTCGGACTGCCACTGAGTGCGTCGGATGACCACTTGTGGCGTCTGATTGCAGGTGAGCTCTGGAGTGAGGACTGTGCTTCTCCAGCGCGAGCTTCGCGGCGCATCCCCGGACTATTACAGCTTCTCTCTCGCGAGCGCGACGATCCCGTTCATCAACGCTGTGGGGAGCACGCCCAGCTTCCAGCAGCACAAGCAGCGCAACACCGCCACGCTTCGGCTCGTACCAACTTCGCCCGCACACCCAAGCTGCCTCTGCGCGGGAGCCGAAGGAACCATCGACGGCTACCACCTGAACGCGAACTGCGTCGGGGAGCCTCTGAGTGACCTCCTCTTGACCAACAACCCGACCTGCCAGGTGAGTACGTACGTCGGAGGCCTCGCATGCTGCCGCCACGGCACCTTCCTCCTCGATGCTGAGCAGGCTGTGCCGGAGTACGTCGACCGCACCTTCTTCCGCTTCCGATTCTACTACGAGGAGCTCCAGGTGCGATTGCCACTGATTGCCATTGATTGCCATTGCTTGCCATTGATTGCCATTGATTGCCATTGATTGCCATTGATTGCCATTGATTGCCATGGATTGCCATGGATTGCCATGGATTGCCATTGATTGCCATTGATTGCCATTGATTGCCATTGATTGCCATGGATTGCCATTGATTGCCATTGATTGCCATTGATTGCCATTGATTGCCATTGATTGCCATTGATTGCCATTGATTGCCATTGATTGCCATTGATTGCCATTGATTGCCATCAGAGCTCCAGGTG
>Ga0180440_100019_pt1 | contig 73753 bp, 54 predicted proteins | sample ChrtobMetaP5_4mM_FD_119745 | JGI IMG/M metagenome (GOLD analysis project Ga0180440, IMG submission 119745) | Chrysochromulina tobin associated microbial communities from unialgal haptophyte culture, Washington, USA - P5_4mM MetaG | ecosystem: Host-associated > Algae > Haptophytes > Unclassified ... | reverse complement strand
CGTCCCACGCAAACCTGGTCCGGCCCAATTTTTTCCCGGTTGCTAAGATGGACCATCGAGTACGTGTTGGGTGTTCTTATAATTTCCTCGCGCCTCCATGCGAGCAGCCAAACATACCTGTCATATCGTACAACGGTCTCGTCTCGACTCCCTGCATGGCCCTAGCGCGGTGTGGGTCTGGGGTCTGGCGGGAGTCACGGGGCCGGGGAGTCACCTTCTCTGGCGCGGCCTGTGCCTTTGCCGCGCGTTCGGGGAGGGGGTGAGGGCGCGAGCGCGACGGAACGCTTTCGTCTTCGGTGCTCGGACGCGCGGGACGGGAAGCGACCGCCGCGCCGAGCTGAGAGCTGTTCAACTCATTCTCATTCACACGAGAGAGCGCCTCACCTCCTCACCTCCTCACAGTCAGGCCTCGGGCGACGGCGCGGGACACATCCGAGGCTCGGGATGGGAACTGGCCGTAGACTGCACGCCCGTAGACTGCACGACCACGGGTGGCGCGGCCTGCGACGGGGGCGACGGCACGCTTGCTCGCGGAAAGGGGGCAATGCCGTCATGAGCGCCGTCCTGAGCCACTTCCGCACGAGCGCCGTCCTGGGCCACTTCCGCTCGAGCGCCGTCCTGGGCCACTTCCGCTCGAGCGCCGTCCTGAGCCACTTCCGCTCGAGCGCCGTCCTGGGCCACTTCCGCTCGAGCCATCATTGCATTGCGCAGCGCGGTCGCGTGCTCGCGGGCGGCGGCGGCGGCGCGGCGGACATCATCGAGCTCGATGCCCGCCTCCTCGTCGATTCCGCTGGGCAGCGGCCGAACATGCCTTCGGTTGGGCCCTTGCGCCGCCGGCCAGCCAATATGGAAGCGGCATTTCGGGCACGTGCTGTCTGTCTCGAGCCAGCGGCCGATGCATGCTTCATGGAAGAGATGCTCGCACGGCAGCCGGATCAGCAAGTCGCCCGCCTCGTACTCCCCCAGGCACACCGAACACACGTCCGCCTCTTCCATCTCCTCGGGCTTACTTGTGCCCTCGGCCCGGGCCGTCGCGCCGTGTTGGGCAGTCGCGGCCTCGGCGTCGCCGCCACCGCCGCCGCCGCTGCCCGCGGATGAACTCTCCCTGATCTTGACGGCCTCGCACTTGACGAGATCAGCCCACTTGACCCGCGGCAGCGCGCGGATCTCCTCGGGAGATACGCCGCGCCGGCGTGGGCTGTTCCCAAGGTGAGGCAGCTGGTTTCTTCGGTCCTCCGTCGAGAGATTCTGCCGGCGGTTGCGGTTGGATCGTAACGCGATGCGGCGCACGAAGACGCACACGATAACGCATGCATAGATGCCGAAGCCCACTGTGCCAAAGAAGAGCGACGTGATCACATTGGCGACCTGGACGGGCGCCTCGTCGCTTGGAAACTGGATCCAGTCGTTCGTTTGCAGATCGTACACCCACATGTCGTTGAAAATCTCCCGCCCGCCACCGCCTGCATACAGGAGCGGCGCGTTGTATAGCATGCGATTCGCCAGTGGGTGACGAACCACTGGCGCGAGGACCATGGTGTGGTCAAAGCGCCAGTCGGGACCCCATGCGAGCTGTGTGACCAGGCTCGGATTCGAGCGCACCTGTGGGGAAGGGGTGGAGGCGCCGTGGTGAGCACTTGCATGCCGCCCCGAGGCTCGGAGCCGAGCGCACCGCATTCAGCGCGACACGCAGCCAGTCCCTGTAGACGTAGATCGAGTTTTGCCTCACGTCGGTGAAGAGGCCGCCAAAGATGAAGAGCGTGTTGGCCTGCCCGTCCATGACCATGGTATGGTCCGATCGGCTGATCTGCGCGTTGGGTACCACGCCCTGCGCGTTGCGCTCGTTGAGCGGCATGCGCGTCCACGTGCCGTTTTGGAACGTGCTCCCGACGCTGAAGGCCCAACAGTCCGAGAGGGAGAGCCACACGGGGTCGTTGGGGCTGGCGCCGGCCGGTGTCGTTGGGACTCGCCCTCCAAAGACGATCATCCCCTCCGATGCGGGCACCGCCGCGTGTGCGCAGCGGCGGCTGGGCGTGATGGGCGTGATGGTGTTAGTCACGCTCGCAGCGCCCCGCGTCAGCGGCGTCCACGAGGCGATATTTGAGCGGTTTCCGGCATAGTCGAGCAGCCACACGTCATCGAAGGCTGAGGCGCCGCTCTCGCAGCCACCGTACATGAGGATCGCGCCATTGTACGCGACCGCCGTGTGGTCGAACCGCGGCACGGGCTGCTCCACCGTCGAGGCGTAAAGTCGCGACCACACGCCAACCACGAGCGTGCCCTCGCCCGTGACGCGCTGGTCAGTGAGGCGCAGGCGCCAGATCTCATTGGTGAGGGTCTCAACCGAGTCGGCCAGGCGCTGGACACGGCCACCAAACACGAGAAAGTCCGCCTTGCCCGTGGCGGCGTTCTGGTTGACGATCGTGCAACTATGCGAGGAGCGCGGCGCGGGTATGCTCGTGAGCCTGTTGACGGTGGCGCGAATGTCCTGGATCAGCGTCCACGAGTCGTTGATCATGTCGTACGCCCACGCGTCGCCGAGCGTCGATGGCAACATGCCGCCAGTAAAGCCCTGGCCGCCGTAGATGATCATGTGGTGTCCCGCACTGGTGCTGAAGACCTCGGCGCAGTGCGAGTAGCGGCCGGTCACCTCGCTAGTGGGGCAGCCGCCCGGCGTGCAGTCACGCGTGCCCGCCACCCCCGTTAGGTGCATCGCGACCGCCGCTTGCATCAAGGACAGCAGCATCAGCGAAGTCGAACACTTATTCGTCATTTTCTGCGCGCGATCAGTTTCAGCCCAGTCTCGGAGAGTTACGTAGGTTCCCGGAAAGTGTGACGTAGCCAACACGTTCACGTTACTGTAAAGGGCCATGCGGCAAGACGCACGAACCATATGTATCGTGTCAGATCAGAATCCTTCAAAAACTCGCTCGATGGATTTGCTTGCTTGCTTGCTTGCTTGCACGAGTGATTGTTGGTGACCGCCTTTCGCCGAAGCCCAATTTATGATGACCCGACAGACGCGACCGCCGACGACGCCTCCTCGGAGCAGCAGCAGCCACAAAGCGTCGCCGGAGCACGGTAGACGCATGATCCGCGTGGACCGCGACAACCCGCCTGGTGCTCCGCGCAAGCAATCGTACAACCTTCGCCCCCGGCCACGCTTCCAGCCGCCGGCAGGTGATGTGTCGATCCGGAGGCTTTGCTTTGACGACGACTGATGACGCCCGATTGCCCCCGCCCCCGCACACATGCTATTGCACGCTGGCCGCCACCTCCCGCAGTGTTTGATTTCCTCCGAACCTCGTGCTTCCAAACATGTGGATGCCTCGCCCGATTGCTTTCGTGCACACACGCCATCGCACACTGGCCGTTGACTGCCACCGTCCTTGATTCCCTCGGAGTCTCGTGTTTCTCAACACCAGGCCTTCCACTAAATCAACGGGGAGCACCGACTTGCTCGAACGCAATTCCTCAAGCCTTCCCTCGCGGTCAGCCGGTCAGACCTCCTCTTCAGCTACGCGCTTATCGTCGTAGAACAATGAAAGATTTGACTTGTGCAAGGACTTGTGTGCGACCGGCGGGGGACCGGACACAACAACACACGGGGTTGACTCGATTTTCGATTACTGGCCCCTACTGGGCGCGACCCTGTGTGCGGTGCTCGACCGATTCTGCCGTCGGCCTCATCGCCAACGGCACATGAGACGCCGCGCCTCGGCCTCGCTTGCGGGCAGGTTCGTCGACCTCGGCGGCGCAGGGCCCCTCGTGAGCGGCCTCGAGGCTCGCATGCATGGTCCGCAGCATGGCGAAGCGCAAGGACTGCTCCTGCAGCTGACCGCCCCAGAGCGAGTGCACCTCGGCGAGTGCGGCGGGCGACGTTCGCCAGACCAAATCCTCGTATCCGATCTCATGCAGGAGGAGCGGCGCCTCGGAGGCGATCTCGTAATTGGGCCGGCGTGGGTAGCGCGCCGTGTCGAGCAGCTCGGACACGATCGTGGGCGCCTCCTTGCCTTCGCCAATGAGGAAGAGCACCGCGACCATGCAGCGGACTTGGTGGTAGAGGAAGGCGGTGCCCCGCACCTCGAACTCCCACAGGGCGAGTGGGCTGTCTGCATCCTCGCCGCCGCCACCGCCGCTCGCTGGCTGGATGGCGGCCGCGAGGACGGAGCGCCGGAAGTTGGTGACGCTCGGGTCGATCTTGCAGAAGTTGCGGAAGTCATGCTCGCCGAGCAGTCGGCGCGCCCCTTCAGCCATCCTCTCCACGTCCAGCCCCGCACGCGCGAAAAAGTACTTGTAGGTGCGGTGTGTCGCTGAGAAGCGCGCCGAGAATTGGGCGTCGGTCGGACTCCATCCGGTCACGCGAATGTCGGGAGGGAGCACGCGGTTGAGCAGGTGGCAGTAGTCGAGCTCCATGGGTGGAGCAGCCGCCGGCGGAGCTACCGGCGGATCCGCCGCCGCCGGCGACGAGCGTGCCGCCGACGGCGGCGCGTGCAGCGGCGCGATCACACCCTCGCCGTCGACGAGATTGGACCGCACTCGCAACGCGAGCACCTGACCTAAGGCACTCACGCCCTTGTCGGTCCGACCGCCGCAGGAGACGCCGCTCGACGCGCGGTCAGTGATGAGCCGCGTCTTCATGAGCGCCTCCAGCACCCGGCCCTCGACGGTGTCCTCCGTCTCCACCTGGTAGGCAAAGCCCTGGTACGCGGTGCCGATGTACGCCACGCGCAGCGCCACGTGTCGCTGCGCGTAACGTGACATGTCGAACGGCCGCTGCTCCTTATGCCGCTTGGTGGGTTTGCTCGTGCTCTCGCTGCTGCCGGCTCCACTCGCCGGCATTTCACTCGGGCTGACGCGCAGCGCGAGCTCGATGAGCTCATCCCGCGAGAGCGCCTCGAGCGCCGCACGCCGTGAGCGCGAGGCTGACATTCGGCAGCGGCCAGCGAGGCGGCCGAGGGCCGACGTGGTGGACTGCGTCCTCGCGAAGCCGTAACGCTCAAAACGACGCGTACTTCGCCAATCACGCGGTGGTCCAGAGCCGCTGCTTTTCTATCCTTTGCCTTTCCTTGACTTGACTGTTGGCATGCAACCGAAACCAGTGCTCTGTTGGAACTGCTAGAAAAATGTTCGAACTGATCTTTTCAGCGGCGCACGCCCTCGTCCCGGCCGCGGTCAGCTGCGACGCGCCCACAGGTTGCTGGTGCGGCGATCGGCTGGCCACCAATTTTGAGTCTGGGATCATCGGAAACTCAGGTACGCCACTTCACCTTTTGCTCCCAGAGGAGCCTCGCTTGTTTCCTGTGAGTGAGTGAGTGCTAACTTGATGCACCGCTGCCCATTGTCGCCCCGCAGCGCGCGTCGATTACGGCGGCCGCATCCAGGCACCGTGGACTTGCCAATACATCCGGCGAGGCTGTTTGGACGAAACGGCTGACAACTACCGTTCGGATGCCGAGGTGAACGATGTGTCAATGTGCAGCTACGGCGGATGCAATGATACTGCGGCCACAAACTACCTGTCGTGGGCTACGTACCATGACGGCAGCTGCAGGTACCACCGCATCGGCTGCACCGACCCTCGGGCCTCCAACTACCACTCCGCGTTCACAGCTTCGTGTGCATGGGCACAGCCGCCGCCGAGCGTTCCGCCGGCTCGGCCACCGCCGTCGGCGCCGCCGCCGCCGTCGCCCCTACCTCCGCCGCCGAATCCGTCGCCGCCACCGCCATCGCCGCCGCCGCCCTCGCCGCCGCCATCGCCGCCCCCACCCTCGCCGCCACCCCCACCACCGCCCTCTCCGCCACCGCCCTCGCCACCACCCTCGCCGCCACCTCTTCCGCCACCTTCGCCGCCACCGCCCTCGCCACCGCCCTCGCCGCCCCCGCCCTCGCCCCCCCCACCATGCCGGCCGCCCTTGCTTCCCTCATCGCCCGGCCTACCGCCCTTGAGTCCGTCGCCGCCTCCACGCCCGCCGCCGTTTCCGCCAATCTCGCCGCCACCGCCATCACCTCAGCCACCCTCGCCGCCACCACACTCGCCACAACCCAAGCCGCCGCCGCCGCCCAGCCCGCGACCCTTGCCGCCTCCACCTTCGCCACCGCCTTCGCCGCCACCCAGGCCGCCGCCGCCGTCTCCGCCACCCGAGCCGCCACCTTCACCACCGCCTCCATCCCCACCGCCCGTGCCGCCGCCTCCCTCGCCTCCGCCCTCACCGCCCCCTCCCTCGCCACCGCCGCCCTCGCCACCGCCACCCACACCACCACCGCCGTTGCCGCCGCCCCTGCCACCACCTCCAAGCCCCCCACCGCCCTCGCCGCCGCCTCCCTTCCCGCCACCGGGGCCAAGACCCCCGCCTCCCTCGCCACCTCCGCCATCCCCTCCCCCTCCGCTACCTCCACCGCCTTCGCCCCCCCCATCGCCGCCGCCGCCAAGGCCGCCGCCGCCATCACCACCTCCACCAGCCCCGCCCCCCCACTCGCCCCCCCCGCCTTTCCCACCCGACCCACCGCCTTCACCACCGCCCTCACCGCCACCGCCCTCTCCTCCTCCCTTTCCGCCGCCGTTCCCACCCCCTCGTCCTCCGCCCCCGTCGCCACCCCCGTCGCCACCACCGCCCACGCCACCCCCCATGCAGCCCCCGTCGCCACCTCCGCCCTCGCCACCGCCCAGACCTCCTAGGCCACCACCCAAACCGCCGCCCTTGCCGCCGCCGCCCACTCCGCCACCGACGCCGTCACCGCCTCCGCCGCCCACCAAGCCGCCACCTGCACTGCCGCCGCAGCCGCCCGCGCCACCGCCATTCCCGCCCATTTGGGACCCGCCTCCGCCGCCGAGCCCGACCCCAAAACCGCCTCCTCCATCGCCGCCCCCACCCTTGCCACCTCCACCCTCGCCGCCGCCCTTGCCGCCGCCGCCCTCGCCACCCCCACCCTCGCCGCCGCCCTCAACGCCTCCGGCAATCCCCCCTTCCCCCGGCTCCCCCAACCCCCGCCCGCCCCCGCCCGCTCCGCGTACGCCTCCCCGACCTCCGCCCTTCCCCCCAGCGCCACCATTCTTCCCGCCAAGGAGGCCACCCCCGCCCTCCCCTACGCCACCCTCTCGTCCGCCCAGGCCGCCCACTACGTGCTGTCGCTACGCTGGGTGCACGCACACGCTCGCCCTGAACTACGATGTCTTCGCCACCGACGCAGACGATTCACTCTGTGTCTTCCGCCAAAAGGTCGTCGGGTGCACCGACCCGCGAGCGCTCAATTATGAATCGAGTGCGACGACGTGCGTGCCAGATGCGCCGAGGTCGCCGATGCCGCCGCCCTCGCCGCCGCCACCCTCGCCGCCGCCGAGCCCGGAGCCTTCACCGCCGCCACCCTCGCCGCCGCCCTCGCCGCCCTTGCCGCCGCCGTGCCACCCGCCGCCACCCTCGCTCCCGCCGCCCTCGCCGCCGCCGCCCTCACCGCCGCCGCCTTCGCCGCCGCCACGACGTCCACCACGGCCCTCACCACCGCCTCCCTCACCGCCACCACCATTTCCGCCACCGAAGCCACCGCCGTCGCCGAAGCCCGCGCCGCCACCATTCCCTCCGCCTCCTTCACCACCGCCACCCTCGCCACCGCCGCCGTCGCCACGGCCTAAACCTCCTCCGCGACCACCGTCGCCGTCGCCCCCTCCGCCAGGCGCGCCGCCCTTCGAACCACCCTTCCCACCACCTCATCCGAGTCCCCCGCCCTTTCCTCCACCGCCCTCTCCACCGCCGCCCAGTCCGTCACCATCGCCGCCGCCGCCATCGCCGCCGCCTCCATCACCTCCCCCACGACCGCCGCCGCCCTCGCCCCCACCATCACCCCCTCCTCCGTCCCCACCACCCTCACCGCCGCCGCCGACGCCCAAGCCACCGCCCTCCCCCCCACCTCCAAGAAACCCACCTCCAACCCCGCCACCACCGCGACCACCCAAACCGCCTCCATCGCCACCACCTTCGCCACCGCCGCCCTCGCCACCACCTCCTTCGCGCCCCCCGCCACCTCCACCGCCGATGCCACCACCTCCTTCGCCCTCGCCACCTCCGCCATCGCCACCGCCAAAACCACCCTCGCCGCCGCCACCACCACCTCCGCGCCCCCCCCCACCCTCGCCGCCGCCAAGGCCTCCACCCTTCCCTCCTCCAACCCCGCCACCACCCGCCGAGCCCGAATGCAATCGAGTTTGCCTGTACGCTAGCCTCGAGCGCTTCCGCGCCTCCACCTCAGCCTCCACCTTCGAGTCGCTCACGATGCCCACGCTCGTCCACTCCTGGTCGGAGGCCGCTCGGCAGTCGGTGCAGCAGCAACGTACATACGGGGACCGGTCCCTCGACAACGTGCGGCTCGACGGTAACATCGGAGTCTCCGATCTGATCATAGGCTCGCGCGGCCAGATCCCCGACACACAACTCTTACGCGCCGATGAGGTCCTCCATCTCGGCAGCTATCTCGGCGTCGAGATGGTCGCCACGTACCAGCACGGCGAGATGGCCTCGGAGGAGACTCTCGTCCAAGGCGCGCCATTATATGGTTACGCCACGTGTGAGACATATGGACGGTGCAGCTCGACAGTCGCGCATCGTATGTACGTGGGCTCGCGCTGCTCACATCGGGGGCTCGAAGGGCTGTGCTACGCTTCATCCGCGCGGACCCTCGAATGCGGGCGCACCATCGACGTTCACAGCCGGTACGCACCTACCGAGGGAGGCGTGCTACCGGCGACGTTGGCTCGCACACCACTGTACGCGAGCGGCCTGTCCTTCCAGACGCACATGTACCTGCGGCCGTGCCCCTGGGGCTCCCCGGCTGAGAATGGCGCGCCGACTGGCCTTCGAATCGTTTCACGCCGCGTCATGCTCGCTGGCTGCATGCTCTCGAACGACACACGGTACTCGCCCACGGCAGAGGTGCACGTGCCGCATGCATGTGCAATGCCTCGAGCTCATCCGGAGATCGGCTGCATGTTCCCTGCGGCTCTCAATTACCAGCCCGGCGCGCGTCAAGTGGGGCCGTGCCAGTACATCACACGGGGATGCATCGATTCGACCGCCATCAACTTTAACGTGCGTGCGACCGAGGATGATGGCTCGTGCATAGCCGCCGTTCGAGGCTGCACGCTGCCTTCCATCGACCCCTTTAGCGCCGCGTGGAACATGACGAGAGGCGCCAACGCCAGTGCGCCGACGGCCGTCGTTGATAAGATTGGACGCACCGTGCCACCGCTCATGCGCCCTCGCTCCGTCGGCACACCACTGCGCGGAATGGTGCCCTTCCCTCAGTACGGTGCAGCAGTGGTCCACGATCCAGCGGCAAATGTGCTCGATGGCTGTGTCATCGCCGTCGAGGGTTGCATGGACTCAGCGGCCGCCAACTACGATCTACACGCGACCCTCAACCAGGGTTCGTGGTGCGTGCCGCGTGTAGTTGGGTGCATGGACCCGTCTGCATTCAATTACAACCCACTCGCGACTGTGAACAATGTGAGCACGTGCGTGACCACGCGCCGTGGCTGCACATCGCCAACGGCGCTCAACTTTGACATGAGCGCTCGGCATCCCGGTGTTTGCTACGAGCGAGTGCAGGGCTGCCTCGATCCAGCGGCCTTCAACTACCGGTGCGGCTACGGCGGCTCCGAGCTGCTCTCCCCGTGCGCCATGGACAGCAGCCACGCCGACCTCGCAGGCGCACGCACGGCGACCTCGATGGTCACCGTGCACCAGCCGCTAGTCTGCAATATGTACAACTCGTCCGCCGTCGCCCTTTCTGAGCAGATCGACCACAAAATTGCCCTTGCCATCAATGCTGCCGCCCTCTACCCCGGTATTACCGGTAGGGACATCTTCTTCAGGCTGCTCATCGAGTTTGTGGCCGATGCGACCGTTGACGAAATCGCCTCCGCCACCGTCGCGAGCATGCATCGAACCTTTGTCACTCTTCACCCGACTCGTGATGCACGGCGCACCTTCGTCACCTTCGCCGCGGGATCCGTCGTGTTCCGCGTGGCCTTCGAAGTCGCGACGGTCGAGCAGCTCCAGGTGGCACAGGCCAACCTCATGCCGCACGCTCAGAGCCGCGCGGCCCTCGGTGCCTTCCTTGCACTCACCGGTGCTCCGAGTATCTTGACATGCCCGCGCTTCAATGTGAGCTGGGGAGTTGTCGGACACTCCGCAGGTGGGCAGCCGTTGACCATCGGCGAGTCGCTCGGCATCTCCGCGGCGGCCATCGCGGGAGCGGGAATTATTGGCGCAGGCGTCTGCTACTTCTTTGGATTGCCGTGCTGCCGCCGGATAAGTGGAGCCGGAGGCGCTAAGGTGCTTCCCCATGTTTGGATGGGGAACATGGCGTACGGAACATGGCGAGGGCCGAGTACTCGACAGATTATTATCACCGCTTGAGAAGGAGAACATCATCATCCGATCTCACTCACCCTGCCACGGTTCCGTGGTAGGAGTACATGTACGCTGTAACATAAAGGAAGTCTCCCCTACCCGGAACCAACGGGAATATGGGCGTAAAAGGGTAAAGGTTGCCTCCTCTTGGCGAGACGCGAGATTCTATCCGATCGTACAAACGGTATATAAAGTTCCTGACCCTCCAGGGGAAAAGGTTGTAATGTCTAATGATTTCATCTCCCTGGTAGGAGACATGAGGCACCCAGCGACCGCTGACGCGCGCCTAAGACACGTGCTTGACCGGATCCAAGGGCCAAGGGGGAGTGGTCTACTATTTTTCATGTTTTTCGTTAGGGCCCAACCCTACTAGAGTCTAGACGCCGACGGCGGACGGATACGTAGCAGTCAAACTGTCCATCACGGGTTTCGTCCGTCCGTCCCTCCTTAGCATGCTAAGGACCCCACGTCCGGGGGGGGAGACCCGAGTTAGACCCGAGCCGACGCCGTGGCTTTGGGGCCCCTCGAGGCGTCGCGTAGTTAAAGGGGTCTGTGCGGTGGCCATGCGAGGCTGCCAACCACCTTCTCGATGTCCCTCTGCAGCAGTGCCACCTCTGTGGCTTTGAGCCCTCCACCTACACTTCGCGCGTGGCCGCATGGAAGCCGATGCCAATGGGGCAGTGCTCGGCTCATGCACTTCGGAGCGAGCGTCGTCATGTTGCCCAGCATCGACGGCACGATCGAAAATGAGGATTCCGAAATGACGAGGAGGTCCGCCTGAAGGAGCTGATGCACGGCGACGAGGGCACTGGTATCGCTCACGTTCCGTTTGCGGTTGCTTCGCGAACCGCCCTCCTGCCACACTACCCGCACGTCGCTCATGTTCTGCATCGCTCGGAGCGCCCGTTGGATGTTGCACGTGCTTGAAGGGCAGATGGGCTCCTTGTTAATGAACGAGCCATGATCATGTCCGTCGCAGTGCAACTCGAACTCGAGACGGCGACGTGAGACGTGAGAGTCGAGCTGCTGAGCGGCTGTGCTGCTTCTTTCGCGTGGACGCGTGCTGTTTGACAAGAGGCCGTGCTGCTCGTCCAGCACAGCCAGATAGACCTGATGTCGCTTGCGCACCGCACCAAGAATCGCTAAGTACGCGTCGCCAGAGAAGCAGGCGCTCATCCGTCGCTTCACCGTCCGTATGTGAAGCTTGACGCGGATGGGTCTCATCCTACTTGCCGTGGCTTCGACGCTCCAAGGAGTGCTCGAGGCCTCAGCGGTGCGCCGAAGCGCCGAGTGCGCTCCGGCCTCGGCGTACGCGCGTTGGAGGAGCGGGAGTACGGCGTACCTGCGGTGAAGAGGCGAGGGCGCCGTGGTGAGCACATGCATGCAGACGGGCGCCTCGTCATACGGGAGTACGGCGTACCAGTCTGCGCCTGCTCGTGCGGTGGCCACCGTGCACCAGAAGAAGAAGGTGCAGTCGGCGTGCGTATGCACGGTGCGATGGTCCCTTGCACAGCGAGTCAGGCCGGTCTCGACTCCATGTAGCCAGCTGCGATTAGCTAGCAACGCCGGACTTGCAGGGAATTTGGAGGTCGCGGGACCCTGCTGCATACCAGAACAGAGAGTGCGACCTGTGTGTGACGTGATGAGGTGCTCTCCTTCGACAGCGTGACGCAGCACAAGGCGGTGATGGCTGCCAATTGCTGCTTCGCCGAGATTGTGGAGAACGTTACCGATGCGCAGGGTGCCTGACTTGCTCCGTTGAGTGCTCCGTTGCACAGAGATCGCGGGAAACACGCGGGACAAGCCAAACCACTCCTCGACAATTTCTCCTGCATTGCCGTGCTGCAACTCAAAGAGCCGAATGTGGACGTAACGCACTCCCTGCGGCTTGAGCGAGTGCGCCGCAGCGATGCACGAAAAGGCCGCCTCGATGCGTCGCCCAAGGCCGTCGACGTCAATGCACGAGATGAGACATGGCTCGAGACTAGGCATGCAGCGCAGGTTCGGTGCGGAGGCAGGGGTGACGTTCTGGTCAACTTTCTGGTCTCGTTACATAGGAGACCCAGACTAGGAGGAAAGGTTGCATGCACGAGGGGGTGTGGTAAGGTGAAAAGTCGCCGGGGTCCCCCCCCAACAACACAGATCCCATGCATGCCCCCTGGGGCCCTCACCCTACTCAATGGTTGCCTGGCGCCCCCCCCTCCTCCTGCTCTTCCTCCTCGCCCTCGGCCTTAGCGGGGGTCGGAGGTGATTGGCTAGGCGCTTGGAGAGCTGGTGCTGATGTCCTGAGCCGGGGTTCAAACTGCAGCTGGGCAAGCAGCTCGGAGGGGGGCTCACTCTTCACTGCTTGCGACACGGTATGCTTTCGGCATCTCATCTCGCTACAAGACGAGCGCAGCGACTCATTGTTGAAGAAGGCGTTTCGCCACCTGAATGCTCGGTCATAGGCATCGCTGAACGCGTTGTCCGCTGCGCCGTAGGTGAGCGAGGCGAGGATACGGTGTTGCTGACCGGCATAGAGCCGTCGGGACTGTAAGCTTTTATCCTGCCCACGATGCGGCAACCTCGTATCGAAGATCACGATGTCTCCCTTTGCCGGATGCAGTGTTGCAGTCCGCATGCCCGGAGGATGCATGAGCTTGCCGGCGCGCGCGCTCTGAGGCGTGCAGAGGGATCTGCCCCCAGCATGCTCCTCCGCCGCCACTTCGCCGCCTTGGGTGCAGCCCACGTGGCCTCCGGGACGGAAGGTGAGGGCCCTCGTATCGTTCGAGTGGTCTTGTAAATAAAGTGCGACCGTTACAATCCGGTACGGCTTGCCATCAGGGAGGTACTTGAAGTGCAGGTCGCCGTTTGCGTTTGCCGAGCTCGGCCGCCCCCTGAAGACGTTCATGAAGGGCAAGAACTCGCCGTGCACCTTGTCGATGTGCCAATCTGACCGCCGGTCGATGGTCATTTCCGCACGCGAGAGTGGACCACGGTACTTCCATGCGCCGAAGACCCGACGTAGTGCATCGTGGAGCGATGAACTCCCATGCAGCATGTCGGCGAGCGGCTTGAAAGCGGCCTCAGCTTGCCAGTCCTGCATCATCCAGCCCCCAGACGCGGGGCCAAGAAGCCCCCCCCTGCTAACAAATGGCCCACTGCGAGCAACGTAGTCGTGCACACGGCGAGCATGCGCATCAACCGCACGTGGATCGAAGACACCGGGGACGACAAGCGTGCCAGCGCCGCCACGAAAGAACCAGTCCAAGTGCTCCCCAGCCATTTTGAGACTTTTAGAGCCCCGGTTCGACCCGCCACGTGGCTTCTCTGTCTTTCAACTTGTTCCAGAAGGTATTCTTTACCGTAGTGCATGCGAGAATCGTCGGCGGCTTTTTTGCCCATTACGCCCAAACTAAAAAACTCAATCTCAACAAAATCTGGTGATTCGGACCGGTCCGAATGTCCCTGCAGGAACGAGACTTCGTATGGAATTCTTTTTACATTGTAACGGGGTTTCCAAGCAACTGGGCGGGGCTCGGCTACTGTGCGAGCCGCACTGCTCGGCACTGTGCGGTCGAAATCGCCCGCACTTCACCAGCACACTTCTGCGGGGGGAAACGACCGCAATGCGGAGAAATCGACCGCATTGCGTGAATGCAGTGCGGTGAATCGACCGCAGTGCGTGAACGCAGGCGGTGAACCCTTTCCGACAGTAGTCGGAAGCATGCAATTATCTGAATCAAAGGGAGCAGGGACCGTCTCTCTCTTCAACAGTTTCACTCCTGTGTGGCTTCGCGTTCGGATCGTGGCGTGCGAGTCCCTTCAACAACTCGCGCCCAGCGTTTTTCACCCGTCCACGAGCCACGATGCACCCTGTCGCCGACGCTCGGGCGGATGCGCATCATGGGCCAACGCCGGCCCTGGGTGGCTGGACAGAGGACCAGATCACAGCACCTCGTCCCGACTCGAGCTCGACATCGCCTGGGAGCTGGATGATGCCACCGCGCTCCATGTCGAGCAGCACGGGCAGCATCCGCTTGCCACCCGCGACCAAGGGAGCCGGTATATCGCGACCGTACACACCCGCGGAACCGAGTCGGCCAGTCAGTCACGCTTCATCGCGGCGGTCCAGTGCGCATCCGCAAGGGCTGCCTCCAGCTTACACCGACAGACGTGACATGGACGCGCTGCTCGACAAGCTCGCAGCCAAAACGCTCCAGGGTAGGCCTGACGGGAGTCTTTCTCCGCGCTTCGCCGACCACGTGCCCGACCGCAGGTTGCTTCCTTCGCTCTCGCACCCCGTGATCATCCCCGCCAGTGCCATCAGCCCGTACGACGAGACGACTCGGCTCCGGCGCGAGTTGGTGCGCGTCCGCCGGCTGTGCGATGCGAAGCTCGCCGCGGCAGAGGAAGAGCATCGGTTACGCATGGAGCGGCTGCACACCGAGCTCACGGGCACGTCGGAGGAGAAGCAGGCCCTGCTCAAGCAACAAGCCATCGAGGAGCGTCTCGACTCGTTGCGCCGTCACTCTGTCCGTCGCATGCGCAACCGTGAGCTCTCGCGCTGCTTCTCACAGTGGGTGGATACCTGGGAAGGCCACATGGCGCACATGCAGCAGCTGGCACGCCTCGAGCGCGCGGCGCGGATGCTCAAGTCGCCGGAGCTCGGTGCGGCCTTCCGTGTGTGGTCGCTGCTCGTGGGGAGCACGAAGCGAGCTCGGGAGCGAGAGCAGCTTATCCTCGCCGTCGCATCCCTCGAGGAGAAGTTGGCTCGAGCGGAACAGGAGACGGCCAGGGCGCTGCAGCGGCAGCTCGTCGAGCTCGCGGGAGGGACAGAAGAGAAGGAGGCCCTCCGCGCAGAGCAGGAGCGGGAACAACGCGTGGAGTACTTGCGACGGCAGGTGATGCGCCGCATCATGCACAAGGACCTTGCCGACGGTTGGACTGCTTGGATGGCGTTTTGGGCAGCTCGCTCGTACGCCGTGCGCCGATTACGCGCGGTGGGCAACAAGTTGCAAGCGCCCGCGCTGCTCGAGACCTGGGAGCACTGGGCGCGTGAAGCCCTGGAGACCAAGCGTGCCGCGGCGCTCGCTGCTCTCGAGGCTGAGTCCAGGTCGCTTGAGGTCCAGCTCCAGAAGGCGAGATTTGAGGCGGGCAATCTCTCCATGATGAAGACCCAACTCGAGGATGAGCGTGATCACCTGAAGGAGCGTGTGAATGAGCTGGGCGTGCGGCTGCAGGAGGCGCTGAACACGCTGCATGCATCTTCCTCTTCCAGCCAGCAGCTCGAGCATCTGCACAAGGCTCTCAAGATGGCCCAAGATGAGGCGGAGGCGCTTGAGGCGGAGAAGGACGCTCTCGTAAACGCGGGAGCTCTCCATCGCAAGGAGAGCGAGCGCCTGCTCGAGCGCCTGCTCGCGGATCAGCGCCGGAACTTCGAAGACGAAGTGCATGTACTCACGGAACAGGCGTTCGCCCGGACGGAGCAGATGGCCAAGGAAGCCCGCATTGCGCACTTTCAACGGCAGGCGCTCCATCGTGCCAAGCACCACGAGGTACTTCGCGGCTGGACGCAGTGGCTCGACTGGCACGGAGTGCGTGCCGGGCTGCTGCGTACGTTGCACGAGGGGGCCAAGAAGACGACGCGCGCACGCCTCAGGATCGGATTCCACGGCTGGTTGCGCGGTGCCCTAGCGATGCGCGAGGCCAAGGTGCGCGTCGAGGCGAGCAGAGGCTGCGTCGCCCTCGAGGCGAGCCTTGAGCAGGCCAAGGCGGCGCTCGCGCTGAGCGAGGCGGAGACGCGGCAGTTGCTTGAGCGCCTCGCCATGCTGCAGGGCAACGACCCGGCCGCGGCGCTCTTGGACGCTGAACGAATCCACCAGCTCCAGCTCGTCGCAGAGAAGGAGGAGCGAGTCCGGCTACTGTATCGGCAGACCGGCCGTCGGATGCGCAACCGCGACCTTGCGAGGGGCTGGAAAGCGTGGCTCGAGATGTGGCAGGCGAAGACGTACGCGCGGAACTCGCTCCATCGGGTGGCCAAGAGGCTGCGTGCGCCCAGCATCGCGTCCCACTTCGAGTTTTGGAGCGCCGAGCTGGCGCAGGCGAAGATGCGCGGACTGTTCCAGGCGGCTCGCGCGCGAGAGGCGGCGGCGGCCTCGGGCGTAGCGGCGGTACGCGACGAGATGGAGCAGCTTCGGCAGGGTTTCGAGCAGCGACTAGCGGCGGTCGAGAAGGCCAAATCCGTCGAGCTCGAGAGGCAGCGCATTGAGCTGGTTGGCGGCCTCGAGGAGCAGCAGGCGGCGCGAGACGAGCGCGCGAGGGACGAAGCTGTCGAACGGCGTCACCGGCAGAGCGTGCGTCGGATGATGAACTCAGCCATCAGCCGCGGCTGGGGTGCGTGGATGGAGCTGTGGGAGGCGAAGAGCCATGCCAAGCAGCGGCTCCGCCAGGTGGCCATCAAGTTGCAGGCACCCCAATTGTCGTCTAGGTTTGACGAGTGGGCGCGCGACGCGGCGGCGGCGCGGCAGGCGGCTCGGCAGGCGGCTCTCGAATTAGAGAGTAGGTCGCTCGAGATGCAGCTGCGCCGCAGCCGTTTCGAGACGAACCAACTCGAGATCATCAAGGTGGCGCACCTCGACGAGCTGAGATCCCTGCGCGAGAGGGTCGAGTTGCTGTCCATTGCGTCGCGCGACCAGCAGGCGAAGCTGGAGGAGGACGAAAGGCTCAAGGGAGAGCTCAGGGAGTTACGCAAGTTCGCGGCGGCAAGTAAGGAGGCGGCTGAGACGGCCGAGGCGGCCAGGATTGCGGCGGACGCCGACCTCCTCACGCATCAGCAAGAGATGCAGGAGCTGATGGAGCGGTTGCTTGCCAACCAACGCAAAACTTTCGAGGAGGACAAGGCGCGGATGGAGCAAAAGGTGGCAGCAATCGAGCAGAAGCGTGGCGAGGCGGATGCGACCGCCGACGCTGCCAAGGAGGAAGTCAGTACGCTGCATGCGACGCTTGCGGCGACGCAGACTGCGGCAGCGCAGGCTGCGGAGAAGGCGCGACTGGTCTTGAAGGCAGCATTGACCAAGGCGGAGCAGGACGGCGCGATGTTTGAGAGCCGCATCTCGGAGCTTCTTGCGCTCGCGGAGCGGAGCCAGCAGGAGGCGGCCCAGACGCAGGTCGCCACGGCGAAGGCTTTGCAGGCCAGCGAGGCCAAGGCGGCCCAGGTGCTCGCTGTGACCGTCAAGTCATTCACAGCCGACTTGGAAGCTGCCACGGCCAGGTCGGGTGAGCTCGAGGCTCAGCTGGCCCAGCTGCAAGAGACGTCTCTTCACGGCTCGGAGGGGTCGAGCCTGAAGGCACAGCTCGAGAGCTTGCGAGGAGCGCAGGTGCCGAGCGAGAAAGAGACGATAGAGAGGCTCGACAAGGAGCTCAAAGAGTGCCAGAAGCTGTTGATGGCGGCGCAAAAGGCTCTGAAAGACAAGACACCACCGCCGCAGCCGCCGCCGCCGCCGAAGGCAAAGAAGGGCACGTCCAAGGGCACGTCCATTCTGGGCCGCATCGATATTGATGAGAGCCCCGGTGCGCCGCCCATGACGGAGCAGATCGCGACTGCGCTTCGCGCCAACTCGGCGCGCGTGCTCGACCTCTTTCGCGAGTGGGACACGAACGGAGATGGCGAGGTGAGCCGCAAGGAGTTCCATGAGGCGATGGATCATCTCGGGTTTGAGGTGCCTACGGCAGAAGTCGATAAGCTTTTTGACGAGTGGGACTCGGGCAGTGAAGGCTCTCTCGGCTACAAGAATTTGACCAAGATCCTCAAAAAGTCGACGCCTGCTCCACCCCCCTCAAAGCTCTCAACAAAGCTCAAGGCGGCAGGCTTGGCGTCGACGGTGGTGAAGACGGTGACGATGACTCCGGAGGAGAAGGAGAAGGCGAAGCGAGCACGCATGGGCGGCATCCTTGGTGATGTCGACTTTGATGAGGCGAAGCCGCTAGCGCCGCAGCTGCGGGAGGCGTTGCAGAAGCACGCGATTCGTGTCCTCGACCTCTTTCGCGAGTGGGATGCCAACGGAGATGGGCAGATCTCGAAGGACGAGTTCCAGAAGGCCATGCCGATGCTGGGCATGGACCTGCCGGTCAACGACATCAACGACCTCTTTGACCAGTATGATCCGGACAAGAGTGGGGTGATGGAATTCGCAGAGCTGCAGAGGATGTTGCGGCGCCAGCCAGGAGAGGGAGCACCGCACGCAGCCCCTACTGCGGCGCCAGCCAGGTGAAGGCGCAGCGCAAGCCCATAACGGCCGTATAACGGCCGTAAGTAACGGCCGTAAGTAACGGCCGAATAACAGTCGTATGTGTAGTACTAGCAGTAGCATTCCCTACAGCCGTACACCGCTACATCCTACAGTACGCTGCTGCTGCTGCTGCTCAACACAACGCGCACACGCTCCGGACCCCCAACGCACGAGAGGCGAGAGCCACAGTTTGACAGAACGCTCCTGTACGGTAGGCCTGTTCGCCTGCAAGGCAAGCGTAAAGCGAACGGTACTGTAGCGAACAGTAAGGCTGGTGGAGCAGGACCTGACTCACGTCACACTGAGCTTGCACGTGGCAGCTTCAGGACTCGAGGACGACGACGTGCCGTGTACTCGACTGCGCGTGTGTGTTGAAAGTGATGTGGAGAAGATGGACGGTCTTGGAGATCATGAAGATCATGTACAAAAGAATGCCGTGCTTGCGAGTTGAGAATGTATATGGTGTGTGCCTGGCATGAATCTCAGCATCGTCAAGTTCACGTAAATCTGAGTGCTACTACCGTCGACTACTACCGTACCAATTGTACCGTACTTCCACTGGAGTCTTACAGCTTCATCCGGTCAATGCCATCCTCCTTCGAAACCTTCTCCTCGTACTTGCGTACGCTGTCGGCGTAATTGTAGAAGCGATCCTTGGCTTCGGCAGGCAGAAAGTCGAAGAAGCGGGCCAGATTTTGGCGCGCCTCCGCGTAGATATCGGCAATCAGCAGCAAATCGTCGCCCTCAAAGGTCGTGTACGTCGACGCAGTGTTCACGAGTTTATTGAAGGTATTCATGATGACGACCGCATCCTTGATCGCCGCGTCACGCTTTGGAGGCGGTACCTCTTCCTGGATCATGAGCTTTAAATTGCCATCCAGATTGGAATTTCGCAGCAGGATGCCCGTGCCGAACACGATTTGCACCGGATTCACAGAGTAGGCCTGGTTGTCGCAATAACCGTTGCCAAATTGATCTACGGGTGCAACCGCTTTTGGCTTCCCGTTGCCGCATAAAGCTAGCGTCCGAAGCAATTTCTCCTGGAATGCACACACCTCTGCGACACGCAGCACCACCAAGCCCGATATCTCCTGATCTGCTCCAGCTTCGAACGCCGCTGCGGGAGCAGAGCCACCAAGTCCAACGATAGCAGCGGCAGCGCCACCGATGCTGCGGCGAGTCCAAGCTGGGCTCAGCGTCGAGGCGGCGACGGCCAATATCGGCGTTATGTGCAGCATGAAGAGCGCCGTAGGCCGGGAAAGCAAAAGTGGCATCGGTCGGCTGGGTGCTCGGCTGTTGCGGAATTCTGAAGCCCTCTTGTAGGTTCTGCGAGGGGTGGAGATGCAAGGGTGGGGTGTCCCGGTCCGTTTGGTAGATTTGATTCTCCTTTCACCAGGGAAAAGATTCCCCTCTTTCACCAGAAATTGGTTGCGGACACTCCTGCAGACGTGGAGATTCGCCACCAAGAATGCTGCGTTCGGTAGTCTTGGTCGTTGCGTCCGCCGCTGGCAGCGCGGCCTTTGCGCCGCTCGCCGGGAGCGTTCCGCATGTCGTAGCTGACTGCGCGAGCTTCGCTGCTGCTGCATCCGTGATGCGCCCCGCGCTCCTGCGCATGCCGCGTGCGAACACAGCCGAGATGAATCTAGGCGAGCGCTTCGTCCGGCTGGTAAAGTCGAACGTCAACGAGCTGCTTTCGAAAATGGAGGACCCTGAGAAAGTACTCGAGCAGGCGGTGGTGGACATGCAGAGGGACCTCGTCAAGGTGCGCCAGTCGTACGCTGAGGTCTCGGCGTCGAGTAAGCGAATGACGGAGCAGGCCAAGCTCGCTGAGCAGGAGGCTGCCAAGTGGTACTCGCGCGCGCAGCTGGCGGTCGAAAAGGGCGAGGACGAGCTCGGGCGCGAGGCTCTCACTCGGCGCAAGCAGCAGCTGGAGTTGGCCGATTCGCTTAAGGAGCAGATCGAGGGGCAGACGAGCGCACTCACGGCGCTCTACGAATCGATGAAGGAGCTTGAAGCGAAGATGGTGGAGGCGAAGGCGAAGAAGGATCAGATCATCGCGCGCGCGCGCACTGCGAAGGCAGCGACCAAGGTGAACGACATGCTCGCGGGCGTCGGCAGCACCTCCTCGATGGCTGCGTTTGAGCGCATGTCCGAGAAGGTCGAGCAGCTCGAGGCCCAGGCATCGGTGAGCAAGCAGCTAGCGGCGAGCTCGTCCTCAGGCAAAGGCTCGACGCTCGACGACAAGTTCAAAGCGCTTGAGGCCAGCGGCGGCGTCGACGACGAGCTCGCGGCACTCAAGGCGGCCCAGCGTGTGCTGCCCTCGGCAGTGGATAACGAGCTCGAGGAGATGAAGAAGATGATGGACCAGAATAAGCCAAAGGAGTCGTTCTAGAGCAGACGGTCGCTCACACCGAGCAGCGAAAGGAGAGAGCGAGAGAGAGAGGGCGCCGGCGCCCCACATGCAGCATGCACGCGCAGACTCGACGGGCAGCAGGCCGCGAAGGGGTCCGGTGGCGTGGAAAAGCGGAACGCTGATCATCTCGAATGACCTATGATCTATGACGTAGTAGGCTACGGGTTTGTATAATTCATGGTATAATTAAAATAGGGGGGATGGAACCCCTCGGGGTCACTCGGATAGACTGGAGCTGACTGGAGCCCGGGATTCGTCGGGCCGTCGGGCGGGCGTTTCCCTAATCGCCATTGTGCGCCAGCCGCCACGTTCACACCTCCCAGTGTGAATCGGCGCCTCATGATGACGAAACTTTGATCGTGTCACGTTCGATCGAAAGCAAGCGCGCGCCGCGCGCGCGTCGCTCCTCTCAGCTCGCAAAGGTGGCCGAAGGTGCCCTAAGGTCTCTTCCAAGGAGTTCGGCCTTCGCAAACTAATGCCTCGAGGGACGCCGATACAGGCACCGACAATGAGCACCGAGGAAGCCGATCTCCTCGTGTTCCAGCAGTGCCGCAGTACGATCATTGGTTCTGGAACGTTCATCAGCATCCCTGAGATGCAGAATCTCTTACGAGGCCGATTTCGACAAGGAATGCCCAAGGTCGTCACTGAGGCGCTGCATGGCTTATCGCAGATTGTGTTCGAGGTCGGAACGCAAATCCAGGTCATCTTCAGCATGCAGCAGGTGGTGACTCTGCACGAACTTGAAGCTCAAATTCTCGCCAACAACAAAAACTTCGCTGGGGTAGCATCCTTCGACGCGCTCAAGTTGGGACCGCTGCGTGCCCACTACCTCGTCCAGCGTCAGTTCAAACCCGAGGCGCTATGCTCAACGGCCAGACCACCCGCACTCTCGGCGACGGACGTCATCGTTCACATTGGCGAGTGGCTCGCGCGCCATTGGGAGGAGCAGCCCAAGGGCACTAAGCTTGACGTTAGCATCGTGCTGCAAGCTCTTGCAGAGAAGCATAAGCTGGCAAGTCCTGCGGAACTGGGTGTTGTCATCCGCTCGAATGCCTTTCTGATCAGTCTGCTGGGCAAGGCGATCAATGCCGGCAAGCGTGCCGACACTATTGCTCAGCGGCAGCTTGATTCCCTCCTGCAACGGCTAGCAATTGAAAAGAGGCAGGCTGAGGCGGACAGGGTAAAGCAGGCGGCTCATGAGGCAAGTGAGCTCAAACAACAAGCTGCAGCGCTACGAACGCAGTCGTGCACTAGGCTCAAGCACCTCCTACTCGACGAAGCTCTCAGCGAGACAGCTGCATCCGCAATCGTCCTTGTGGCCTTGCCACCCACGCTGACGCTCGAACAGTTACTGTCCTTTTCCGACGAAGAGGCGCTTCTGGCGAAGGCTGCGCATGTCATGGCTAGCGGCCTTGTCGATGTGTTGCCAGTGGAGTTGCCTCCCGCAGAGGCCGTTGAGATACTTCTCGCAGAGCTGCTCGAGGCGGATCCCGATGTGAATGCGGTTGCGAATGCTCTGAGCGCATTTTGCTCCGAGGCGCAGAACGATGAGCCGCTGGCACTGGTGCACCGAGACGACGTCGCCGAGACGGATCCCGAGGAGTACTGCATCGTCGCGCCCGACACGGTCATCAACTGCGAGGACGAGGAGTCGAAGGACGACGTGGGCAACGACCACATCGGCGGCGTGCGCAAGCAGCTCGTCAACATCCGGATCCAACACATGCTCCGCACGCGGCTGGCTCCAGCGCTGGTTCACCTCATGCAGCAAGCAGTGGCTCACGGGATCAGCAGGCCTGCGCTTCACAGCCCTCCGAAGCCCGCAGTGATCATCGATCATCTCCGATCATTGCTCGAGGCGGTACCGAACGACAGGCCAGTCCTCGAGCGATTAGCATTGGCGGAGGAGCAGCTCGTTGAGCAGCTTCATCTGAGGAGCTTTGACCAACTACAGCTCGATTCACGTAGCTTCCTTGCCTTTTGTGCCGAGCATGCCTTGGAGCTTCAGCCGCTTCTCCCTACTTCAGCCAGCTCTGAGGTCGCCTCGGGCCGAACCCACGCGCTGAAACTGGCGACGGCCTTGCTCACAGTCGCGCCTGCGATGCGGTCGTCAACGCTATGGGCTTTGTGCGCGTCCCATTTCGACGGCGTTGCCAGCGATCCAAAGCAGGTAGCGTCCTCTAGCCTGCCGCCACATCTGCCCCTCCTATTGCCTACCGCCGTTTCTGCCCCCCCATCTTTAATTACCCTTGATGTCGCCCTTGGCGTTGCACCCCATCCCCCTGCCGATGCCACTGATAGTCGTCCGTTCTTTGCCCTCCGCGCACAGCTCGGCTGGGACGATGCTGAAGCCCTTCATGAGAGTGCCAAGCTACTTCCCAGTGAGAACCGTCTCGAGCGCCGCCTGCCGAGTGCATGGGCGCTGCTTGCGACCGTCGCAGACAGCGTTGGGATAGTCTCCTTGGAGTCGTGCGGTAGGCTCGGCCCGATGACTGCAGAAGATGGCGCGCTCGCAATCAGCGCTGCTCCCCCGCTGCACGACCTCGCAGACGTACTGCATTGGCGCGAGATATTTGCACCAACGCTTGGGGAGCTACGCTCGTTCCTGGAGGCCAGCCAGAGTGAGCCGGTGCTAGAAACCTCTCATGGGCGGTTCGTCAGGCTACTGGAGGGCACCCCCTCCACGTTTCGAGCAGCAGTTGACGCGATGAAGCCAGTGACTGCAGCAGCGATTGCATCGTACCTCGTGTGCCAGGCTGGCAATGTAGCACGAGCGCCGCTCGCTCTTCTTGGACGCGATGCCGAGCGAGGGTTTCGCACGGTCAGTGACGAGCGCCGTGTCGTGCGCTTCACGCTCGAGGCGCTCAGCGTACTTCCAACGCCACTCGTGGCCTCGTTGGGTGGCCCGGTCTTCTTTGAGGCTACGAGGGCAGTGCTGCCCGACGCGTGCTCCCAGTTGCTCGATATGGCGCGCGGGCACACGAAATACGAGCGCACGCTGCACATGCTGGGATACTGCATGGGTGTCTCACCCTTTTTCTCCGCGTTCATGTCTAGGCTGCGTGAATCAGAGACAGAGGAATCGGTTAGCCTCATTGAGCCACCCGGGTGCAACTCATCCGCAGATCGAACAAGTGCCGCCTTGAACGTATCGGAGCTCCTGGCGTCAGTGGGCACCTCGTTACCAGGACTCCTACAGGACACTTCTGCAGGTGGTGAGATGCTCGATGCTGCTGTTGAGTCGTCTGATGTGGCCCCTGCAGAGATGCACACACGGGGCGATGATCCTATCACGGCTCGCACGATGTCCGCGGCGCTCTGCAAACGGGCGGCCGCACAGAACGGTCTCACAGAGTCTCCCACAGAATCTTCTTTGAGCATGCAAGCGGTCCTCCAACGGGCAATCAACCGACTCGCTGGCGAGCTGTACGCCGGCAACGTGCACTTCGTTCTTGAGCTCATCCAAAACGCCGACGACAACACCTATCCAGTGGACGCCACGCCGACGTTGCGCATGATTGCCACACCTACCGTACTTCGCTTTGAGAACAACGAGGTGGGCTTCAGCGAGGAGAACGTGTTGGCATTGTGCTCGATAGGAGCCTCGACCAAAAAGGCCTCGGATGCGGGCTACATAGGCAACAAGGGCATCGGGTTCAAGTCGGTGTTCAAGGCGACGACGCGCCCTGAGATCCATAGCGGACCGTTTCATTTGCAGTTCGATAAGGATCAGCCTCTGGGCTACATTGTCCCTCGGCCCGTCGATCCGCTGCCTGGTCCGCACGCGAAGGGAACGTGCGTCCTCCTTCCACTGGAGCTGAGTACGGCGGACAGCACTTTGCGAGACTTTCGGCTGCACCTGACCGAGATCCAGCCAACACTGCTGCTGTTCTTGCATCGACTGCGTCGTATCGAGTTGCTTGATGAGATTAGCGGCTCCAAACGTATCCTTTCGCTCGAACGCTCCTCGTCCGATACGGTCACACTTGTAGACGAGAGCTCGCGATTGGCAACGGTCGCCGGGGACGGGGACGCGCGATCGACCTCCTCCAAGCGCGATTGGCTGGTTGTGCGCGAGACGCTGGATGCGCGAGGTCGGCGCGAGCAGATCCAGACCACTGAGATTGCGCTCGCCTTCCCACTACGTGCACATTCAGACGTCCCTGGCGAAGCGGGAGCCAACGCTCAGGCATCGTTGCCACCAATGCCCGTATTTGCGTATCTCCCGCTCCGCTCCTACGGGCTCAAATTCGTTCTGCAGGCAGAGTGCGCAGCCACCCACCATCCGCCTCGTCAGCTCACGTGAACCTCTCCATCCGAGACTGACCCGAGCGCTGTGTGTGTCTCCTCGTGCGCAGCTGGCAAGTTCCATCCAGTCGTGAGTCCGTCTCGGTTGATAGCCCTTGGAATCAGTGGCTGCGTGAGGAGGTGCCACCATTGTTTGAAGCTGCAATTCGGCGCTTCTGTTCAATGGCTCGAGAAATGGAGGCAGCAGCTGCTGCGCAGCTCATGAACTATGCGCTGGCATTTGTTCCGCTGCCGGGGTTGGTATCCGAGTTCTTTGCGACACTCGCCCCCTCTTGTGGCCAGAGGCTGCGCCGTTGCGAGTGCGTGCTGGCTGCTGATGGCCGCTTTGTCTTCCCCGATCGGGCCATTCTCTTGGACACCACCAGCCACTCGGAGCCCGACAAGGACCATGAAAAGTCGCTCGAGGCCATGATTGCATGTATTGGGCTCTCATTTGCACATCATGCGGTGCTCATTTCTCCCGTGCTCGCCAAGGAGCTGGGCGTACGACGAGTGGATGCGTCACTGTTGACCGAGATCTTACAGGACCTATGCACGAGCCGATGGCGGTCGGTTGCTGACGTCGACATCGAATGGCTCACGTGGGCACTCTGTGAGCTGAACAGGGATGCCACACTGAGCAAACAGCTGCCAGATCTGCGCAAGATGAGCTTTTTGCCTCTGGTTGACGATCGGCTGGGCAGCCCTGATGATGGCCCGCTGCTCGAGCTGCCGGAGAGCGTGTGCAAGCAAATTGGACGCATCTCAGCTGTATCGAACGCCTTTGCTTCGCTCCAAATTGTCCACCACCAGCTCGTCAATGGACTTGCGAAGAAGCAGGCCGTCGCAATCCTGAGCCGCCTCAATGTCAAGCGGCTCGATGCAGCTGACTTTGTGCGCCAGTATGTTGTGAGCGCTCTCGCATCTCCTGCAACGCCTGCCAGTGAGCTACCGCATCTGCTCGGCTTCGCAAGATCGCTTATGCTACAGGGCCGCGCCCCGCAAAAGGGAACTTTGGAGAGATGGCTTCTGGACGCTGGTGCGCGTATCTGCACCACAAAGGGCGAGGTATTCGTACTCGGCTCGCCCAGATCGCCTCTTCAGCTGAGTCGCGACTTTTGGCCTGTCGATGAAAAGGGCCGCAAGAAGCGAGACTTTGTGCCTGAGCCGCCGCCTTCGGAGTGGAAAGAGGTTCATGTCGTTCTCGGCCCCGATGAGCGCAACGACCTGGACGGCTGGCGCGCTTTCTTGGAAGCACTTGGGATTAGATGGTTCCCTTCAATTGTGCCGGTCGATGATGGAATTGCATGTGGCGACTGGGAGAGCCCTGCCCTTGAAGCATTGCTTGATGAGCTCACGCGTCTTGGTGATCAAGAGAGGCTCCGGGCTCTCGCTGAGGCAGTGCGTGATCATTGGCGCACCCTGCTACGAGCGCACTGCATCGTCGGCAGCAATAATCCTACTGATGCACTCATCCTCAATCCCGACATGGCGCAGCCTACTCGTTTGCTCAACACCTTACGTGGACGGGCGTGGTTGCCTGCTGCCAGGCGAGGTAGCACCGATGATCGCCTCTTGTATCGGCCAGGCGAGCTTTGGGCCCCGAAACCGGAGCTGAGAGCAGTCCTCGGGGATGACGTGCCCTACCCATGCATCGAGTTCCCTGAGGAGACTGTGCGGGTGTTTGGCATGCTACAAGAACCGTCTCCGGAAACTGTGCTGCCACTTGTGTCACGCTGGGCATCGCAGCCATCGTTCGATGCATCTCCAGATCAGATGGCCAAGCTCATCAATCTGTTGGGGGGCTGGGCCAGAGCTGATCCTTCGCTGCAACCAAGGCTGGCCTGCTTACCTTGCATCTGGCTGCCAGAAGAGAGTATTCGAAACTGCGCATCTTCTGCAAGCCGCCCCCAGAGGGGCTCCTTTTATCTGCCATCGAGATGCGTGCTGCAAGACCGCTCTGAACTCCTCGACAATGCACGGACCCAGTGGCCGGCTGTCACTCGCCCTGTTTCTGTATCAAGCGGGCTGCGTTGCCTCTCGCAGCTCTATGACGCAACTTTCCTGCACCAGATGGCACAAGCCCTGTCTGAAATGGGCGTGCGTGCGACGCCGAGCATCGAGGAGTATGTTGGCATGCTCCTCAGCATAGTCGAGATGAAGGCAGACCATACCCAGGCCTTGAGTGCGTGCTACAGCATCCTCTCTGTCTTTGGCGAGCAGGCTACATGGCGTGAGCTGCATGCTAAGTCTCACAGCGGTGGCGATGCTTTGCTGCTGCAGCGTGATGACAGACATGCATTCGACTCGTCACATCACACTTCTGGCACGCTTGAGGCAGCATTGGAGCTTGAGGCAGCATTGGAGACGATGCGCATCGCATTGACCGCTGCATTGCGCGGCCAGAAGGTACTGCCATCGGCTGACGGCGTATTCCAGACTCTTGAAGGAATTTTTTTCTACGTTCCGAAGACGTACATGCACGGCCAGAAGGCTGAGTACCTCAATTGGAGCTCGCCAACTCTTCAGCACACTGTGCTTGTGGAGCCTCCGCAGCCCATACACCTGCCTCCCAAGGTTGAAGAGAACCTCGCCACGCTGTTTGAGACGGTGCTGCAGCTGCGCTCTCTTGAACGAGGGCTGCAGGAGGCGATCGATATGCGCGCTCTCGAGCCGCCGGATGAGCCAACAGCGAGCCATCGTTCCGTGTGGCTGTACGCTGCAGCAGGCGTGATGCAGCGCTACTTGCTCACGCAAGAGCAGTTTTCCACTGAGCAATGTAACCAGACGGCCCACAACTTTCGCACCGTCACTCTGCAGCGCGTCGCCGAGTTGTCCGTCTGCCGCCAAGTAGTCTCCCCTGTGACGAACGGACTCCGTTGGGTCGGCCCCTTTGAAAGAGAGACGCGCGCCCCCACGGGACGTCAACTACGGCGGCCAGCGTTGGTGGAGGCGCTTCAAGCCCAAACCGAGTTTGCACTCGAGGAGTTGCACGAGCTGCTACAGGGCGACCAGTTGCGCGTCGACGACTACGTGGTTGTCGGGAGCACTTACTATCGTCCGGCAGCGAGCGGCGAGGTGATTGAGCGCGCGGCGGGCGTCGATCGCGTTGCACATCTGAACACGTTTACAAAGCCCGATGGCGAATGCGCCCGGACACTGTATGTCACGAGTCAAGTCGAGGCCGAGGAAATTGCCAAGGAGCTCTTCAAGCTGCTCCCGCCAAATGTGCCAGCTTCTGCTCTACTCTTGCTCGTCCATGTTCTGACGCATGTGTGGACATGGGAGGGGGAGGGGCAACCGCCTCGGCATCTGCGTGACGAGATCTTTAAGAAAGGCGAGCTTCGTTGGCAGAAGCAGCCTACACTGCCCGAGGGCGTCGCTGAGTGGGTCAGCTTTTCGGCAGGAGTGGGCAATGACGATGTGCTCCATGCTGAGGCAGATGCCGAGGCGATGAAGAAAGCACTTGAGCGTGAGCGCGCAATGCTGGCCACTCCGAATGCCCCGGCAGCCACTGATTTGAACGGGTCGGCAGAGCTCGCGTTGCAGCAGCTCGAGATTGCGGGCGAGCTCGACCCGGCGTTGGCATCGGCCGTGCAAAGGATCCGTCAGATGATGCTCAGCCGCCAACCTGCCTCTACGCCGGGCGCAGCAGCAGGGTTAGGCCTTGGCGGTCGTGGGATGGGAACTGGTGAGACGACTGGTGGTAGTGGTGGAGGGTGCATGGGAGGCATGAGTGGCGCGGGGGGCACGGGGGGCGTTCGGGGCATGGAAATTCGTCAGGCTTCCGATGGCAGCCTTGAACATCACAAAGGCAGCGTCGGCGCGCTGGGCATCAGTGGAGCATCTGACGGACCGCGTCCCGTCGCACCAGAGCTGATGGCTGGAGCGGAGGGCAGTTATGAGGGCAGTTATCAAGGCCACCATCCGCACCCACTGCCTCCCAGCGGAGAGACGCTGGTCAGCGCCGTGGCGAGCGGTTCGACTGGCTTCATGTCTCCGTCCACTCCGACTGCTGTGCATGGAATTGAGTGGAAGACTTCGATGGCAAGCCCTCTATGCGTGGCCGCTCTCGGGCCGCTCGATGAGGTCGACACGACTGAGCTGGGTCGATGGGGTGAGCGCTTGGTCTACGAAGAACTGCAACTCGTACACGCGCTGGCCGGCACCCAGTTGCTAGTCACATGGGTCAACAAAGATGGGGAGGCGGGCTATCCGTACGACGTGTTGCTTGTTTCCCCAGACGGCCAGGTGGACTCATACGCTGAGTACGCCCCTGATTCTTTCCCTGATCGACTCTCACTGAATGCGTCCCTCATCAGGTGGACTCGTATATCGAGGTGAAGACAACAGTGTCGCACGAGAAGCCTTATTTTGAGGTGACCCTTGCAGAGCTCGATTGGGCTCGGCGCCATCGCTCGGCGTACACAATCACACGCGTCTTCGGGGCTGGCTCAGGCACCGTGCACATCGCCTCGCTGCAAGATCCAGCCGAGTACCTGGGCAACGGGCTCACGCTGCTCGTCAGACCTGACAGAGCGCCGGCAATGGCCGCGGGTGGGTTCTAGTGCCTAAGCAACGTTTGAGGGCGGCATGGAGGGCGGTGGGCGCATCAGCTCGACGAGCCGGATGCGCCGGCGGGCGGATGAAACCAGGCTATACTATGTCGATATCACCATAAATTCATGCCGTGCTGACTGAACCACATTGCGGGGGAAGAGTTACCCTACCCTGTCCGGATTCCGAACGCATGCGTTGCTTCTGCGCTCTCGTCCTGCCACGTGCAGACGAGCGTCCTCGCCTTTTGTCGTGTGTGGTGCAGATACGTCGTTACCAACCCCGTGCACTGTGTACCCGTTAGCGCCGAAGAAAGAACCCAAACATGGACTGCTGCACCTCGTAGCGCGAAAAGCCACCCTCGAGGTAGAAGCGACTCGTCGCGCGGCTGCAGTAGCCCACCTCGCGCTTGGTGTCCGTGCAATAGTCGTCGAAGATCTGCAGGTTGCCCAAGGCCGTGTGTAGTCGCGTCTCGAGGAACGTGGCCGCGGGTTTCGGGCCGGCTGTCAGGGCCTGGAGCTGCTCCCCTATATTCTCGACGTGCCGGGCGATGCCATTCACACTTCCGAAGGCCTCACGCAGAACGAGCCTATCGCCGCTTCGCGTCCAGCCAGTGTATAAGCAGTTGTCTTCAGTCTTTGAGCGTTGGACGATCGCATCGAGGAGCGGCATGGCGGCCTCGGCATCGTGGAGCTCGAAGCTCGTGTGCACGCTCAGGAGCTGCATGGGCAGCGACATGCCGCCCACTTCCTTCTCGATCCGGCTCATGCCCAGCTTGATGGCATAGCTGCTGACAGTCGATCCGCTCAGTGACTGCTCGACTGCACGCTTGCACGAGGCTAGCGCGGCTGCCGGGCCGTGCACCTGAACCTCCTCCAACGTCACCGCAGCTTGCAGGCGGTCGTGCAAGGGCCCCAGCAGGGCCACCACGTGCGACGCCAATCCATCAGCTTCGTGAAATGCCAGGCGGAGGCACAGCCTGTCGCCGCTGACTGTCGCAAGCCCGCCAACGGTGTCCATGTCCGTCTGCGAACGGGTCGTGTCGTAGCCGGCATACATTATGGCGCCCGCGTCCTTGGCCTTGGCCTCTGCCAAATATGCATCGACCAGTGGCTGCGCCGCAGACCAGTCCTTGATCACATACATTGGAAGGAGTGAGATGAATGTGTAGTCATAGGGCTCAGCGCCCTTCATGCGGATCGCGGTAGATCGGCGGAACGGCGTGCGCGACAGTTGAAGGGACTGCGTGCGGGACAGCTGATGGCAGTGCGTGAAGACGAGCGAGCCGACTAGTATGGCCTTCATCGCTCGAAACTAGGAACCTATGAATTCCGCAAAGCACGAATGTAATTCATATCTTATGTTGTGGCGACGCGCCGTCGAACCACGTGCCAATTACAGTGAACGAGAACGCGGATTTCGGGGACGTTTTCGATGATGATCGTAATTGGTGGCGCAACTTTGAAACGAAAACGCACTTTTTCGCGTCGGACTGCGAGTCGCCATGCCAGCCAAAGCTACCGCCCAGAAAACCATGGCCGGCGCGTCGGTGTTCGACCCGACGACGGCCAAGTGCGGCCTGGTGGATGGTGGCGAGGCCGATGGCGTCGCCTCATCGAATGAGATGCTCGAGTTGATGAACAACCACGCTCTTCTCATGCAGTCATCGACTGGCGGCAAGTCGCTCCTTATGTATGTGCCATGGGCGTCTCGAGCACGCCTTTCGACGGGTCCGCCCATCGCCCTCGCTTTGCTCACCGAGTGAATGCGTGCGATTGTCTTCGCAGGGGGAACAACCGCGATGCCGACGGCACCGTTGACCGCTCGCCGCCGCCGACACCAGAGGTGAAGAAGATCCTCAAGGAGGTCAAGCGTGGCATCCTCAGGTCCGTGCCGCGCTTGCGAGCGCTGTCGCCATCGACTGCCGCGGCGCACTGAACTTCGCCGCCGCCGATGGCTGGAGCCTCTCTCCCGGCCGCCTGGTGGCGAGCATCCTGGCTCACCATGCGCGTGCGTTGCCTCTCTCCTCTTGCGCAGGTATGGGATCGACATGATCATGGAGTTCCGCACTCAGGGCGCGACGCAGTATGGCACCATCACCAAGTCGCGCTTCCATTCGATCATCACCACCACCTTTGGCAACCAGAAGAACTTCTTTTGGGATGATGAGAAGCTAAAGATCCTCAGCACGCACTACGGCACGGGCGCCACGGACATGAAGCTGGGTGGACAGCGGCAGGTGGCGTGGATGGACTTCTGCGAGGACCTCGGCGAGACGGACGGCAGCTACCAGGAGAACGCCAAGTATCTCGAGGGCTACGAGGGCTTCAACACGCTCTACGCGGACGCTGTGCTTGCGGACGCGGTCGTCGACCCGATGGGACTTAAGCCCACGGACGACAACCCGTACAACTGAGCCGTGTTCAGCTCTCTTACCACCGAGCGGGGCGTGTAGAGGATGCGCGGCGCCGCGGTTGAGGTCGCCGCGGCGATGGAATGAACAGACCGAGGGCGATGTGCCTCATCATCGCACCCCTCCCCCTTGGTTGGATGCGCGGGAGGTCCAACGGTGTCGAAGCTTCCGTTCGCGTCTGCTGCTGCTGCTGCTCGGCTGTGACGCAAGACGCATCTCCACGTCTTGCGCGCCACGATCTGGTCCTGTGTGTCTATCCTAGTGTCCGACCCATGTCCTGTCTTTGAGTCTCTGTGTGGTTACGTATAGCGTGTGGCATTGTGGCGTGCTTTTGTATAATGACGTTTCTCGCACGGACGCCACAGGAGAAGCCGGCGGCACGAACGGAAGCGGAATGCGCCGCCTCTGGCGTGGTCTGTGCGTCCCTCTGGCGAGAGGTTCGCTAAATTGTCACTAGCTCACGTCCGACGCCGGCATGGCCTCGCGGCACCGGTGATGACGCCACGCCTGCCACTCTCACGCGTTGAAGATGCGCACGCGCTGCTTGATGGCCGCTTGGCAGATGGGGCAGCGCACCATCTGCGCACGGTGATCGCATGTTTCGCACGCGACGAGGTGACCGCACGGTACGAAGGCGATCGCCTTCGTGCGGTCGTAGCAAATGACGCACTCCTTCTCCGCCCTCTCGAGCCTCTCCTCGCGCTGATGGCAGCGCTCGAGAGCCGACTGCAGCTCACGCTTCAGCAGCCGCGTCTCGGACAGTGACAGCTTCTGCAGCGCCTCGGGCTCAGCCTGAGCGAGAGCGAGCTGCCGCTTGAGCTCCGCTTCTCGCCGACCGTGAACGGTCTCGTGAACGGTCTCGTGGCTGCTCGAGGCGTCGGCGTCGGCGCGAGGCCTCTTGCCAGAGCTCTTGGTAGGTGTCCTGTTAGGGCCTGACTGTGCCGTTTCCGAGGGTGACTGCCCAGGTTGACGCCGCCCGAGCTGGTCGAACTTGTGCAGCTGGAATTTGATCAACCTGCCAATCGGGTCATCTATAGTCCATCCTCGTGCGGGATCATGCCTACCGCCGGATCCTTGTGGACGAGGTGGTAGCCACTGCTTCGCGGCGGCTCGGAGTGCCACGAAGTCCTGGTCCAAGCTGATCGACGTGCCCACACGCCCATGCCCGCGTCCGTAGAAGGTTCCTGAGGCCCGATCATGTGTGATGCCAGTCCCGTCCCAGAGTGGCTCGACGGCTTTCATCACCGTACGGACAACACCTGGCGACCAGTTTCGAGCGAGGAAGCGGCTGAATTCATCGAGATCGAACGCGGCGCCGCTGAGCCGAGAGCGCTCTTGCGCTGTCAGAGAGCTACTCGGCATGTTTCACGAGGAGCTCTTCGCTCATCGAGGTATACTGCGTAGTTTCAGCTCTGGTGCAGCTGGCGTGAATGAACTCCTTAATATGAACATTGGCACCCCTAACACTCTAATTACTCTCTAATTACGTCGGCAATTCTTTGCGACGAAATGGCCTCCGCCGACGATTGCAGCTTCGAGGACGCGCTTCTCACGCGGTTTCACGAGTGCCTCGCGCTCGAGCGCGACGCGGAGCGCGCGGAGGTCGACGCGCTGCACGAAAGCTTGCCCGCCAAAGAGCTCGAGCGGCGTGGCCTCGCTCTCCACAAGCTGCGCATCCTGTCCACGGAGACGGCGCTCTTCGGGCGTGCGAGTATCACGCTCCAGCTCTCCGGCGCCAGGCCGCTGCCGGCAACAAAGCTCTCACCCGGCGCGATGGTGTCGCTAAGGCCCTCAGCGGCAGCAGCATCTGCGGCGTCGACGTGCACGATTACCGCAGTGCGCGCCACCTCGGTCACCGTCACCTTCGAAGAGCTGCCCGAGGAAGAGCAGCTCGCGGAGCCGCTCACGCTCTCGCTGCTCTACAACGACGTCACCTACCGGCGGCTCGATGCGGCGCTTTCGGCGCTGCGCACCGGCAAGATGCCGCCCGCGTCCGCGCCGCTGTGCCGCGCGCTGCTCGCGGACGACGATGCGGCCGCGACGATCCTCGCGCGCGGCGTGCCGCTCGCCGCGTGCGAGCCGCTGCCCGAGACGCAGCTGCTCAACAAGGGCCTCAACGAGGGACAGCGCCTCGCGGTACAGTTTGCACTCGACACGGCGCGGCCGGTGGCCCTCATCCACGGCCCGCCAGGCACGGGCAAGACCACAGCTGTGGTGGAGCTGATTCGGCAAGCGGTCGCGCGCGGCGAGCGCGTCCTCGCCTCCGCCGCCTCCAACATCGCCGTCGACAATATGGCGGAGCGCTTGCTCGCGGGCGGTGGCGGCAAGCCCATCAGGATCGTGCGTGCAGGCCTCTGAGTGCTGCACTCTGCCTCTGAGTGCAGGCCTCTGATGGTCTTTGAGTGTGCCTCTGAGTGTGCCTCTGAGGGCCTCTGATGGCCTCCCTCATCAGGTGCGTGTGGGCCACCCAGCGAGGCTGCTGCCCTCGGTGCTCGGCGCGTCCCTCGATGCGCGCCTCGCCGTCTCAGAAGGCGCTGCCATCGTGCGCGACGTCAAGGACGATTTGTCCAAGGCGCGCAACCAGCTGCGCTGCCTCGGCAAGAGCGCTCGCGGGGCACTGAAGGCCGAGGTGTGAAGACCGTGAATGTGAATGTGAAGGCCGAGGTGTCGTCGGGCGATCGAGTCGACCCCGGGTCGGCATGCAAGTGCTCACCACGGCGCCGCCACCCCTTCCCCACAGGTGTCGACCTTGCGTCGCGAGCTGGCCGAACGACAGAAGCGCTCCGTGAAGGAACTCCTCGAGGCGAGCCAGGTGGTGCTGTGCACCAACACGGGCGCCGCCGACCGTGCGCTCAGCTGCCTGCCGCCTGAGCATGCCTTTGATCTCGTCGTGATTGACGAAGCGGCGCAGGCGCTCGAGGTCTCCTGCTGGGTCGCGCTGCTGCGCGGCAGGCGCGCGGTGCTCGCGGGCGACCACCAGCAGCTGCCGCCCGTGGTCAAGTCGGAGGCGGCGGATAAGAAGGGCTTTGGCGTGACGCTCTTCGAACGGCTCCTACGAAGTCCCCATGGCCGGGGCTTGGGCGTCATGCTCACCGCACAGTATCGCATGCACGCGGCAGTGTGCACGTGGGCGTCGGATGAGCTCTACGGCGGGCGGCTGGTGGCCGATAGCTCGGTCGCCGAGCATCGGCTGTGCGATCTCGAACATGTCGAGACGAATGACGAGACCGAGACGCCGCTCATGTTCATCGACACGGCGGGGTGCGATTGCGAAGAGGACGAGGGCAGCGGCGGCGGCGGCAGCGGCGGCGGCAGCGGCGGCGGCGCCAGCAGCGGCGCCGGCGGCAGCGGCGGCGGCGGCAGCGGCGCCGGAGCCAAGCGCGCCGCCGCCTCGGCGCTCCACGAGGCCGAATCGAAGAGTAACGCAGCCGAAGCTCGGATTGTTGCACAGCACGTGCGCGTGCTGCTCGGCTGCGGGCTCCGTCACAGCGAGATCGGCGTGATCACGCCGTACAATGCGCAAGTCGAGGTGCTTCGCGACATGCTTGCCGAGGAGCGAGCTGTGCCGTCGGCGACGGGCGAGGGCTCAGCGCTTGAGATTGGCACCGTCGACGGCTTCCAAGGGCGCGAAAAGGAGGTGAGTGCTTATGATTACCTCTGATGGCCTCTGATGGCCTCTGATCGCCTCTGATCGCCTCTGATGGCCTCTAATGGCCTCTGATGGCCTCTGATCGCGCCCCACGACGTACATCCATATCCAGGCGATTATCATCTCCCTCGTGCGCTCGAACCCGCACCGTGTCGTCGGCTTCCTTTCGGAGAACCGACGGATGAATGTCGCCATCACGCGCGGCCGGCGCCACGTGTGCCTCGTGGGCGACTCGGACACGTGCTCGGCCACGCCCTTCCTCGCGCGCATGCTTCGTTACTTCGAGGAGCACGGCGACGTGCGCTCGGCCGCCCAGTACGGCGCCTCGGCCGCCGTGGGTGGCCAGTACGGCGCCAATGCGAAGCCGAGCGCCGCCCGCGGACGAGTTGCTCCGTCCAAGGACTTGCCTAATAAGGAGTTGCTCACGGAGGCGCAGGCAGAGGAGCGGCTGCGTGCACGTATCCAGGGCTTCTTGGCAGACGAGTCGCAACGGGCGCACGCGCTCCCGCCCTCGCTCAACTCATTTGAACGCATGGTGGCGCACCAGATGGCGGCGCAGCTCGGGCTCGAGCACGTGTCCACAGGCGAGGGCAGGCAGCGCTTCATCACCCTCTACAAAAAGGGCGCCTCGCCACCGAGTGCTCACCACAGCGCTCCTTCCCCGAGTGACGCGCCGGCCACCGAGAGCGCTGTGGTGAGCGCGTCGGTCAGCGCACACGAGGGGCCTCCGACAGAGCAGCCTCCGGCCGATGCCGAGACACCGACCTCCATATTAGGCAAGTCCGAGACACCGACCTCCATAGGCTCCGACAGAGCCTCGGGGGCGGAGCTTGAGGTGAAGCCGAGTGAGGCGATGCCTGCTCCGGCCGCGTTGGCGCCACACAGCCCGCCCTCGAGGCATCCGATGGACACACGGCAGCACCAGCTCGCCCTACGGGTGCGTGAGCTCTTCACACAGCTGAGCGCGGCCGGAGTTCCTCCTAATGAGGCCGCGGTGCAGGCGATGGCTGCCGCGCAGGCGGAGGTGGCTCAAGGTGAAGCGGCGGCTCCTGACCTGTCGAAGGTGGCCGCTCCTGACCTGTCGGCGCCGCCGCCGCCGTCGCCTCTACCTCCGCCGCCGAATCCGTCGCCACCAACCAAGGACTTGCCTAATAAGGAGTTGCTCACGGCGGGGAGGCCAACCAGGGAGCCAACCAGGGCGGCGCAGGCGGCGGATGCGAGAGCGGCGGCAGCGCGGGCGGCGGCCGCTCGAGCGGCCGGTGTGCAGAACGAACTGAGCAGCGCGGCGGCGGCAGCGGCAGCCGCGGCCGCGGCGAGGGAGGCAGCACTAGCGGAGAGCAACCACGCGCTGCGCGAGGCGGCCGCGGCGAGGGAAGCACGCCAGCGTGAAGTCGAGGCTGAGCGGCAGGCGGCCGAGGCGGCGGTTCGGCTCGCCATGCGCAAGGAGGAAGACCAAAGGCGCAAGGAGCTCGCCCGTGCGAAGAAGGAGCGGCGCAAGCAGCAAACGGGTGATGACTCTGGCGGCGGTCGCGGCGGCGCTGAGGGCGACGATGACGACGTGGACGCCGCGCTTGCGGCGCTCGGATTGGCGCCAAATGGTTCGAGCGCGGCCGAGCCGATGGCCAACCCGACGGCGCCGTCAGCGCTGCCGTGGGGGCGCGACCGCGAGGCCGAGCGCGAGCGCGAGCGCCTCCAGGCGGCGCTGCGACAGAAGCTCGCCGGTGGCGATGGATCGCACCAGAAACGGCAGCCAAAGAAGAAGTGATTTTGGGCTTTGAAACTTCGAACGGATTTCCCCGTCACATCGACAATTAAGTTCTCGAATAAAACCTGCGGCGAATATCAATATGAATCCGCTAACCGCTAGAAGCAAGAAGGTTTAACATGCTCGCTCGTCGGGAAACGAAATAGGATCTCCGTAGGATATAAGGATATAGAAATCATGATAGAAATATGTATAGGTATTCACGTCAGGTAGCGGCGCCACCCACGAAGTGGATGAATTTGGGGCGGACGATCAAAGTTGTCGTGGCCGGCGGAGATTCAGAGTGTAGCATAGCGCGACCCGCTTCCAGGCTCCCAATTCGCAAATTCATAAGCAAAATCCAATTAGTGAACGAGGCGGCGGATACGTAAATAGGTTAGGGACATTCAAGATACTTGGGGTGGGGGGCTTTCAGCTGCGCATGCAGCTGCGTAACGCCACATGTAAGCCGAGCATGACGTGGACAAGTATCGACTATTATCGACTACGACTGCCCCCAATGATACATGGGCCTAAAGCGCGGATTCAGGGGTCACCGCGCCGTAGCAGTCCTAAGGGAGGGGATCAACAGGGAATTTGGGAGGACGATCCAAATAAGTCGAGGTCAGAGGAGAGTCAGAGTGTATGTAGCATAGCGCGACTCGCCCCCAGGCCCTCAATTTGTGAATGAGGTGGAGGAACATGGTCCATTCGCGACGAGGTTGATCAACCGGGAAAGATGTGAAGATTGTACTATGTACAAAGATAATGCTCAAATTGGGCATGCGTCTTGGCTCCAAATTTTTCGGAGTGTGAAGGTCCAGGGCTGCCTCTCCGAAACTGAAAACTGAAAACCAGCGCGTGATGGGGCCCCGCCATGGGCCCCGCACCGGCCACCGCGCCTCGAACCCGTCAACCAAACGTATCAGGCACGGCCTTTTTAACTGTGAAATCAGGGAAAGCAAGCGCTGTGGACGATCGCACTCGCTAGCACTCGCATGTCGACAACTACAGCTGTATTCTTGTGTCGTACACTCATCCCGGATCACGGCTCACGCTCCGTGTCCGCTCCCGTAGCCTGTAGTGCCGCGCGCTTGGCACGCAGCTCAGCCGCGTGCGAGAGGCCGACTGCCACGGGCGGTGGCCTGTACGGCGCGATCCCAATCATCGCCCCGACCTCGCTGCGCACGGAGTTAACGCGCTGTTCTGAGCGCTGCTCCTCGTGGGTGCGTGTCGGGCGGATGGGCGTGGCCAAGGGCGTCGCGGCGCCGTCGTGGGCGTCCATCCGGCCTACCGAGTCCGGGGACCCAAGCGCCGTCTCGGGCGCCGCTCTCGCTTCCTCGACTGCCGCCGAGGTCGCCGCCAGCGAGGTCGCCGCCAGGGCCGCCGCCTCGAGCGCTGCCTCCTTCGCCTGACGGAGCTCAGCGACGCCCTGCCCGACACGTGTCACGCCGCCCTGCCGCTGTCTAAGGCTGCGCTCGCTCTCGAGCAGCTCACGCAGCGGCGCCTTGTTCTTCTCGACGAAACGCGCCGCCGCGGGCTCGAGCTTCACGCGCAGCAGGAGCAGCCGCACGACGTTACACTTGTGCACGGGCGAGCTCGGGTCGTAGGACGGCAGCGGCGGCACCACGCGCCCATCATGGCGCCCATGAGGGCCTTTGAGGGGCGCCGATTGCGCGCACGCCTCGGCGAGCTCGTCGCTCGTCCACTGGGTGAGTGTGACCAGCTGCTCGAGATACGAGGTCGCCTGCAGCACCACATCCTCGCCCAATCCGTGGGGTACCCCTTTGGCGTCGCGCGCGATGAAGTACTCGCGCAGCAAGCTCAGATCGGCTGCGAAGGAGCGCCCGTCGTCGTCGCAATACATGCGGCGCGGCTCGCCTCCCAGAAGCACCTAATGAGGGAGGCAATCAGAAACGCCATCAGACGCCATCAGAGGAAATCAGGAGTCCTCACGCCGCACCTCCTCGACGGAGTCATTAGGAGTCATTAGGAGTCATTAGGAGTCATTAGGAGTCATCAGGAGTCATCAGAAGTCATCAGGAGTCATTAGGGCTCACGCCGCACCTCCTCGACGGAGTCATTAGGAGTCATTAGGAGTCATTAGGAGTCATCAGGAGTCATCAGGAGTCATCAGGAGTCATTAGGGCTCACGCCGCACCTCCTCGACGGAGTCATTAGGAGTCATTAGGAGTCATCAGGAGTCATCAGGAGTCATCAGGAGTCATTAGGAGTCATTAGGGCTCACGCCGCACCTCCTCGACGGAGGCAGTGAGCGCAGAGAGGATAGCAAGCACCACGCTCAGCCGGAGCGGCTCATGCGGCAGCAGATCGAAGAGATCAATGAGAGTCTCGTCCAGAAGCTCCGCCAAGTAGAAGGTAGGGCGCGCGCCGCCACCGAGGGCGTTGCGGCGATGCGAGGCCTTGACGTGCAGCATCGGGGCGAGACGCGTCGATGGGTCGCCTGCTCAGATGCACTCAGACACACTCAGATGCACTCAGACACACTCAGATGCACTCAGACACACTCAGATGCACTCAGACACACTCAGACACACTCAGATGCACTCGGATGCACTCGGATGCACTCGGATGCACTCGGATGCACTCGGATGCACTCGGATGCACTCGGATGCACTCGGATGCACTCGGATGCACTCGGATGCACTCGGATGCACTTGGATGCACTCAGGGTCGACGGGTCACCTGGTGAGAAGGTCGGCGGCAGCGTGCGAGAGTACAGGCGCAGACTCACACGCTCCCGCAGGTGCGTGCGGACCATTTGGGCACCGATGAAGATAGTGAGTTCATCGAGAGCAGAGTCGATGACACTCACCGCCGTACCGTCGTGCAGATGGGTCTGAGGCGGCGGCGGCGGCTGGTACGCACCGCCCAACGGTGAGGTGACACCACCCGGGCTGGCCGACGACCTGGGCGTCATCATCACCTGAGGAGGGAGGCCATCAGTCGCAATCAATTGCAATCCATGGCCATCAGTGGCAATTCGTGGCCATGGATTGCAATCATGTCCATGACGTCATCACCTGCGCCAGTATGGTCGGCGGGGGAGGGTGTAGACGTGACCAGCGCGTGTCGATGATCGCGGCCAGGTTTGCCACCGCACGTCGGCAAAATTGGAGGGAGTTGAGTTGCACACACAGGCCATGTAGGTCGTTACGCATCGCCACCGCCGCCTCGGCCGCTGCCACCTGCGCATCGTCCGCGTTGTAGCTGTCGTAGACCTTCTTGACGCCTTCGAAGATCTTCGAGGACGCCTGGCGAGCGAAGGCGGGCATGGACGACTTATCTGACTCGAGAGCCTGCAGCTCCTCTCGGCACGTACCCAGCGGCGGCACGAGCTCCTGCCAGCTGCCGAGCCGCTGACGAAGCCGATTGACGAACCGCGCGAGCGAGAAGAAGATCTTGTCGGCGAGCTCATTCACCCACGCCTCGCGCATCGGGGCGGGGCGCGTGCCTGCTTGGGCTGCGCGCTGCTCCCATTCGTCGAAGAAGACCTGATGAGGAAGGCCATCAGACGCACGACGAGCAGACGCGCGATCAGACACACAATCAAGCGCCTAATCAGGCGCCCAATCAGGCGCAATCAGGGACGTACCTCAAGAGTGGACGAGAAGAGCTTCATCAGGTCCCACACTATGGGCGCGTAGCCCGCGCCGCCGTCCATTCCAACGGCCCAAGTCTCTCGGCACCACGCAATCTCAAGTTCGTCATCAAACTTCATCGTGAGGTACGAGATGTACTGCATCACCAGCGGCGCCATGAGCGCCGAGATGTTCAGGGGCTCTCCATACCTGGGAGGAGCCCAGCAGTCATGGCGCCGTGGTGAGCGCATGGATGGCGCCGTGGTGAGCAGATGCATGGCGCCGTGGTGAGCACGTGCATGCGACGCAGCAGCGCGGGGAGTGGTTCAAAGTCATCCCTGTGTACAGCTGTAAGCCCTCGAGACCCGCCTCGCGTAGCCGGTCATCGAGCGCAATCAGCCACGGCCACACCCCCGCCCACTCCTCGAATGAGAGAAGTGTAGCGCCAACGTCGCGCGGTGTGAAGCCCTCACCTAATGAGGGGCCATCGAGGGTCATGATGAGAGCAATCAAGGGTCATTTCGAATGCAATCACGGCCATGATAGCTCTCACCACTTCCGCTCGCCAGCTGCAGCTTCGAGAGGCAGATGGCGGCGCCACTCATCAGGAGAGTAGCGCGCCATCGGAGCGCTGTGCGGTACGTTTCGCCCCGACGCCCAGCGTACTTATCGAGCGCTGGACCGAAGTACAGCTGCCATCAGGAACGAGAGTGGACAGTCGCGGCGATCACGATCAGAGAGTCGATCAGAGAGTCGATCAGAGAGTCGATCAGAGAGTCGATCAGAGAGTCGATCAGAGAGACAATCAGAGAGGCGATCAGAGAGTCGATCAGAGAGGCAATCAGAGAGGCGATCAGAGGCGATCGGAGGCGATCAGAGGCGATCAGAGGCGATCAGGCACCAACCTGCTCGAGTGTAACGTCCTGGAGCGTGATTCGCGCCATCTCTTGCAGGTCCTCCGGCTCGATGTCATGAGTCTCCCCAAGCGAGGACTCGAGTAGCACGGCTCCACGTATCTTTGAGGACTCTTCGATCAGGCGTGTCGTGTGGAGCTGCTGCAGACGCTGCAGCTCCACGTCGGGTAAAAGGGTCCAAGGGCCCGCCGACGCCGCCCGCACTGCCTCAGGGGCGTCCGTGTCGATGGCCGCTGGGTCCACGTTGGCCCGCTGCAGCTTGACGGCCGCGGCCGCTTCCGCCTCCATCAGCTGCGTGCGCAGCAGTGGGATCGATTCGCGGATCGATGCGAGGGCCTTCTCAGCCTCGGCTTGCTTGCGTTTGGCCATCGCGGCGTGCTCCTTCTTGAGCGCCATGCTGGGCGCGCTCGGCCGACTGGCGAGTGAGTGCGCGTACAACTCGAGCGAGAGAGCGACCTGAGGAGGGAGGCAATCAGCCTGATGAGGGAGGCAATCAGAACTCGAGCGAGAGAGCGACCTGATGAGGGAGGCAATCAGACGCAGTCAGACGCCATCGCCATCAGGCGCTCTTGACCTGCCCGAGCTTGAAAGCCATGTTGGACTGATGAGAGGGGCAATCAGTGGCAATCATGTCCATGACGTCATCACCTGCCCGAGCTTGAAAGCCATGTTGGCCACCGAGACGAGCGTGGACGCCTGCGGAAGCAGCGCATAGGCCCCCTCAAACATACGCATTGCCGCCCCAAATTCGGAAGTCTTCTCATTCAAATGCATGCCTCGTCTCTTCAGTTCACTCGCCTGCGCCTCCAATAGGGCGTCCGCGCCCTCGTGCACGAGGCTCTCGTAGCGCAGCATCCGCTCGTCGCCCGTGCCCGGCGCGGCGCCCGGCACGGCGCTCGGCTCGCCGGCCGGCGCTGTCGCGGGCGCGTCGACAGCCGTAAGGTAGCTGGTGGCCGTCAAGCGCTCGGGCTCGGAGGCTCGCGCTCGCACGCTCACAACTGGCGGCGCCGTCGCGGGCGCGTTGGCCGTCGCCGTCACCGCCGCCGCGGTCATCGCCGCAGCCGCATCTGCCGCGTCTGCAAACTCGAGTGCGTCGGGCGTGAGGAACGCTTGTCGCAGGACCGCTTCGAGCTCTGGCTGCGAGTGCACCCACTCGGGCTGGCGGCTGACGATCGCCTGCGCCCTGTCCGCGGCCGCCTTCTGATCGATCCAACCCTCCGTTTCGTCAAGCTTGTGGCGCGCTCGAGATGCATATCTTGACGCTTCGTCCGCTTCGGCGCGCGTTTCGTCACGCATGCGTTGGAGCTCGGCCGACGTGATCAGGCACGCGGCCGCAGGGAAGCGCGCGGGGCGCTCGAAGCGGACGGCGATCGCGTGCATCTCGAAGTACGTGGCCACGATCTCGCGTAATATCTCGCGGTTGAGCTCGATGCCACTCCCATGGAAGGAGGCGTGGTAGTCGACCATGAGCCCGTGAAAGTAACGGAGCAGCGTGGGCAGTACCGCGGCGTGGTCCTTGACCTCCGCTTCGGACCACTCGGGCCAGTTCCCCACAGCGCTCCCGGGGAGTGCGTCGGATGGCTTCTTGAGCACCGGAGCATCGATGTCGTCGCCGGCAGTGGGGTCTTCCTCCTCCTCCTTACCTGATGAGGAAGGCCATCCGAGGCAATCAGTAGCAATCAGTGGGGTCTTCCTCCTCTTCCTCCTTACCTGATGAGGAAGGCCATCCGAGGCAATCAGTGGCCATCAGAGGCATTCAGCTCCTCCTCCTTGCCTGATGAGGGAGGCCATCCGCGGCAATCAGTGGCCATCAGTGGGGTCTTCCTCCTCCTCCTTACCTGATGAGGGAGGCCATCCGCGGCGAGTCGAGGCGATCAGAGGCCATCCGATGCACTCCGACGCAATCAGTGGCAATCAGTGGCAATCAGTGGCAATCAGCTACCTGCCGGCTCGAGCGTCCTCGCTTGCTCCGCCTCGTGCTTTGCGCGCAGGTATGCGTGCAATCGCTTGGCAATCGCCCGGAGCGCTCGTGTCAGCCTCAGCTGCGTCTCCTCATCAGTCGGGGCGCCGTACTGGGCGCCGTACGCGTCCGGGCGTAGGGAGAGCACCCAGCGCCCGAAGCAGCACTGCAGCGAGAGCAGCAGGTGAGTGTGCTCCGAGAGGGGCGTCACCTGATGAGGGAGGCAATCCGAGCTCATCAGAGACCATCAGAGCTCATCAGGCGAGAGCAGCAGCTCAAGTGTGCTCCGAGAGGGGCGGCGTCACCGATAAGCGCAAGCCAAGCAATCTCTCTTCAAGGTCGGCGGTCGCTTGCATCGAAAGACACGAGTCGCTGCTGCTGCCTCTAGAAGCACCCTCGGCGGCGCCGTACGCGCACTCGACGAGAGAGCGGTAGAGCGCGAGGCCCGCTGGCCGGTAAAACGGGAGCCTGAGTGTGCTCACGTCGACGGCCCAGCCGCCGCCGCCCCACCCACCGCCCCAGCTAGCCGGGCCCACCGAGGGGGCGCTCACGACGGCGCCGCGAGAGCCGCCCTGGGCGCTCACGACGGCGCCAGGCGCGAGCTCCGCTGGCATCGAGGCGAGGAGCGACCAGGCAAGGGAGCCGAGCCGCCGCAAAGCCTCCTGCACTGCCGTCTCGTCCAGCGCGCCGTCGTGAGCGCCACGGTCGAGCGTGCGCGGCGAGAGCGCCGTCGTGAGCGTCGGCAGGACCTCGTCGCGCGCCACGCGCAAAAGTAACGACTCCGCCGCGGCCGCACCCAAGCTCTGCACCTCCGTCCCTGTGTCAACCACCACCTGAACCTGCCATGTATGGCTCGGTGGCGCACGGCGCATAGCAGCGAGCACGCCGCACGTGAAGGCAGCGAGTTGCCGCTCCGCGAAGGCAGCGTACCTGATGAGGGGGGCAATCAATCGCAATCAGTGCGGCCATCAGCGGCCATCAGTGGACGGCCTTTGAAGGCAGCGTACCTGATGAGGGAGGCAATCAATCGCAATCAGGCAGCGTACTCGGCGGCGGACGCGAAGTGGATGGGAAGGAGACGTTGGAGGAGCATGAGCCGGTAGGGCACGTACGGCTGGATCTGTGCATACCGCCTCCGCTCGGCGGCTGTGGGGACGTGGTGGCGCCGTAGTGAGCGCTTGCATGCAAGGCAGGGCTCGGCGGCTGTGGGGACGTGTGGCGCCGTAGTGAGCGCTTGCATGCAAGGCAGGGCTCGGCGGCTGTGGGGACGTGCGGAGTCTTGCTGAGTGGCGTCGAGTCGTGCCGTCGTGGATCAAGGGCACTCACCTGTGGGGAGTGTTGTCGTCACGTGCCCCTCGATCACGTCCGGGGGCGGCAGGAGCACCAGGCGCGCAAGGCGCACGGCCTGCTCTCGAGTGATGCCCATTTGGCGGCGGAGCTCTTCGAGCAGATCATCGTCGATCTTGAGCGCGCGCTTTCTCGGGCGTGCATGACGACGCGTGAGCGGCTCGGCGGGAGGTGGATCAGCCACGATACCTGATGAGTGTCACAATCGGTCACGATCAGTGTGGCCATCAATCACCCCACGCAAGCATCGCACCAGTGCGGTGCGCCCACGCGAGCATCGACCACTCGGTGCGAGTCCACCAGTCGGCGGCGGCACTTGTGGCGCTCTCCATCTGCGGCCCGAGCTGCTCCGCCATCGTAGCCAGTCGACTCTTAATTTGGGTCTCGAGCGGTTCCTCGAAGGGCATGAGCTCCAGCGAGGAAGCACCCTCGGCAAGGTGGGCGTCGGCGAGGTCGGTGGCGGCATCGGTCGCGTCCTCTTCGTGCAGGAGCGCCAAGGCCGATTTGTCGGGCGCGCGCGGCGGCGGGTGGAGCAGCGCGGGGAGGGAGGCGATCTCGTGCTCATCATCCAGATCGCTCAGAGATCGTACGATCCGAACTGAGAGGACTTGGGCGAGTTGCGCGCGCCGCACGGCCGAGGCGCCGCGCAGCACGCGCACGGGGGACGGTGGGGGCAGCACCTCGGTCTCGGGATCCGGCTCCTCGGGTGAAGGACGCGAGAGCAGCAGCAGCTCGAAGGAGAGGAGTCGAAGCTGGCTGTCGCTCAGCTCCCACGCATCGGAGGTGCTCCACGGGAGGCCCGGAGGCGCGGGCTGCATGCCCTCCTTCTCCTCCGCCGCCTCAGCGGCGAGGCTCAAGAGATCGGCTGGGCGAAGCGACTGCGTCCACGGATCTGGGTCACGTGCCGTCGCCAGCAAAGCCGCGGCGTCCTCGTGGGCAGCTCGGTGCCGCTCAATGGCGATCGAGGAGCTCAACAAGCCAGCCTCGGAGTGTGCAGTGAGCATGGGTGCCGGCTTCTTCGGCTTCACGCGTTCAATCGTCGACGAAGTAGTTTCTCTTCGGAATTGTGAACGTGGCTTCTCGTCGGGCACCTCGGCGTCGGCGCCAGCATTCTCGCCCATCGGTGTCTCGGATTTGACAAAAGTGGAGGTGTGAATGACACACATTTTCACGGAGTAAACTCTAATCCCTGGTGTGAATGAGTTCCACGGAGTTTAATGCGCACCGCGCAAACGCTTCCCCACAAGGAAGCCGAAGACATGTAACTGACGCGTGAGTTTTGCAGCGTCGCTCAATGAAACAAGAGATCGCGACGCTGGCGCCATATCCTCCCGCTCAAGGCTGCGACGAGGCTCTCGCGCGGTTCTGCAACAGCAACTGTCTGCACGTCAACGAACATGGCTCGTTGCTCGCGCGCCTGGACGTGCAGCATGGAGCGCACCTCTTCGCGGCGTCACATGCTTTGGTGAGTGTCAAGCAGTGGCGCTGCTACGCACGTGGCACACTCGATGCGACGGAGATGACGTACGTCACCGGCAAGGCGTACTGCACGCGCCACTTTGATATCCAACGCGAGCTCGATGCTTGCCTGCGGAAACAGGCGATTGGACACGGCAAGGCCGCTGCTTCTGACGTTGCTGACGCCACCTTGGCGTTGCTGACGCCACCTGACCGGGTGGCCATCGACCCCCTCGGCGAGTCACGCCGAGCGCCGCCCTCACCACTGCTTCAGAAAGAGCCGCGTCTTGAGCCGCAGCCTTCCGAAAGTGGCATTGGCGGCGACGGCAGCAGCAGCAGCGGCGGTGGCGGCAGCAGCAGCAGCAGCAGCAGCAGCAGCAGCAGCAGCAGCAGCAGCAGCGGCAGCGGCAGCAGCGGCAGCGGCAGTAGCAGCACCAGTAACAGCACACAGCCGACCCCGGTGCGCATCGGCATCGTGGTCGCGCGCTGCGACGAATCCCTGCCATGGCTCACTGACGTGCAGCGCGGGCTACTGCAGGGTGCCGCTGGGTCCGCGAGCCGCTCCTTGTCGCCGCGGCCCGCGACAGCGGCGCCCAAGACGGCGCCACTGCTCGAGCTCTATGTGTATGAGCTGTGCGCCTCGGCCGACCTTCCTTATTTGGACGAGGATGCGTGGCCACGCATGGGCTGGCATCGTGAGCGGCGCATACGGCTACGCGATCGCGGTGACGCATGCTATGCGTACCTGCACTTCCTACGCGACATGTACGCGTGGATGCCCGATGCTGTGCTGTTCATGCACGGCGACGCTACAAGTGCTACGAGGCACTCGCTGCCCTTCTCGCCGCAGCTCTCTGCCGCGCCATCGCGGGTGCCCTCGCTCGGTAGGCAGATACGTAGCTTCGGGCGTCTGCTCTTCCACAGCATCGGCGACACTCACGTGCCAAATATGGCAAGACCGTCCCTCTTCCGGAGCGTCGTCGTGGGCGCAGCGAGTATCAGCGCGTATGGCATCCCCTATGTCTCTATTGCCGCCAACCCGACCGACTGCATTGAGGTCGTCGGCCTCGGACTCGACGCTGACTGCGAGGGCTTGCCCAGGCAATTCGAATGCATCCAGCAGCTGCATGAGCGGCACGGTCTCACTCGCGCCTTCGCGTCGCGACTGCCGCGCGCGTACGCCGTGTACGCCAACGCGCAGTTTGCCGTCACGCGCGACCGCATCACGCAGCGCCCGCTCACATTCTATGAAGGCCTCCTACGCGAGTTTGACGGTGCTGACGAAACTGCCTGCTTTCGCATCGAAAGCCCCGCGCCCGCACTGGACGCACCACACCGCGCCCGACCGCACCGCGGCACTTGCGCACTATTCGAGTACCTCTGGCCGACCATATTTGGCGAGCCACCGGTGCTCGACCCGCGCCGCACGATGAGTGGCGAGCGCGCTGACCGCCCTCGACTGGATGCATAGCTCATCCAGAGTGGCTCCGTATCGTATCGTCAACGTTGGGGACCTCGCACCTCCGTGTTGTAAGTATACTGTCGACTTGAATGAAATTATAGTGGAGACAAAAATCGTGGTGTTTCACTTTCCGAAAAGGCGCAGGTGCGGCAGGTCGACCTTGCACCGCAGCAAGCTCTGCAGCCACGAGCCATTTACCGCCAACCGTGAACCGTCAACTCGAGCGAAAGACTAGTACGCTGTATCCCTACCCGCTCTACCTTTAAGCCGTTGCCATGACGTCTCGGCGCTCTGCCACGCCGCCTTGAGGTCACTCTCAGGCACGCCGAGCCATTCATGGAGCGGCACGTCCGCCGGGCACTCGCGAAGCTCGCGGCCACTAGGCCACGGTTGATTGGTGGTCAGTTCCTGTAGCTCGAGCTGCACAAATACAACCTCACGCAGCCACTGCTCTTTGGATTGCGGATTTACCTCCGGGGCCTTGCCCTTGGCTCTCTGCGACCGCGGCGAAGCATTCGAGGACTTTGACCGCGGCGAAGCGGGCGAACCAGCTGTGGGCGACGAACCAGTGCTCATCAGTTCCACCTTATCATTCCACGAGACCTGAATAGACGGTGGCGCTTGAACGCCCGTTTGACGCGGTGGAGGCCGCCGTGAAGTTGTGGAAACGTCACGGGATTGCGCCGTGGATGCCACGGAGCCTGGGCGTGACTGACGAGCCGCAGCCAGTGCGGCCACGCGTGCTGCTGCCATCTCGCCCCAGGAGGACGGAGTCTGATAGACGCTGCTGGTGCTGCCACCGTTTGGGGGCACTCCAACCAGGAGGGTCGGCATGCGAGGTGCGGGCAGCGCCTGAGAGGCACGTTCCATGGACTCCACGATCGGATCAGCCCACGCCGCAGGAACCGGCAACGCCTGCCTGACCGTCAACGCTGCTGATGTCGCAGAAGTCGCAATGCGCGCGCCTGCTGGCTTCAGCCGCCCCTCGCCGTAGGCTCGCAAGATCAAGTATGCCATGAAAATACCAGCGCCAAAAAGCACCGAGGCGCTCACTATCCATATCGTCCACAGCGAACTGTTGGCTGACTCCGACCAGAGAAGTTGAGGCTGGAATGGAGAAGGAGGCGGCAAAGGCGGCTGCTGTGGCGGGGGCCTCTGCGGTGGCAAGGATGGCGGCTGGAAAGGTGGAAAATAAATGTAGGCGGCACCAATGTCGAGCGATCCGTTGCGGGAACGGCTAGGCGCGCCTATGAAGACGGTACCTGTACTGCTGATGGCAACGCTGTAGCCGAAAGAGTCGCCATTCTCAATGTCCTCTCCACCAAATTCGTCGGCTTCGACGTATTGAAGGGGGAACAAGTCAGCTGAGATGCAGCCTCGAGGCTGTGCTGGCGGGGCTGACGGTGGTACTGGAGGTGACGGGGGCAATGGGGGTGACGAAGGCGGTGGCGATGGTGACGGCGGCGGAGGTGGCGTCGACGGCGGCGGCGGCGGTGAAGGTGGTGGGTTGTGCATCATGCGGGGGCCGCAGTCGTCGCAATCGTCGCCTAGTTTGCACAAGGCGAACTCAGCGCCTGGGCCGCCGTCTGAGCACGTGCCATCGAAGGCGAACAAGCACAAGGTAGTGCACCTCATGACCATATCAGGGAGAAGGGGAGGCGGCGGCGATGGCGGTGGTGACGGCGGTGGTGGTGACGGCGGTGGTGAGGGTGGTGGCGGCGATGGTGGCGGTGGCGATGGCGGTGGCGGTGACGGCGGTGGCGAGGGCGGCGGTGGCGAGGGCGGCGGCGGCCTCGGCGGTGGGCTTGGCGGCGGCGGCCTCGGCGGCGGGCTCGGCGGAGGCAACGGCGGCGGCGCCGGCGGCGGCGAGGGCGGCGGCGGCGAGGGCGGCTGTGGCGGCGATGGCGGCGGTGGCGGCGATACCACAAAGAAACGCGGGCCGCAGTCGATGCAATCATTGCCGAAAGTGCATGGGCTAAGGAACTCAGAGCCTGCGCCACCGTCGTTGCACACGCCATTGCTGATATATTCGGCGCACAAGCCAACGCACGCGGCATGGCAAATGTTCGTGCACACCATGTATGGCGCCGAGGGTGGAGGCGCCGAAGGTGGCGCAGGGGGCGGCGAGGGGGGACGCGATGGAGAATAGTACGGATTGTACTGCGTCTCCACGTCCGTCGTGCCGCACCACGAGTTCTCGTTCACAGCTCGCACAGCGCAGCCGGCGGGGGTGCGCGCATTGTAGTGAGTCTCGGCATACACGTCACGGTGCCACCCGGGGGCTGGGTAGTGCGCGCCACTACCCGAGCTGGCGCAGAGGCTGCCAGCCGCACACGGACAGCCTGACGGGTGCCGAATATAGCACGAGCCGACCGGCGGAAAAGGTGGTGGAGATGGTGGCGGTGGCGATGGCGGCGGTGGACTGGGGGGTGGCGACGGGGGAGGGGGCGACGGAGGAGGAGGCGAAGGCGGGGGTGAGGGTGGCGGCGAGGGCGGCGGTGGCGAGGGTGGCGGCGAGGGCGGCGGGGGTGATGGAGGCGGCGATGGCGGGGGTGGTGTTGGAGGCGGCGAGGGCGGAGGCGACGGCGGCGGGCTTGGCGGAGGCCATGGCGGCGGCGAGGGTGGAGGCGATGGAGGCGGCGGGCGTGGTGGAGGAGGCGGCGGGCTTGGAGGAGGAGGAGGAGGCGCTCGAGGCGGCGACGGCGGCGGCGAGCATCTTTGACCACAGTCTATGCAGTCGGTCGAAAAGCCACAGGCGTCGTATTGAGATGTGCTGCCTCCATCGTCGCAGAGGTTGTCACGGGCAAAATTACACGTATTTGAGCACAGGCATCCGTTAGCGAGAACCGTCTGCAAGCGCCTCGCGAAAGGAGGTGGTGCCGGCGCGCTTGCAAGGACGCGTCGTACCGTCCCACTGCCAACCCACCACGTCGATGGCGGCGGCACTGCCAGACCGCACCGCACGGGGGAGAAGTGGCGCGTCAAGAAGGCGCCTCCAGTCGTCAGCCCGCGGGAGGTACCCCTCGCAGACGAGGTGAGCACTGCGAGCCCGCTCGGCGTGTCAACCGCGATGGCCGCTCCAAATCTGCCGTCGCCGTTCACCATGCCGAGGCCGCCCCCATTCAAGCGTGATGTCGTCACATTGAACAATGGGGCGCTCGCGTACTGCGACAGACGGACTGTTTCAAACGGCCATGTTGCGGCGACTCTCGAAAGCAGCGAAGGATCGTCCGCCGGGGTGAAGAGGAAGGAATACACAGCGCCAAGAGCAGTCCCACCCATGGCTGTCACCCCGAGGCCTGGCGCGCCCACCAGCAGAAGCTTTCCGCCGTTGTCCCACCGAGGCTGCCACGCTACGGCAGTCCCGAACTCACTTCGGCCGACTTGTTCTCCGCGTGCCGGCATTAGCTTTGCAACTTGAGTCCAATTATGCGTCTCGAAGACCCAAGTAGCACCCCACTTGGTCCCGAACCCGCACGGACCCTTGGCGCGCGGCGATCCTACGGCCAGGAGCCCGTGCGTTACGGCCAAGCTCGCGCCGAAGCCGAAGCAGCCAACCACGCCAGTGCCCGAGACTGGATCGATGGGAGTCAACTTGGCACGCAGCAGGCCAGTTGTCACCTCGTAGACATAGACATTGCCATTATGGTGTGGCTCCGGCACACCTGAAGGATACACATCTAAACCGCTTTCGCCCACAAAGAGCAGCCCCTCGTGAAAAGCGACGGTTTGGCCAAAGTTGTTGTCACTCCTGGGCGTGTCCGATGTGAACCGTCGCTCGACGCGAGTGGTCACACCGAGGCAGTTTATAAAACGAGAAGTCACAGGGCTCCAGCATCGGCTTTGCGTTAGGTTGAAGCTGAATAGGTAGGCAGCACCAAATCTCAAAGGAATCGTCGGCTCAGTCCTGGTCTTGGGAGCACCAACGACAAAGTATCCATCGGCAAGTCTCGAGTCTCGAGTGAGGGCCACTGACGTTCCAAAAGCGGCGCTTGGATAGGGACCCGGCGAGGGTTCGGTCAGGACACTGAGGGTATTGAAGAGCAGCTCGTCCGTTCGTTCGCCGTACGAGAGCAAATACGCGGCACCCGCTTCAGGGATGTTGGCGTGCCAGCCATCTCCTGGTGCGCCAACGAGAAAGAGGTTGTCGAGAACGGCGATCGAACTGCCAAACCTGTCGCCAGCTTGGAGCGGGAGCGCGAGCCGTGTGGCTGCCCTTCCCACGCTCATGCGTTCCCCTCCCACGCCACCAGGGCACGGCGTTGAGCGACTGACTGGCAGGGACGGGCTCCGAGCTCGACTGAGGCCTCACGGTCAAGCAGTTCCCAACTCTTCGACGCGGCGTCGGTTGCGAAGATGCACCGGCGCCGAGATGGGCGTCGTTTGACCTTCTATCGCGCCTGTTCGCGCTGTGGGTGTACTGTTTGGCGACAACGACGCTCAAAACCAAACGACACTCTTTGTATTTCCCAGCGGCGCGCCGCACGTCCCTACGCACACTGTCGTCGTCCAGTTGCACCGGCTTGTACGTAGCTACGTACAGAATTTGGCAGTCAGCTTGGCCCGTTGGCCGTCAGTCGTCCGCCGACGCGACGGACGGGGCCACCTCCTTGCCGACGCCCGAGAAGCTATGCTGGCGGCGGCCGGTGCGCCCGCGAAGGATCTTAAAGGCCTCGAGGGTGGCGTACGGCTGGTTAGTCACGGGGTCGAGGTATTTAGCAGGCGCCTGGGTCACAGCACACCGCTGTGTCGCTGGGTACGGCGGCGCGATGTCGTCAATCGTCGAGGGTACGGGCATGTCTGTGAACGTGAGTGTGTTGCTCACGACATCACCCTTTCGCTTGCTGTGGAACTTGATGCGCGGCCCATCGGCATTGCGCTCGCGCACGAGCACACGACGCTTATCCTCCTCCTGCCTGAGCATGCGCTCGAGCGAGGCGCGGTTGATGATCTCCGTCTGCGCCGCCTCGGCCAGAATCTCGGCCTGTGTGAGGCGTCGCAGCTCCACACCGCGCTTGGCGCCCATCGCATCGAGCCGCTCGCGCCGCGCCGCCGCGGCCGCCTCCAGCTTCTTGCGGTTCTCCTCCGCCTCTGCGCTGCTGGCCTGCGTCGTTCCGCGTAGCGAGCCGCGCGAGCGCGCTTCCACCACAATGTCACCCTCGGGCCGCGGCCGCTTCTTGAGGCTCGCATTGGACTTTGAGGCACCCGACTGCCCCGCGCCCGAGGCACCCGCACCGCCGGCCTTCTTTTTGGGATCCTTGTAAGCCGACGACTTCTTGGCCGGCGCCTGCTTCACCTTCTTGTCGGCTTCATCCTCGTCCTCGTCGTCCTCCGACTCAGTCGACTCTCCAAAGTCCGAGTCGAAGGAGTCAGCGCCGTCCTCGTCGTCCGCATCGCCTGCAAAGTCATCGTCCGCCTCCTCGTCCGCCCAGAAGCCCTGCTGGTAAAAGTCCTTGTCGGCCGCATCCTCATCGACCGCCTCCTCGGCCAGGAGCTTGCTCATGCGGTTGCCCTTGCTTGCGCGGCCGGAGGGCGCACGCCGCTCGGGCGGCTTGGTGATCTCTTCGTCTTCGGAGGACATGCTGGGACGAGCCCAGAGGCGCGAGTGGCAGAGAGGCGACTTGCGCCACCCCTGCGTTGCGCGCCTCAATTGCGTAGTATTGCGTTCGTAATTTTATCTTTCTCATCGCGTGCGTCGTCTTGGCGGCAGACCTATTCAATAAGGGTCATGATTCGGTTCTGCTCGCGAACACGCCGAGTAACGGCTTGAAACAGCTGTGGATGCGATGCAGCAGTCCGTCAATGTGATGGACAGGGAAGTCCAGAAGTCGGAGATCCGTATCATCGGTTCTGACGCGTCGATCAAGCTGCCGGCCACCCCAGTGCACCTCACGTGCGGTCGCGATCGCGCGCACCGACCGGTCGTCGCAATGCGGTGGCCCGACGCTGCCGCTGACAACCAAGCCGCCCGTGAGCCCAAGCCAATGCCCGTCTTCCTCTGGGACGGCCATTCGCCGAAGCTCTCTCCGGTCGTCGACAGCGCAACCGGCGAGATACTGAGTGCTTACACCGTCGCCGTGTCCGACAGCCAGGTCGATGCGCGCGGTGGCTCCGGCGTTCTCATCTGCGCCGCCGACGGCCGGCTGTGGGCCTGTGACACCGATGGCCTGGCGCGGCCGTGCTTCGCGCGCTCGCCGTCGCCGATGGCGACCAGCCTGGCGCCTGCCGTTGATTTCGTCAAGCTCGCTTGCGGCGGTGCACACGCTCTCGCGCTCACCGCCGACGGCCGGCTGTACGCGTGGGGCGCGAACGGCCGCGGTCAGCTCGGCATGGGCGACGACATCGATCGCACCGAGCCGACGCCGGTGTCGCTCGAGCGCGCAGCGGACGCCGCCGCCACCGCCGTCGCCGCCGTCGCCGCGTCTGGTGCGGCCTCGGCCGGCGGCCTTCGCGGCTCGATCCGCGCTCAGGCAGCGGCCGTTCGGCTAGGCAGCGCCGAGTCGGCGCCCGGTGGGCCTGCAGCGATCACGCGGATAGCGGCGGCGCTCATGCACTCGGCGGCCGTCTCGTCGGTGGGTACGCTCTTCACCTGGGGCGACGGCGGCGACGGTCGCCTCGGGCTCAATGATCCCAGCTGCCATCGCTGCACCTTACCCACCGCGCTGCCACCGCCGCCGCCGCCCACCGACGCCGACCTCTCCCGCCGACGGTCGTTACTCATGGGCTCGTTCCGCAGCGCAGCCGTCGTGTCGGGGCGTCTGGCCATCGCTTCGAAGAGCCGTGACGCGGGCCCTCCGAGCGCCGCCAGCAGCCGCCAGGACTCGGCGCGCGGCGTTCCACGCCGGGGGGATCCCTCCCCAGCCGGCGTGCCACAGGAGAGCAAGGCGGCGCTCTCCCTCGCCGCCCGCCGCCATAGCTCGAGCGCCGTTACGAGCGCCGCGTCCGCCGGCGTGAGCGACTCGTGGACCTTCCCCGCGTGCGCCGAGCGCCACTCTGCGTGCGTCACGAGCTCCGGTCAGCTCCTCACTTGGGGACGTGCCGAGCACGGCAGGCTCGGCCTTGGTCGGCCGTACGTGGACGCTCTCGCCCCGCGGCTGGTGGTTGCACTCAAGGGCCTGGAGATCGTCGAGGTGGCGCTCGGACGCGCCCACAGCGTCGCGATCACAAAGAATGGGCGGCTCTACTGCTGGGGATGCTCCGATGCGGGCCAATGCGGCCCGCGCCAGCCGCGCCTCGACCCGAGTGTCCCACGCGCCATCTTTGCGCCGCAGCTGGTCCGGATGGGTGCGGCGGGCGACGGGACGGTCGTGTGCTGCACGCTCGCCCTCGAGCTGAAGACGGGGGACGGTAGCCACAGCGCCGCGTGGCTGCGCCATAGTGCGCAGAAGAGTCCCTCGCCGCCGCGCAGGAGTCGATCGGCCTCGCCAACTCGATCGGCCTCGCCAGCGCGCGTGGGAGCTGCTGCTGCTGCCGCCGCCGGCGCGGCCGGCGCGGCCGGCGCGGCCGGCGCGGACGGCGCGGACGGCGCGGACGGCGCGGACGGCGCGGACGGCGGAGGCAAGGATGATAGCGAAGAGCGCTCAGCGGCGAGCCGCGTGTGGCAGCAGGTGGGGCGCTCCAAGAAACTGGGCACTCTCAAGGTGCTGCGCGTGGCTGGCGTGGACCACAAGCGGACGGTGGAGGAGTTGGAGGAGGCACGCCAGCGCCGGATGGCACGATGGTCTCATGGACTCGCGCTGTGGAAGCGTGGGCTACGGCTGCTGGCCCTGGAGCGACCCACCCTTTGGCGCGTCGCCCAGGTGCATGCATGCATGCCAGACATCCCCGAGCGGCAGTTACACGTGGTCGAGTGGTACAAGTCGCTCCTCGACTACTCTCCGCGTGCGGTGGTCGAGCTTGCCTCAGGGGCCATTCACGGTCCGTCGACCATCTCGCCTCGGCCACCGCGCAAGCAGGGACGGGAGATGCACGGTGCACGTGCCTTTTACTACCCCTACGGGCCGCACAAGCTGAGTCACCAGCCCGTGCTCGAGGACGACAGCTGCACCGCGCCGTCGTGGGCGCCGCGTAGCCATCGGCCGGCGCCGTCGCGCCCTCGGCCTGCCTCTGCGCCCACGACGGCGCGCGACAGCACGGCTCAGCGCGGCGGCTACACAGGCCATTCTGGTGGTTACAGGCTTCGTGAGGACGCGGGCGGGCGAAAGGGCGCGGTGCTCGCGACCACGCTCAAGCTGGACCGCTCGAGCGGTCGGCCGGTAAGCGAGCTGCTGCGCGAGACCCTCGTTGCCAGCGACGTGATGGTGCGAGTCATCGACCTCTTCCGCGAGTGGGATGAGAACCAGGACGGTCGAATCTCGAAGCACGAGTTCTCGGTGGGCATGGCGGCCCTCGGCATTGACGTGAGCAAGGAGGAGGCGAACGAGCTCTTTGACGAGTTCGACCCGGACGGCAGCGGCACCATCGAGTACAAGGAGCTCAACCAGCTGCTGAAACGTCGCGTCGAGTTGGGCGAGTTGGGCGCCGACGGCGAGCGGAAGAAGGGCGCCTCGGCTCAGAGTACTCTCGCTGAGACGGCGTCCAGGGCCGCCCGCGCGGCGAAGCGGTACCGCGGCGTGCGCGGCGGCTCAACCGACGGCTCTCCTCTCCTAGCTGCCTTCATGTCCAATGGCACCTTCGCGCCCGCGGCGTACCCGAAACCGCCGTGCATCCGAAACCCCGACGGCGGCATGTGGTCTGCGGACTTTTCGTGGGCGCGAGGGGTGCCCGTCGGTTTCCAGAACGCCATGCCGGGCGGTACCAACGCAGCCGGCCCTCAGGTCATCGGCGACTTGCGCGACCATCACGAGTTCCACAAGGCACCGGCGCAACAGCCCCTCCGACTGACGCTGTCGCTGGGGGCGGCCGCGCCGGTCCATGCCGCCACACCCACCGCCGCTGAGGCGGCCAAGAGTCCACGTTCTGCACCGGTCTACAAGGGGTCGCCGCAGAAGGCTGCACACTCGTTGATCCAGAAAGCGTTGCGGGAAGCGAATCTGGACGGCAGGCCGGCGATGCCCTTTGGTCAACGGACGACCACCTACCTCGACATCGAGGCCGCATGGCCTACACCGCCCCCGAACCGATACAATCCACCCATTGGCCACCACGAGCGGCGCGCCCGCGTCTCCGATTTTGGCGCCGGCGGCGGCGTGGTCAAGCGTACAGCGGCGACGAATAGCACGGGGACCGACATCAATATTGGACCAGGCACCTACCGACCCAACTACCCCGCGGACAAGCGCACGCCGCGTGCGACGATCATCGGCGCTTCCGTACCGGCCGCGATCGAGGATCACGTGAAGAACCTCGGACCCGGGGCCTACGACTTACCCGCCCCCGACCAGACTCCCGGCGCTCGCGTGCCACCAGCGTACAGCTTCAGCAGCGCGCCGACGGGGCGCGGGGTGACAGGCCTCGGTGGCACCGGACCCTCGCAAGGGCTCATGGTCTGGACCACTCTCGTGCCGAAGCTCGTCAAGGCCGGCGTGCTCGACGACCCCAAAGCGGTCAGTGCTCTCGACCGCGCACGCGCGAAGGCGCAGCAGGAGCAGAAGAAGGAGCTTGAGTTAACCGCCACGGTCAAGCACGCGATTCGGAAGGACGCGCCACAGGCGACAAAAGCTCTATACAACATGGTCCGCATGGACGTCGTCGCTGGCGAAGGTGCCGCCGACTCTTTCGTAATCGATCAGATCCGCAACGCGCTGAAGGCCTCGTGGACCCGCGTCAAAGATCTCTTCGTCGAGTGGGACCAGGACGGTTCTGGAACTGTCGACCAGCGCGAATTTCACCGAGCGCTCTCGCTCCTCGGCGTGTCTGCGACGCGGGAGCAAGCGGATGGGCTCTTTGCGACGTTCGATCGGGACGGATCGGGGAGCGTCACATATGCTGAGATGCAGCGCAAGCTCGACTTTCGTAGATCGGGCCAGGCAAGCGCTGGCGCCAGTGCGCCATCAGTTTAGGACTGCTGCCGACTTTTATGACGGCCCCGTCAGACTTAGGAGGACAGGAATCAGCGCAGAGGAATTGAGACTCGACTGAGAAAGCGACAGAGTCACCGGTCCGGCGACGTACCGTATCCGTGGTATACTCGTTTTGTGTTCGTTCGTGACCGCGTGAGCGGACTCCCATGGGAGCGGACGGGATGATAGATAGATCTTACTTTAGTTGTCAAGCCTCCTACCATCAGGGCTTGCTTGATGTTTCTGCGTCGTTACACTATCCAGTTTAATATCCGCGATATCAGACTTATTCATCTGAGAGGCAGAGTCAGAGATGCCCGCGCCCTCTACTCTCGTCTGGTCTCTCGGTCTGTCGTTTCAGCAACGCCGATCGTCTAAAACCCGCCCTGCGAGTAGCGCGCGGCATTCAAGCGCAGCCGTTGCGAGTAGCTGCTCTGGCGCGCCCTCGGTGGCGGAACCACCGGCGGCAGCACTGAGATGCTGCCGACGCAGTTCAGCCCGCGTACTCCTCCCAGAGCGCTACCCTGAGGCGCCCTCTCGCGCTTGCCCTCCTCGAGAGCACGCACCCACGCCTTGATTTGCTGTCGCGACGACGCCACGCGTTGGTCGAGTGCCTCTTCATTGTCGTCCGCGGGCTCCGCGGGCTCCGCGGCCAAATGCTCGCCGTTGCCGCCGAGTCGACTGCGGCCGGGTGCTTCAGTCGCGCCGGCGGGCGCATCCATGCTCAGCATGGCTCCTAGCTCGAGCTCGCTGTCCTCAGGGCCACCCGAGCCATCATCGTCTTCGTCTATGACTGCGACGGCCTCGTCATAGCGATTGCGCCCCGCTGGCATGATGCGCTTGCGCCTGCGCATCGCATCCAGCCGCTTGCACATCGCCTCGTGATCCAGTAGCTTGTCGTGCAGCAGCAGGATGCCCTCGTCGAAGCCGAGCAGGCAATCGCGTAACGCGTCGGCCTTTGCGGCAGCAATCTCGTCGAGCAGCTTGCGGCCCGACGCATCGTCGACCGCGATCATGTCGTCCTCGTCCGTTGCGCCGGCCAGCGAGTGCAATTCAAGCAGTGACCGCAGCTCCGCCAGCTCCACAGGTAAGGGAGTGCCGTCATCGAGCCGCAAGAGCTCATCTTCGGGCATCTCGACCGCATCATCTTCGCCATGCACCTCCTCTACGTGGCCCTCGTCGAGCGTTAGCCGGTCGACGCGCGGCACGAGGCGCGCGGTTGCCATTCCTGGGCCGTTAATAGTCAAACAAACAGACACGACCAAGGCCCTTGGCTTGGCTTGAAGTGACTTCCCAGCCAATGGTTATTATTCGACACGCACTTCACAGTTCGAGACCCGCGTCACCACCTTTTCCTCCCGAGAGCGGCAGTTTTTGAATGGTGCGTGTAGCGAACGGCGCCGTGGCATTCCAGGCGGTGTTTGCTGCCGCTTGCTTCGCGCTTGGAGCACTCCTGTCCTCCATCGGCCGTGGGCAGGAGAACGGAGCCGGCAACATCGGGCTGCAGCTGGACGCCAGCACTTGCGCTTACACAACGAACAATACTGGCAGGATGACCTTGGGCTTTGAGGATCGAGGGAGCGGAGACTTCGATCCTGGTTTCTTGGACTGCCGCTTCCAGGCCGATCGCTTCAACGATGCCGGGATCCGTCAGACCTGGAATCTGCGCAACAACGCCAACGGTATCATTATCAGCGGCCACTTCTTCTCGGTCGTGGGCTGGTTCTTCTGCATCCCGCCGGTGTCGGCCCTCGCGGCGATCTTTGACCAAAGCGGCTCGACCGTCAGCGCTGGTAGCACCATCGTCTTCGCGTTCGTCTTCGCCGCCGCGCTGACCCTCGTCGAGTTCGTCTCTGAGATTGGCACGTCGCAGACGACGGAATGGATTACAAGTTCGTGGGGCGTGCTCGCCGCTCCCCCAACCAACGCGTTGGCGAACCCGGCACGTCGAGGAACTATCTCGGCGGCGCAGTCGCTCGAGATGGCCTACCTGATCGTGCAGTCCCGATCGCTCTGGCTCTTTGCGATGGATGACATCTTTCTCGCCGTCGCGCTCGGCTGTGCGGCCAAGCTCACTTACGCCAGCAAGGAAGCTCCCGCGGAGCTCGGGCTGCTCGCCTACGCAGTCGTCTTCTTCAGCCTGCTCGACTTCATCTTCGAGGTCACGCGCTTCGTCAACTGGCGCGGCTCGTCGAACCTGGTCATCGTCACGACGCTGTTCATCGACATGATCCTCCTCCCCGCATGGCTAGTACGCCTCGGGGTGTGGCTTCGCAACGACGACTTAGCTGGTATGACCGCTGAGGCGCTCGCTGCGGCGGCCTCCGCGAGCGCGAGCGCGAGTGCGAGCGCGACAGCTGCTGGCGCCGTCGCTGCCGATGCCATAGGCAAAGTCAAAGGGCTCAACGGCCGTCCCGGCTCGCAATTAAGCTCGCAAAAGATGCTCGACGATCAAGATCTCCTCGAGCCCTCTGACGCGGCCAAGGATCAGCTCGTCCCAACTGCCGCCGAGGTCAATTAGTCGACTTGTCCGAAGGGCCGGCCTGATCGTGTCTTGGGGGTCTCTTCGGCCCGTCGCGCAAATCTTGCCGAAAGGCGACACGAAGACCCCCCAGGGAAGGAAGGGCTAAGCTCTGAGCCGGTAGGGCCTGTGCGATCATGTCCTCGCCTGTCTGTGGCCCCTGGCATGGTCGCCTGGAGGCCACCAGGCTCGACCAGGCAGCCACCAGGCCTCTTCCGTGTCCCGTCTCATCTCCGCGTCTCGTCAGCTCGGTCACTCGTCAGTGACGCATGTACCTGATACCACATGGATCATGGTGCTAGTGGTAAACTAAGTTAGTCAAGTTCTCATATTTATGGAGCATGCCCATGTCGACGATTTCAAGCGCACATGACAGTGTGACTGCTCAAGTCCTTTGCTCGTCCTTGCCAACTGCCTTTGTGTTTGACGTGGGGGGACCGCGAAGAAACTGAACTGAACTGTGTTTGAACTTTGAAAAATCCGCGGAGGTCATCGGAGCACGTGGGAAGGCCGCGTACCCCATAGGAATCCTACTTTTCTGGACGTGCCTTTCCATGGGTGCGTCTTTTTCGTCCGCCGCGATTCCGATAACCCCTGTAGCTCACACGCGTGCCGCCCATCGTGTGCCCAGGCTTCCTCGAGGCCGGCGAGCCGTACACGTGGGACGAGAGCCGCGAGGATGGTATCATGGAGTGGGTTAGCACGCACGGGATCGATCAATTCTTGGCGATGTGGGAAAAGGTGAAGGCCATCAGGTGCGACGACCTTAAATGGGGCGATGAGCTCGAGTACTCCATTCTCAGCGCCAATGGCGATGACGGCACCGTGCGCTGCAAGCTGCGCGGCGCCGAGATCCTGGCCAAGCTGCGTGAGCAGGAGCTGGCGCTGCAGGCGGAGGACGAGGCAGAAGGTGAGGCCGGCATGAAGGGCGGCACCAAGTCGGAAGGGTGCAGCTGGGTGCCCGAGTACGGAGCCTGGATGGTCGAGGGCACGCCGGCGCACCCGTACACGGGCACCGCCTCCGCGCTCCTCTCCGTCGAACGCAACATGCGCACGCGGCGCGCTCGGCTGCTCGCGGTGCTCGAGCCCGACGAGATCTGCCCGACGATCCCGTGCTTCCCGCTGATCGGCGTGGGCGAGTTCACGGAGCCGGCGCTACCCGCGGGCGGCCCTGTCACCAAGTCGCTCTTCGTGCCCGACGACTGCATCAACCCGCACCCGCGCTTTGCCGCGCTCACGGGCAACATCCGCAAGCGGCGGGGCGCCAACGTCGACATACGCATGCCGCGATTCCGCGACACGCACACGCCCGCGCCGTCGCGCCCGGTGGGGTGCGCGCAGCCCTCGACGGTCGAAGAAGCCAACGCGATGGATGAGGTGTACATGGACGCCATGGCCTTTGGGATGGGTTGCTGCTGCCTACAGGTGACCTTCCAGGCGCAGGACGTGGACGAGAGCCGCCATCTGTATGACCAGCTCGCCGTGCTGGCGCCGATGATGCTCGCGCTCACGGCGTCGACGCCCGCCGCGCGCGGCACGCTGCTCGACACGGACTCGCGATGGGGGATCATCTCTCAGTCCGTCGATGATCGCACACCAACCGAGCGCCGGAGTGCCGGAACAGAACGATCAGCCCGCCTTCCAGCCGTCAACGGGACCGACGGTAGCCACACCGCCTCCGACGGCACGCCTCCGAAGTCGGCGCCCCCTAAGGTGCCCTCCTCCTCGGCCGTGGCCGACGGGCCTTCTGGGCCTTCTGGGCTGTACCACGACGCGATGTGGCAGAGCGGGCGGGGAGCCCAGCACAAGTCGCGCTACGACTCGATCTCGCTCTACATCTGCAACGAGCTCGCCAAGAACAAGAATCCGCAGTGCTCCGAGCAGTACAACGACGTGCCCGCGCCCATGTGCGAGAAGTCGTACGCGCGCATGGTCGCGGCCGGCATCGACCCGATGCTCGCGCGCCACATCGCGCATCTCTTCTCGCGCGATCCGCTCGTCATCTTCCGTGGGCGCGTGCAGGAGCTGAGCGATGCTGACTCGACGGAGCACTTTGAGAACTTGCAGAGCACCAACTGGCAGACGGTGCGCTGGAAGCCGCCGCCCGCCTCGTCCACCTTCCTTGGCGGCACGGCCGACATTGGGTGGCGCGTCGAGTTCCGCTCGATGGAGATCTCCATGACTGACTTCGAGAACGCAGCCTTTACCGTCTTCATCGTGCTCGTCTCGCGCATCATCCTCTACTTCAACCTCAACCTGTACCTGCCCCTATCCAAGGTGGACGAGAACATGCGCCGAGCGCAGACGCGCGACGCGCTGCACACCCAGAAGATGTGGTTCTCTCAGAACTTGATGCCTCCGTGCGGCTGCGAAACCCCCCAAAAGAAGATGCCGCACGAGAAAGTGGCGACTCTCTTTGGCGCTGGCGAAGTGGCGCCCTCGGAGGTGACGGTGCTCGAGATCCTGACCGGTAAGGGGACGTACCGCGGGCTATGCCCGATGATCATGGCGTACCTCGACGTCATCGGCTCCGACAGCGTCACGCTGCGCACGGTCACCGTCTACCTCGACTTCATCGTGGCGCGTGCCGCCGGGCAGTTGGTGACTCCTGCCACCTGGATGCGGAACTACATCCGCTCGCACCCGGACTACAAGTTCGACTCGGTGGTCTCCTCGCGCATCGCGACCGACCTGATGATGAAGTGCCACAGGATTGGGATGGGCCTCGACAAGCCTCGGGAGCTCTACGGAGATTTCCCCATTCAGACCGTCTCTGCCAAGGATGCCGTGACGGCTCGCCTGCTCTCGAGCCTACCACTCGGCCGCTCGACGTCGCACGTGGAGCGCACCATGGATCGCTATTCAGCTCGGTCCCACCTGATGGCCAAGAAGCGTGCGCTCGTCAACGACCTCGAGCAGCAGCGTACGCAAGTACGCCGCACCGAAGAGTCCCTCCGCGACATCGAGCAGCAGCTGACCGGCTATGACGGCCCCTCGCTCTAAGGAGACGAAATATGGCCCCGCCGAACATATCCATCGGCACTAAACGATGGCCCACGTTCATATGGGGGGGCCTCGAGCATGAGAGCATGTTGAGAAGGAGAGTGAATGGAACGTTATGCAACAGTCTACAGAGCGTGAGTGTACCGTTGCGCTCCACTGTTGAGGAGCTCCCGAACATGCCTGCGGAAATACGTTCGTGTGTGTACTAAGTTGCGGGTCCAAAATAGGCACGTTTCGTTGTGAAGAGCCCGTGACGGCGCGCACGCCGAAGCGAAGGCGATTCTGCGAAGAGGACGTCACGGAGAAAATGGATGTTGTCGATGAGACGCCTCCTGCGGCCGCGCAGCAGATGCCCATACGAGACAGCTCGCTAAGTGAAATTCTCAAGCTGGGTTTTGCGTCCCAGGACACGAAGCTGGCAGCCAATTCACCTTCGCTCACACTAACATCCGTGCTCGTGCGCGCCTTTGTCGAGGAGGCCCGACATCGTGCTACTGCTGTGGCGCTGGAAGATGGCGCTGATACGGTGACCGATGAACATTTGGAGAAAGTATTGCCATCAGTGCTGCTAGACTTTGGGCCATGAGCTGCGTGCCTACGTCATGTGGTGTGTGTGAGCTCGTCGGAGGTATTTGTAATTTTGCAATTTGGCCGCCCTTTGGGTCCGCTTAGACTCATCAGAACCGAACACGTCCAAGAGAGCCAACCACGTGTTGACCACATCACGGCTGTCGGCTATCCCAGGCGACCCCCCGCAAGCTACAAGCCCCGCAGTGACATGATGCGCCCCTCCGCGCTCCGGCGAGACGAGGCGAGATATCATGCGAGATATCTAGGGGCAAGGACTGGGCAAGGCGGGGCCGCAGAGAACTCACCACACGCTGCTCATCACACTCACCTCCACACTCTTGCGCATGGTCGGGTCGGCGGGTGGGTGAATTGAGTCTCAGTGAAGAAGCATTTCACGTGAACAGGGCAAGCCCGAGGACCCACCCTGCGTCCCTGGTCTTCCTCTCGCTCGGCCCCGTGCTGACGACGCGTTAGAGGTCGACGAGCACCGCCATGGGCCACTTCGATCCCAACGACCCTTCGATCAAGCGCGAGATTGTGCACCTCATCCTGCAGTATCTCCAGGACGAGGGCTACACGGCTTCCTTCCTCACCATGCAGGACGAGTCGAATGTCAAGCTTGCCGAGCAGCAGACGCAGCGCTCGCTCTTTAAGCGCATGCGCAAGGCGATCCTCGAGGGCGACTGGCCCGAATTCGACAAGCTGTGCGGCAAGATGAGCTTCCAGCAGCAAAAGAGCTTCCAATACTCAGCCTACCGGGAGCAGTTCATCGAGCTCATCGAGGCGCACGAGTACCAGAAGGCCTTCACGCACCTCACGAAGCGGCTCAAGCCGCTCGAGCGCTCCGCAGCGTCCGCGGGCGACTTCAAGAACCTGTGCTACCTGCTCACTTGCCGCTCCGTGCATGAGGTGCTCCCGCACTGGCAGGGCGTCTCGGCGGCGCGTGAGGCACTCCTCGCCCAGTTTGCGACGATGATGGATCTCGAGGAACGACAGCAAGAAGGCGAGGTGGTGCTGCCGGCCTCGCGGCTGGTGACACTTCTCGAGCAGGCGGCCGCCTACCAGGTCTCTCACAGCGCCACCGCATTCGGAGGCGCCCTGGCGACCGCGGCCGCGCCCACCGACACGGCGCCCACCGTCTCCGTGCCGGACGCGGCTGGCGCCGTCATCTACGGCATAGGAGCATGCGGCACGGCGCCTTTGGCTGTCGGCAGCGCTGGCTCGGCTGAGCCGGCATCCACGGGGGGGCGCATCGGAACTACGGGAGGCATCGGAGATCTCGGAGATCTCGGATCGGCAGCGGCTCGGATGCCCTCAAAGGCGCCGTCGTGGGCACCACCCAAGTCTTCGAGGCCGCCGCCCGGACAGCAGACGGTGACGAGCCTCCTAGCAGACTACGCGGCACCATGCCTGCCGAACGCGGTGCACCGTACCCTGCGAGGGCACGCGGCCGGTCTCAAGACGGTTGCCTGGCTTGGCCGTACCGGCTTACTCCTCTCAGGGGGGAATGATCCCGCGGTGTGCCTGTGGGAAACTCGGACGGGCACTTGTATCTCGCGTCTCGAGGGCCACGCGGCGCGTGTGTGGCAGCTCGCGGTGGGGCGTACGGATGGGCACGTGGCCTCCGCGTCCGCCGATGGCACCATCAAGCTCTGGCGGTGCATCGAGGCTGCTGAAGCCGAGGCGGCCGCTGCCGACGACGGCGTCGCCACGGTTGACTTTGCAGGCGCCCGATCCGGCGCGCCCGAAGACCCTAGCGGCGGTGTCGGCGGCGTCGGCATCGGCGTCGTCGTCGAGGATCCGCCGCCCGCCTTCGGGCCGGTGGGCACCCTTACCGGCCACCAAGGCGACGTCTACTCGGTATTCTGATGGCCTCTGGTGGCCTCTGGTGGCCTCTGATGACCTTTGGTGGCCTCTGCTGGCCTCTGCTGGCCTCTGCTGGCCTCTGCTGGCCTCTGATGGCCACTGATGGCCTCTGATGGCCTCTGATGGCCTCTGACGGCCACTGACAAGCCCACCCGCCCTCATCATCAGGTGTGCTTCCACCCAGTCGACGACCAGCTCGTGAGCTGCGGCTACGACAAGTCCGTTCGCCTCTTCGATACGGCGGTCGGCACCGAAGTGCGCGCCTTTCTTGGGCACGAGCTGCCCGTGCGCCAGGCGGTGTACAACGCGACGGGCAACCTGATCGTCTCAGGAGGCAAAGATGCGACTCTCTTCTTTTGGGACGAGCGCTCGGCCTTGTGCGTGCGCAAGCTGCGCCATTCCCTCGGCGAGGTCACTTCTGTGCAGCTCTCGAACTGCGGCATGCAACTGCTCGTGTCGTCCAAGGATAACGCGGCGCGCCTGTGGGACGTGCGTGCCGCGCGCCCGCTCCGCGCGTACAAGGGGCACCTCAACACGTGCAAGAACTTTGTGCGTGCGCGCTTCGGGCCTGGGCGCGATAGTGTCATGTCGGGCTCTGAGGATGGGAGCGTTTGCCTGTGGAGCCTCGCAAGCGCCGAACTCCTTCATCGGCTGCGCGGGCACACGGACGTCGTGTATGACGCCGTGTGGAACCCGAGCCTCGGCTTGCTCGCCTCGTGCTCGCAAGACGGGACTGTGCGCACGTGGAGGCACGATCCATGCCAGCCACTCACGCCTACGGACGCGCAGGCCGAGATGTGGTGAGATGACCTCGTATCGGCGCGTCGGACTGTGTATGCGAGCCGCGCGCGGTCGGCGGTGTTAAGCGCGCCGCGGTGCTGCGTGATTTCAAGGTGGAGATGGTGCGCGTCATGGTGCTAGAAATCCTGCTAGAAATCCGCATGGATGATACGATCATAGAAGTGCGTCACCACACGAGAACCGCCTCAAGCTCTCAACCACAAGTGCCTGCGCACTCCGACAGTCGCTTGGCGATCACGACCACGATGAGTACAGCCGTCGCGGCCGGAATGACGGAGCGCACCGGCGGCGGAATGGCGTCGAAGAAAGTGACGATGCCCATCGAGAATCGCACTTCTCCAGGGCTGCTGCGTGCCAGCTCGCCGGGCTTGTTGCCGAGCACGCCCGGGTTCTTGGAGATGATGTTGAGCCGCTCAACCTCGTCAAAGCCGAGTTCGTTGCACAGGATTTGGTAGTTGAATCGAATGTTATCGGCCGTGTTGATAAAGGGCAGAAGCACTGCGACGTTGCGCCGCGCTGCGGCCACCGCTGCCTTCTCTGTCGGATAGCACTTGCGGAACTCCTTCCAAAGCGGCTCGACCGTCTGCGGCTTCACTCCGGGGTCGAGGAGCTCTAAGACGCCATCTGGCAGGCGCATCACCAAGTGAGAGCCCCGAGCGTCCTTAAGTGGCATCGGCATGCGATGCGGCGCGGCGACGAAGCCGAGCGCTGCTACTAAGAAAGTCTGCATTCGCGAGCGAGCGGGGCCCCCGCGTTGACTCGAACTCCCGCCATTTGTAAAGAAACGAGGGTGAATGTGAATGTGATTGTTTTTGTATGATTGCTACATGTGACACGGCGCTGCGACGTTCTTCACTTCCTACAACGACTTATGTTCCTCCCGACGAGCGCCTAATTTGGACTTGCCTCCCTTCGAGTGAATGTGCTGGGGCTATCGAGAACCGGCGGTGCGATGGCCATGATGGCGGCGCTATTTATATGCGTCGCCGCTGCTGCGACCATCGAGCCGCTCGAAGAAACGCCGGCCTCTGCCTCGGTGCAGGCGATGGTTACACAGCGGATGCGAGGCCAGCTCGACATGCTCGGGTATAGCGAGGCGGAGATTGAGTCGCTCAGCCCGCGGCGAGCTGCCGTGGTCGTTGAGCGCAAATTGAGGAGGCCGAGGGCAGGCGTACCAGTCTCGTGGACAAAGACTGGCGAACCGGTGGGTGGGTGGCTGGGCCATCATCGCCGAAGGATTGGCCGCGTGTTCAAGTACTATTTGCCCGCCACCTTGGCAGTGGCGTGCATGGCGCGCGTGGACGCATGTGGAGCTGGGATCCAGGCAGCTGCGGCGTTCGCTGCCGCGTTGCTGCAGCGGAGCCACCAGCTCATTCTCTGCCATTCGCAACCACAGTCGTCGCAGCAGCGCAGCCGGCAGGTGGTTCCGCCCATTCCTGTGCACGGGGCACCGACAAGCCCATCGAACGCGCGCGGGCTGTATCCTTGGGACCCAGGCTGGGAGGCTGGCAAATAGGCCACCGCGTGTCGTGCGAGACACCTCTGAGACCATGCCCTGCGCGAAATGAGCCATCACCTGATCGCAGCGCGTCGCCTATCGGGGTCCGAGCAAGGCGCAACGCGAAGTGACCAAGGCTCGCCTGGCCGTTGGCCGCTGCGGTGGCCTGCCCAGTTTGCCGTGCGACAATTCGACACACCGCGTGTACCAGTGTGTGTGCGTGCGTGGCGTGGCGTGGGGATGTAACACGCTCTGTCCGACATGTGTGAGGTCTGAGGTCATGTGCTGTGATGTGTGTATGCGTGTGCGGTGGCGGGAGTCGCGAGCCGCGGAGAGGATGCCGTCCGGGCGGGCGCTGTCGCCACCGAATTTAGTTTGTGTCGTGACGCCCTGTGTGTGCGTGTGTGGACGCATGGGCGCTATCTAAATAAAAGAGGACTGATTTGGAGCCTTTAAATGGCGTGAGGCATGATTCAAAATCCGACAGTGGCTATAATTTATAGATCGGTTGAGGCTAGACCTTGTGCTAGAGCTCGGCTCCGCTGCCTCGAGGCTCGGGCCATGGGGCCTAGGGCCGCAGGGGTGGGAACTGGCGATTGGGGTGTGGACGGTGGTGTGGGGTCCGGTGGATCAGTTTGACTGTTGTGGGGAGGTCGGTGGCCACGCTCTTACACTGGAACCTGCGGCTCATCCTGCGTGTCCTCGACGAGCCGCGGCGCGAGGTCGGCGAGCATAGCCCCGCCACTCTGCTCACCCCGCTTTCTAAGCTCTTTTCGGCGCTTGGCCTTGGGCACCGCCACAGTCGTCGGAGTCCCAAAGCACTGCCATATCCAGTGCGGTGGCTTCTCGCCGTGGATGGGCTCGGGCCAACCTCGGCGCAATGAGATTTCGACGGTCTCTCCGGCGGCCGTCGCCTGCCGCAGCGCCGCCGCGGCCTCTTCCGAAGTCCCCACGGGCGTCGCGCCGATGCGCAAGACAAGGTCTCCTGCCTCAAGAAAAGCCGGCTGCTGTAGCTTGCGAAGGAGCTCCTCGGTGCCTCTTGTCGAGGCGACGAGCGGGCTGGGCGACGTCGCTCGATCCATCCACGTGATTTCAATCTGCCGCAGGGCGGCCGGACCCACAAGCAGCCGATGCGTCTCCTGCCGCAGTACGTCAAAGGAGAGGCGGCCGGGCGGCGCTCTGTCCCAGTGGAAGACGAGGTCCTTCGTGGTCGCAATGGGCTCGCCACCGACGGCACGGATCTCGTCGCCGCCGAAGAGACGCCCGCAGCTCGGAAAATCGTAAAACGTGCAGCTAATCGGCACTCCGATGGCATCGCTCGGCCAAAACTCAGGCTGTGGGAAGGCGACGCCGAGGAACGTGCGCCCTGACCTGCGCCAAGTGCCCTCGGACGGCTTTTCAAGGACCACACGGATGAGATGCTGCGTCGTTATCTGACTGCTGATGGGCATCCGAAGTGGGCGTGTCTGTCGCCGCCATTATTGTATTGTTGGCGGCGAATTTTCGCGCCGCCGTGGTCTAGTTCATTCAGTTCAGTTCAGTTCTGAACTGAACTGGTCTACCCATAACTTCACTTCACACCCACACCTAATCGAATCACAGCACACAAGAAGAGAACCCTGAACCTCTGTGCTGAGCCTTGCCCGCCCACATCGAGGGCCAAAGTAGGTCTCGACGGTCCCCCGTACCATCCCTCATGCAAGGTCTTTTTCCGCACCAAACCAGCGCTCTGCGGCTCCTGCGCCGCTGGGCCCATGGCTGGGCCGGCTGGCCATCTCATGCGGTCCGCCGCGCCTGCTCGTATCTCGGGAAGATCTTGTGAGATCCGCCGCGCCTGCTCGCATCTCCTCGGGCAGATACCAGATCGTGAGCTAGAGCTCATCGGCGAGGGACGAGACGAGCGCAAATTCGCCTACCGAGGGCGGGGAGGCACTCGGCGCGATGGCACCGAAGGAGGATGCGGTCGCCGCTTCTGGCGAGCCGATGAGGGCGGGCGGTGGCGGGGCTGGGGCAGGGCCAAACACCGACGATGTTGCCGGGGCGGGCGCAAAGGGCGATGCAGTGGCCGATGCTGGGGAGTCAAAGAGGCCCCCACCAGCACGCGGGGCGCCAAAGGGTGAGGTGGTGGGCGCCGGCGCCAGCGCCGGCGCCGGATTCGCGCCTCCAAAGCTGAACCCGGACGACGCTGCCGCTGCAGGCGCTGGCGGGGCGGGCGCAAAGGGCGATGACGGCGGGTAGTCCCAGCCGCGCGGCGCGCCACCGCCACCCGACATGCTCGATGGGACATTGCGACGCGCGCAATCGGGCTCTACGCCCATCTTTCGTAGCTCCTCGCGGAGGCGGTCGGCGGTGGCAAAGTCCTTGGCGCGCTTGGCCGCCACCCACTTGTCCAATTGCGACTCGATCTGCGAATCGCGCGCGTGAGCGGCGCCATACGCGCCGCCGCCGTATGGAGCGCCGTATGGAGCGGCGCCTGGCGTTCCCGCGGCGCCGAAGGCGGGCTTAGGGGCGAAGAGGGAAGGCGCTCCTCCAAGTGGAGAGGAGGCGGCAGCGCCGCCTCCAAAGGGGGAAGCGGCGGGCGGCGCCACTCCCCCAAACGGTGCGCCTCCAAAGAGGGAAGCGGCGGGCGGCGCCACTCCCCCAAACGGTGCGGGCGAGGAAGCCACACCCCCAATCGGCGCTGGCGCGCTGCCCAACAGGCCGCAGGAGGGTGCGGAAGCACCGCCGCCAGACAGGCCGCTGGGCGCGGGAGCGCCACCGAAAAAATGGCATGCTCTCAAACTCCCAACTGCGCGGGCTGCGGCCTCCTTGCCTTTAGCGTCGCCGTCACGCATGAGCGCCTTGAGCGATTCGACGGCGCCCGCCGCAACCATCGCAGCCTCATTGGCAGCGTTGCCGTTGGACAGATTCCCCAAGGCGAGGGCTGCGTACCTCTTGCCTTCAGCGTCGCCGTCGCGCACGAGCGCCGCGAGCGGCACGATGGCGCCCGCCGCTGCGATCGCCGCTTGAGCGTCGCCGTCGCGCACGAGCGCCGCGAGCGGCACGATGGCGCCCGCCGCTGCGATCGCCGCCGTATTGGCAGCGTTGCCGTTCGACAGATTCCCCAAGGCGTGGGCTGCGTACGCCTTGCCTTGAGCGTCGCCATCGCGCACGAGCGCCGCGAGGGGCACGATGGCACCCGCCGCTGCGATCGCCGCCGTAGTGGCAGCGTTGCCGATCGACAGATTCCCCAAGGCGTGGGCTGCGTACGCCTTGCCTTGAGCGTCGCCGTCGCGCACGAGCGCCGCGAGGGGCACGATGGCGCCCGCCGCTGCGATTGCCGCCTTATTGGCAGCGTTGCCGATCGACAGATACCCCAAGACGGCGGCTGCGTTCGCCTTGCCTTTAGCGTCGCCGTCGCGCACGAGCGCCGCGAGCGGCACGATGGCGCCCGCCGCCGCGATCGCCGCCTTATTGGCATCGTTGCGCGATAGCTTCCACAAGGCCTCCGCGGCTGCCGCACGCTCTTCGGCGGTGCCGTCCCCGAGCATCGCCACGAGTGGCGGGAAGACGCCGGCCGCGGCGAGTGCTTCACGCATCGGATCCATACATTGGTCTGCTGGCGCGTCGGCGAGAATCGCGATGCCACTCGCTACAGACTGCCGAGAGCCGCTAGGGCTCGCTTGGAGCAGCGCCACGAGCGCCCTTGCATCTCTGTCGGCTACTGCGCGCTGTGCCTCGGGCGACGCCGTCCGTGCCCAAGCTGCCCGTGTGTCGACTGGAGTTACGGCGGGGGGCGGCGCGCCGAAGAGGGAGGCGCTCATCGCCGGAGCCGCCGTTGCAAACGGGTTGGCGGCGAAGATCGACGTCCCAGCCGCTGGCGGGGCGCCAAAGGGCGAGGAAGCGATGAAGGGGGCGGGCGCAAAGGGCGATGCGGTCGCCGATGCCGGGGAGCCAAAGATGCCCCCACCAGCACGCGGGGCGCCAAAGGGTGAGGTGGTGGGCGCCGGCGCCGGCGCCGGATTCGCGCCTCCAAAGCTGAACCCGGACGACGCGGCCGCTGCAGGCGCTGGCGGGGCGGGTGCAAAGGGGGATGCGGTCGCCGATGCCGGGGAGCCAAAGATGCCCCCACCAGCACGCGGGGCGCCAAAGGGTGAGGTGGAGGCACCGCCGCCTCCAAACATCCCGCCGCCGCCGCCGAGTGCTGCGCCGAATGGAGCAGCCGCCGGAGCGGCGCCGCCAAAGGACAACGGCACGCATCCAAACGGCAAGGGGCCGCCCGTGGCTATTGGCGCACTGACCACCGCTCCGGCTACCGGTACAAGTGGCACGATCGAGGGCATCAGCGCCATCTTGTCCGCGCTCGGCGCGAAGAAGCCGGTGGGGAGGGGCACGCAGCCGTCCCTGCCCCAGCCCGTCGGAGGCGGCTTGTCGTCGGCCGACGCGACCGAATACACCATGCTTGGTGGCTGGTTCGAGACGCTCGAGGCCATCCACCACTTGCCTTCGCGCCGTATGATCGAACTCGTAACTTGTACATTGCCAGAGGCCACACTCGGGTCGCCGACCTTGACGTAGCAGGGCACCCCATCCTTGAGCCCCGCGGCAACGTCCACCCTGTACTCGCCATTGACATGGTCGTAAGCACCCGCGCCCACCACCCGAAGGACTGCGGTGGCGGAGCTCGCTGGGGAAGGAGAGCCAAACACTGACGAAGCTGCCGGGGCGGGTGCAAAGGGGGATGCGGTCGCCGATGCTGGGGAGCCAAAGAGGGCCCCACATGCACGCGGGGCGCCAAAGGGTGAGCCGGAGGCAGCGCCACCGCCAAAGGGCGAGGCGGCGGGCGGCGGCACAACCCCAAACGGCAAGGGGCCGCCCGAGGCGAATGGCACGCTCGCCATCGCTCCGGCTGCCATGGGCACGATCGAGGGCATCTCCGCGCTAGGCGGGAATGGCACGCAGCCGTCCCTGCCCCAGCCTGTTGGAGGCGGCTTGTCGTCGGTCGACGCGACTGAATACAGCATCGTCG